>CXWK01013607.1_pt1 | contig 35244 bp, 37 predicted proteins | sample 590851 | NCBI WGS metagenome assembly CXWK01 (sample SAMEA3498364, study PRJEB10139) | wastewater metagenome | biome: wastewater treatment plant; material: activated sludge | place: Denmark | collected 2014-08-01
GGATACCGGTGAGGTTGTTATAACGGTCATCGGTGATTTCCGTGTATGCGGCAGCGGCAGCGATCTTGATGCCACCGAATTCGCCAGCGTAACGGCCGGCGACATCCCACATATCGTCTTCGCCCCACGAAGCCGACACCGAGAAACCACCGAACGTGGGCGAGTCGTAACGGACGACGTTGTGCGTCAAGCCGTTGCAGTCACCCCAGACGCCGCCCATACCGCCGCAGCTCTGAGCCAGACCCCAGGTTTCACCGACGACGAGCGAGCCGTCGTTGTGACGGAGGCCCATCAGGCGGGTATCGAATGCAACCCAGTTGGCGGGAACGAGCGAGCCCGAACCGTCGACCAGGATGGCGGTGTTATCCGAAGCCTGCGACTGCAGACCGACGCTGACCTTGCCGAGCTGTTCGCTCTTCACGAACCAGTACGACTGGACGACGTCGACGCCGCCGAAGCCGGTGCGGCCGCTGCCGAGCTGCGAGTAGACGTGCGGGCCGTTGACGCCGCCCGACGAACCGGGGCCACCCTGACCGTGTGTCAAGCTGTCGGAGCCAATGGCTTCGATGTGCAGGACGTAACCTGCGGTCCAGCCCGGCGAAATCGTGGCCTGGCCCGTGAACTTCACGTGGCTGGCGAGCGTGGCGCCAAGATCGTGGACGTAAACGTTCTGTTCTTCGCCGTCATCCCAGAACATGACCTGCTGGCCGACCCAACCCGAGATCGTCAGCGAAACCTTGCGGTTGCCCTTGCGAGCCGTGGTGGCTTCGAGCTCAGCGATGCGTTCCTCGAGATCTGCGCAGCAGTTCCCCCCGAGGTCAGCCGCAGATGCGCTGCCAGCGGAAAGGCCACCTGCAAGAAGGCCAGCCGCCACCAGGGCACTGAAACTATATTTGTTCATAGACCTACTCCCGTCTGCTTCGACTTCAGGAATGACGGACAAAACGTAACCGTTCAGCCCAGCACTCTGATGTTACCGTTATTGTGTCCTCAAACCTGTCGTTGGCGGCTGGCCGGGACCCCCCGAATCACCGCTCAGGGCGAAACTTTAAGCAGATCTGAGTCGGCGGCGAAACGGTCTTGAGGCTCACGGCTGTGGAATTCGCCCCTCTTGTGTCACAAAAGCAACGAGCGATCCCAATGCCACACCGCGCCTTGACGGCCACGGCTGAGTAGCGTCCCCCGAGGCATCACGGCTTACGCTCAATCGCGGAATTTCGAGACTGATCGAAGCTTCAGGGTCTTAGGATTGGTTCGAAGGCCCACGAGACTGGTTGCGTCTGGCCTGGATGAAGCCGCGGGAGATGAAAGCGAGCAGGACGACCACCAGCGCGGTCGAATGGGTCATCATCACCAGTCCCGGCCGGCTCTGATAACTCGCGAGCACGAACTGATCATAAAACGAAGGGTGGAACCGCTCGATCTGCCCATAACTCCAGCGATACTGATCGAGCATGGAATCGAGCATGAGATAGGCGCTGGCCAAGGCGTTGCCGTTGATCCATTCGAATCCCGCGATGCCGAGGACAGCCAGCGCGCGCGCCATGAAATTCAGTCCCTCGACCGCGTGATCGTAGATCAGAAGCAGGGCGAAGATGGCGATATGAACCGTGACGAAGAACTGCCAGAGAAAATCGATCTGGCCCCGTGCCGCCATAATGGCTTCGACCAGCGCGCCTTCGTCCAGTGGCGACATGCAACTTTCCTCCATCCCGAGCGTTGCCAGGGCCGACGCAAGAGCCTGCTCTATAAAGAACAACTCTGCGGCCGCCAATTGCCACTGCCGGTGCGCATTTCACGGCCGTGACCCCGAATACGACCTTTTGGCTGCGACGCATGGCGGCAATGTCACAGATCGAGATCGGTGAGAGGAAAATCTGCCACAATCTGTTTCTAGGATTTTGCCACGCGGTATGGCGGGTTCAGATTTCGAGCGGCAGCCAACCGCAGAGGGCCGGTGGGGACCGGGCCTCGGGGGAAATGATACGGACAATCGGCATATGACGCTCAGTTCACTCGATCGCCGCATGGTGATGCGCCAGGGGCTTGCGCTCGCTTCCGCTCTGACACTCGTCAGCGAGTGGGGCGCCGCCGCCGCTGTCGCGGGTGAGGCAACCGAAGCACCGAAAGAGCCGTCGCCGCCTCCGTTCACGTTCGATGCCGTCAAGGCGCAAGCCAAGACCCTTTCCGAAACAGAGTTCAGCAAACCGGCGATCGAGCTGCCCGAACCGTTCAACAAGCTCGGCTACGATCAATATCGCGATATCCGCTACCGGTCCGATCAGGCGATCTGGAAGGGCGACAAAGCCGATTTCGAGATTCAGCTGTTCCCGATGGGCTGGCTGTACGACATGCCGGTCGACATCTGGGTCGTCGATCAGGCGCTGGGGCAGGTGAACAAGCTCAGCGCCGACGGCCGCCTGTTCACGCTGGGCCCGCTCGTGGGCCCCGGTCCCGAAGCCGCGCCGTTCGGATTTTCCGGCTTTCGCATTCATGCGCCGATCAACAGGGCCGATTATTTCGACGAGTTCGTCGTGTTCCAGGGCGCGAGCTACTTGCGCGGCGTCGGCCGCGGCCAGGCCTATGGCTCATCGGCGCGGGGGCTCGCTATCAACACGGCACGTCCCGGCGGCGAGGAATTTCCCTTCTTCCGCACCTTCTGGCTTGAGAAGCCCAAAGCCGGAGCGACATCTATCACGGTGTTTGCACTGCTCGACAGTCCGTCGACGACCGGCGCCTACCGCTTCACCATACAACCCGGAGAGGCAACCGTGATGGACGTCGACGTGACGCTTTATCCGCGCAAGGCGCTGGAGCACGTCGGCCTCGCGCCGCTGACCAGCATGTTCCTGCACGGTCCCGCCGATCAACGCATGTGGAGCGATTTCAGACCGGCCGTCCACGACAGCGAGGGGCTCGCCATGCTGACGGGGTCCGGTGAGCGGCTCTGGCGGCCGCTGACCAACCCCAAGACGCTGCAGACCAGCGCGTTCATGGATAAGGACCCGAAGGGCTTCGGCCTTTCACAGCGGGACCGCAGCTTTCAGAACTATCAGGACCTCGAGGCCCGCTACGAGCACCGGCCGACCACATGGGTTGAAACCAAGGGTCCGTGGGGCGAAGGCTATGTCGAGCTGATCGAAATTCCGGTCGAAGACGAGATCCACGACAACGTGGTCGCCTACTGGCGGCCGTCGAAGCCGATCGAAGCCGGCGCGGCCTTTGATATCAGCTACCGGCTCTATTGGAGTGAGCAGGTGCCGGTCGCCTGGACGGGAGCCCGCGTCGCTACGACGCGCATCGGAAAGTCAAAAAAGCCGGAAACTTTTCTGTTCGTCATCGACTTTGACGGTACAGGCGTCAAAGACCTGCGCGATCTTCCAGTTGCGGAAGTAACGGCAAATCCTGGCGCCATCGGTAACGTCGTCGTGCAACGCAATCCGGAAATTTCCGGCATCCGGGTTTCGTTCGAATTGACGCCGGAAAGTGCCGAACTCGTTGAATTGCGTGCAGTGCTCAAATCCCAGGACCAGGTCCTTTCGGAGACATGGCTGTATCGATGGACAAAGCCGTAAACGAGAACTTCGTCGGTCATCTGCCGGGAATCGAAATCGTCGATGCGGGTCCGTTTGCGCATTTGCCGGCGGCCGCGCCGCTCGACATGCCGGAGCAGGACTTCTCGCTGCCGATCGAGCGCACGGTTGAACCCAAGCGGCGCGGCTACTGGGTGCCGCGCACGGCGATCTTCGTCGGTGCGGCGGTGCTGACGGCTGCGTTCGGGTATGAGCTGTTCGACATCCTGGCGTTTGAAGTCATGACGCCGCTGCAGTTCATGTTCCTGATCCTGTCGACGATCTCATTCGGTTGGATTGCGCTCGGCAGTCTTTCGGCGGCGCTGGGCTTTCTGCCGTTGTTCGCTGGAGAGCCGGCCGACACGATTGACGTGCCCGATCCGGCAACGCCGCTCACCGCCAGGACGGCGCTGCTGTTTCCGGTCTACCATGAAGATCCGGCCCGCATTGCCGGGACGATCAGTGCGATGGCCGCGGAACTGAAGACTCTCGGGTGTGCCCATTCCTTCGACATTTTCATTCTGTCCGACACCCGCGGCGATATCGATGGTACGCGCGAGGCCTATGCCTATCAGGCGTTGCGTAACGATCTGGCCGCCACGATCGCCGTCTATTACCGGCGCCGGCTGGAGAACACCGCCCGCAAGGCCGGCAACATTTCCGATTGGGTGCGCCGCTTCGGCGATGGGTACGAAAGCTTCGTCATCCTCGATGGCGACAGCGTGATGTCGGGCAAGACGGTCGTGTCGCTGGGTCTGGCCATGGAGCGCGACCCCAAAGCCGGGCTCATTCAGTCGGTGCCCCGTTTGGCAGGCGGCGCCTCCCTGCTGCAACTGCTGCAGCAATTCGCCTCCAACACCTATGGGCCCGCCGTCGCCTCGGGGCTTGCCTTCTGGCATCGCGACCAGGGCAACTATTGGGGTCACAACGCCATCATCCGCACCAAGGCCTTCGCCTCGGCGGCCGGTCTGCCGGACCTGGAAGGCCGCAAGCCGTTCGGCGGACACATCATGAGCCACGACTTCGTCGAGGCGGTGCTGCTGCAGCGAGCCGGCTGGGGCGTGCATATGATGCCCTCGCTCGACGGGTCTTATGAAGGAACGCCGGCGAATATCGTCGACGTTGTCACCCGCGACCGGCGCTGGGCCCAGGGCAACCTGCAGCACCTCGCCATCGTCTCTCAAGCCGGCATCACGCCCATGGGCCGGGTCCATCTCGGCATGGGGGCGATGTCGTATCTGGTCTCCGCCGTCTGGGCTCTGTCGCTGCTGGTCGGCATCGTCCTGGCGTTGCAGGGTCAGCAGATGATTCCGAGCTACTTCGAAGATGCACGCACGCTGTTCCCGATCTGGCCGATCATCGATCCGGGCGCGGCGCTGCGTCTGTTCCTTGCCACCATTGCCGTCGTGCTGTTGCCGAAGGTGCTGGGGCTGATGCTCGAGTGGAGGCGGGCGAGGGCCAAGAGCGACTTCGCAGGCGGCGTGCGCTCGACACTCGGCGTGCTGTACGAGACCGTGTTTTCAATGCTGATCGCGCCGATCCTGATGATCACGCAGACGGTCGGCGCGCTGCAGATTCTTGCCGGCATCGACAGCGGCTGGAAGGCGCAGAAGCGCGATGACGGCGCGCTGTGCTTCGCCGGCGCCATGTCGTTCGCCCGCTGGCACACGGCGATCGGTGTCGTATCCGGCGCCATCGTCTGGCACGTGTCGCCGGCCTTGTTCGCCTGGATGTCTCCGGTGATCCTCGGTCTTGTGCTGACCGGCCCCGTCAGCTGGTATACCTCGCGCACGGCCGGTCCGGTGTCGCGCTGGCTGCTGGCGACGCTCGAAGACAAGGAGCCGCCGGCCATTTTGACGACGGCGACGGCTCATGCCGCTCAATGGTCGCAGCGGATCATGACCCTGTCGCCGCCGAAGCCTGCGCTGCCCAAGGCCGCGTGACGCTCAAGGCAGCGATTGAGACGTCAATTTTTCGATTGATCGCTCCGGCCCAATCCGGAACGGATCGACCGCATCAACTCGGCCAGAATTTCACGCACACGCAACGGTTCCGCATCGAGGAACGGCAAGGGGCGTGTCACTTCGACCGCGGCGACGCCGAGCCTGGCCGTCAGAGCGCCGTTGAATGCGCCTTCCCCTAACCGCCGCGACAGCCGCCGCAGAACATCCTGCCCCAGAAACTGGCCCAAAAGATCGTCGGTCATGGCGACGCCGCCCGTCGCCACGATGTGGGTGACGACGAGGCGGGCGAGGCGGAGCGCGCCCAGGAAACCGGGCCGCCCGCCGTAGAGCCCGGCGAGTGTGCGGAACATCGAAAGGTTCTCGACGGCGACGAACAGCATCGCGATCCACATCATGGGAGAGAGCGCGGTGACAGTTGCCACCCGCTTCGCCGACTTGAGGATGACGCGGCGGGCTTCGACATCGAGGGGGATCAGCAGTTCGCGGTCGGCAAGCCGCAACAGTTCGCCCGGCGCCAGCACATCGCCGGTGTGGTCTTTGAGTCGCGACAGGCCCCACGTCATATCGGCGCGTCCACGGTAGTGGGAGGCGAGGTCCAACACCGCTGAGCGCTCGAGCTTGGGATCGTTGGCGCCAAGCGCCTGACGAACGTCTTTGCGCAGGCGCGACAGCCACGCCAGCCGCCGGAATCCCCAAAGCTCCCGCAACAAAAGCACGACGCCCGCGAGCACCACGATGCCCATCAGCGCGGTTGCGGTCCAACCCACCCAGTCGTTGCGTTCGAGCGCCACCGATACGAAACGCGTGAACCACAGTCCCGCGGCCAGGGATGCGAGCCCCGCCATGGCGGAAAGCATCACCGAGCCCCAGCGGATGCCGCGGTTGATATCGCCCGCGGTCAAGCGGCGCTGGGGTTCATCCGCGACGTCGCGGCGCGAGGTCGCCCGCCCGCTCGCGGCACCGGTCTCATCGGCCGGCTCGCCGACATCCTCGACGATGGCCTCGTCGATCTTGAAGACGCGCGGCTGGCGCGGAACCTGCGGAGGCGGATCGTTGGGTTTGCCGGTCATGACATATAATCCGCGATCAGGAATTCGAGCGCCCGGTCGAGGCGGATGTGGGGCAGGGCGCTGGCGATACCCGATGCGTCTCCTGCGCCGAGCTTGGGCGGGGCGAAGCCAACCAGTGCCAGCGTGCCGGGCGCTTCACTCTTCGCCGCATCGAGCGCCTGATGCGGATCGGCCGGCAAGTCGCCGGGAAAAATCGCCGCTTCCCGCTTGCCGTCGAAAATCTCGTTGCCGATGCGCTCGCCCGCAAGCGGTGTTCCCATGAGACAAGGCAGCATTTCGCGGCCGCTTTTGACATTGGCCTCGCGCGTGGCGCGCAAGGCGGCGAGCGCCATGGCCTGAACTCCGGCGCCTTCACCTTCGGCGCGCGCCAGGGCGTCGTTGACGATGGCGCCGAGCACGGCGGCGAGCCGGTCGTGACTGGAAGCCGGCAGATGATCGGCCTTGGTCGCGGCAAACAGAACCTTGTCGATCTTCCGCCCCATCAGGATAGACAGCCACGAATTCGCGCCGGGACGGAAAGCCGAGAGGATCGCGGTGATCGAGCGTTTCAATTCAGCGACTGCTGCGGGGCCGTGATTGAGCGCGCCCAGCACGTCGACGAGGACGATCTGCCGGTCGAGGCGGCGAAAATGATCGTCGAAGAACGGGCGGACCACCTGCGCCTTGTAGCTCTCGTAACGGCGGATCATCATCGCCGCCAATGAGCCGCGCGGCGGCGCGGCGGGCGAGGTCAGCGTCATCGGGAAGAAGGTCAACAGCGGCGAACCTTCGAGATCGCCCGGCAGCAGAAAGCGGCCCGGTGCCAGCGTCGAGGGCGCGCCACCGCCACGGGCCGCGACGAGATATTGCGTAAAGAGCTTGGCGCCGTGAAGCGCGATACGCTCATCCTCGGCCGCGCCCGGATCGGTGCCGGCCAGAAAATCGAGCCAGGGCTTGGCGTGCTGGGCGCGGGAGGGATGCTGGGCCAGCGTCACCGCCTCGCGGGAGAATTCCGCGTAATCCTGAGCAAGCAGCGGCAGGTCGACCAGCCATTCGCCCGGATAGTCGACGATGTCGAGATGCAACTTTGAAAGCCCGAGGGCGCGTTTGAACCGGTTCTCCGGCTTGTATTCGATGGTGACGCGAAGTTCTGAGATGCGCCGCGTACTCTCCGGCCAGCTGGCCGGATCGCCTGTCAGCGTCGCCCAATGCGCCTCGTAGTCGAAGCGGGGCACGCTGTCGTCGGGCTGCGGCTCCAGATAGGCGCGCACGATGCGGCCGTCCGCGTCGGGGGTGAAAAACGGCAGGCGGCCGCCGGAAATGAGATTGCGCACCAGCGCGGTGATGAACACCGTCTTGCCGGCCCGCGAAAGCCCGGTGACGCCGAGCCGGACGGAAGGCGTCAGGTAGTGACGAAGGCGCAGCTTTGCCTCGTCCAGAATGGCCGTGGCATCGAGCGAGGGAAAGGCCGTGCCCGCCGGGTCTGAGGACGGATTGGATCTGGGGGGATCGGAGGTCGTCACGAAGGGGCGCCGCGCAAAGAAAAAAAAGGGGACCTGGAGGTCCCCTTACATGGTGCAGTTCAGCTGTGAGAGCAAGGCGCGGCAATTTCAGTTGGCGCGCGCGGCGCTGAGGCACCGCCGCAGAATTCGTTGGTCAGCCGTAGAAGACCACGGCGACGCCGGCGGCCATGACGGTCAGACCCATGATCATGATGGCGCTGGAGCGCAGGAATTCGGACACGACACCCTCCTTTCGAGGACATCTCGATGTTTCGAAAGTGAGCATAGCCACGAAGCATTGAATGAAGCCTGAAGGGGCGGTTCATCAGCGGTTCACCCACGCGCCTTGCTGCCGCCTTGGGCGCTGCCGCAGGGCCGCGCGCCGATCACGCGAGGTTGATCGCTATGCTTACTCGGGATGTTCGTTCGATGGCGTTTAAAATCTAGTAAATTCAATATATTGCCGAATTGGCGGGGCGATGTGGACTAAAGGACGATGCTGATGATGTTTTGCAAGTCCGCGCCAGTGCGATAGAAATCGCGCTATGCATGCTGAAGCATAACCATAAGCCCACACCCTTGAGGAGAGAAACGCGATGCAACACGTTGCTATGGACAAGCTGAAAGGCAAAACGGTCATCAAACCGCGCTACGATAACTTCATCGGCGGCAAGTGGGTCGCTCCTGTCCGTGGTCAATATTTCTCCAACATCACCCCGATCACCGGCCAGCAGGTCTGCGAAATCGCCCGTTCGACCGCGGAAGATATCGAACTTGCCCTCGACGCCGCCCACAAGGCCCGCGAAGCCTGGGGCCGCACGTCGCCGGCCGAGCGGTCGCGCATCCTTCTGAAGATCGCCGACCGGATCGAAGAAAATCTCGACATCATTGCCCTCGTAGAATCGATCGACAACGGCAAGCCGATCCGCGAGACGATGGCCGCCGACATTCCGCTGGGCATCGACCACTTCCGCTACTTCGCCGGATGCCTGCGCGCCCAGGAAGGCTCGCTCTCGGAAATCGATCACGACACCGTCGCCTACCACTTCCACGAGCCGCTCGGCGTCGTCGGCCAGATCATCCCGTGGAACTTCCCGCTGCTGATGGCGATCTGGAAGCTGTCTCCGGCTCTTGCCGCGGGCAACTGCATCGTCTTGAAGCCGGCCGAGCAGACGCCCTTGGGCATCATGGTGATGATGGAAATCATCGGCGATCTGCTGCCGCCGGGCGTCGTCAACGTCGTCAACGGCTTCGGCATCGAGGCCGGCAAGCCCCTCGCCCAGAACAAGCGCATCGCCAAGATCGCCTTCACGGGCGAGACGACGACGGGCCGTCTCATCATGCAGTACGCCTCCGAAAACATCATTCCCTGCACGCTGGAACTGGGCGGCAAGTCGCCGAACATCTTCTTCGCCGACGTTGCCGACGCCGACGACGAGTTCTTCGACAAGGCCCTTGAAGGGTTCTCGATGTTCGCGTTGAACCAGGGCGAGGTTTGCACCTGTCCGAGCCGCGCGCTCGTGCATGAGAAGATCTATGACCGGTTCATGGAGCGCGCCGTTCAGCGCGTCATGTCGATCAAGAAGGGCCACCCGCTCGATTCCTCGACCATGATCGGTGCTCAGGCCTCTAACGACCAGATGGAAAAGATCCTCTCCTACGTCGACATCGGCAAGGCTGAGGGCGCTCGCATTCTGACCGGCGGCCAGAGGAGCCGTCTGGGCGGCGAACTGGACGGCGGCTTCTACGTCGAACCGACGATCATGGAAGGGCACAACAAGATGCGAATCTTCCAGGAAGAGATCTTCGGACCGGTCGTGTCGGTGACGAAGTTCAAGGACGATGAGGAAGCGCTCCAGATCGCCAACGATACGCTTTACGGCCTCGGTGCTGGCGTGTGGTCGCGTAACGGCACCCGCGCCTTCCGCTTCGGACGCGCCATTCAGGCCGGCCGCGTGTGGACCAACTGCTATCATCTCTATCCGGCGCATGCCGCGTTCGGTGGATACAAGCAGTCGGGCATCGGCCGCGAATGCCACAAAATGATGCTCGATCACTATCAGCAGACCAAGAACATGCTGGTCTCCTACAGCCCCAAGGCGCTCGGCTTCTTCTAAGCCCCGCTTGAACGGTTGACGAAAAAGGGGGCGGGCTCCAGCATGGAGTTCGCTCCTTTTCATCAGCGGCAACAGTGCTTATCTCGTCGAGACTTGGTTTTAAGCGCCGGCCGGGAGATGCGGATTGACCATCGAGTTCGTTGCAACTGACGAGGCGCGCGCCGCGCTTGCCCGCGCCCGGGCGGAGCATGGTGCTTTGATGTTCCACCTGACGTCCGGACGCTGCCAGTCTCGCTGTCCGTTGTGTCTGCCCGCCGAAGAGCTGCGGCTTGGCGGCCGCGACATCCATATCGGCGACGTCGAAGGCGTGCCGATCTATGAAATGGAATCGACGCCGAGTGACGGCAGCTGCTCGGCCAATTCCTACGTCCTGGACCTGGAACCCGGCATGACCATCGGCTTTTCAATTGTCGCCTCACCGGGGCTGCGCTTTGTTCTGCGGCCGCGCCAGCGCCCCTCAATCGATCCCTAGACACTTTGAAACGGAGTTCATGATGACCGCCAGTCCCACCTTGAGATCGCTGCTGCAGATGCCGACCGAGCCGGCGCCCCTGTCGAAGTCGGCGTTGATCCTCATCGACTGCCAGAACACCTATCGCGAAGGCGTGATGCAGCTCGAAGGTGTCGAGCCGGCCTTGAAGGAATGTGCGACGCTGCTCGATCGTGCGCGCAAGGCCGGTGCGCCGGTTATTCACATCCAGCATGATGCGGGACCCGGGTCGCCCTACGATGTGCGCGCACGTATCGGCCAGATCGCCGATCCGGTTGCGCCCGCGGCCGGTGAAAAGGTCATCACCAAGGCCTACCCCAGTTCGTTCGAACAGACCGACCTCGACGCGGAATTGAAGAAGCTCGGCGTCACCGATCTCGTCATCGCCGGGTTCATGACACATGTGTGCGTGAATTCGACCACGCGCGCCGCCTTCAATCACGGCTACCGGCCGACAGTCGTTGCCTCGGCCACCGCCACGCGATCGCTCCCCAATCCGCTCGGCGGCGAACTCCCGGCCAAGGCCGTTCACGATGGCGCGTTGACGGCACTGTCCGATATTTTCGCCATCGTCGTCCCCGATCAGAGCAAGGTACCGGCATGACCGCAGCAACCGTCGATCGCGTCTCGGTGACGCCCGAGGCCGAGAAGCTCATCGTCAAATTGCAGGGGATGCACGGGCCGCTATTGTTCCATCAGTCGGGCGGATGCTGCGATGGCTCGGCGCCGATGTGCTATCCGCGCGGCGAGTTCCGCGTCGGCGCCCAGGACGTCTTCATGGGCGAGATCGGCGGCCAGCCGTTCTACATGGGACGATCGCAGTTCGAGTACTGGCAGCACACGCATCTCATCATCGACGTGGTGCCGGGGCGCGGCTCAGGCTTTTCGCTCGAAGCGCCGGAAGGCGTGCGCTTTCTCACCCGCTCGCGCATATTCACGGACGCAGAGAACGACGCGCTCGACAAGATCGGCCATCCGCCGACAGGAGCCGACCGGCCGGCGGTCTGAGTCGCGCGGTTACTTTTGTTCGGCTTCGCCCGCGGGCGGTTGAGGCGGCGGCTGAGGTGCCGCCTCGGGCTCCGCCGGGGCTGGAACCGGCGCGGCAGGTGCTGCTTCGGGCTCTGAGCTCACGCTGCGCGAGATGGCGCTGTCCGATCCCTCCGACACCGCCGGCTTCCAGTCCTTGTTGAACATGGCAATCGTTCCACGGCGGAAGGCCAGGTGCTGGAACGAAATGAACGGCAGGTTCAACTCGAACGTCAGCGGCTTCACCTCCGGCTGCGTCAAGCGCGTTGCGAAATCCGGGTTCTCGGCCGTCGCGGTGACAAGCTTCAACGTAAAGCGATAGTCGCCCTTCTCATCGACCAGGAAGGGCAGGGGCTTGTCCATCGGATAAAACCGGACGGTCTCAGTAAACGTGCCGTGGCCGGGGATGGAGATCGGCGCAAACGATTTGTTCTCGCCGTCATCCTTGCGCGGATACTCGCCGAGAAACGCCGAGTGATAGCGCGCCGTCTTGCGTTCGGCGTCGCCGCGCAGGTTTTCCGCCTCCAGCACCATGTTGAGCACGGTGCCCGCCTTGGCGCCGTCGTTCGAGATCGTGATCGGAATATTGAAGACGTCGTTGTCGCCGTCACGCGCGTAATGGATCATCGGCGGAACATAGACCGCGAGGTCGGCGCTTTTGAGCGTGGTCTCGTAGTAGGAGAGGCCGGAGATTGCGAGTGCGATGCCCGACAGGATGGTCGCGAACAACCCGCCGTGGCTTCCGTGTTCAACGACCGAGGGCGCATCAAGCGGGCCATGCCCTCTGGATGCGCCGCCGCCCGACCGCGATCCGACATCCGATCTCAACGCCATGATGATCCCCCATCGACGCAACACAACCCTGGTGAAACCAACCCTGTCTCAGCATTTGCGGCAAACGTGGGGCAGGCGCCTCTCAGGCACTTCCAACTCGGCTGCGCACAGCCTGCCGGAATCGCGAAACGCCCCGGCGCTCCGCGCTCCGCGCCCGGCTCCCGGAACGGGAGTCGCCGGGCGTAACTCAACAATGAGAACAAAACGTGATTGACAGGCGACGCGATCCGTGAGAACAAATCAAGTACTGATTTGGTAAATTGAAGCCGCACAGCACTTGGCCTAGGGATAGGGTGATGATCATGGACCGCTCGGAATTGACGGTGCTCGAAGGGGGTAGAATGGACAAGAAGCAGGCGCTGGAGCAGGCTCTGGCGCAGATCGACAAGGCCTTCGGCAAGGGGTCGATCATGCGGCTCGGCGCCAACGACAAGGTCGATATCGAGGCGATTTCGACCGGTTCGCTGGGGCTCGATATCGCGCTGGGCATCGGCGGCCTGCCCAAGGGCCGCATCATCGAAATTTATGGCCCCGAGTCGTCGGGCAAGACGACGCTGGCGCTGCAAGTCGTGGCCGAGGCCCAGAAGAAGGGCGGCACCTGCGCCTTTATCGATGCCGAGCACGCGCTTGATCCAGGCTACGCCAGGAAGCTCGGCGTCAAGGTCGAAGACCTTTTGATTTCGCAGCCCGACGCCGGCGAGCAGGCGCTCGAGATCGCCGACACGCTGGTGCGGTCGGGCGCCGTCGATGTTCTCGTGGTCGACTCGGTCGCCGCGCTGACGCCGAAGGCCGAACTCGAAGGCGAGATGGGCGACAGCCTGCCGGGCCTTCAGGCGCGCTTGATGAGCCAGGCCTTGCGCAAGCTTACGGGCTCGATTTCCAAGTCGGGCTGCATGGTCATCTTCATCAACCAGATCCGCATGAAGATCGGCGTCATGTTCGGCAATCCGGAAACGACCACGGGAGGCAATGCGTTGAAGTTCTATGCCTCCGTTCGTCTCGATATCCGCCGCATCGGCCAGATCAAGGAGCGCGAGGAGACGGTCGGCAACCAGACCCGCGTCAAGGTCGTCAAGAACAAGGTCGCCCCGCCGTTCAAGCAGGTCGAGTTCGACATCATGTACGGCGAAGGCATCTCCAAGGTCGGCGAACTGGTCGATCTCGGCGTCAAGGCCGGTCTGGTCGAGAAGTCGGGCGCTTGGCTGTCCTATGACGGCGAGCGCATCGGCCAGGGCCGCGAGAACGCCAAATCGTATCTCAAGGAAAATCCCAAGATCGCCAACGAGCTGGAACGCGCCATCCGTTCCAACGCCGGGCTCATCGTCGACAAGATGCTGGCCCATCCCGATGCCGGTGAGGACGATGGCGAGGAGCCGGATGCCGATGGCGTGCTGCCCGATGAGGACACGGGCGCCAAGAAGGCCGCCAAGGGCAAACGGGCCTAGGATCAAGGCCAGCTTTCGGGCCGCCGCTGTCGTTGTTGAGCCCTTGAGCGGCGCATGGGGTACAGGTGCCCCCGCATTTCTGGACAGTCTTGAAGGCCGCCGCTACAACGGCGGCCTTACCCATTGGATATCGAACACTTAGCGCCCGTTCGGGCCCCTTCGGAAGCTCACAAAGCATGGCTGGCGTCAGCGAAATCAGATCGTCGTTCCTCGACTACTTCAAGACCAACGGTCACGAAGTCGTAGCCTCGTCACCCTTGGTGCCGCGCAACGATCCGACGCTGATGTTCACCAACGCCGGCATGGTGCAGTTCAAGAACGTCTTTACCGGCCAGGAGACGCGCGCCATCCCGCGGGCGGCCTCCTCGCAGAAGTGCGTGCGGGCCGGCGGCAAGCACAACGACCTCGACAACGTCGGCTACACCGCGCGCCATCACACCTTTTTCGAGATGCTCGGCAACTTCTCGTTTGGCGACTACTTCAAGGATCGCGCCATCGAGCTCGCCTGGAACCTCATCACGAAAGAGTTCGGCCTCGACAAGCAAAGGTTGATGGTCACCGTCTATCACGACGACGATCAGGCGTTCGATTTGTGGAAGAAGATCGCCGGTCTGCCGGACAGCAGGATAGTCCGCATCGCGACCGCGGATAATTTCTGGGCCATGGGCGACACAGGCCCATGCGGGCCGTGCTCGGAAATCTTCTACGATCACGGCGACAAGGTGCCGGGCGGTCCTCCTGGTTCGCCCGACGCCGATGGCGACCGTTTCGTTGAGATATGGAACCTCGTATTCATGCAATACGAGCAGCGCGGGCCCGGCGACCGCATCACCCTGCCCAAGCCGTCGATCGACACGGGCATGGGCCTTGAGCGCATCGCCGCCGTCCTGCAAGGCAAGCACAACAACTACGACATCGATCTCTTCGAGGCGCTGATCTCCGCCTCAGTCGCTGCGATCGGCGTCGAGGCCAAGGGCGAGGCGTTGGCCAGCCATCGCGTCATCGCCGATCATCTGCGCGCGTCAAGCTTCCTGATCGCCGACGGCGTTCTGCCGTCGAACGAGGGCCGCGGCTACGTGCTCCGCCGCATCATGCGCCGCGCCATGCGCCACGCTCACATTCTGGGCGCGCGCGAGCCGGTGATGCACCGGTTGTTCCCCGCACTTGCCCGGCAGATGGGTGAAGCGTTCCCGGAATTGATCCGCGCCGAAGCGCTGATCACCGAAACGTTGAAACTGGAAGAAAGCAAATTCAAGAAGACGCTCGAAAACGGTTTGAAGCTGCTGGACGAGAATTCCGGCGCGCTGAAACGGGGCGCGGTGTTTTCCGGCGACGTCGCCTTCAAACTCTACGACACCTACGGCTTCCCGCTCGATCTGACCGAGGATGCTCTGAAGCCGCGCGGCATCAGCGTCGACACCAAGGCGTTCGAAGCGGCGATGAAGAAGCAGAAGGATGCAGCGAAAGCCGCCTGGAAAGGCTCGGGCGAAGCGGCGACCGAGACGATCTGGTTCGAGATCAAGGAGCGCACCGGCGCAACGGAGTTTCTAGGCTACGAAACAACAGCGGCGGAGGGACAGATCCTCGCCATCGTTTCGGGCGGCAAGGAAGTGCAATCGGCCTCTGCTGGAGAGAAGTGCGCGCTGATCCTCAATCAGACTCCCTTTTACGGAGAGTCGGGCGGGCAGGTCGGTGATACCGGCGCGATCAGCGCCGACGGCGGCAAGACCGGGCCAATCGCCTTCGCCGTCGCCGATACGCAGAAAAAGCTCGGCGATCTTTTCGTCCATTTCGGCGAGGTGACAAGCGGCACGGTCCGTGTCGGCGAGCACGTCCACCTCGCGGTCGATGACGCGCGGCGCAATCACGTCCGCGCCAATCACTCCGCCACGCATCTGCTGCACGAGGCGCTGCGCCAGATCCTCGGCACCCACGTTGCGCAGAAGGGTTCGCTCGTCACGCCGGACCGGCTGCGGTTCGACTTCTCGCATACGAAGCCGATGTCTGCGGAGGAAGTGAAGTCGGTCGAGGACATGGCGAACGCCGTGCTGCTCGAAAACACCCCCGTCGTCACCCGTCTGATGGCGCTCGACGAAGCGCGCGAAACGGGCGCCATGGCGCTGTTCGGTGAAAAGTACGGCGATGAGGTGCGCGTGGTTTCCATGGGCAATCCGATGCCCGGTGCCAACAAGGCGTGGTCGGTCGAATTGTGCGGCGGCACGCATGTGAAGCGCACCGGCGACATCGGCCTCATCAAGGTCGTGGCGGAAGGTGCGTCCGCGGCCGGCGTGCGCCGCCTGGAGGCGCTGACGGGAGAAGGCGCACGCGCCTATCTCACCGAGCAGGACGCGCGCATCCGCGAGGCGGCAAGCATCCTGCGCACCAGGCCCGATGACGTGATCGAACGCTTGAAGGCGCTTGTGGAAGAACGCAAGGCTCTCGAAAAGCAGCTTGCCGACGCCAAGCGTCAGATCGCGCTTGGCGGCTCCGGCGGCGCCTCACAGTCGGCCGAAGGTGGCGGCGATGCGATCAAGACCATCGGCGCGGTGAAGCTGCTCGCCCGCACGGTGCAGGGTCTCAATCCAAAGGATCTGCGCGGTCTCATCGATGACGGCAAAAAGCAGGTCGGCTCGGGCATCGTTGCCGTGGTCGGCGTGACGGAAGACGGCAAGGCCGGCCTCGCCGTCGGCGTCACCGACGACATGGTGAAGACGTGGAGCGCGGTCGACCTCGTCAAGGCCGGGGCGGAGGCGCTCGGCGGCAAGGGCGGCGGCGGCCGTCCGGATATGGCCCAGGCCGGCGGGCCGGACGGCAGCAAGGCGGCCGATGCTCTCGCCGCCATCGAGGCGAGGCTTGCCGGGTGAGCCGCGCCGCTCCCTAACCTCACCAAGATTTCACGCTTTTTCTTATCGGCGCGCCGCTATACAAGGCGCTGCGTGACACACCCATGAAGAGGTTCGAAGACCCATGTCGTTGAAGCCGCTCGTTTCCGCCGCCGCCTTTTGCGTCATCGCCAGCGCTGCCGCATCGGCCGCTGACGACATCGTCAAGCCCGCTCCAACGCCGCCACCATCTGCCGGTCCGACGATTGCCGCCGCGCAAGGTTTCTGCGGTGACAAGCTCGCCAAGGCTGACGAACTCATCACCCGCTATTCGACGGCGCAGGGTTTGAAGGAAACCTACAAGAGCGTCGATTACGTCGCCTATGCCGATGACGAAAAGGCGCCGACGGTCATGTACACGTTCACGACCAAGGGCCATCCGGCCCATCCCGCCGCCGTCTGCCGCAGGATGGTGAAGGAGGGTGAGAGCCTGCTGGTCAAGATGGAAGTGGTGTGCGACGGCGAAAAGGAAGCCTGCGATAAGCTGCGCAACGACTTCAACGTCATGAATGCCAAGATGCAGGCCGAGGTCGACAACAAGATCAAGGACGCGGCCGGCCAGAAGTAATCACGCGTTCACAGACGGCGCGAAAGGCGGGTCCGGATTCCACCGGCCTGCCTTTTTGCTATTCTGCATGCTAACTCTTGCTGTGATCAGCAGGCGGAGCGCAGGCATGTGGCCTCAAGGCAAACCTCTCGATATCGGCGGCGTGCGGCGTAACAACCGCGAGCTCGCCGATTATCTGGAAGAGATCGCCGAGCAACCGCTCGATTTTCGCGATTCCCATCCCAACGGTCACTCGCTGCGAAATCACCGGCATCTCTGGCTCCTGGAATATGTCGCCGATCGCGACACGGCGATCGATCTGCCGTTTCGCGTCGCCGCCGTGACCTACATTCTCAACCGCTGGCGTGACCGGCTGCCTACCTACGAGCCCTATCAGCGGGGCGGCTTTCGCGTCTATCTCTACGAAGACATGGCGCCGACGCTGTCGATCGTCGGCGAAACCAAAGACGGCTTTCCCTATGAGGGTTGCGCCGATTTCACGTTCGTCGACGACATTGCCCGCGTGTTGCGGCCCTATCTCGACATGCCGTGGAAGTACCGGTTCACAGCGAGCGGGCCGAAGCCTGAAACTCTGTTCAAGGAGCTGGAGCGTGCCGAGGGATCGCTGACCAACGCAGCCAAGGCGCTGGGCATGCCGCTCGCCGTTCTGCGCAGGACGATTGAGAACTATGGCGTCGCCAAGGACGTCAACAAAATCCGCAAGCATCACAATCGCAGCCCGGCGCATTTTGACGAAAGCGATTGGCGGCTCAGCCATACGCTGATCTGGGAGCACAGGTTTCCGGCGCGATTTACCAAGACCGATTGAAATTCCGCACGTTCATCCCTCATTCAAACGCGCGGGTTCAGGCTGTGCACGTTGGATCGATCGTTGTTTGTCTCCGGAGTTCCCGCCCATGAAAAAGCCAATCGCCTTCACCGCTGCCGCCGCCGTTTCGCTTCTCGCGCTTGCCATGCCCGCCGCTGCAACCACCAGTGGGGTTTGCTTCCGGATGGCCAATGTGCCTTCGGGCGATGTTTTGAACGTGCGTGCGCGGCCGTCAGCCAAAGCCCGCATCGTTGCGCGCTATTCCAATTCGTCTGAAGTCATCATCGCCAAGGCCGGCCGATGCGGCCGCTGGTGCAAGGTCTCCCTGCACGACGGCGCGGGCTCGGTCTGGGGGTGGGTCAATTCCCGCTATCTCTATCGCCGCGAGTGTCCATAACGCTGGTTGAAAAAATTCCGGCGCGGCAACACGAGACCGTGTGCAGCCGCGCCGGAAATTGCTTCAGTGTGCTTCGATCCGGCCGAAGCGGCCATCCTCGAAATCGCGCATGGCCTGCTTAATCTCGCCCACGGTGTTCATGACGAAGGGACCGTAGGCGGCAACCGGCTCTTCGATCGGCGCGCCTGAAAGGACCAAGAGCTTGGCGTCGCCGTTGGCTTCAAGCGCGATCTCGCCGCCTTCACGGGCGAACTGCACGGCCGTCGCCTCGCGCACGATCTCCTCACCGTTGACCAGCACCGTGCCCGAAAGCACGACGGCGATGAGCGTGTGGCCCTCCGGCAGCGTCAGCGTCGTGGCCTTGCCGCCTGCGAGCCGCACGTCCCAGATGTCGATCGGCGTGAAGGTGCGGGCAGGCCCGGTCGCGCCGCCGAAGCCGCCGGCGATCACGCGAACGCTGCCGGCATCGCCGGCGAGTTTCACCTGCGGGATGTCGCGGTTGAGCAGCGTCTGATAACCCGGCGCCGCCGCCTTGTCCTTCTTCGGCAGGTTGACCCACAGCTGCACCATCTCGAACGCGCCGCCCGTGCGGGTGAACGCTTCGGAATGGAACTCCTGATGCACGATGCCCGCCGCCGCCGTCATCCACTGAACGTCGCCCGGTCCGATCGTGCCTCCGGCGCCGGTCGAGTCGCGATGGGCAACCTCGCCGTCGTAGACGATCGTCACGGTCTCGAAGCCTTTGTGCGGATGGGCGCCGACGCCGCGCGGACGCTCCGCCGGTTCGAACGTGTGCGGACCGGCGTAGTCGAGCAGCAGGAACGGGCTCGCCGCTGCGCCCTGGGCGTGGTGCGAGATAAGCGAGCGGACCGGAAATCCGTCACCAACCCAATGGCCGCGCGTGGCGTTGAAGACGTTTTCGATGTTTCGCATGAGACGCTACCTGTGTTGTTGCTGATGAGCGCTTCAAGTGGTGGGTGCGAAAAGCCGCACAATGGTCCGCGACATCCAGTGCACACGAATGTGCATGCGTGTCATGCGTACCGCGCGCGTACCGTGGCCATGGATGTTACAAGCCGCGTCGCGGCTGCGCTACCACTTGGCCCGCAGCCAGTCGATTGTGTTGAAGCTGGTCACCAGGGCCGCAACCTTTCCTTCGGCATCGAAGCCGAAGTAGGAGGCGTAAAAGCCATCGCCCCAGCCCGAGTGGAACATGGCGACGTTGACGTCGCCCATCGGCTGCATGAGCACGAACGAATAGGGGCCGATAACCTTGGGGCCGTTGGCTTCACCCTCGGTCTGCCACGCCTCCCAGGCGTCAGGGTTTGTCTTGTGAATCGCGTTGGCGGCGCCGTTGGCCAGTGGGTCGTAAAATGAGCCTGTGCCTGCGTCGACGGGATAGCCGAAAATTTCATCGGGCTTGAGACTGGCGGCGTCTTGACCTTCCAACACCGCCATTGACCAGCGCTCGACGGGCTGTTCGGAGAATGCGACCCGGGCAAAGGATACGCGGTTGTCTTTGACCGCGCCTGCGGGATGGAATCCAACCGCGAGGCGGACCGGAAACGCGCCGTTGGGAACCGCCTGCGTGAAGGGCTTTCGGTCGCCGAGCGTGACAAAGGGGTCAGCCGCGCAAATGCGGCCGCTCTTGATTGTCAGCCGGCCGATTTCAAAAACTTTGAACTCGACCCGGTCGACGCGCGTCGTCCCGTCGCCCAGATCGACGGTCTCTTCGACGGCGAAGCCCGGTTGAAACGCCCGCTCGAACACGGCCGAAAACGCCGGCGGATCGCCGGCAGCCGATTGCGCGGCCGGGGCGAAACCCATGAGTGCGAGGCTTGCTGCGATCCAGCGTCCGATGAGCTTCATCCTGACCTCGATGTGAGTGCCTCTCCCTCTCCCCATTCCCCTCGGAATGGGGAGAGGGGACGCGCTCAAGCCGGCGTCATCGCCGTCTTCAAGTTTTCATCGACCTTGTCGAGGAAACCGGTGGTGGAAAGCCACTTCTGTTCGGGTCCGACGAGGAGCGCCAGATCCTTGGTCATGAAGCCCGCCTCGACGGTGTCGACGCAGACTTTTTCAAGCGTGCCGGCGAAGCGCTTCAAGTCCGCATTGCCGTCGAGTTTGGCGCGATGGGCAAGGCCGCGTGTCCAGGCGAAGATCGAGGCAATGGCGTTGGTCGAGGTTTCCTTGCCCTTCTGATGCTCGCGGTAATGGCGCGTGACGGTACCGTGGGCGGCTTCCGCTTCCACAGTTTTACCGTCGGGCGTCATCAGCACGCTCGTCATCAGGCCGAGCGAGCCGAAGCCCTGCGCGACGGTATCCGACTGCACGTCGCCATCGTAGTTCTTGCACGCCCACACGTAGCCGCCCGACCACTTCAATGCGGAGGCCACCATGTCGTCGATCAGGCGATGCTTGTAGGTGAGCTTGCGCTTTTCGAACTCGGCCTTGAACTCGGCGTCGTAGATCTCCTGGAAGATGTCCTTGAAGCGGCCGTCGTAAGCTTTGAGGATCGTGTTCTTGGTCGAGAGGTAGACTGGATAGTTGCGGTTGAGGCCGTAATTCATCGAGGCGCGGGCGAACTCGCGGATGCTCTCGTCGAGGTTATACATTGCCATGGCGACGCCGGCGCCCGGCGCCTTGAACACTTCCTTCTCGATCACCTTGCCGTCCTCGCCGACGAACTTGATCGAGAGCGTGCCCTTCGAGGGAAACTTGAAGTCGGTCGCCTTATACTGGTCGCCGAACGCATGACGGCCGACGATGATCGGCTGGGTCCAACCCGGTACGAGGCGCGGCACGTTCTTGCAGATGATGGGTTCGCGGAAGATGACGCCGCCGAGGATGTTGCGGATCGTGCCGTTCGGGCTCTTCCACATCTCCTTCAAGTTGAATTCTTTGACGCGGGCTTCGTCCGGCGTGATGGTCGCGCACTTGACGCCGACGCCGTGCTTCCGAATCGCGTTGGCCGCGTCGATGGTCACCTGATCGGCGGTCTTGTCGCGGTATTCGATGCCGAGGTCGTAATATTCGAGCGGCACGTCGAGATAGGGATGGATCAGCTTGTCCTTGATGAGCTTCCAGATGATGCGCGTCATCTCATCGCCGTCGAGTTCGACGACCGTGCCTTTGACCTTGATCTTCTGCATGAGAGTTTTCGAAACCTCGCCCGTGTGTGTCGATCCGCCGGCACCTTACCGGCGCTCTTGCGCTGCAACAAGAGCGGCAGACATTCGCATTTGTGCGGGCGCCGATTAGCCGCTAGGTAGCGGAAAACGCTGCCGGAGAGCGCCCGTGAGCCTCGAAATATCGCCCAAAGTCGTAGACGGAGAGGCCGTGCCGGTCCTCGGCGGGACCGATGTGCCCGTTGGCGCCATCGTCCATGCCTGCCACGCCGCAACGATCGACCAGGGGCTGGCCGCGCTCGCGCTCCCCGGTCTGACGCGCGACACGCTGGAGCCGGTGCTGCAGTACTGCGCCGAATTGCGCTGCATGGGCGATCAGGCGTCCTGCCCCGGTTGCAAGCGGCGCACCGAAATGCTCGGCATCGAGACGCTCGATCACTACATCCTGAGCCATAAGGAAATCATCGTCGGCGACGGCGCGATACGCCTGACAGGGCAAGGCACCAAGACCGTCACGACGCCGTGCCTGGAAACGCTGGCCAAGCAATGGTCGGGCGAGAACTACTGGTTCTGGGCCCGCCGCGTCATTCGCAAATTGCGTCACGGTCTGCGCCGCATGCACATCGCCGGCGAGCCGGTGGCGGGCGAGGGCGAGACGCCGGGCGTGATCCTGATGGAGCCGCAGCTCGCCGACAACATCGGCATGGTGGCCCGCGCCTGCGCCAACTTCGGCCTCGATAATCTGCGCCTCGTCAACCCGCGCGACGGCTGGCCCAACGAGAAGGCGCGCATTGCCGCCTCGGGGGCGAACTACATCATCGACGAGGCGCAATCTTTCGCGACGCTCGAAGACAGTCTGTCGGACCTGAACTTTGTCGTCGCCACGACGGCCCGTCAGCGCGATCTGAGAAAGCCGGTCATGACGCCCGAGCAGGCGATTGCCGAGATGCGCGTCCGTATCGGCCGTGGAGAAAGGTGCGGCATACTGTTCGGCCGCGAGCGCAACGGGCTTGAGACGTCCGAAGTCGCCAACGCTGATGCGCTTGTTATGATTCCGGTTAATTCGCGCTTTGCCTCGCTTAACCTTGCCCAGGCCGTCCTCCTGATGGGTTACGAGTGGATGCGCGGCAGCGAGGGCAAGAGCCTCGGCCGTGTCACGACCTACGAAAGCCCGGTCGCCGAAGGGGTCAACATGGGCCGCGACCGGCCCGCAACAAAAGCGGAACTCATCGGCTTTTTCGAGCATTTGGAAAGGGAATTGGAGGCAAGCGGCTTTTTCAATCCGCCACACCGGCGGCCAACTGTCGTGCATAATCTGCGCACCATGTTCTCGCGCCTTAGTGCGACCGACCAGGAGGTCCGCACCCTTCGTGGCATAGTTGCCACGCTCGCACAGGGCAAAGGAGCCGCCAGGAAAGGCGGGTCCGGGGTGCCATGATCTGGACAAGTTTTAGGCTGAGCGATGCCACCCGAAACGGCATACTGGGCTCAACCGGCGCTGGCAGGCATTTTTGGCACTGCCCGATTGAACGCGGTTTGGCCTGCTGGCGAATGCTGAGGCTCTTTTTGGAGATGCGGATGACGATGAGGGCGGGGAAGTTTGTTTTGTGCGCGGCAGTGCTCGCGGCGGCGATGCCGGCGGCGGCCAGCGCTGAAGAGCTGAGCGAAAAGGCCGTGCGCTCGTTCATGGACTACGCGTGGTCACTGACCCCGCAGCAGTATTCGAAGTCCGACGGTACGACCATCCAGATCGACAAGACCAAGAAGGACGCGGTGTTGTTGCCGGTCGATGTGGCGCGTGAGGTTATCATGGCCGGCCGTCTGTCGGCGCACGCACAGGTCTGCAACCTGCGTGAGGATCAGATCGCCAACCACCGTGCGCTGATGCGGCGCGAGGATGCGCGCGGCAAGTGGACGCCCCAGCAGATGGTCTATATCAGCCAGCTGCACCTGACGACCGTCATGCTGCTCACCGGCAAGATCAAGCTGGTCGAGAAGGAAGGCGATAAGGAAGTCATTGTCGACGAGGGCAAGGAACCGGCCCAGACCTGCTCGCCCGAGCAGGCGGCCAAGGTCAAGGAAATGATCGTCGCCTACGTCAAGGACAGCCCGGCGCCGAAGGCCGCGACCGCCGCTGCACCGCCAGCGGGCGCTCCTGCTGCGACCGGCTCCACGGCCCCCGCCGCCACCGGTTCCACGGCGCCTGCCGCCGCGGCCGCCGCCCCTGCGCCTGCGGCTCAGAAAAAGTAAACGGCATCGCCGCACCTTGGCGCCTTTGAGGTGTTCCGGCTTGACGCGGCGCGGCGCAACAGGTAATCAGACCCCCATTCCGGCGCGGGCCCCAAAGGCCCGCGTTCGGTTTTAAGCGCACCCGCGGCGGGACTGTCGAAGGTCCATGCCTGTCAATCCGGCACAACAGCCGGGCAGAGGAGGGGGCGCTCCACATCGCGCCGCGGAATGTCTCCGTGGCGGATGCAACTTTTGGAGTGCTAGACCATGACCAAGCGCATTCGCGCCAAGCATAAGATCGACCGCCGCCTGGGTGAGAACATCTGGGGCCGGCCGAAGAGCCCGCTCAACCGCCGCGAGAGCCGTCCCGGCCAGCATGGCGAGCGCCGCGCCGGCAAGCTTTCCGACTTCGGCCAGCAGCTCAAAGCCAAGCAGAAGCTCAAGGGCTATTACGCGTCGATCTCGGAGCGCCAGTTCCGCAAGATCTATGACGAAGCCTCCAGCATGAAGGGCTCGACGTCCGAAGGCATCATCGGCCTTCTGGAGCGCCGCCTCGACGCGCTCGTCTATCGCGCCAAGTTTGTGCCGACCGTGTTCGCCGCCCGCCAGTTCGTGTCGCACGGCCACGTCACCGTCAATGGCAAGCGCGTCACGGTGCCGAGCTACCGGCTGCGCATCGGCGACGTCGTCGAAGTCCGCGAGAAGGCCAAGCAGCTGGCCCTCGTTCTTGAATCGATCAAGAGCGCCGAGCGCGACGTGCCCGACTACGTCAACGCCGACCACAACAAGATGACGGCGACGCTGTCGCGCGTTCCGGCCCTGTCGGATGTTCCGTATCCGGTGACGATGGAACCCAACCTGGTCGTCGAATTCTATTCGAGGTAATTCGCTCACGGATGCTATTGGGCGCTGCGCGCCGGCATCCTCCGCGGGGGCGGCGCTCAGCGCCGTCGCCCGGTCGGGCTCACGGACGCCTTCGGGCGTCCGTTTTTTTTGTGGCTTTCACACAGCCGGGTGATGCCGGTTGGCGGGGGCGAGCTGCACTTTGGATTTGCGGTTGCGGCGCTTGGCGGCGGGATCGGCGTTGGCCCAGCCGTAGGCGAGCATGGTGATGAGCGCACTCGCGGCGAAGAAATAGACGCCCGGCAGAACGCGCGCTTCAGTATATCCCGACGAGTTGACGTAGAAGATCATCAACGCCAGCACCATCACGTCGGTCATCGAATAGCGGCCCAGCCATTCCATGGTCGCGATCGATTTGGCGCGGAAATCGTCCGGCATCTCGTGCGAGGTGAGCAGCGTCAGCAGATAAAACAGCTTGAGGAACGGGAAGAAAATAGAAACCGCGAACACGACCGCGCACAGGAAGAACTCCTCGTTCTCGAACAGTGCATAGATGATCGTCAAAATCGAATGCTCGTTGGTCCACACGTAGACGGTGGTGAAGCGGATGGTCGGCAGGATGATGCCAAGGGCGAAGAAGACCGTCGCGACGATGATGAGGAACGAGAGCGCGAAATTGCGCCAGCCGCGCCTGGGTGCCGCCGCGCCGGTATCGGGCTCCGGCTGAACGGGCACCGGTTCGGGCGCGGCCGCCATGCCGTCGGTACGGATCCAGGCGTACGACAGGATCATCAGCACCACGGCGGCGGTGAAGAAGTAGACGCCGTTGAGGCTCGATGCGTCGTAGACGCCTTGGCTCTTGACGAAAAAGATCGTCAAAGCGAGCACCAGCACATCGTGCATCGACCATTTGCCGAGCCATTCGAGCGCTGAGAGACGGCGGTGCTGGCGCACGATCTCCTGCGGCGGCAGGGTCGAGACCAGTAGCAGGTAGAGCAGCTTCGTCACCGGCAGAAGGATCGAGAAGATGAGGACGATGAGCCCGAGGAAGGTCTGACCGTCCTTGATCAGCACATTGACGGTCGACAACAGTGAATGTTCGGTGGTCCAGAACCCGAACTGTGTCAGCTTCAAAATCGGCAACGTGATGCCGAGCGCCAGGCACACACTCGCCGTCAGAATGGTGAGACTGAGAAAGAACCGCCGGCCGCCAACGCGCATCCGCCGTCCCCGCGCTTATGTTTCAACTGGCGAACACCGCCTGCCGGGTCGAGTTTGCCCTGGTTGTGTTGCCGCAAGCAACACTGCCGATGGGCGAAATAAGGGCGGCGCCCGCAGCCTCAAAGCGTTTGCCGGCAGCTTCGCGCTTGCAACGTCAGTCGATCCGCTGCCAGACCGGGCGACCGTCTGCGCCGTCGTCCGCCTTCAACTCTAAGGTGTGGACGAAGGCCCCAGGCCCCACAAGGCCGGTGCAGCGGTGGATTTCAACGCCATGGCACTGGCCCGCAATACGGCGAACGAGTGCCTTGCGGTCCTCGCCGGAAAGCCAGCCGTCTTTGAAGCAGAAATCAAGCTTCATGTTGGCCTGCGGAAATTGCTTGAACCAGTAAGGGATCTGAAAGCGGAAATCGGTTTCGCGGTTGTACCAGTCCGTCGTGCGGACCGGTTTCAATCGGGCGATGTTGCCAATGACGGTCGTTGAGTAGTGAAAAATGTAGCCGCGCTTGTGGAGCGGCGGGTGGGGGAGCGGACCGGCTACGCCGTTCCAGATGTGGCGGTGAAATGTCCGGTCGCCGAGGTAGAGCGTGAAGATCTTTTCCAGATCCTGCCTGTTCCAGCTGTTGTTACTGCCGCCGGTCGGCGCGTCGCTGGAGCTGACATGCAACGCTGCTTCTTTCGCATTCCAGCGAACACGCTCAAAGTGCTGCCAGGAGATGACCTTGGTCGTCGCAAAGCGCGCCATGACAGGATCGAGGATCGGGAACAGGTCTTGGAAATTTTCCCAATAGTAAATCTTGTCATCCTCGCTGGGCACGCGACAGAGGATTGAGTAGTTCGTGAATGTCGCGGTGCCCGGCGGCAAACGCCGACCTCAACGTCAGCCGTGATGATGCTGATGGGGAATGCCCTTTTCGCAGATCAGATCGTGCAACTCGCCGGCCTGATACATCTCGCGCATGATATCGCAGCCGCCAATGAACTCGCCCTTGACGTAGAGCTGGGGAATGGTCGGCCAGTTGGAGAAGGTCTTGATCCCCTCGCGGACGTTCTGATCTTCCAGCACGTTGATATCCTTGAATTGCACGCCCAGGTGCTCAAGGATCTTCGCCGCCGTCGCCGAGAAGCCGCACTGCGGAAACTGCTTGGTGCCCTTCATGAACAACACCACGTCGTTATCGGCGAGGGTCTTGGCGATCAACTCCTGGGTCTTGTCGGACATGAGGGGCGGCTCCTGAGGCTCTGAGAGAGTTTATCCGGCGCATGGCCAGAAAACGGCATTATAGACCTGGATCAAGTCCGGGTCGACATCGCCCGTCACATGGGACGGGCCGGGTGCAATGTCAATCTTTGGGCGCTGCCGTGGTGAGCTGGAGGGCGTGGAGAACATCGCCCATGCGCCCGCCGAGCGCCTCATAGACCATCTGGTGCTGCTGGACCCGGCTCTTGCCCTTGAAGGCGCTTGAGACGACGTGAGCCGCATAGTGGTCGCCATCGCCAGCCAGATCCTTGATGGCAATTTCAGCGTCGGGGAAGCGGCTCTTGATCAGCCGTTCGATTTCACTGGCGGGCATGGGCATGGGAGGGGTCTCACAGGGGCTCGAGAGGGCTCATTCGTGGGGTTTGGAGCGGCGGAGCTCTCGATCACGAACGTCGTGCTAGGCATACTATGGGGTGGTCGGGCGGCAAACCAAGCGGCAATTGGCGCAGGTCATTCGCTGATGCAACCTGAAGCCGGCGCCTTTCCATGGTCAAGGATTGGGGCTAGAGCGTATCCTTAACGTCTGGTCGCAGCTTTTCGTTCGCGTAGGTCCAATGTTGATGCGGGTTGCCCTCGTTTACGTGCTTGCCGTGGTGACGGCCGTGATGGGCTTCGCCCTCTATTGGCAGGAACGCCGGTTGAGCGAAATCCAAGACGCGTTCCTCAAATCCAGCAACGAGTTGTCGGTAAAGGCAGCGGAAGTCGATCAACTGCGGCAACGCAAGTCGTCGACGGAGGAACGTGCCTATTTCGCCGAAGCCCGCCTGCGCGAGATCGCGTCCGAGAAAGAAGGTTCGGCTTCGCAGATCGAGCAGGCCCACAAATTGCGCAACGAAGCCGAGGCCGCCTTGACCCGCGCCCAGGCCCAAGTGCGCGCCGAGACCCAGGCCAAAACCGCGGCCGAGGGCCGGATCATGGAATTGGAAGGCAAGCTCGAGCGGGCCTTGTCGGAGCTTGAAGGCTTGAAAGCCGGCAAGTCGAAGACGAGTGCCGCCGCACAGGAGCCGGCGCCGCGCCGCGGCGATGTTCAGAGTGACGCCGAACCGCAAACGACCACGCCAGCGGTGCGCAACGTGACGACTGCCGCCCCGCGCAAGGTGATGATCGAGCCCGATCCGCGCGCGACTGCAAATCCTCCGCCGACGTTCTCGCCGGCCCGCGAACCGCCTCAGACGACCGAGGCCATCACGCCGCCAACCGGCGCTGGCGGTACCGAGACGACGCCGCCGACCGCTGCGCCAGCCGAAACCGCGCCTGCGGCGGCCAAGACCACGACGGCCGCTAAACCGGCCGTGCGCCGCAAGGCGCGCTCGGCATCCGCAACCAAGCGCAAACCCAAGGCCGCTCCACAGTCGGAGTTTTTCTTCCCGTTTTAAGTGAGACGGCTGCGCACCAGCGGCCAGGGGAGATGTAATTGTGTTGCATTATCAGGTGGCGGCTTGGGTGTAATTAGGAAATCTGATTGAAGTATCACGTGATTGCGATTTGAAGTTATCGGCCTGAGCGACTAGTTTCCAAGCATCGAGACGGGAATGTCTCAGACCCCAATTTGGACCTGATGGAGGACATCATGAAAGCTTGGATGAAGCCGACCGTTCGCGAGCAGGAAGTCGGTCTGGAAGTGACCTCGTATCTGCCGGCCGAAATCGACGTTATCTAACGTCCGGCCATCGCTGATGGACATTGAAGCGCCCGATCCTCACGGATCGGGCGCTTCTCTTTTGGGAGAAGGGAAGGGCAAGCCGGGCTGTCAGTCTCGGTTGCAATCGAACTGTACTTTGACGAACGGCAGATCGAGTTTGCAGCGGCCTGACTTCGTGCGGGTCAGCACTTTGTCGAGATCGATATCGCCGAGCGCCAGTTTGGGCTTTTCACGCGGCGTCGGCGGGCCGTTGTCTGTCACTTCGTCGTCGCTCGCCGATGCGTCGGTGTCGCTTTCTGCTGCCGGCGTTTCAGGCTCAGACGCTGCATCCGTGGATTTTGACTTGCCATCGGGGTCGGGTGGTTGCGCCGCGGCCTCTTTCTGCGGAGCAGGCCCCGGAGGCGACGCGGCGGGCGTCGACGCCTCGGCTGCTGGCGGTGCAGCAGGCTCGGCAGCGTCCGCGGCTACGGGAGGCGGTGTCGCGGCGGGGTCTTGCGCAGGCGCAGGTGAGGCCACCGAAGGCTTCGGATCGCCCGGCGCAGCGGGTGGAGTCGCGACTGGCGCGCTTGCGGCCGGCGGCTCTGGTGCTTTCTCCACAGCCGCGGGCGGCGCCGATGGTTTGGACTCATCCGCTTTTGGCGCGGCCTTGGCCTCGATGGCGCTTGAGCCACAGCGCTGCAGATCGTCCGGCGCGCGCTTCCAGATCATGGTTTTTGAGAGAAAGCGCACGCCCGCATATCCGGTGACGCGCAGCGTGCCGTTGCTGAGCGGCTTTAATTCGACATCATAGGTCTTGCGCCGTTCGGGACTGTAGATCCAGCCGCCGTCCCAGACGCCGGGCCCGGCGGGCGTCGCATTGCCGATGATCTGTTTGCCGCAGCCCTTGGTATCCTTGCCGTCCTTGACCCAGACGACATGGCCGCACAGCGCCTTGCCGCAGCGTAAGATTTCGACCGCGCCACGTCCTGTGTCGTTGATCCAGACCCCCAGCGGATCACTGGCGGCCTGTGCGCTGCCGGTGGCCGCGGCCGCGAGCGTGAGTGCCGCAAGGCCGCGCGTCAGCGCAAAATGAATATGATCAAATACAGCCATGCAAAATCCTCCTCTTGCGGCCCGCCTGATGCGAGCCCCGGCCTTTCCTCATGCCTCCTGTTGACGGTGCTCGCAGTACCCTGGGGAACAACGATGCCGCGATTGAGGCTCTTCGTGTGGTCGATGGTCGCGTGCGGGGCTGAAAAGGTTCACGGGGCTCGGCCGCCTCATCGCCGCCTGCGGAACAAGGTTGCGCGCTGTCAATGGCTTGCCGGGCTGCTCCGGCTAAACGTATAGGATGTGCAGCTAGCGGCGCAGGACGTCATTTCAGAGGGATGCCTTGGTAATGCTCAATCAGAGATTTGGCACGGCGAATGGACTATCCCTGAGCGCGGTCCTCGCTGTTATGCCGGTTCTGGGTCTAACCCTGGGCGGCGTGGCCGCAATCGGCGCAGCACCCGTGCAGGCCCAGCAGATTGCCATGCCGACCGATGGCGAACCGCCGCCGGCCGAGCTGCCGCCACCGGTCGAAAATCTGGAGCCCGTGCCCGATGAAGCGCCGGTTCAGGAATACGAGATGGATCCTGGACCGCTGGAGGAGGCGAAACCTCCCGAATCCAAAACGCCCGATATCGAAAACGGGCTCAAGGTCGCGCGGACGCTGTGCACCTCGTGCCACTTGATCGGCGAGCCGATCGAAGGACCGTCTCCGGCGGACGTGCCTACTTTCAAGAGCATCGCCAATCGTCCCGGTCAATCGATGGAACGCCTGACCAACTGGCTGATCGAGCCGCATCCGCCGATGCCCAATCCGAACCTCACGCGCGTCGAGATCCGCGATCTGGCGGGCTACATTCTGTCGCTCAAGGCCACGGCGCCCTGACGCGAATTTGGGGTCGGATGCGCCGCTGGTCCGCGTGCTTTAGCGGATGCACTCCCACAGGTGCTCTTCATCGTCGAAGCGGTCGATTTCCTGGCCCTTGAAATCGCCGCGCGAGACGATGCCCCAGATGACGCCGTTTTCGACCACCGGCACATGGCGAAAACCGCCGTTGCACATGGCGCGCAAGGCATCGATGGCGCGGGCGCCGGGCGGCACCGTCACCGGATTTCGCGTCATCACATCGCCAAGCCGCGTCGCCTTCGGGTCGCGGCAGGCCGATAGGACGCGTACCGCATCGCGGCCGGTGAATATGCCGGTTAGGCGCTGATTGGCATCGACGACGAGCACGGAGCCGGCGCGCCGCTCGCCCATACACTTGCAGGCGAGTTGAACGGGATCATCTTCCGACAGGATCAACGGCTGTTGATCTTTGACGATGTACGCGAGCCGGCGATTGGTCATGACGTGCCCTTTACCCTTGGGATGGGCTCTCTACACAGCGACACCTGCATAAATTTCTACCGGGGCCGGAGGCGGCAACATTGCGCCGGGTCAAAGGTGGCGTCGAGTCATCCTTGTGAACTGTGGTGCAGATCGCAATGCTGCGCTGCGATTGACTGCCCGCCACAAAAAAGCGGCGTGGCCGCGCCACGCCGCTTTCAAACTTCGAAGGTGCTCGCCTCAGCCCTTGATGCCCAGCAACTCGACATCGAACAGAAGCGTGGCATTGGGCGGAATGACGCCGCCGGCGCCGCGTGCGCCGTAGCCAAGGTTGGCCGGGATGATGAGCGTGCGCTTGCCGCCAACCTTCATCGAGGCGACGCCTTCGTCCCAGCCCTTGATGACCTGGCCGACACCGATCGTGAATTCGAACGGCTGGCCGCGATCGACGGAACTATCGAACTTCGCGCCCTTGGCACCGTCCTTATAGAGCCAGCCGGTGTAGTGCATCACACAGGTCTGGCCGGTTTTCGGCGAAGCGCCGGTACCTTCGAGAGTATCGGTGATCTGCAGTCCGGAGGCGGTTGTGGTTGTCATGGGTTGTCCTGTCTCAGCGGCGGTTACGATGATCGGGTCCGCTGCGAAAGTGATTGCGGCGGCGAGTGCGAGGGCAGTCAATCGCGCAAAGCGCGACGCACGTGATGACGTCATTTGAGGCTCCAGAAATGGGCGAAGCGCCTTGGCCGGTCTTTAGCGCAATTTCAGTGGAGCACGGAAGCCAAATCGTCCGGCTGCGTCGTTGGGCACAAATCCGGTGTACGCAATTTGCGATGGGAATTGGAATGGCGGCAGATAGCGGAATGGCCGGACGTCGCAATGACGCCCGGCCATGATGCGGGACGACGATGATTTGTAGCGCCTAGTTGCGATGTTTGCGGTGCATGCGATGCTTGCCGCGGTGGTGGCCGTGATGCCGTTTGCCGAAATTCAGGTAAATGCCGGGGCCATCCCAGCCGCGGTTCCAGCGGCGGCCGCCGTGGCAATAGCGCTCCCCGTATCTCCAATGGCAGTGACGCCACCCGCGCCAGTGCACCTTCATGGCGCCGCCTGGCGCATCGAGTCGCGGCGCGGTTGAGATCGGCGCAGCAGTCGCACCGGCCGGCGCGGCAACGGTCATCAATCCAGCCGCCGCAGCGGCAAGTGCGAGTGATCTGATCATTCACGTTTCTCCGATGTTTTACGAACGCTGAATGTCAAACGCTGACGTGGCCAGGAGGTTCCGCCCAGCAGCGGCGCGAATGAAACTGGGTGTGCCGGCACGCCGGGCCTGACCGGTTAACGTTCGCGCCGTCACGTCTGACAAAAGCGTGATCGAAAGATTTTTTGAAACGCGCCCGCGGCTCGCACCGTATCTCTCGCATACCACCTGGAACACAGGGCCTCAGACGAACGGCCCGGCGCTCATAAAGGTGGTGAACCGCAAGTTCATCGTCACCGCTCAACACACAAATGAAGGAGTTTCCTATGAAGACGCCTGTTCTGGCAGCGACCCTGCTTGCCCTTTCGACATCGTTTGCCGCCGCTGAAGTCAACAGCCTTCCCGGCAAGGCCATGAACGATCTGCCCGGCACCAAGGGCGGCATGACCGCTTGGCCGACGGCGAAGGTCTATACCGATGCGCTGACCGACAAGGCTCAGGCCGACCGCATCGGGATCAACCAGGGCCGCACCGCCAATCCACTCGCCAAGCCTGAGGATTTCTCGCTCGCCACCCGCGCCGCCCGTTCGTAATTTGCGTGCGGCGGTCATTGAAAGAGCCGCGGCGGAGACGTCCCCGCGGCTCTTCGCATATTTCAATTGCGAAGGATGTTACGACACCGCCTGCAGCGGCAAGATCATGCGCCGCGATTTGCCTTCGAAGTAGCAGCCGTTTTCGAGAACCAGATCGTTGTGATAAATGGCGCCGGTGACGGAACTCGCCGCTTTGAGCGTCAGCGTGTTGGCGTAGATTTCGCCGTTGACCTCGCCCATCACCGTCACGCTGTCGGAGCGCACGCTGCCATTGATGACGCCGCGCTCGGTGACGATCAGCGACGCGCATACCACGTCGCCCTCAATAGTGCCGGAGATCACCATGGGTCCTGAAAATTCGATCAGCCCTTCGATGTAGGCCTGCTTTGGAATGGTGAGCGCTGCGGGCAGCGCGGCTTGATCATTCGACACGACATCCCCCCGTCGATCAGCGCCCGCACGCTTCACGGCACAGTTACCGCCGATGATGGCGACATGAGGACATTTTGGTTGCGCTTCCGACTGCCTTTTGTGGTGCGTCCGACTCCGCTTGCGCGGAGCCTGCCGGACGCACAGAGGCACCGGCGCTTCCGGCCGGCTCTGCGGAGCAGACTCGGAAGCGCATGCCGAGTTGACAGGGCTCCGTTTCGTTCTAAAACCCGCGATACGAAACAAAAGGAAATTCAATATGCCGACCATGTCGAACCTGCGCCGCCGCAAGATCCAGGCCCGCCAGCGCAAGCTTGAAAACGCAACCAAGCGCCAGGCTAAGATCGCCAAGAAAGAGCTGAACGCCAAGAAGTCTGGCTGAGCGCGGCAGGTTGCACTCCCATGTCTGGCCCATGACATCGGGCGGCGGGACGCGCCAACCGCTTGATCGGCCCGGGCAAGCTGCCTACGTTTAGAGAAATGCCATCAGGAGGTGTTATCCATGCTCCGATCCATTTCATTCAAATCGCTGCTCGCCATTGCCGCGGCCTCACTTGTGGCGGCGGCGGCGCCTGCATCTGCCGGTGGGTTCGGCGAGGCGGGCGAACTTGAACACGCCCGCGCCAATGCGCGGGCCGGCGGTCCCTTGAGCGAACGCGATGTCGAGTTGCTCGAGCGCTGGGGCTGCCTCAGCGGCACCGAGCATCCGTTATGCTATCGCCTGAGCAATCGCGAATGGCGACCATACAAACACCGCAAGCACCGCCGCTATATCGAGCACTGACCACGGCCGCGCCTTGTTTCGCGTGGCGGGCGATGGATTATTTTTTTTCACGGCATTTCATAGCGCCTGGCCGGACTAGGGCGCCAATCGTTTTGCGCGCGTGCGGCGCTGGTATGAGCGGAACAGCAGCCGCACCGCAGTGGGAGGATATCATGTCTCAAACATTCCTGATCGGCATCGCCGCCATCATCGCCGGCACCCTCGTCGCCGTGGTCGATCCGTTTGTTCCGCTGGGCAACACATTTGCCGAGGGCGCGGGCGACGTGCTGAACGGCCTTGCGGCCCTCGTCTTTTTCATCATCGGCACCGTGCTCGTGTTCCGTGGATTGCGTCAGCGGGCGGGGTGAGGTCGTTGGCCGTTTGCGGATGACCCAGACGGCTGTGGTCAGAGTGTGAAAGTGCCGGCGATCGTCATCCGTGCTGCCGCCCGGTGGTGAACCGGTGGCGGTTGTGCCCTGGTGGTGCGGGGTGACACGCGCATCCTCTCAGCTGTCATCCCGGGCCTCGTGCCCGGGACCCATTGGTCCGCCTGCTGGACTGAGGGTGTTGAGGTGCTGTGGTGCCGCAAACGCGTCTGACGTGACGCAAACCTATCGCCTCCGGCCCGATGAGTCCCGGCAATGAATGCCGGGATGACGGCGGGTGGGTGAGGGTGGCGCCTCTCCTCTGGCTTCATGCCCGCGCAGGCGGGCATCCGTTCAAGCATGGGGGGCGCGTTCACACGACGAAATTCCGAGACGGCGCTCGACGAGAGTTTACGCAGAAAACGTGGAAGCCTGCCCGGATCCCCGCCTGCGCGGGGATGACGGTGGGTGGGTGAAGTCGGTGCAGACATGTCGAGTCCGAAGGGGCGTCCCTCAAGTCTCGATCCAAAAAGAATTCCCCTCCCCTCAGGGGAGGGGCAGGGGT
>CXWK01096817.1_pt4 | contig 35224 bp, 37 predicted proteins | sample 590851 | NCBI WGS metagenome assembly CXWK01 (sample SAMEA3498364, study PRJEB10139) | wastewater metagenome | biome: wastewater treatment plant; material: activated sludge | place: Denmark | collected 2014-08-01
CGCACCACGGCGGGTGACGAATACGCCCGTCACTACCGCTGCCCGCGCCCGGCCGACGACAGCCTGGTCCTCGACGAAAGCCAGGAACAACTGCTGCTGGACCCTAACGAGCTGGCCAAAGGCGGCTTCTTTTCCCTCGGTGCGTTCAGCATCAGCCCCGATCACCAGCGCCTGGCCTACAGCATCGATTCCACGGGCGACGAAATCTACACGCTGTTCGTCAAGGAGTTGTCCGACGGTCGCGTCAGTGAACTGGAGTTCCAGGACTGCGACGGCAGCATGACCTGGGCCAACGACAGCCTGACCCTGTTTTTCGGCGAGCTGGATGACACCCATCGTCCGCACAAGCTGTTGCGCTATCGCCTCGATGGCACGGCGGCCGAAGAGGTGTTCCATGAAACGGACGGCCGCTTCTTCATGCACTGCTACCGTTCGAGCTCCGAACAACAATTGCTGCTGTCGGTGGGCAGCAAGACCACCAGCGAAGTCTGGGTGCTCGACGCCAACCTCCCACAACTGCCCTTTACCTGCGTAGCGCCACGGGTGGAAAACCATGAGTACGACGTTGACCACGGCACGCTCGATGGCCAATGGACCTGGTTCATCCGCACCAACCGCGACGGCATCAACTTTGCCCTGTACACCGCCGTCGATAACGGCGTGGCGCCAGCCGAGGCCGACTGGCGGAACCTGATTCCCCACAGCGACACAGTAATGATCGATGGCATGAGCCTGAATGCCGGCGCCATGACCCTGAGCCTGCGGGTCGGCGGCTTGCCGGTGATCGAAGTTCACCCGCAGGACCTGCCGAGCTATCGGGTTCAATTGCCAGACGCGGCCTATAGCCTGCACGTGCAGAACAGCCTGGAATTCGTCAGCGAGCGAATTCGCCTGCGTTACGAAGCGTTGAACCGCCCTGCGCAAATCCGCCAGCTGGAACTGGTCAGCGGCGAGCAGAAAGTGCTCAAGCAAACCCCGGTGCTTGGCACGTTCGACGCCGACGCCTATGTCAGTCAGCGCCTGTGGGCCACGGCGCCCGATGGCACACAAGTGCCGATCAGCCTGGTGGTCAAGCGCGAAGCGCTCGGCAAGCCGGTTCCGCTCTACCTGTACGGCTATGGCGCTTATGGCGAAAGCCTCGACCCGTGGTTCTCCCACGCCCGCCTGAGTTTGCTCGATCGCGGCATGGCGTTCGCCATCGCCCATGTGCGCGGCGGCGGTGAACTGGGTGAAGCCTGGTATCGCGCCGGCAAGCAGGAGCACAAGCAGAACACCTTCAGCGACTTCATCGCCTGCGCCGAACACCTGATCGCCAAAGGCCTGACCACCGCGCCACAACTGGCGATCAGCGGCGGCAGTGCCGGCGGCCTGCTGATCGGGGCGGTGCTCAACCAGCGCCCGGCGCTGTTTGGCGCGGCGATTGCCGAAGTGCCGTTCGTCGATGTGCTCAACACAATGCTCGACCCGGAGCTGCCATTGACCGTCACTGAATACGACGAGTGGGGCAACCCTCAAGAGCCTGACGTTTATGAGCGGATCAAGGCCTACGCGCCTTACGAAAACGTCACCGCGCAAGCCTATCCGCCGATGCTGGTGATCGCCGGCTACAACGACAGCCGCGTGCAGTATTGGGAAGCGGCCAAATGGGTGGCGAAATTGCGCGTCACCAAAACCGACAGTAATCCGCTGTTGCTCAAGACCGAACTGGGCGCCGGGCATGGGGGGATGAGCGGTCGATACCAGGGATTGCGTGACGTAGCGCTCGAATACGCATTTTTGTTCAAGGTGCTGGGTGTTGCCTGAGGAACTTGGGCCGATGAACCGGTCTTAATTGCAGGCGCCTCGGGCCGATACAATTCCGATCCCCCTGTAGGAGCTGCCGCAGGCTGCGATCTTTTGACTTTGTTTTTTTAAGATCAAAAGATCGCAGCCTGCGGCAGCTCCGACAGGAATTCGTGGTGACAGAACCAGACAACAATAAAGACCGCACGACATGTCAGAACCCACTTTACTGAACAACGAAATTCGCAACTGGCTGATGGACTGCGGCCTGTTCAACCAGCTGCTACCGGCGGAATTCGCCGCTGCCTCGGGCTATTTCAACCTCAGCACCATTGCCCAGGGAGAGGAAATTTTCCACGAGGGCGATGCCGGCAGCTTCATGTGCATCATCCATACCGGCCAGGTGGCCGTGCAGAAGACCGCCAGCGATGGCCAGCAGGTGACCATTGCGACGCTGCGCAGCGGCCGCTCGTTCGGTGAAATGGCCGTACTCGACGGCGAACGGCGCTCGGCCAGTTGCGTGGCCGCGAGTCACTGCCAGTTGCTCAACCTGGGCAAGGATTCGCTGGAAAAGATGCTCAATGACGCGCCGAAAGTCGCGGCAAAGATCATCCGCGCCCTCGCCGTCTCACTGTCCCGGCGCTTGCGCATGGTCGATGGACAGTTGCTCTCGCAGCAGGTTTAACCGCCGGGTGACTTGACCTTCGGTGGGTTCGGCTCGATCCCCGGCACCGGCTGGTCCTTGATCGGCGGGCTTGGCATCTCGATCGGCACCAACGGTGGGCCGCTACTGCCCGGCCCCACTTTTGGCAGCGGTGCCGGGCTGATCTGCGGGTACGGTGTGGGCGTTGCGGTGCCCGGCGAGCCAGGCATTGGCGCGGGACTGATCGGCGTCGTCTGTAGCTGCTGGCCCTGCACTGCAGTTATCGAGAGCGCGGCCAGGGCAATGGCCGTTAGAATAGTGCGCTTCATCAATGGCTCCGTTGGCCTTGTGGTCACTTGCAGGCTACTCCCAACTGCGTCCGTTTGCCTTCCCTGTGCCGCCATTTTTCCTCAAGTGAGCCCCATGAAACGTTTTGTTCTGCTCGATACCGCCCCTATTCCCGAGAACGGCGGAGCCCTGTGCCTGTTCGAGTACGGCGAAGATTTCGTCATCAAGATCCAGGGTGGCGACGGTGGACAATTGATGAATACGCGCATGCACGGCTCCGAGGATGCCCTGGCCGAAATCCCCTGCCGCAAGGTCGCGGGAAGACCCGACTCACGGGTATTGATCGGGGGCCTGGGCATGGGTTTTACCCTCGCCTCGGCGCTCAAGCACCTGGGCAAGTCCGCTGAAGTGGTGGTCGCCGAACTGGTGCCAGGCGTGGTGGAGTGGAACCGCGGACCGCTGGGCGAAAAAGCCGGAAACCCGCTGCAAGACCCGCGCACGGTGATCCGCCTGGAAGACGTGGCCAAGGTCCTGCAAGCAGAGCCGCAGGGTTTTGACGCAATCATGCTCGACGTCGACAACGGCCCCGAAGGCCTGACCCAGAGGGCCAACAGCTGGCTTTACTCCGCCGGGGGCCTGAGCGCCTGCGCCAAGGCCCTGCGACCCAAGGGCGTGCTGGCGGTCTGGTCGGCCAGCGCAGACCGACAGTTTTCCGACAAACTGAAGAAAGCCGGTTTCAAGGCCGAGGAAGTACAGGTCTTCGCCCACGGCAACAAGGGCACCCGCCACACCATCTGGATTGCCGAGAAGCTCAAGGGCTGAGCTAAACTGCGTTTATACCGTCATTAGTCATTCAACAAAGGTGAACCCATGAGTTCGTCCACCCCGACCAACACCTCGAAGCTGGACCGCATCCTCGCCGACAACCAGCGCGACAAGGAAATGGGCTACCGCGACAAGGCCCTGAAGATGTACCCGCACGTGTGCGGCCGCTGCGCCCGTGAATTCTCCGGCAAGCGCCTGAGCGAACTGACCGTGCACCATCGCGACCACAACCACGACAACAACCCACAGGACGGTTCGAACTGGGAACTGTTGTGCCTGTACTGCCACGACAACGAACACTCGCGTTATACCGACCAGCAATATTTCGGCGAGGGCTCGCTGAGCACGCCAAAAATCGCCAAGGCAACGCATAACCCGTTTGCGGCGTTGGCAGGGTTGATGAAGAAAGAAGACTGAAGATCTTCAGCGCCCGAGCCGGCCCCTTCGCGAGCAGGCTCGCTCCCACACTGGATCTCCGATGCAGCGAAAAAAACCTGTGGGAGCGAGCCTGCTCGCGAAGGCGATTGCTCAATCGCCAAACTGCCCGCTGCCGCCCAATCCCCGTATAATCGCGCTTTTTTCCCAAAGGCACCCCGCTCGTGGCAGACAAACGGTACAGCTGCATTGGTTTGTATAACCCCAAGTCACCGGAGAACGTCGGTTCGGTGATGCGCGCCGCAGGCTGTTATGGCGTGGCGTCGGTGTTCTACACCGGCAAGCGCTATGAGCGCGCCGCCGACTTCGTCACCGACACCAAGCGCGTTCATTACGATATCCCGCTGATCGGCATCGACGACCTGAAGAAAATCCTGCCCCTCAACTGCGTACCCGTTGCCGTGGAACTTGTCGAAGGCGCCCGCCCATTGCCGGAGTACACCCATCCGGACCGCGCGTTGTATATCTTCGGCCCGGAAGACGGCTCGCTGGACAAAGAGATCCGTGACTGGTGCGAAGACGTGGTCTATATCCCGACCACCGGCTGCATGAACCGCGCCGCCACGGTCAACGTCGTGCTCTACGACCGCATGGCCAAGGGCCTCAACACCCGTTCGGGGCCGAAATTCCGCTGAATCGCCATACATCCGATGGAACAAGTGGCCAGTCGAGGCAGTCAGCTTATCTATCCACTACTCAAGCCTGGAGTCAGATCATGAGCGAACTCAAACGCGTAGAGCGCATCGAATCCACCCCGTTCCAGACCTCTTCCGAGCAGAATGTCCAGGGCTGGGAACGCATCGGCTCACTGGCTGGCGGTGTAGTGATGGTCGGCAAGGGCTTGCGTCGTGGCGGCCTGCTTGGCCTGATCCAGGTGGCCATCGGCGGTGTGGCCTTGGCCCGTGGCATCACCGGTCACAGCTCGGCCAAAAGCCTGCTGGAAAAAAGCCGTCAGGACATGAATAACGTGCGGGCGAAGATCGAGCGTGCGGGGGAAGAGTTGAGGACGCTGAAGGCCAATGCCGAAGCGGCGACCAAAACCGCCACCGTGACCGGCAATGATTCTTTGAAGTCGCCGAAACCTTAAAGCAAAAGATCGCAGCCTGCGGCAGCTCCTACAGGGTGTACGCCCCCCCACTGTAGGAGCTGCCGCAGGCTGCGATCTTTTGATATTTATTGAAGCAACCCTGTATCAAGGACTTTGGACGGCTCTCCAATAACACTCTCACTGAGCTGCACGAACGCCTTGGTATCCACGCTCCCCAGACGCATCGCCCCGCGCATCACATCATCGAGCGAGCGCTTGTTGCGGGTTTTCAGGCGAATCTCGCCGTCCAGTTCCTGCAGCAACAGCACCGCTTTGGCCAACTGCGCAGCGTTGATCTGCTCGCCGCGCAGACTGGTGACTTTCTGGCTGTCCTTGACCAGCTTCCTGTGCAGCCCCTCATACCGCTCATCACTCATACCGCCGGCCCGGCGCACCAGTTCGATGGCGTAGTACTCGGCAAACCCCTCGCTGATCCAATCGCTACGCTGCTGATCGTTGATCCGTCCGAACACTTGGGCCAACTCGCGCACCAACGCACTCGTACCGTTTTCACTGACCAGCGGCAGGCGGGCGTTTAGGTAAATTGACTCATGCGCCGAGAGACTGCCACGCCACATCGGGTCATTGGCGCCGACAATCAACAACTTGGTCGGGTGACGAGGAAACACGGCTTGCACCTGTGGCCAGACAAACGTCAGCAGCGTCAGCACGTCCATGCGCCGCATGCCCTGGCCTCGCGGTGAGGTGACGGTGACTTCGGTTTCACCCAATCGGGTACGCCGGCTACCGAGGTCACCCGCCAGCATCCAGCCCGTGGGCCGATCGAACAATCGGGAAACATTTTCGATGCGAAACTTGTTCTTGCCGATGCGCGGCCAGGCGGTCTCGACGCTTTGCCAGCCATTGGGCAGCTCGAATTCCAGGCGTGACACCAACTCGATACCGTCCTGCTGATCGATTTTGGCGGGTGGCACCAGATCGTCACCGCGCATCAGCGCCCAGGCCGGGGTGATGCGAGTGTCGAAGCTGCCACTCTTGCGGCCATGGCTGATACGAACTCGGTAAGTCAGGCTGGCCTTGTCCCCGGCAGGGAGCCATACACCACGGGTGAGTTTGCCCGGTGTCTGCTGCCATTGGCCATCAGCCTTGAAATCACTGTAGTGGCTGCCGTCGCCGAGGTTGAAATCCAGGCTGCGTACCGCCGAGCCCTGGGCCAGGGTGAGGCGCACTTCAGCCTGGTCGCTTTGCGGCAACAGGCGCACGTGGTAATCCAGATCGACCTTCTTCGTCGCCGCCCACGCGGGAGCGCTCAGGGACAATAACCCAACGGCCAGCGCCCGCTGCCATCCCACAGCCATACACACTCCTTTGTAAAACCTTAACCTGCGCGGAAGATCAGATGGTCTTCCCAATCCTCTTCGGCCACGCTGCCTTCGGCAAGCATGCGCCCGGACTGGGAAATACGTTCGTGGTGCACCGCGTCGCGATCACCGCACACCAGGTGATGCCACAACGGCAGATCCTTGCCCTCGCTGACTAGGCGATAGCCGCAGGTCGGTGGCAGCCATTTGAACTCGTCGGCCTTGCCCGGTGTGAGCTGGATGCAGTCTGGCACCGAGGCGCGACGGTTGGGGTAATCGCTGCACTGGCAGGTTTTCAAGTCCAGCAGTTTGCAGGCGATACGCGTGTAATAGACGCTGTTGTCGTCTTCATCTTCGAGCTTTTGCAGGCAGCACAGGCCACAGCCATCGCACAGCGATTCCCATTCCTGCTGATCGAGTTGATCGAGGGTTTTGCGTATCCAGAACGGTTCTACTTTGGCGGCCATGGTTCGAGCATCGACATCAGGTGGTGAAAAGGCCGCCAGTCTAGTGCCCGCAGCCCCGCGGGCCAAGCATTGGCGACTGTCGGTAGAACACGCTTGTCAGTTATTGCGCCGCCAAGTAGGGTTTTGCGTCGCTCCCACTTTCAAACGTAGCAAGGAATCTCTTGATGAGTGCAAATCCACGCATTGCCGATTACGCCATCCATCCGCAGTTTACCGATCGCTGGTCGCCCCGGGCCTTCACGGGCGAAACCATTCCTGAGGAAACCCTGCTGAGCTTCTTTGAAGCGGCACGCTGGGCACCGTCGGCGTACAACTCGCAGCCTTGGCGGTTTCTTTATGCGCGTCGCGATACGCCGAACTGGGAGCGTTACCTGGGCCTGCTGAACGAATTCAACCGCAGCTGGGCGCAACACGCCTCGGCTTTGGTGATCGTGATCTCGAAAACCACCTTCACCGCGCCTGGCGCCACCGAAGAAACACCGGCGCTGTGGCACACGTTCGACACCGGTTCCGCCTGGGGCCACCTGGCGCTGCAAGCCAGCATCAGTGGCTGGCATACCCACGGCATGGCGGGTTTCGACCAGGAATTGACCCGCAAGGAGCTGAACATTCCTGAAGGCTACGCCCTGCATGCCGCCGTGGCAGTCGGGAAGCTGGGGGATAAAGCGACACTGGCGGAGTACCTGCAAGCACGCGAAGAGCCAAGCCCGCGGCGGCCGTTGAACGAACTCGCTGCTGAAGGCGACTTCACCCTCTAAGCCGATCGTTCCCACGCTCTGCGTGGGAATGCAGCCCGGCACGCTCCGCGTCCCAACGGCGTGACGCAGAGCGTCACAAGAGGCATTCCCACGCAGAGCGTGGGAACGATCAGGGTCGGCAGCTCAGTACCCGCGATTGAAATCCACTTCCCCGCGCAACGCTTCACCCGCCTGATACGCCCGCAGGTTCTCGACAAATAGATTCACCATCAGCGACGGCGAAGTCGGTGCCGAGCTATGGCCCGTCAGTAGCAGGCCGAAGGCCGTCCAGAACGGATGGCGTTGCGGCAGCGGCTCCTGGCGACAGACGTCAATCACGGCGCCCACCAGATGCCCTTCTTTCAAGGCCTCGACCAGATCCGCATCCACCACCGCTACACCGCGCCCGACATTGATGAACAAACCACTTGGCTTGAACTGCTTGAACAGCGCTGCATCGTATATATCGTGGGTGTTCGGGGTATTTGGCAGCAGATTGACCACATAATCCACTTCACCGACCAACCGAGGCAGGTCCGCCAGCGAACCGACTTCGATAAAGGGTGCCTGCTCACGGGCTTCGCTGGCGATGCCATACAGCTGCACACCAAAGGGTACGAGAAATTGCGCCACGGTCTGCCCGATATCACCAGTACCGACGATCAACACCTTGCGCCCCGCCAGGCTCTGGCCGTGACGGCTGTCCCATTTGCGCTCGACCTGGCTGACCAACCGTGCCAGCACTTCACGTTCGTGGCCGAGCATGTAGGTGAGCACGTATTCGGCCATGACCTGACCGAAAATCCCCACCGCGCGAGTCAGGCGATAGTGCCGAGGCAAGCCATCGGCCAGCAGCGGCGTGATCCCGGCCCAGGTCGATTGCAACCATTGAGGCTGATGCCCCTGGCGCAACAGGGTCGCCAGCAAGTCGGGCTGGCCGAGCCAGACCGGGCAATCGGCAGCCAGACGCGCCAATTCAGCGGAATCGCCGCTAGTCAGTACTTCCACCTCTGGCACCGCTTCTTGCAACAATCGGGCGTAGACCGGGTGATCGTGTTCAGCAATCAGGACGCGCATGCTTCAAACCTTTCGAAAAACAGTGCATACGGCCGCCGACAGAGTCCTGCTCCGTCCATGCGGCCCTTGCCAAAATCATTCCAGTGTCGATCACATGGGGTCGTTGCGTCGCAGCAATTCTTCCGGCAAGTGCTCGATGTATTCGTCTTCCGCTGGCGGCATTTGCAGGTGATAGCCCTGCTTTTCGAGGTTTTCCAGCACGACGGCGATGTCCTCGCGCGACAGTTTGCGCTCGGGGCTCAATACCAGGTCAAACGCGTGGATAGCTTTGCCGAAGGCAGCCATCAAGGGCTCTGGCACACGCTCCAGAGCATCGCTCTTGAGCACATAGAGGTACATCTCGTTTCTTTTCGAACTGCGGTAGATGGAGCAAATACGTTTCAAGGCTGTTCTCCGGGGGTGGCCAGGCTATCGAGCAGCGCCTGGCCCATCAACTCGCGGCGCCAGCCACGCAGCGAATCAGGCAATTGATAGGGACCATTGGGGAAGCCACTCTTGAGCAAGGCTTCCAGGGTTTTCTTGCGCAACATCAGCTCAGGCGCGATGTTCAAGCGTTCGGCTTCGGCCTGGCCGATGGCTTTGAGTCGCTTGAGCAGCGCGGCGGCGTCCACCGGCAACGGCTCAGGCACGGCGGGTGGCCATTGCTCGGGCGACACACTGGCAGAGCGCTTGATCAGATCAAGCAAAAATTCGCCGTCCTGACGCACGGTACGCGGGTGCATGTCTTCGATTTTCGCCAATGCGCCGAGGTTGTCCGGTTGAGTGCGCGCCAGCGGCCACAGCGAATGCTCGCGGATGATGCGGTTGCGCGGCAGGTCACGGGCACGCGCCTCCTGCTCGCGCCAGGCGCAGAGCTCACGCAACACAGCGAGCTGCGCGCGGGACAATTTCCAGGCCAGCTTGGCGTCGCGATAGACCTCGAACGGATCGATTTCACGACGCAGGTTAGCCACCAGCTCCGCACCGTCCTCCAGGACCCAGGCGTATTTGTCATCGGAGAGTTGCGGGCGCAATTTCACGAAAACTTCCGCCAGGTGCACGGCATCTTCGGCGGCGTAGCTGATCTGGGTCTCGGAAAGCGGGCGTTGCAGCCAGTCGGAACGGGTTTCGCCCTTGGGCAGGTCGATCCCCAATACTTCCTGTACCAGCCGCGAATAACCCATGGAAAAACCCAGGTTCAGGTAAGCGGCGGCCAGCTGCGTATCGAACAGCGGTGCCGGCAGGCTGCCGGTCAGGCGCAGCAGGACTTCGAGGTCTTCGCTACACGCATGGACAACCTTGACCACCGCTGGATTTTCCAGCAAGGCGGCCAGGGGCTGCCAGTTATCGATGGTCAACGGATCGATCAGGTAGGCACGTTCGCCATCGCCGACCTGCAGCAGGCCTGCGATCGGGTAGAAGGTGTCGACCCGCATGAATTCGGTGTCGAGGGCAACGAACGGCAGCTGCTGCCACTCGGTGCAAAACCGACCGAGGCTATCGTTGTCGCGAATCCAGTGAATATCGATGGCCACACGGCTCTCCCTTGAAGAATGGCGCGCAGTATATATCGCCCCCGACGATTTCCGCGCATCCACTGAACAAGAGCTTTAGCGAAAATGCCTGCCTGACTGCAAGAATAGCCTGACAAACCTGGCCTAACCGACCTTACCCAGCACGTAAACCCGCCTCGTTGCGAGGCCGGGCAGAAAATCCTGATGGCTGAGCACGCGCAAACCTGCCAGCTTGAATTGCGTCTCAAGCTCGGTCTTACTGACCAGTGACCCTGCTGCGGCCCCCTGCCCGTCGGTGTGCCATCCCTTGAAACGGCCAGCCACACGCGCCGCCACAATCACCGTATCGCGGCTGACCCGGTAAAATTCGCCCAACATCGCCAAACGGAGTTCGGGGCAGGCAATGTGCTGAAACAGCTGCATGCAAAAAATGCTGTCAACGGCATTTTCCGACAAGCCAATGTTGAAGGCGGAGCTTTGAAAAGTCCGGACTCGCTTCATCAGGCTCTGCGGATGGTGGGTACGGGCATGCTCGAGAATAGCCTGGGACTGATCCGTCGCGAGAATCACCCGGTTCGCATGCTCACCCAGCACTGGCCAGAAGCGCCCGACACCGCAAGCCACATCAAGAATCAGGCCCGGTTCGCCGGCGACCTTGAGCGCCCGGCGCACCATTTGCTCGTCACGCCAGAACGCCAGGCGCTCGCCCAGGCCTTGCGCTCGCGGCTGCAGGCAGACGCGGGCGTGCTCCTGGTCATAATGCCGGGCGAACTCGAGCTCGATGGCGGAAGGTGACTGAGCAGGCATTTGCAGGGGTCTCGAGCGTAGATGTGCCGGCCACAGGCCGTCGTATGAAATAGAGAACGCAGCACTCAATCTTTGGCCAGTACGCCATCGATCGCCGCCCTGCGGCACCCGGAAAACATATCCAGGTCCTGGTTATAAACCTTGCTGTTGACCTCCAGCAGCCCCAGCATCGAATGGAACAGGTTGTCCTGGCTCAAGGGCTTTTCACGGCTCATTTGCAGGCAATGGGTGTCCACCGAGAACGACTTCTGATAGCTGTCGGAGAACCAGGCCAGCATCGCCACATGTTTCTGTTGTTCCGGTGCCAGCATGTAAGGCGTGCCATGGAGGAACAAGTTGTATTCGCCCAGGGATTCGCCGTGGTCCGACAGATACAGCATCGCGGTATCAACTTTGTCCTGGTTGCTGCGCAACAGATCGATCAGGGTCGACAGCACATGGTCGGTGTACACCAGCGTATTGTCATAACCATTGATGATGCTTTCGCGGCTGCAGTTGTTCAGTGCATTACTTTGACAGACCGGGGTAAAGTGCTCGAATTCCTTCGGATAGCGTTTGTAATACTCCGGACCGTGACTGCCCATCTGGTGCAATACCAGTACTGTGTCTTTGTCCAGGGTATCGATGAAATGTTGCAAACCTTGCAGCAGGATTTCATCGCGGCATTCACTGTTGGCGCACAGCACCGGGTCCTTCAAATTGCTGACGTCGTCGAGGGTGACGCGATCGCAGGTGCCTTTGCAGCCAGACTGGTTGTCACGCCAGATCACATCGAGGCCCGCATGCTTGAGTACATCCAGCAGGCCTTCTTCGTTCTTGGCCTTGCTCGCGTTGTAACCCTTGCGCCCCATATTGGAGAACATGCAAGGCACCGACACCGCCGTTTCAGTACCGCAAGACTTCACGTCGGTAAACGCGATCAACCCGGCTTCCTTATCCAGTTTCGGCGTGGTGTCGCGGTTATAGCCGAGGATGCCGAAGTTCTCGGCGCGGGCACTCTCACCGACCACCAGAACCGTCAGGGACTTGCGATCATGGTTTTGCAGGGCAGGATTGCGTTGCGCGTCTTCACCGATCTTGACGAAGGGCTGGCGCGCTGATGCGACCTGCTCGCGCAAGTAACCGGAAAAGGCACCAATGTAGTTGCTGGGTACCACCATCAGGCGAAGCTCATGGTGATTGCGAAACAGTGAAGAAAGCCCCTGATAGTTAATCAGCGCGACACCACCAATGACCGCCGCCGAGGCAAAAGTCACGAGTATCTTGCTCAATAACTCGCGATGCCAGCGGCGATAACTAACCGGCGTCTTCCACAACAACCAGGAGGGCAACACACCGAGAAAAACGATATACGCAAGCAATTTGAATGATAGTAAGTCGCGGACTTCCGTTGCATTGGTTTGAGCGAAGTTGCGCAACATGCCGATGTCGATCAAGACGCCGTATTGGCCCATGAAATATGCGACGCCCGCACTGATCATGAACAGCAGGGTCAGCACGGGCTTGAGCACCGGCCGGAACGCCAGCAGGGTCAGGATAATGTTGAAAGCCGCAAGGATCATCGCACCGAACGCCACACGCATGACGATGCCTTTACCGTCCGCGATGGTGATTTCGAAAAGGTGCTGCCACAATACAAAATTGAAGGCAGTCAATAAAAAGGCGCTGGCAATCAGTGTCACCCACTCCGGGCGCACGGCTTTAATCTTCAACATGGTGATCGACTGTTCCTGAAAAGAAGTGCCTTCGATAAATGTGAAAATTTCATTTATCGCGACAACACTAACTTTAGGCATCCGACTATCAATTTTTCGTGAAAAAGAAGCCAACGATTGGTTGCCAACCTAATGCACGATGAAACTTTCTACTTATTTGAGAATCGTTCAGGTCTTGTTCAGCAAGCTCGAACTTCTGAGCATCTGAAGGCTGCAAGTCATGCTGATGACCGCCGTATTTAATTTCCCGATAATGCGCAAGACTTTCTGATTTGCCGCCTGCCAACCATTCGCGCCTAATCGGCTCCTGATTCATCAAGGTCCGACTATGGAAAACATTCGCGAAACCTCCCGCCCCGCCCTGTGGATAATGTTCAGCATCATTTTGGTCGCCCTCAACCTGCGCCCCTCCATGGCCGCCGTCGGACCTTTACTGTCGGCGATTCGCGGCGATATCCCGCTGAGTTTCAGTCTCGCGTCGCTGCTGACCCTGCTGCCGGTCATGACCATGGGGCTGGCGATGTTCTTTGGACTGGCAGTCAGCCAACGCCTCGGTGAGCACCGCACGGTCGTACTGTCGCTGGTGGTCATCGGCCTGGCCACGGCTGCGCGATTGTTCCTCGATACTGCGTTGGAACTGATCCTCAGCGCCGTGCTCGCCGGCATCGGCATCGCCCTGATCCAGGCACTGATGCCGACGCTGATCAAATCCCGATTCAGCGACAACGTGGCCCTGTGCATGGGGCTCTACGTCACGTCGATCATGGGCGGTGCCGCCATTGCGGCCGCCTTCGCCCCGCTGGTGATGGCCCGTACAGGCAGTTGGCGCGTCGGCCTGGCGATCTGGGCGGTGCTGGCCGTGATCGCACTGCTGTTCTGGTGCAGCCAGCGAGCGGGGGCGCCGATGCCGGCTTCCACGATCAACCGCTCGTTCGTCAGCCATCCACGTGCCTGGTTGCTCGCGGCTTTTTTCGGGCTGGGCACGGCCTCCTACACCTGCGTACTGGCTTGGCTGGCCCCGTATTACGTAGAAAAAGGCTGGAGTGAAGAAAACGCGGGGTTGCTGTTGGGCTTCCTGACCGCCATGGAGGTGTTGTCCGGCCTGCTGACTCCGGCCATCGCCAACCGTAGCCGTGATCGACGCCTGGTGCTGGTGGTGCTGTTGGCGCTGATCATGGCTGGCTTTTGCGGGTTGATCCTGAGCCCCGAACATCTCGGCCTTCTGTGGCCATGCCTGCTGGGGCTGGGAATAGGCGGACTGTTCCCGATGAGCCTGATTGTCTCGCTGGATCATCTGGACGATCCCCGGCGCGCGGGTGGGCTCACGGCGTTCGTGCAAGGCATCGGCTATCTGATCGCCGGCCTCTCGCCGCTGGTTGCCGGGATGATCCGCGATCAGTTCGGCACTTTCGAATGGGCCTGGTGGTCACTCACCGGGGCCATGGCACTGATGATCATGATGGCGTTGCGCTTCGATCCACGGCACTACGCCAGGCACATGCACTGACTCGCAGCGCGCTTCGCATGCCTGCGAAAGATTCTCCTGCTGCCCTCATTGCTTTAGGATCGTTCGCACAAGTTTGCGCATGAGCCGGAAAGGATGCTGAACAGTAACGTGCTACGAAAGCTCGACATGCAGGATTTGATGGTATTCGTCGCCGTGTATGAGCAAAACAGCGTCTCCGGCGTTTCCGAAGCGCTGTGTGTCAGCCAGTCCACCGTGAGTTACTGCCTGAAAAAACTGCGCGCCGGGTTTGAAGACGAATTGTTCATCAATACCCGCACCGGGATGCGCCCCACCTATAAGGCCGACAGCATGTACCCCCACGTGCTGAAGATCCTCGACAGCATCAACCTGTGCCATGCCAGTGCGTCAGCGTTCGATCCGTCCATGCAGCCGACGGTTTTCAATCTCTGTGCACCGGAATACTTCGAGCAACTGGTTCTACCCCACCTGTTGAAACGCTTCGCGCGCTTCGAGCATGCAGTGACGGTCAATGTCCACAGGCTCGAAACCGACATCCCGGCCCAGGCACTGCGCGATGGTAGCCTCGATCTGGCAATCGGTTTCGGCCCGGACTTCCATCGAAGGCACGCTGACTTCAATGTGCACACGTTGCTGCAAGATGACTTCGTCTGCGTCTTCGACCGTCGTGCGGCCCCGTCGCAACCACGCCTGGGCCTGCAAACCTTCATCGAGCGCCGGCATGTGTTTCCGACACCCTGGACATCCACCAGCAACATGGTTGACGGCTGGTTGGCCCAGCAAGCCCTGCGACGCCAGATAGTCGCGCGAGCCAACAGCTACGGCGCGGCCCTGAAGATGATCAGCGGCACCGACTTTCTCCTCACCCTGCCCCGACGCATCCAGCAATTGCTGGCCGATGAGAACGCCTTCGAACGCTGTGAAGCGCCCGATGGCTTGCCCGGATTCACCCTCGACATGCAGTGGCGCCAAGGCACCGATCAGGACAGCGCCAACACCTGGTTACGTGAGCAAGTGATCGCGGCCTGTGCGCAAGCGTAAAAGCACCGGCGCACCCAGCAACGCTCAATTACTGGAGCGTTCTCTCTATAAACGGCGACACAGATAAGCTTGGGTTTGATACGGAAACTCAATAGTTTCATGCCCGCAAAGGGACGGGTGAGTCTGGATCAGCTTCTGCAACTGTGCGGATACTTTCGCCTTTTCGGCAGGTGGAAGAGCGGCGATAAAACTCACCGACAGAATTCGGTCCATGATGACTTCGTTGACGCCACCTGAATGTGTGTACGGGAAACAGGTAAGTTCGGGTTCAGAAAAGTAACGCCCCGTGAATGGCAACTTCCAGTCACCGGTATGAAAGCGTGGAGTATCGCCTTCGTACGGCGTAATGATCTCGGTAATGGCTGCAACCCAGTCCACCGACTCATCACGCACGTTCCAGATCAAGCCCAGCCGACCGTTTGGCTTAAGCACTCGGTGTATCTCGGCAAGGGCCGTTTCATCTGCAAACCAGTGGAAGGCTTGGGCGCATACCAGTGCTTGCGCTGCTCCGGAGTTGAGCGGAATAGATTCGGCTGTTCCTTCCAGGATCGTGATGTGCGGTAGATTCCTGGCAAACTCGGATCGCATCGCTTCTATGGGCTCGACCGCTACGACATCGATGTCCATTGATCCCAACAACTGGGTGAATTTACCGGTGCCGGCGCCTAAATCAACAACCGTCGATCCCGGATGAATCTCAAGTGCCTCTCTAAGCCAGCTAACCAGCTCACCTGGATAGCTCGGGCGCCCCCTGGCATAGGTTCCAGCTTGCGATGAGTAGCCCAGCTGAGCAACTTTCCGAATACCGGCCATGAGTCGTGATCCGCTTTTGGTTTAGAGACACCTGGTCAACCTGACCAATGACGCGATACGGCTCAGTGACCAACAGATGTCTTCGAATATGATTCCCGATCGATATCGAGAATCTCCACGCACAGCTGCACCTCTACCCCTGCCGGCCATTCACACAGATCCCTGACCACTGCCAGCAGACTTTCAGACAGCTGCTTCTTGATCTGCTCCGAGCGACCGCTCAGTATCGCAAGCTTCACATGCACGAACGCCCGCTCGGCCAATGCCGTGCCGACCCTGAACGTCTCGAGCTTCACCGCGCGACTCTTGATGTCGAATTCGGCACCGAACTGCCCGGACCCCACCAGCGTATTGTTCAGGCGCATCAACGCAACATCGGCGTTCAGCTCAGGCAGGTTGGCGGTGTATTCAAGGTGCAGATGAGGCATGACATCACTCCTATGGGTTGGGGCAAATTCTTACATATAGCACAGCGCCACCTTGTTCACTGGGGCAGCGACAACAGATTGCGCTCGCCCATGAAGGCTTCAAGTCGTGAGCGCAACCAGCGCTCGGCAGGGTCGCTGTCGACGTGGCTGAGCCAGACCATGGACAACTCCAGGGTCGGCGTCTTGAACGGAAACGGCTCCTTGAACAACTGACCGGACGCCGCCATGGCCTCTGCCGTGTAATCCGGCAGGCTGGCCAGCAGATCGGTACCGGCGAGCAAGGCCGGCAATGAACTGTATTGCGGCACCGAGAGCACCACCTGGCGCGAGCGACCGATTGCAGATAACCACTCGTCAGCGAAGCCACTGACGTTGGCAATATGGGACACCAGCACATGAGGGCGCGAACAGTATTCATCGACCGTCAGCGGTGTATCGCTGGCATCGGCTCGTAACACGCTGGGCTGGATATGCCGCAACAATTTGCGCTTGGCGTTGGCTGGAAGACCGCGGGTCTGGCTGACGCCGACCGTTATGTCACCAGACGCCAGCAAGTCGGGAATACGCCAGTAATCGACATTTTGCACCACGAACACCACCTTCGGCGCTTCCTGGCGCAATGCCCGCAGCAACGGCGGCAACAGGCCGTACTCGACATCGTCGGACATCCCGATGCGAAAAGTCATGGTGCTGCTGCTCGGGTCGAAATCATGGGTCAGGCTCAACGCCACCGACAACGAGTCCAGCGCCGGCGACAAATGCCGAAAGATCTCCTCAGCCCGCGCCGTGGGCTCCATGCGATGGCCGACACGTATGAACAACGGATCGTTGAACATGGTACGCAAGCGGTTGAGCGCCGAACTGATGGTCGGCTGACCGAGGAACAACTTCTTAGCCACCTTGGTGACGTTGCGTTCCAGCATCAGCGCTTCAAACACCACCATCAGGTTGATGTCAGCCTTGCGTAGCTCGTTGCGATTCATCCATTGACCCCGCTCAAAAACAATCGACAGTTTAGGGAGGTGTAACAAGCGGTGTCTACGCGACTGAACGAATGCCTCAAGCGATTTGCGTTTAATGCCAACAGGCTCACGCGCCGGGTCCTACAGCCCCTTCCTGATTTCATCGCGCCTCTGGCGGGACAGCTACATCCCCCTAAGCTCAGGAGGCTTCGGGCAAAAACGGTCCGGACGACAACCTTCAAACACAAAAGGAGCATTTCAATGGCTAGAGACAAAGCGAAAGACGACAGGTACTTCAACTGCACCGAAACGCATGAAGCCGATTACGTCGTCGGTCTTTATCCTCACGCCAAGGACGAAGTGAGAAATTTCCTGGCATCGGCCTGCAAAGAAAAATCCCTGCACAATTCCACACACAAGGACGTATATGACCTGATCAAAAAAGAACTGGGCCATTCGCAACCGTAAGGCGGGCCGGTTAGAACGAAGCTGCTCTGCTGAGCAGCTTCCTGATAGGAAGGCAGGCTGTGAACCCAATTCAGGACGAGACAACAAAAACAAAAAAGCCCCGCAGCTTTTCAGCTACGGGGCTTTTTCTAAGTAATGGCGGAGAGATAGGGATTCGAACCCTAGGTACCGGTGAAGGTACAACGGATTTCGAATCCGTCCCATTCGGCCACTCTGGCATCTCTCCAACGGCGCGCATCATAACAACACTTTTGCCGAAAGCAAACCCTCTTTCGTAATTTTTTCTGTGCTATCAGATGCTTGCGTCGATTAAAGCGGTACGCCCAGACGGTTGGCGACTTCTTCGTAGGCTTCGATGACGTCACCGAGGCCCTGGCGGAAGCGGTCCTTGTCCATCTTCTTCATGGTGGCCTTATCCCACAGGCGGCAGCCGTCCGGGCTGAATTCGTCGCCCAGGACGATGGAGCCGTCGTGGAACACGCCGAATTCCAGTTTAAAGTCGACCAACAGCAGGCCGGCGTCGTCAAACAGTTTGGTCAGCACTTCGTTGACCTTGAGCGACAGCTCCTTCATGCGCGCCAGTTGCTCGGCAGTGCCCCAACCGAACGCCACGACGTGGGATTCGTTGATGAACGGGTCGCCCTTGGCGTCGTCCTTCAGGAACAGTTCGAAGGTGTAAGGGTTGAGCTTCATGCCCTCTTCAACACCCAGGCGCTTGACCAGGCTGCCGGCGGCGTAGTTACGCACGACGCACTCAACCGGGATCATGTCGAGTTTCTTCACCAGGCATTCGTTGTCGCCCAGCAGCTTGTCGAATTGAGTCGGCACGCCGGCGGCTTCGAGTTTCTGCATGATGAAGGCATTGAACTTGTTGTTCACCATGCCTTTGCGGTCGAGCTGTTCGATGCGCTTGCCGTCGAACGCCGAAGTGTCGTTGCGAAACAGCAGGATCAAGCGGTTAGCGTCGTCGGTCTTGTAAACCGATTTGGCTTTGCCGCGGTACAGTTCTTCACGTTTTTCCATGATGGGCTCCGCTTGCTAAGTAGGTGGGCTAGGCGATGTGTCGCCAGTCGAGCCCTGAATCTTGATCGGCCAGTTGCAGCCAGTCCGGGTCGCACCCGAGGGTGTCGACAAAACATTGCCGGGCCAGCCGCGGCAGGTTGTTCTTGCTGCTCAGATGGGCCAGGACCAGGTGTTGCAGGTCTTTCCAGCCCAACTCGGACACCAGGAATGCCGCCTGATGGTTGTTCAAATGTCCCAGCTCACCGCCCACCCGCTGCTTGAGAAAGTACGGATAATGACCGCGAGCCAGCATGTCCCGGCAATGGTTGGCCTCGATCATCAATGCATCGAGGTCGCGATAGCCGTATAGCACCTTGTCGCAATACGAGCCCAGGTCGGTCAGCAGGCCGAAGCGCCGCTCACCGTCACTGAAAACGTATTGTGTCGGCTCCTGCGCATCGTGGGCCACGGCAATGACCTCGATGCTCAAGTCGCCGATCTGCAGTTGTTCGCCCCCGGCCAGCAAGCCCGCGGGCTCGACCGGCTTNNCCACCCGGCCAGCAAGCCCGCGGGCTCGACCGGCTTGCGCATCCCGCGCAGGGTCCCGCGACTGAGGTAGACAGGCAGATTGTAACGCCGAGACAGCAAACCCACGCCATGCACGTGGTCGGCATGTTCGTGGGTCACGAGTATCGCGCTTAGCTGCGCAGGATCTACACCCAGGCGCAGCAAGCGTTTTTCGGTTTCCCGCAGGGAGAAACCACAATCCACCAGCACATACGTATCAGCGCTGGCTATCAGCGTGCCATTCCCTTGGCTACCGCTGCCGAGAACGGCAAAACGCATGTGATCAGCCCAGGTTGTCCTGAATGACGCTCAACACTTTGCGCGCCACGTCAGCCGGCGCCACGGTATTGATGTTTTTCTCGACGGTGACCTGGACGCTGTCGCCCACCTTGCTCAGGCGAACCTGGTAGCGCTCGGCACGGGACTCGACTTCTTCCTTGCTCGGCGCACTGCCGAACAGGCCGCTGAAGAACCCGGGCTTGTCGTCCTTCTTCTCGGCTTTTTCAGCGAGGTTGATGTAGTACAGGCCCAGGCTGCGGTTGATGTCTTCAACGCGCCACTCGCCCTGCTCCAGCGCACGACCGACGCTCGACCAGGCACGATCCAGGTCGGTACCGACGTTCAGCACCGGGTTGCCGCTGCCGTCTTCGCTGAGGCTGACGCGACTTGGCGCGTCGGAATCGCGAGAGGCCAGCATGGAGACCGAACCACCCTTCTCGGAAATGCGGCTCATGCTTGCCAGCATGTCGTCGACCAGTGCCGCGTCAAGGCCGGTGTTGACCGAACGGTTGGTGAAGGCGACATCGGCAGTGCTGCCGGCAGGACGCTCGGCGCTGACCACGTAGATTTCACTGGTATTGCGCTGTACGCCCGGCTCGATGCGCACCCGCACGCGGGTTTCGCTGTCGGTGCCGACACCGGCCGCGCTCAGGCGCTTGGCCATGGCAGCCGACAGTTCGTCGGAACGCTGCCAGGTCGTGGTGAATTCACCGGTTTGCGGGCGCTGTTCGTCCAGGCGGAAACCGTTGTCCTGGAAGAACTGTACGGCCACGGGCCAGGCTTCCGCCGGCGGGTTCTGCGCCAGGATCGAGCGCGAATCGCCGCTCTTTTGCAGGGAGTAGGCACTGGCGTCGGCCGCGGCCGACAACGGCTGCGGACGAGGCACGATGTATTCGCCCTTGGCGGTGTCATCGGCGACGTTGCGCGGAATCGGCAGCAGCGGATCCAGACGCTTGGCGGTGGTGACATCCGGCGGCAATTGCATGGGTGCAGTCTGTTGCGCTTCCAGGTAATCGCTACCACGGTCACGGAAATAACCTTCCGGGCCCCAGACCCATCCACAGCCACTGGTGCTGGAGATGATCAGGGCAAGTGCGGAAAGTCCGGCCATTCGCTTCATGCGTTGTACTTCCTCAATTAAACCAGGACGCCGGACTGGCGCATGGCCTGCCGCAGCGGTTCGTGACATTCAGCGCTGAGCCAGGTGAGCGGCAGACGGATTCCGTCCGGCATCAGGCCCATCTCATGCAGCGCCCATTTCACGGGAATTGGATTGGACTCGATAAACAGGGTTTTATTGAGTGGCATCAGCTTTTGGTGAATGGCGCGCGCCTTCTCGGCTTCGCCGTTCAGCGCGTCGATGCACATGTCGGCCATGTCACGCGGGGCGACGTTGGCCGTCACCGAAATGTTGCCCTTGCCGCCCAGCAGGATCAGCTCGACCGCGGTGGCATCGTCACCGGAGAGCACCAGGAAGTTGCTGTCGACGCCATCGATGATGGCCTTGGCGCGCTGCAGGTCGCCGGTGGCTTCCTTGATACCGATGATGTTCTTGACGCTCGACAGGCGAATCACGGTCTCGGCCAGCATGTCGCAGGCGGTGCGGCCTGGCACGTTATAGAGGATCTGCGGGATGTCGACGGCTTCGGCGATCGCCTTGAAGTGCTGGTACAGGCCTTCCTGGGTCGGCTTGTTGTAGTAAGGCGTGACCAGCAGGCAGGCATCGGCGCCCGCGGTCTTTGCATTGGTGGTCAACTCGATCGCCTCGCGGGTCGAGTTGGCGCCGGTGCCGGCGATGACCGGAATGCGACCGTTGACCTGCTTGACTACGCGACGGATCACTTCGATGTGTTCGCTCACATCAAGGGTGGCCGATTCACCTGTGGTGCCGACCGCCACGATGGCGTGGGTGCCGTTTTGCAGGTGAAAGTCCACCAGTTTGCTCAAGCTGTCCCAGTCGAGACGACCTTGTGCATCCATGGGTGTGACCAGTGCCACCATACTGCCCGCAATCATGCAACCGCTCCTGCCGGAAAAAGAGAGCCGTAATGGTACTGGCGCCAAGATGCTTGCACAAGCGAAGTACTGCGCTGCCGCCATTCCCCTTGGCGCTGCTTTTCGCTACCCTTCAGACTTTGATCGATACTGCTAAGCTCGTATTTCGGGTTCGCGCCTCCATTTTCGACATCTCAAGCCCCCGATCCAGCGTTGCCACCCCCGCTCCTGCCACTCTGGAGCCACGTTGTGACCTTGTGCCCGGGGCTTTGATGATTCGCATGCGCAGGCTCGCTCCCGGCAAAACCAGCCGATAGAAGTACCGACCGCTCATCGCTTTAGGAATGCTGCATGTCCACCCCCACAGTTCGCGAACAATTCCTTGTCATCAGTGCCCTCGGCGCCAACCCCATGGAGCTGACTAACGTCCTGTGCCGCGCCAGCCATGAAAATCGCTGCGCCGTGGTCACCTCCCGCCTGACGCGTCATGGCGAGTGCAGTGCGCTGGTCCTCGAAATCTCCGGCACCTGGGACGCCCTGGCTCGCCTGGAGGGCAGCCTGCCGACCTTGGCAAAACGGCACGCCTTTACCGTCAACGTGGTGCGCAGCGCTGCCCTGGAGAACCGTCCCCAGGCCCTGCCCTACGTGGCGTATGTCAGCTCTGCCTACCGCTCGGACATCATCAACGAGCTGTGCCAGTTCTTCATGGACCACAACGTCGAACTGGAAAACCTGACCTGTGACACCTACCAGGCACCCCAGACCGGCGGCACCATGCTCAATGCCACGTTTACCGTGACCTTGCCGGCCGGCGTGCAAATCAGCTGGTTGCGCGACCAGTTCCTGGACTTTGCCGACGCGCTGAACCTCGATGCCCTGATCGAACCGTGGCGCCCACAGAACCCAATGTAAGGAAACATCATGGCCGTTGCACTCGACCAACCGGTTGCCGATTTCGAAGCACCCGCCACCAGCGGGCAAACCGTGCGTCTCGCAGATCTAAAGGGCAAGCAGGTAGTGATCTACTTCTACCCCAAGGACAGCACGCCGGGCTGCACCACCCAAGGCCAGGGCTTTCGCGACCAACTGGACGCCTTCAAGGCCGCCAACACCGAGGTGTTCGGCGTGTCCCGCGATAGCCTCAAGTCCCACGAGAACTTCAAGGCCAAGCAGGCATTCACTTTCGAACTGATCAGCGACAAGGAAGAAGCGCTGTGCCAGCTGTTTGATGTGATCAAGCTGAAAAAGCTTTATGGCAAGGAATACATGGGCGTGGATCGCAGCACGTTCCTGATCGACAAAGATGGTGTGTTGCGCCAGGAATGGCGTGGCGTGAAGGTGCCGGGGCATGTGGATGCGGTTCTCGCGGCGGCCCAGGCATTGAACAAGGCCTGATTTCTTCGATGCCTGTCTTGACGCTTTCGCGAGCAGGCTCGCTCCCACAGTTAAGCGGATCAACTGTGGGACCGAGCCTGCTCGGGAAGAGGCCATCAGCCCCACGAAATGATCGGGGATGATCGTTAAAGCAGCGGCGCCACAATCGGCTCCTTGCGCGGCCACGCATCCAATACGGCCTTGAACAGCGTCGCCAGGGGAATCGCGAAGAACACGCCCCAGAACCCCCACAGCCCGCCAAACAACAACACCGCGCAGATGATCGCCACTGGATGCAGGTTTACCGCTTCCGAGAACAACAGTGGCACCAGCACGTTGCCGTCCAGCGTCTGGATAATCCCGTAGACCGCCATCAAATAGATGAACTGATCGCTCCAGCCCCACTGGAACAGCGCAATCAGGAACACCGGCACGGTCACCACCACCGCCCCGATGTAGGGCACGACCACCGAGATGCCCACCAACAAGGCCAGCAGGGCCGCGTAGTTGAGTTCGAGGACGAGAAAGGCGATGTAGGTCACCCCGCCGCAAATGAAAATCTCGATGACCTTGCCACGAATGTAGTTGGCGATCTGCCGGTTCATCTCGCGGCCGACGCGGGTGATCAGCGCGCGCTCACGGGGCAGGTAGCCGCGCACCCACTGGCCGATCATTTGCCGGTCCTTGAGAAAGAAGAACACCAGGATCGGCACCAGCACCAGGTAGATCATGATGTTGACCAGCAACGGCAGGCTCGACAGCGAAAACGTCAGCGCCCATTGGCCAAACTTGCCGATCTCGCCCCGCGCCGCTTCAATGGCCCGTAGCACCTGCTCATCGGACACCAGATGCGGATAGCGCTCAGGTAGTAGCAGCAACAGGGTTTGCCACTTGGCGAGCATGCCGGGCAATTCGTTGAACAACGTGATCAGTTGATGCCAGAGCAACGGCACCACGACCACGAGGAACACCAGCAGCAATCCCATGAACAGGGCGAAGACCAGCCCCACCGCGACCCCGCCCGGCACGCGCACTCGTTCCAGGCTCACCACCAGGCCCTGCATCAGGTAAGCCAGCACCATCCCCGCCAGCACTGGCGCCAGCATGCCGCCCAGGGTCAGCACGGCGGTAAATGCCAGGAACAACAGGACTGCCAGAACCACGGCTTCTTCGTCTGAGAAATAGCGCTGAATCCAGTCGCGCAACACTTTGAACATCAATAATCCTTAAGATCGAACGCAGCAGGTTTCAGGCTTTTTTCAACCAGTAACGGTAAATGCCCGCTTCATCTTCTTCACGAAGCAGCGTATGACCTGCCAATCGGGCAAAGGTGCGGAAATCACGCTGCGAGCCTGCATCGGTGGCAATGACCTTGAGCACCGCGCCACTGGCCATCCGGTTGAGCTCCATCTTGGCCTTGAGCAACGGCAGCGGGCAATTGAGGCCACTGGCGTCGAGTTCAACGTCATGGGCTACAGCGTCGATCATTGCATCACTCCGGTTCAGGTGGTTGAGCTGCCTAGAATATCTGGTCGCAAGGCTGGTGTCCGGCTACAGTAAGCTCTTTGTCGACTAAGGCCTTGTGCATGACTTTTTTGCGCCCCACCCTGCTGACGCTCGCTTGCCTGCTCGCCTCACCGGGCTTCGCCGACGACCTGCCGTCACTCGGTGACGCCAGTTCTGCCATCGTCTCGCCGCAACAGGAGTATCAGTTGGGCCGCGCCTGGCTTGCCCTGTTGCGCAGCCAGGTAGCACAGCTCAACGACCCGCAGCTCAAGGATTACGTTGAATCCAGCGTCTACCGCCTGGTGGAGACCAGCCAGGTCAATGACCGGCGCCTGGAGTTCATCCTGATCAACAGCCCACAGCTCAACGCCTTCGCGGCGCCTGGCGGGATCGTCGGGGTCAACGGCGGCCTGTTCCTCAATGCGCAGACCGAAGGCGAATATGCCTCGGTGCTGGCTCACGAATTGGCTCACTTGTCGCAGCGCCACTTTGCCCGCGGTGTCGAGGCCCAGCAGCGCATGCAGGTACCGATGATGGCCGCGTTGCTGGCCGGCATCGTGATTGCCGCGGCCGGCGCCGGCGATGCCGGTATTGCGGCGATTGCAGGCACGCAGGCGGCGGCCATCCAGGAACAGCGGCGATTCTCTCGCCAGAACGAACAGGAAGCCGACCGCATCGGCATCCTCAACCTGGAAAAGGCCGGCTACGACCCCCGCTCCATGCCAACCATGTTCGAACGCCTGGGGCGCCAATACCGCTTCGACGCCAAGCCACCGGAATTTTTGCTGACTCACCCGGTGACCGAATCGCGAATCGCCGACACCCGTAACCGTGCCGAGCAGACCCCTCAGGGCGGCATCGAAGACACCCTGCGTTATCAGTTGATTCGTACGCGGGTTCAGTTGATCTACGAAGAAACCCCAGGCCTGGGCGCCAAGCGTTTCCGCGCCCTGCTGGAGGAAAATCCGAAAAACGATGCGGCGCGCTACGGTCTTGCGATTGCGCAGATCAAAGGCGGTCAACTGAACGAAGCACGGGAAAACCTCAAGCCGCTGCTGGCCAAGGCGCCGAACGAGATTATCTACAACCTCGCCCAGGTCGATTTGGACATCACCAACAATCGCCTGCCGGATGCACAATCCAGGGTTGACCGGATGCTGACGCAATACCCCGGCAATTATCCACTGAACCAGGTACGCGTTGACCTGCTGCTGAAACAGAACCGCGCCGCCGATGCCGAGAAAGCACTCGAAGGCCTGCTCAAGTCGCGCCCGGACGATCCGGACGTGTGGTATCAGGTTGCCGAAACCCGCGGACTGTCAGGCAACATCATCGGCCTGCACCAGGCGCGAGCCGAGTATTTCGCGCTGGTGGGCGACTATCGCCAGGCCATCCAGCAACTCGATTTTGCCAAGCGCAAGGCCGGCAACAATTTCCCGCTGGCCTCGCGAATCGATGCCCGCCAGCGAGAGCTGATGGAGCAGGAACGCATGATCAAGGACATGATGGGCTGACGCTTCAACAAAACCCGGATAACACACAACCTGTAGGAGCTGCCGCAGGCTGCGATCTTTTGATTTTAATAAAGCAAGATCAAGAGATCGCAGCCTGCGGCAGCTCCTACAGGGAATGGCGTGAGACAGGTGAAAGCCCCCCCCAAAAAAAAACCGCCTCTTTCGAGGCGGTTTTTCATTTAGCGAACCAGCTGTTTATTCAGCCAGCTTGAAGGTGATGAAGCTCGCACGGTTCTGGCGCAGCACGCGCATTGACACCGAGCGGTTCTTCGGCAACGCCTTGGCGATGTCCGTGAACTCCTTGGCCGAACCGATCGCCTGATTGTTCAGGTGAGTGATGATATCGCCTGGCTGCAGGCCGATCATCGATGCCGGGCCGTCCTGGACTTCCTTGATCACCACACCGCCCTTGAGGTCGTAGGTTTTCTTCTGTTCGTCCGTCAGCTCCGCCACGGAGACGCCCAGGCGGTTGCTGCTGCGCTCGATGCTCGACAGCGGCAGGTCGTCCAGCTCCTTACCTTCTTCCGGGATAGCGCCAACCGTCAGCTCGACATTCTTGCGCTTGCCTTCGCGAATCACTTCCAGATTAGCCTTGGAACCCGCCTTCAAGGCGCCAACCAGGTGCGGCAGATCGGCGGACATGATGATCGGCTGGCCATTCATGCTCAGGATCACATCGCCGACTTGCAGTCCACCCTTGGCAGCCGGGCCGTCATCCTGGATCTGCGCAACGAGCGCACCGGCCGGCTTGTCCAGGCCGAACGATTCGGCCAGGTCCTTGCTCACTTCCTGGATCACCACACCCAACCATCCACGACTGACCTTGCCACCGCTTTTGAGCTGGTTGGAAACGTCCATCGCCACGTCGATAGGGATCGCGAACGATACGCCCATGAAGCCGCCGGAACGGGTATAGATCTGAGAGTTGATGCCGACCACCTCACCGTTGAGGTTGAACAGCGGCCCACCCGAGTTACCCGGGTTGATTGCCACGTCGGTCTGGATGAACGGCACATAGTTTTCATTCGGCAGACTGCGGCCGACGGCACTGACGATGCCCTGGGTCACGGTGTGGTCGAAACCGAATGGCGAGCCGATGGCTACAACCCATTGCCCGGCTTTCAGATCCTGGGATTTGCCCAGCTTCAGGACCGGAAGATCCTTGCCTTCGACTTTTAGCAACGCCACATCGGATCGAGGATCGGTGCCGATGAGCTTGGCCTTCATTTCACTGCGGTCGGACAGACGCACGAGGATTTCGTCGGCATCGGCGATCACATGGTTATTGGTCAAGATGTAGCCGTCAGGCGAAATGATGAAACCTGAACCCAACGATTGCGCTTCGCGCTGACGATCGCCACGGGGGTACCGAGGCTGCGGCGGCATGCCACGCTCGAAAAACTCGCGCAGCATCGGCGGCAAGCCTTCGAGGTCAGGCATCTGCTGGTTCACTTTGCGGTCAGGCAGCTTTTGCGTGGTACTGATATTCACCACCGCAGGCGAAGCCTGTTCGACCAGTTGCGTGAAGTCAGGCAATTCGACCGCTTGAACGGCGACCGCCTGACCGAGCACCAGCACGGTGGCAAAAATGGAGAGGTAAGACTTCAAGCGTGGTATCGACATACGGCTCCCGTTACGACGAGCATGGTTAAGCGATATGGAGCAAGGAACACCGAGAAAGATACGCCGGTATTTTTGTTCCGGGAACAACAAACAAGGCCAGAGCCGAGGGGCTCTGACCTATAAAAAATATTGGAGGGATTTGCAAATTGAAATGCTCACGAAACATTTCGATTTCACGTCACTGCTGGGTTGCAGTAGCGTCGGTGCGCATGGATAACGCAATCCGTTCTGCAGTGCCAATGGGGATCTCGCCCACCACTGTCACAACCATCTCGCCTTGAGGCGTACTCAAACGCCGGGAAACGGCAACGGTTGGCCCCAGTTGAGTGCGTGTATCGGCAGCCCCGGACCCACTCAAAGGCTCAAGGAACACTGAAAACCGCGCCAGACCATCGTCATACATCAAGCTGCTGACCTGAGCCTTGGTCTCGGGATCCTTGCGGACCGTACTGCTGGTCAGCTCAAAACCAGGCGGCAACCAGTCCGAATGCCAGACCCGTGCCTCCTTGACCGCCGAAGCCTTGTCGCTAACGAGCTTCACCGCCTTGCAATCCGCGCCTGGCTGCAGGTCACTGTCGGTCGGGACCGCGACGGGATCGAGTCGAGTAAACTGGAAGCGCTCCAGCAGCCGTCCCTTGTCATCGAGCAACAATGACTTGAGAGGCAGGCCGGTTTGTTGATCAAGATGCAGTTCAAAACCGTAGCGGTGCTGGTCACGCGGCGTCAGCGAAACAATCACTGCCGGGCGACCGGCCACGCGCGACTTGCCGATGACAGCAAGGTCATACCAATTCTTGAGCTTCTGTGGATCGAGTGCACGAGCAGCGGAGCTGGAAGTATCTCCCAGCCCTGCCATCAGGTTGCCGCTGACGCATTGAGTCTTTCCATCAACGCGCACGACTTCCTGGGCGGACCCGTCGAGCTGGACCAAACGCTCGCGGACCTGGCCATCCTGGACACGGTGCCAGATATTGTGGGTAGAGAAACTACCGTTACGCTCGTAGACGAAAGTACCTTGAAAGCTTTGCTGCTGCTCGGCTTGGCCCAGACGGGTCAACCAGTCTTGAGCCTGATCGGCGTGGGCTGGAACAACGAACCAGCCACTGAGCAATAGCGTAAGTAGAGGTATGGCGCGCATGATCCTCCTTATCGGTTTTCCAGGCTTGCTGCACGAGCGTAAGGCAGAGCGCTCTCAGTACCTTTCAGTGCAGCCTGTTGAGCATGTTGGCGCAAGTAGCCTGGCAGACGCTGATCGTTCAAGCCTGGTTGACCTTGCAATACGCCATTGGCCATGGGGCCAGTGGCTTCCGAATTCTCATTGTAGCCTGCCAGAACAGCCGGGCCCTTGACTTGTGGAACAGCCAGGCCAGGTTGAGTGGATTGCTGCGCCAGTTCAACGCCAGCGATCTCGTCCTGATTGTACAGACGAACACCTGCCAGTACCGCCAGTGTCACCGAAGCGGCAACGGCCAGGCGACCCAGGCTGCGCCATGGACCACGAGTGGCTTTTGCCGGTACGGCTTCATCAGCCAATGCAGCAGAAACAGCCGCGGCAATATCCAGGCGTGGCAGCAGGAGATCCTTGTGCATCACCGCCCGAGCGATCTGATAACGAGCCCAGGTTTCACGGGTTTCAACATCGTCGCAGGCATTCAATACCCGACGCAATTCCAATTCGTCCGCTTCGTTATCCATCACTGCGGACAGCGATTCCTGCAGGGCTTCACGACTCATGGCGTTCCTCTCTTGGCTGTCGCCGCTGTCTTTAGTTTTCCTGCAACAACGGCTGCAGGGCTTTATCGATGGCCTCCCGGGCGCGGAAAATCCGGGAGCGCACGGTACCCACCGGACACTGCATGACACTCGCAATGTCCTCGTAACTCAGACCATCGAATTCGCGTAAAGTTAACGCCGTACGCAAATCTTCTGGCAGTTGCTGAATGGTTCGATGGACAGTGCCTTCGATCTCATCCCGCAGCAAAGCCCGTTCTGGCGACTCGAGATCCTTCAGGCCATGATCGCCATCGTAGAACTCTGCATCCTCGGAACTGACATCGCTATCCGGCGGCCGACGGCCGCGTGAAACCAGATAGTTCTTCGCCGTGTTGATGGCGATGCGGTAAAGCCACGTATAAAACGCGCTGTCTCCGCGAAAATTACCAAGTGCGCGATAGGCCTTGATAAAGGCTTCCTGCGCTACATCCTGGGCTTCATGGGTGTCGTGCACGAAACGCACGATCAACCCGAGAATTTTGTGCTGGTATTTCAGCACTAGCAGATCGAATGCGCGCTTGTCGCCGCGTTGAACGCGTTCGACCAGCTGCTGATCCTCTTCCTGGGTTAGCATGAACACTCCTCGATAAGCTCGGAGGAGGCTTGCATTACTAAACGACCGGGCTTGCAAACATAGACTCGGGCTTTTCGCAAAAGTTCTCCCCCTCCAGGCAAGTTTCCTGCGGGCTCTGATTCGGCACGCACGAAAAGCGCAGCGCGAGATTCCCCGGCTGCGCGAATAATCTTGTCATCGGCTTGACCGGCAAGGACCCAACCGCGATCCAGCGATGAAACCGACACTGTCCCTTGATTCAGGCAACCGACTATTGATCTTGGGCCTTTGGCAAAAGTTCAAATATTTATAGCTTGGCAGAACCGACATTGTGCAACCCTGGAGCGAAAAAGAGTGTTAAATCCACGATACAGTTCGCTTGTAGCCGAACCGGTGGAAAAAACATCCGACGAAGCGTCACCAGTTTACCGTCACAGTAGTTTCACAATGCCATATCGGCTCGGCTATTGTGCCGCTCCCCCCCTCTATATACTAGTGGGCTGTGCGGCTGCCGGGCATGCCTGTCAAGATGTCTGGCGCCTACCCCGACCCGGGTCGCTTTGAGCGGAATCCTGAAATGAGCCAACAGTTTCAACACGATGTCCTGGTAATTGGCAGCGGTGCTGCCGGCTTGAGCCTTGCGCTGACCTTGCCGGGTCATTTGCGCATCGCCGTATTGAGCAAAGGCGACCTCGCCAATGGCTCGACGTTCTGGGCCCAGGGAGGGGTCGCCGCCGTCCTGGATGACACCGACACCGTCGAGTCCCACGTCGATGACACCCTTAACGCCGGCGGCGGTTTGTGTCATGAAGACGCCGTGCGCTTCACCGTCGAGCACAGCAAAGAGGCCATTCAATGGCTGATCGACCAGGGCGTACCCTTCACCCGCGACGAACAGTCCGGCACTGAAGACGGTGGATTCGAGTTCCACCTGACCCGTGAAGGCGGTCATAGCCATCGCCGCATCATCCATGCAGCCGACGCCACCGGCGCAGCGATTTTTCGAACGCTGCTCACCCAAGCCCAACAACGGCCCAACATCGAGTTGCTGGAGCAACGAGTCGCGGTCGACCTGATTACCGAAAAGCGCCTGGGCCTGGAAGGTGATCGTTGCCTGGGAGCCTACGTGCTCAATCGCGGCACGGGGGAAGTCGACACCTACGGCGCCCGCTTCGTGATCCTTGCCACCGGCGGCGCAGCCAAGGTCTACCTTTATACCAGCAACCCCGATGGTGCCTGCGGTGATGGCATCGCCATGGCCTGGCGTTCGGGCTGCCGGGTGGCGAACCTGGAATTCAACCAGTTCCACCCTACCTGCCTGTATCACCCGCAAGCCAAGAGTTTCCTGATCACCGAAGCCTTGCGCGGAGAAGGTGCACACCTGAAGCTGCCCAATGGCGAACGCTTCATGCAGCGCTTCGACCCCCGAGCCGAACTGGCGCCGCGGGACATCGTCGCCCGGGCCATCGACCATGAGATGAAGCGACTGGGTATCGACTGCGTGTACCTGGACATCAGCCACAAGTCCGAAGCGTTCATCAAGTCGCACTTCCCGACGATGTACGAACGCTGCCTCGAATTTTCCATCGACATCACCAAACAGCCGATTCCGGTGGTTCCGGCGGCGCACTACACCTGTGGTGGCGTCATGGTCGATCAACACGGCCGCACCGATGTGCCAGGGCTGTACGCGATTGGCGAAACCAGCTTCACCGGCCTGCACGGTGCCAACCGCATGGCCAGCAACTCCTTGCTGGAGTGCTTCGTCTACGCCCGCTCGGCAGCGACTGACATCCTGGAACAGTTGCCGCAGGTGTCGGCTCCCGCTGCCCTGCCTGTCTGGGACGCGAGCCAGGTGACCGATTCCGATGAAGACGTGATCATTGCGCACAACTGGGATGAGTTGCGGCGATTCATGTGGGACTACGTCGGCATCGTGCGCACCAACAAGCGCCTGCAACGGGCCCAGCACCGCGTGCGCTTGCTGCTTGACGAAATCGATGAGTTCTACAGCAACTACAAGGTCAGCCGGGACTTGATCGAGTTGCGCAACCTGGCCCAGGTGGCCGAGTTGATGATTCGCTCAGCGATGGAGCGCAAGGAGAGTCGCGGCCTGCATTACACCCTCGATTATCCGAAGATGCTGCCGGTTGCCCTGGACACTATCCTGGTGCCGTCCACCTACGCCGAGTGAACTTGAGCCGCACCCGCAGGCGTCGGTGCACATCCGCCGCCTGCGAATCCCGGGGCACGCAAACAGTCCTGGTGCGCCGCTCACCCCGCAGGCGAAAACGCAGCACCACCGCCAATGGCAATGCCAGGCTGTCCGGGCGCAATTGCACCGACTGCCATCCCCGCGCCTGATTCCATAACTGCCAGCCATCGCCATCGCGTCGCAAACCGCAAAATGCTTGCGGGTGCGTCAACAGGATCTGACGAGGCAATACCCAAAAACCATGCAGCAGGCAGCAAAAAACGCCGGGCAGAGTGGCCCAGAGTGGCATGGCGAGAAGAAACAGCGAACCCAACGCGAACAGCTGGGCCACAAGATACGCCGCCAGCAACTGCCGCGAGGCATGCCAGCGGCATTCGAACCCGTTACTTGGGCTGGACACGGTCCAGGATCATGCGAACCATGCGCTGAAGCTCCGGATCTTCCGATTCGGCGCGTTCCATGAACCAGCCAAACATGTCCTGATCTTCGCATTCGAGCAGCCTGACGTAGCAGGCGCGATCAACATCGTTGAGGTGCGGATAAACCTCTTTCACAAATGGCACCAGCAGCACGTCAAGCTCAAGCATGCCGCGGCGGCTGTGCCAGTAGAGGCGATTCAGTTCAACATCTTCGACCATGGAGCGCTCCTCAAATAGGCCGCAAGTATACAGCGCCGCGCCTCATCGAACAGTCGGCTTTGGTCGGGCACGGACGATCCTTTGTGAACTACCCATTTCAAGGGCAGCCCCTTATCATGTCCGCCAGACTCTTTACCCTGCGATGACCCATGGCCGATTCTGCTTTTTTCTGCACGCTGTCTCATGAAGGTGTCCTGGCGGTCCGCGGCGCGGACGCCGGCAAGTTCCTGCAAGGCCAACTGACCTGCAACCTCAATTACCTGAGCGACACCCGGGCCAGCCTTGGCGCGCGTTGCACGCAGAAAGGCCGGATGCAGTCGAGCTTCCGCATCCTGCTTGAAGGTGACGGCGTACTCCTGGCGATGGCCAGCGGATTACTCGAACCGCAATTGGCGGACCTGAAAAAATACGCGGTGTTTTCCAAGTCCAAGTTGACCGATGAAAGCGCGGCCTGGGTTCGCTTCGGCGTCGAGCAAGGCGATGAGGCCTTGAAAAGCCTCGGCCTTGAACTGCCGGAAGACACCGACAGCGTCGTGCGTCATGACCGCTTGATCGCCATTCGCGTCTCGCCCGAACGCGCCGAGCTGTGGGTGGCGGCCGATCAAGCCGATGACATCAAGGGCAAACTGTCCGCCCAACTGAGCGAAGGGGAGCTCAATCAATGGCTTCTGGGCCAGGTTCGGGCCGGGATAGGCCAAGTGATGCCAAGCACCCGTGAGCTGTTCATTCCGCAGATGCTCAATCTGCAAGCCGTCGGCGGCGTGAGTTTCAAGAAAGGCTGCTATACCGGCCAGGAAATCGTCGCGCGCATGCAATACCTGGGCAAACTCAAGCGCCGCCTGTATCGCCTGCAACTGGTTGCCGACGAACTACCGGAGCCCGGCACCCAACTGTTTGCCCCCAGTCACGGCAGCTCGATCGGTGAAGTGGTGCTGGCCGCCAATGCTGCCGGTCACATCGAACTGCTGGCCGTGTTGCAAGCGGAAGCAGCCGAAGGCGGCGACATTCATCTGGGCGCCCTCGACGGCCCGGCCCTGCACTTGCTCGACCTGCCGTACGAACTGGACCGCGATCGCGAAATCCAGCGTTAAGCACAGTACTTTTTTGCAACACCTAGAGAAGCGTAATGAGTGAGCTGGCGGAAAAGGTCCAACAGGATTTGGTTGAGGCCATCGATAACGATGACCTGGTTCTGCCAACGTTACCGGAAGTGGCTTTGCAGATTCGAAAGGCCGCCGAAGATCCGGAAATCAGTATCAGTAGCCTGAGCAAAGTGATTGGCCGCGATACCGCGCTGTCGGCACGCCTGATCAAGGTGGTCAATAGCCCACTGCTGCGCGCGGCGCAGGAAGTCACCGATTTGCACACGGCGATTACGCGCCTGGGCATCAACTACAGCAGCAACCTGGCCATCGGCCTGGTCATGGAACAGATTTTCCATGCCCGCTCCGAGGTAGTGGAACAGAAAATGCGCGATGTCTGGCGCAAAAGCCTGGAAATCGCCGGCGTCAGCTACGCGCTGTGCCGCCACTACACCCAGCTCAAGCCCGATAAGGCGGCCCTTGGCGGGCTGGTGCACCAGATCGGTATATTGCCGATCCTGACCTACGCCGAGGATCACTATGAACTGTTGTCCGATCCGGTCAGCCTCAATCATGTGATTGACCGCATACACCCATTGCTCGGCGACAAGCTGCTGCGCGTTTGGGAGTTTCCGGAACCACTGGTGCAGGTGCCGCAGCTTTACCTGGACTTCAAGCGACAGTCCGCGCAGATCGATTATGTCGACCTGGTTCAGGTGGCCAGCCTGTACTGCTTCAAAGACACCGAGCATCCGATCTCGCGAATCGACCCCTTCAGCGTACCGGCCTTCGTCAAGCTGGGAATCGATCCGGACGACAAGGCGATGTGCGCCGATCTGGAAGAAACGCGGTTGATGTTTTATTGATCGAACACCGCCCGCTCCTACAGGGTTCTCAAATAACCTTGTAGGAGCAAGCATGCTCCGGGCGGCGTTCCGACGATGGTCGTCAACGATAACGCTGGAAACCTGACACGCCCCCGCCCCCACAAACTATCGCCTACTCTGCAGAATCACAGCTGGGCCTTTTCACCCTTGCCCAAAAAAATCTGCGTCGGCAACTTAAAGCCGCGCAACTTCAGCAACGCCATCGGCCCCGCCCCCAGTTCGGTGCGTAAATACCAGGTCAGACCAATCCCATCCGGCGCCTTGAGCACCACGCGAAAACGGCTGTCGCCATCGTCCAGCGGCGTGACCTGGGCTTGTTCCAGCAGGCGGATCAGGCCCC
>CXWK01001920.1_pt1 | contig 35003 bp, 23 predicted proteins | sample 590851 | NCBI WGS metagenome assembly CXWK01 (sample SAMEA3498364, study PRJEB10139) | wastewater metagenome | biome: wastewater treatment plant; material: activated sludge | place: Denmark | collected 2014-08-01
AGCTACTGGGCGGCTCCGGCCGACGCCGCCAAGCCCTACGCCCTGCTCGCCACCGCGCTGGAGGGCGCCAACAAGGTGGGGCTGGGGCGCTTCGTCATGCGTTCCAAGCAGCACCTGGTCGTGGTCCGGTCGGTCGAGACCAAACTGATGCTGTCCGTGATGGTGTGGGCCGACGAGGTGAACGCCCCCGAGGTCATTCCCGGCATGGAGAAGCCCGCCGACATCGAGTTGTCCGAGAAGGAGCTGGCGATGGCCTCATCGCTGATCGACTCGCTCACCGAGGCCTTCGACCCGTCCAAGTACGTCGACACCTACCGTGAGGCCGTCCTCGAGTTGATCGAGCGCAAGGCCGACGGAAGCGAGACGCCGGTCAGCGCACCCGCCAACGACGGCGAGGATCAGGTGATCGACCTGATGGCGGCGCTCGAGGCCAGCGTGGCCGCTGCCAAGGAGGCCCGCAAGGCCCCGAAGGACGAGGCCGACGAGCCCGCTGCCGAGTCGGCCTAGCTCGCCAGGATCGAACGGTGCCCGAGCCCACGTCCCAGACCGTCGACATCGACGGGCGCCAGTTGAAGGTGTCCAACCTGGACAAGGTGCTCTACCCGTTGACCGGAACCACCAAGGCCAACCTGATCGCCTACTACGTCGCCATCGCCCCGGTGATGCTGCCCCACCTGGCCGGGCGGGGCGTCACCCTGGTGCGGCACCCCAACGGCGTGGGCACCGGTGGCTTCTTCGAGAAGCGTTGTCCCTCGCATCGCCCCGACTGGCTGGGCACGGTGGACGATCCTGGCGACCGGCGGGGCGCGATCGCCGCATGCGCACTCGACGAGCTGGCATCGCTGGTGTGGACCGCCAACCTGGCGGCATTAGAGCTGCACACCCACATGGCGCTGGCCAGCGACCTCGATACACCCACCATGTTGGTGTTGGACCTCGATCCTGGGCCCGGCGTCGACCTGGCCGGCTGCTGCGAGGTGGCGTTGTGGCTGCGGGAGATCCTTGAGTCGGTCGACCTGGTTGCGTTCGCCAAGACGTCGGGGTCCAAGGGCCTGCAGATGTACGTTCCGTTGAACACGCCCCACGACTACGACCACACCTCCAGCTTCGCCCTGGCCATGGGTCAGCTGTTGGCCAAGCGCGAGCCCAAGCGGGTGCTGACCGAGATGACCAAGGCCAAGCGCAACAACAAGGTGCTGGTCGATTGGTCGCAGAACAGCCGCCATAAGACGACGATTACGCCCTACTCCACGAGGGCTCGCGACCGGCCTACGGTGTCCACCCCGATCGACTGGGACGAGGTGGCCGCGGGGGCGGAGGGCGAACCGCTCACCTTCGACATCGACGAGGTGCCCGCTCGTGTGGAGCGGCTTGGCGACCTGTTCGCCGACACACTGATCCTGAAGCAGCGGCTTCCGCAACGGAAGTGACCCGAACACATGAGGACGAGTTGATGATCAGGTCGAGACGGTCCGCGAGTGCGTTGGTGATCGCCCTGGCGACGTTGTTGGTCGCCGCCGGGTGCGGCGGCGATACCAATGAGTCGTCGGAGCCGGCGGAGACGACGGAGTCGTCCGAGGCGTCCGACATCTCGGAAACAGGTGATCCGGGCTCGAAGGCCACGACTGAGGCGCCGACCGACCGTGATCCCTCCACCTGGTCGCTCCGCCAGAAGCTGGCGCAGATGCTGTTCACGGGCACCAACGCTCCCGAGGACAGCGCCACTGATCCGGAGACGATCCAGCAGCTGATCGACGCCGGCGCCGGCGGGGTGTTCGCCGGGCGCAAGGAGACGGCAATCTTCGGCTCGCAGGTGTTGGTCGACGCCGCCGATCGACCGGTGGCGCCGTTCGTGGCCACCGACGCGGAGGGTGGACAGGTCGACCTGCTGGCTTCGATCCTCGAGCCGATCCCGGCCGGGCGCGAGATGGCCGCCTGGGACGCCGAGAAGATTCGCAAGACCGGCCAGTCGAGGGGTGCCAACCTGGCTGAGCTGGGCGTCAACGTCGACTTCGCCCCGGTGATCGACGTGGCTGGTGGGGCCAACCCGCTCGGCGACCGCACCTGGTCCGAGGACCCGGCCGAGGTGGTGGCCACCGCCGGGGTGTTTGCCGAGGGGTTGTGCGATTCCGGCGTGCTGCCGACGTTCAAGCACTTCCCGGGACATGGACGGGCCGACGCCCACGGCGACGACGCACCGGCCCAGACCCCCGAGCTGAGGTCGCTTGAGGCGAACGACCTCGTGGCGTTCACCGGCATGTTCGAGCAGATGGGGGACCGTTCGTTGCTGATGACCGGCCACCTCGACGTGCCCGGACTGACCGACGGTGGCGAACCCTTCTCGATGAACCCCGAGGCAATGGGGTGGCTACGCGACGACCTCGGCTACCAGGACGTGACGGTGACCGACGAGCTGGCCGAGATGGGGGCGATCACCGCGCGGGGCATTTCGGTTCCCGATGCGGTCGAGGCCTCGCTGGTCGCCGGCAACGACCTGGCGCTGTACTTCGGCGATCTCGACCAGATGAACGAGGTGCTGGACCAGTTGGAGGCTGCCGTAGCCGACGGCCGGCTGAGCGAAACCCAGGTCGACCGATCGGTCGAGCGGATCATGTCGCTCAAGGGCTCAGAGGCGTGCGCCGGATAGTGGCGGCGCCCTCCGCGGCAGGTCCATGCTCCCATCGTCGAACGCTTAGGTTTTAGCTCGACACCGTACGGTCGAACCGTGTTGTGCATCGTTCGGCCAACGTCTACGTTTCGACGATGAGCGACGATCGCGGATGGCCGCGCCTTCGAGGTGCCGTATTCGCCTTGACACTGCTCGGAACCCTCGTTCTTCCCCAAGTGTCCGGAACAGTTGCCGCAAACAGCTCGTCCGCACGTTCGACGAAGGAGTGCTCTGATGTCGTCGTGATGGGGGCCCGGGGCTCCGGCGAGGAACCCCAAGGGAGCACTGGCAACTACCTGAAGGTACCCCACGAAGGGTTGGGCCCAGAGGTGTTCGCCGTAGCGGACAAGCTGCAGAAACTTGGAAAAGCTGACGGCCTGAAGGTGGAGCGAATCGCAGTCGAGTACCCAGCCATCGACCGGGGGTATGTGGTTGAGAAGTGGGCCGGCGTAGGCGGAAAGACGATTCTTAAGTCTATGGAGGAGGGTGCCAGCAGCCTGAAAGAGACGATGGCCGATTTCGGGGACTGTTCAACGCCGCCGAAGTTCGTCCTGGTCGGCTACTCGCAGGGCGCCGGCGTCGTGCGCCTTGCCTTGGACTCCCTGTCGGGCGAGGACCGCTCCAAGGTCATTGCTGCGGTCAACATCGCCGACCCCTACTTCACCGGGCAGAACGGCAAAGTGATCGGCGGACCCAACCTCAAGCGGGTCGGTCTCGCCAATGCGACGCTGCAGTTTCCCGACGATGGATGGGCGGGGGACAGGTCCTTTCACGTCTGTGTCAAAGCCGACGCGGTGTGTCAGGCCCTTTCCGTCTCGGCTAAAGATCAGGTTTTCGACGCGGTTGGCCGCTTGCTGAAAGGCCCGCTGCTCGCTCCCGTCTTTGACGCAGCATCCGTCAAGCGGGCGATCTCGGTGCACCTCAACGCCTACAAGCAGCAAGGAATGGTGAACTACACAGCGCAAACGGTGTATGACGACACGATGAAGGGCCTGGTGAAGAAGGGCAATGGTACTCCGCCGAAGGGACCGGTGGTGGATACGACGGTCACCGGCGTGGGCGCAGCCTTGGTCATTGATGATTCGGGCTCGATGGAATGGAACGACGGAGGTCGCCGACGGGTCGTTGCCTCCAAGGCGCTGCTCGCAGCGTCAAACCCCACCGACGGGGTGGGGATCGTGAAGTTCACGGCGTCTGCCCTAGAGTTGGCGTCGTTCCGCCGGATCTCGACTGGAAGAGCTGAACTGGAGAAGTCTCTGGCGGGGCTGACTTCGGCTGGCGACACCAATATTGGTCGCGGTATCGCAGCGGGTTGTTCCACGTTGCAGTCCAGCCCGGTCAAGTCCAACTTTGGCATCCTGCTCACGGACGGCGACGGCAACTACGACGACGAGGCGAAGTGTTTCGCCGACCGGTCCTGGCCGCTGTTCATCTTCGGCTTGGGGAACGACCCCGACGACGAGTTGCTCACGAGGATTGCTGACTCCACCGGGGGCGATTATCGGAACCTCGCCGACGTGACCGACCTGGTGTGCGAGTTTCAACAGGTTCGCAACTTTGTGGCGACTGGCGCTAGGGGTGACTGCTCGACGGCGGTAACGGTGGCCCCCGGGAAGGAGCGAGCGGCCAAGGTGAGCGTGCCCTACGGGACTGACCAGGTGACGTTCACCCATTCCTTCGCCAACGATCCGGTGGGAATGTCGGTCACGACGCCTCGTGGGCAGGTTTTTTCTGGCGATGAAACTGACGGGTCGGCTGCGACTCGCGTGAACGACGCCGGGTACGAGTCGTTGGTGGTGCGCGGCCCCGAGCCCGGCGACTGGACCGTGAGTGCGCTTGGCCCGGCGGACGCCGAAGGAGAGCGCTCGTTCAACTTGTCGTCGGTGCTCGTCGGAGAACCACGCGACATTCCGGAGGGCCAGGTGAGAACCACCTGGCCCGAGCCGGATTTGGTTCGTCTTGACGCGTCCAAGTCGACCCCGACGGGGGCGTTGGAGTACCTGTGGTTGAAGGAGGACGGGACGACGTTGGATGGTCCGACGTTGGACCTCGGCCTGGCTGACGGGCAGACCGCCGACGTGGGCTTGCTGCTGACCAACTCGACCGGTGACACGGCTGTGGTCGACCTGCTTGCCGACGGTACCCCGGCGCCCGAGCCGCCCGAAGTGACCTCGGCGCCCCCGAGCGAGCCTGTGTTCCCCGATCCAACTGAAGCGGGCACCCCCACGGGGCCGGCATCAACCACGACCGCATCCGGTGGAGGTGTCGCCCCACCTCAACCGACGGAGCCGGGCAGCACCGACGCCGGCGCGCCTCCATCATCTCCCACTGACATCGATTCGTCCGGCACGCAGGTAAAACGTGCCGAAACCCAAGCGCCGCAGGTGTCGGGCGCTCGTCAGCAGCCTGATTCCAGTGGACCACTGGCCCATACCGGCGTGCAGATCGGGATCCTGCTGGCGGTTGCGACCGGGCTGGTGCTGATGGGATACGTGGTGCGGCAACTGGGGCGCCGTCCAGGATCAACTGATACCGGAGAACCTCACGCTAGACAGTCGCCCGGGGGGCCTCCGAGCCCACCTTCGATCGACTGGTAGCGAGCCCGGACCCTGGCGGGAACACCCGTCCTCGACCACCCAGGGTGCAAAGGTGAGCTCAGCTTGCGATTCGAACCAAAATCAAACCAAACTCTTGTCGCGAATGTCGGTGCTCGGCATGAGATTGGCTCTGGAGGTTCTACAGGTGCAGAAGGCTCGACTGGTACTGATCGCCCTGGCAGCGGCGGGAGCGCTGCTTTTACAGTCGAGCAACGCCGGGGCACTGCGTCAAAACGAGCACTCGGCGGCTGCTTCCCGGCAAGATGGTGACGATGATTCGAAGGCTGCCGACGATGCTGCTGACGACGACGATGCCGGAGATGACGCGCGTGCGTCGGATTTGCTTCCCGTGCGTGCGGTGGTGCTCGTCGACGAGTCGGGCAGCCTGGAAGTAGAAGATGTCCAGGCGGAACGCGATGCAGTGACGTTCTTTGCTGACACCATCGAACCCGGCTGGGAGGTGGCCATCCTCCCATTCGGTTCCGACAACGGGATTCCGGGTCAGCGGGCGGTCAATAACGACTGCAAGCTCATCAAGGTCGAGTCCGAAGCCAACCGGCAGCGATTGCGGGACTGTGCGCAGACGATTCATCGGCGGGACGAAATCGAGGGCAATGACACCGATCATGCCGCCGCCTTGAACGAGGCTGTTGCCACGCTGACCAGCGCCGAGGGCGATGCGCTCCCGGTAATCTTCCTGATGACCGACGGTGTCCTCGATGTCGACAACAGCATCGGTCTCTATGGCGAAAACCCGACGGACGAGGCACGCAAGCGGATCGAGGACGAGATCCTCCCCAAAGCCAAGAAGAACAACATTCAGGTTTGGCCGGTCGGGTTTGGTGAAGCCGACAAAGCGGCGCTGGAGATCCTGGCGCGTGGTGGAGCGCAGAACAACGTTCGCTGTCCGAACACGGCGGCATCGCCGCCCCAGCCGGTGGTTGAGCCGAATCCCGAGGAGTTCGTTCGCTCGTTTCAGCAGATCGCAGCGAGCGCTGGTTGCCTCGACTACAACGACGAGAGTTTTTCATTGGCCGATGGCGAGTCCAAGGAGAGTACTTTCAAGATCTCTCCGTTAGCGACGTCGGGCACGTTGAGCGTGGTGAAGTCAAATGCCAAATCGACGGTGACTTTCATCGATCCGCAAGGAGTGGAGGTCACTGAGGACGGCGAAGACGGCCCCTCGGCCTACGAGCGTGACGGTGAGGGTACCCGGTCCGAGGTGCTGCGTATCGATCGACCCAAGCCTGGAGATTGGAAAGTGAACGTCAGCGCGGAGGACGGTGGACAGACGTTCATCGTGTCCGCTCGTTGGGCTGGCAAGGTGGACATGTCGATCAACGTGCCCACCGGAAACCCGGCACCAGGGAAGACGTCGACGATGACTCTCCGCCTCAAGACGGCCTACCCCGACCAGAAGGTCCCACCAGAAGCCGTGGAGGGCTTCGACTTCTCTGGAGAACTCTCTGGCGAAGGCTTTAAGCCGGTGAAGTTCAAGCTGGTCGACGACGGCGAGGGAGTGGACGAGACTGCCGGCGACCTGCGCTTCTCCGGTACGTTCACTACTCCCGAAGGATGCGACGGGCCTGCCGAGCTACGGGGGAGCGTTAGCGCCCCTGGTTTAGCGGGCGACGACCGCAGCCTCTCCATCGATTGCAGCGCCCCTGAGCCAACAGTGGTGGCCGACATCGCTCTCGACGGTGTTCCGGAAGGTGGCCTAGTCACTCTCGGGACAGAACTCACCGGGCGAGTCTCCTTGGACAACCAGGGCGAGGCTTTCGTCGGCAAGCTGAGCATCGTTGACGCGTCCCCCGGGGCTCAACTCTCGATCGATCCGAGTTCGGTCCAAGTACCAGCAGGGACTTCGGAGGTCGAGTTCTCCGTGATCATCGCCGACGGCTCGAAGCCGGGTCAGACTACGTTCTCTATACGGCTTACGGGCAACGCCAGTCCAGTCGCCACTTCGGATCAACGTTTGGTGACCGAAGAGAAGCCGCCTATCTGGCCGCTGATTATCAAGATCACCATCATGGTGCTGCTGATCGCAGGGGTGGCTGCCGTCTTGGTGCGGCGCCGAAGGCAGGCCCAGGTGAAGTTGCTTTTCGTAAAAGGACTTCAAGCCATCTTGGTTGAGGATGGGAACTCCACGCCGGCGGTCCGCGCAGAGGTTGGAAAGAAACTCGTCTTCCCCGTGAAGGTCAGCGATTTCGGTATGCGAAGTGCCAGCGAGACCGACCCGGATGCCTATCTTGTCCGGCGGGATAGGCGGTCGCCTAAGACCAAGGTAATCGTGCGGCGACCCGGCGGTGATGAGTTCGAGGTAGCGATCGGCCAGGCGTTTGACTTGGACGGACAGACTGATGACGGAGACCCGTCCAACTCCGGCGGTAGCAACCGACGGCTGAAGATAGTTGAGAAGAGCTAATCGCTTCGCTCGTACCAATCCGAATGGGGAAGGAACAGCTATGAAGGTATACCAACGAATGATGTACGTCGGCCTCGGGGGCACCGGGCTTCAGATCGGTGCCGATATCGAAAAGTCTTTACGTCAAGGGCTTACCGGCCCGGATGGCACGAATTTGCTGGTTAAGGGCGGACCATTCTCGTCGCTACAGCCCTTTGAGCTACCTGGGTTCGTGCGATTTGTCTACGCTGATTTCGATCGCACCGATCTGCAGAAGCTGGAAGACAATTCCGGCGTTGACCCGATCGTGCATCAGCGATCAGCGGCCACCCTCCGCAACCTCGTTCCGCAAGGCCAGAGCTATCCAGAGATAGCAGGTCATTTGCGCGCCCGCTCGGTGCGGTCGGTGGAGAACTGGCTTCCGCCGCGGGAGGGTGAACCCAAAGTTGCACCCCTATCGAGGGGAGCCGGACAGTTCCCCACCGTTGGGAGGGCTGCGCTCCACGAGGTAGTCGCGCAAAACGGGTCCCTGGACAGGGTGGTTACAGGCGCGTTGCGGCAATCGTTTACTGAATTGCAGAAGGCGTCCGACCAGATCGCTGAAGTTACGGGCTCAGTACCTAATGAGGGTATTGATGTTTTTGTTGGTTTTTCGGTCGCTGGCGGTACTGGGTGTGGCGTATTCTACGACTTTCTCCACTTAATCGCTCACGTGGCGGAATCCTATTTCCCCAACCTTACTATTCAGATATACCCGTTGGTTGTGCTGCCGTCGACGTTCGATTCTCGCGAAGGGGGGGGCCGGGAGGCGCAGCTCAATGGGTCAAGGGCCCTGTTGGATCTGATGCAGCTCTTGGATCGTCAGAATGAAGCTACCAAGCAGATACCACTGCTAATAAATGAGGGAACGGGTTCTAATCCAATCTCTATCATTCCGAAGCTTAGCACCATTCGTACCGCATTCCTGTTCCGCTGCAACGAGGTGTTGTCGAAGAACGACCTCACCAGGTCGATCACCACCTTTGTCGAGTCGATGGTGGGCACCGAGTTGGACAAGGATAGCCAATCAGAGCAAGGCGCCATATCCTTCGCCTCCGAGTTCGTCAACAAGGCTGGCAATTTAGCCGAACGATCCAGAGTGGGGATCGGCCTCAGCCCGGCCTCGTCGGCATTGACCGCCTCGCTCTCCGTGCCCGTCGAGCAAGTTGCAGAATTGCTGGCTGACCGCCTTCTGTCGCAAGCGTTTCAATCAATGCGCGATCCAGCGCCGGGCGAATTTAACAAGGCTGCGCGTCAGAGCTTCTTGGCAAGCGCCGGCCTCGAACCCCTGCGGGCACTCAGCGCGCCGGAGTTCCCCAGTATCGATCAGGGCGAGACCGGCGCCCAGTCGATTGTCAGCGAAATGAACACGCGAATGATCCGTGCGAAGGAGGAGATCAGGCACCTCCAGGAGAAGCTGCAGCGGGAGACCATCCCCAAGATGGTTTCCTTCGATTGGGGCCTAGGTATTACCTCGCTGCTGGATTTGCCTGACATCAACTTGCTGCGGATGTCGCGGGTGATCCTTGGACACTCCAAACTGGATAATCGGCTTGACCAGCTTGGCGTGGTCGGGTTTCTCACGGAGCGTTCCCAAGGGGGCAATGGCGGCGATTCCCCACCCTCTACACCGGCGCTCAATGACCGAGTGATGCGCAAGGTCAAGTGGTCCGAGCAACGCGTCGTCGACGCGCTGAATGCCCAATCCGACTGGTACTCGCAGGAGTGTGAGTGGTCGTGGCGCTCGGCTTGGGCGGCACAAAGCTCGGCATGGCAGCAGACGCTGGACCAGATGCGGCGGGCGGTTAAGCGGATGATCGAACAGTTTGAGGTGTTCGTCGACCATGAACACAGCAAGTACCTTTCTGGATGCTCTGCTCTCTACTCGGGTAGTGATGCTGCTCGCTTTGTCCTCCCTGACGGGGGTACGAATGGCAACCTCGACCAGTTTGCACCCCGAGTGTGGGAGGCGCTGGCTGTCTCGGTCGGCCGGCGGTCGAGTGAGGCCCCTCACGTGTTGGTGGATGCAGTGCTGGGTTCGGGCGGCTGGGGCGACGCGATGCGCCAGGAGATTCAAGGCGATAGCGCAGCGGTAGACGCCGTGCGTCGATCGCTGAAGCGGGCGATCATCCGCCTGTTGGCTGGTAGCGGCGGAGGAACCGAGCCGCTTTTGCCGGGTCTAGGCTATCAACTCCGCAAGGCAGCGATGCCTTCCGCCGACGGGGGTGAGACCGGACTGCACGACCGCATGGTGACTCACCTCGCCTCCCTTAACTTGACTCAGTTGGTGCCCGAGGGTAGGGGAATGCCAAAGGTGACGGTGACCTATCCGGCTGAGCGAAGGGAGCCGAGCGTTGAGGCGTTCCTCAAGCGAAATTTGAAATTCGGTCTGAGCGTGGAAGATAAGTATTATCCAAGCCCCGGTGAGAAGCTAGTGATCAACCTTGTGCGCACGGAGCAAGGATTCTTGGATTTGAACGAGCCGAAGGCGCTGGTGAAGTTGTGGTCGGAAGCTCTGCAAAATCCGAGCCCCGGAGACAAGTTGGCGTGGCGCCAGCGGATGGGCTTTGATCAGCAGTGGTTGATGATGGCTGAGGATGACCGTGAGCGCTTTTGGGTACAAATTCTCAACAATGCCCTGGGTGGCCTAGTGTCGATCAGCTATGGTACGCCGGAGCGCCCAAAGCTCATCAGGATCAGGCACCCAGAGGACGAAGGCCAGTTTTTTGAACTTCCTTTGGTGGGCCGGAATGGCTTCGGGGGCTGGACCGATGCGCCGAGCTCCTACGAGCGGCTCGTTCTCGATGCCGACCAGACAACAATCGAGCTATGTGCCCAGTTCATGCGTTTTGTTCCTAGAGTCTTTACTCAGGGCGTTATGCCAGATTCGCTACCCGACCTTTACACTCGTCTACTCAATGTGCCCGCGCAGGAGCTCAAGCATGGGAAGTTGATCCTGGACGACGATGATGTCGATGATCTGACCAAGCGGTTGACGGCGTCGACAATGAGCATGTGGGAGGAAACGTTTACGAACAGTTTGAAGGAACCACAGGCGGCAACTGGACTGATCCGTCACCACCTGAAGGTGATCGACATGGAACGCCAGCGGTCCGCCGATGCGTGATCTCCCCCAAGAGGTGGTCGTCGTTGACCTCGACGATGCCGCGCTGGGTGGCCAGCTCACGCAGTCGCGCGTCGATCGCTGGTTGGAGGACGAGCAGGCAGCGGTAGCCGGTATGAGCGGCGCTGATACTGCTCGCCTGCTCGTGCGGATGGCCTTTGGCGAGGCTGAGACCCCCACGGCTGAGGAAGATTTTGTCCCTCTAGCGGTCGCAGAGATGATCGGTCGGCTTGAGTTCGTGTCCCGCTCCGCTCAGGTACGGCGCGTACTGGTGCTGGTAGCCGGGCGAGCTAAAGATTACGACGCCTGGTTCACTCAAATTGAGCATCCCAGCCTCGCTCTGTTGTGGGCGCCGCGTCTTAAAGGGTCGTGGTGGGAGGGGGATAGTCTCAACCTTCCGAGCCCGGTGGAGGGGAGCGCAGCAGCGAACCTGGCCTCGTTGGTGCAGCTGCTGACCGATTCTGGTACATTTGATGCGGTCTGGGAACGGACACGGTCAGCGCCCTGTGGCGGCATGGCGACGCCGGGAATGCGCTTGATCACTCTCGACGGGCGAATTCCCGCAGACCAATTGTTGCGACAGAGCATTGGCGATCTGATCCAACCGACGGTGACCTCCGAGACCGGCGACACATCGCTTATTTCGGGTCTACCCTCGTCCCTCCTGGGCGGTGATATTGGCGGGGGGTCGCTGAACCCCAACAGCCGTATCGCCCTTGCAATCGCCGACGGTGAAGCCCGAACGGTCGAGCTCACAAACCATGCTGCCGGTTGGTCCCCGATGTCGGCCCTTACCAGCCGCAGCTTCGTCGCCCAGACGCGTGAAGCACTCGCGGATGTGGCGGACTCTGCGCAAGTGGCCTACCGCACCGCCAAACAATTGTTCAAGGAAGTGGATGCCTCCGACGGGCTCCAGCCCGAGGAGCGCGAAAGGATTGAGCGCCAGAGCCTGTCAGTCCGCGTGTCGGCGGATCGCCGAGCGGAATCCAAGGCTGGGCCAACCCGTCTGACCGAGTTGGTGACTGGCACCGCACGCCGCGACGGAGGCTTGGCCTCCCTGTCCCAAGACCTGACCCACATCGCCAAAATTTCAGTTCCCGAGAGCGCCGAGCAGACGGTGAGACGACTTGACAAAGAGGTCGACTCCGGCCGCATCGGCGAGGCCCGGGAGTACGCTCAGCGAACAATTCCGGTACCGACGTTCCTTCTGTTTGGCCTGTACGCAGTGCTGGGATTGATCGTCGAATTCCTCGACCTTGGGGGTCCCGCTACTGGTTTGGTCGGGCTCGTGGGCCTGGTCCCGGGCGTCGTTCTGTTGTTGGCCGGTCCCTGGGGCAATGAGGATTCTTCCCCGTTGGCCGGGAATGCCCCAGCGGTGGTTGCAGCGTTGGTCGGGGCAGTTGTTGGCGCCATGATTGGTGCCGGGATCGGTTTGACGGGGGTCAAGCCGGACATGCTTCCGGTAGCGGCGGTAGGCGCCGTAATCGGCGGAATACTTGTGTCGGTGCTGCTGATTTGGGCCTCGGTCGATCGGTGGGTCACCCGGGTGCCATCCGCACACCTCAGCTCCCTTTTCGGCGAGGTCAACCGGCAGGTCAATATCACCAAAACCGGTCAGTGGACTTACGCCAACGAGCGGCTTGCTCTGCATCGGACGGCAAGGTCGTTGCACCGTTTGATCAACGCCTACTCCGCTCACCTCAGCGAGGTCGACTACCAACCGATTGCTTCGGACAGGCCGGTCGAGGAATCGGGTGCGCTCGTCAGCCCTCAGGAGCAGGCTGCCGGAGGCGAGGCCATCAAGGTGGGCCTGGTCAAGGCGGTCCGGCAGGCGGTTGGCTCGTTGTTGGCCGACCGACTCGATGGCATGGCTCTCGCCCAACGCTCCGCGGAGGTCACCGACGCGGAGGCCGACGAGGAGGGGCGACGGTTGGTCGAGCAGGTGATGGACCTGGGCCGTGCGCTGGAGATCTCCGGTGTGTTCGGGGCTACCCGTCACACGCTCGCCGACGTCACCCTCGACCAAGTGGGCGAGGAGTTCTGGAAGCACGACGCTCAAGTGCGCGTGATGCTCGAGGCGTCATCAATTCGGGAACGGCTGTTCCACTTCGTCGGAGGGGCCGACCTGGAATGGCTGGCCGGGACCGGCATGGACCCGGTGATGTTCCTGGCGCCCCGCGGGAGCGTTCTGCCAGAACCGCAAGGGGAGTACATCGAGCGGGTGCAGACGGGGCGTCGCGATTTGGCCGGGCTGGTTCGGCTCGTTCCGGTTGCTCCTCCGCAGGGGTGAGAATGCCCTCTTCGACGTCTTCGGCACGTTTCCGGGCGGCGTCACCCGCACGCGGATCGTCGGCATCGGCGAATTGGGGGTTGGTGTGGTCTGCGGTTGCTCTGGTCGTCGGTTTGGCGATGCCGTGGGCCGACACCTCGCTGATCGGGGAGCCGCAGTCGTGGTATCTGCCGGAGGTGAAGGGACTCGGCTGGTTGGTGCTGGTGCTCTTGGTGGGGTCGGTTGTGGTCCGTGCAGTGCACGTGACCGGGCTGGCCAGCGTCGACACCAGAATCACCAGAACGTTGTCGATCGTCATCGCATCGACAGCGCTGCTGACGCTGGTGTTGGCGGAGGTTATCGGAGGTTTAGGGATTCTCGAGGTGCTCAGTGTGGTCGGAGATGTCTCGGGTCGTGGCGAAGTCGACATCGCTGTTGGATTGGGTCCATGGTTGGTCGGCGTGTTCAGCACGATGGCTCTCCTGCCCGACTCCACCTGGAACGGGGTCACGTTGGGCGTCTTCGAGCCGAGGCGACGCATGGCGGCGTGGCTGGGACTCATCGGCATCGTGATGATGCTCGTCGCTCGATACGACTCGTTCGTTTCGGTGAGCGCAGGCACCATGACTGGAGGGCTGGCGCTCGCTCGCTTGCCGCTCTTGGGCCCGCTGTCGTTGATCCTGACGATGTTGTCGCTGACGCTGCTGGCGGTCGGGTACTTCCGATCGAGGGCATGCCTGTTGGCGACGATGGTGCTCGTTTTCATTATTGGTGTCGCCGCTTTGATCATGGGGGTAGCAGGCAACGCTGCCACCAGGTTGGACTCCTCGTGGGTTGAGGAGAGCATCCCCGTGCAGTTCGCAGAGTACGACCCCGAGATCGTGGCCGGCCACGGCTGGCTTCTGGCGGTCGGAGGGGTTGCGCTGGTCATGTTGAGCGCCGGCGTTGGTATGTTCGCCAGCGAGCCGTTGCGAGTTAAGAATCGCCGGCGCAACTCGGCGGTGCCACCGCCACCGCCATGGGCGGGCTCAGCGTTGAACAACCCTGATGAGGCGACGACCGATCCGCCCTGGGGGGATACATCATCGAGCAAGGACCTCGACTGGTGAGGGTGCGCCGCCTTCGTTTCAGGTGGTCCATGTTGGCGATCGGGTTCTGTGCGCTGCTGTTGGTGTCGTGCGGCTCGCCAACACAAGCGGGGGAGACCAGCCCGAGTCGCTCCGCAGCAACCGCATCAACCACCATCGTCGGCCCAACAAGCGGGTCGAAGGGCACGCCCGCGACCGATCCGTCGCCCTCGACCCAACCCGTAACGACGTCGCCGCCCGAGACAACCTTGACGATCGCCGGTCCAAGGCGGGCACCGCCAGGGCCGTTTGCTGGGGCTGGCGTGTGGGTGGACGTCTACGAGTGGGCACCGAGTTCAACCGACGGAAACCCGGGCGTGACACCAAATCAGGTCAGTCAGATGGCCGAGATAGGGATGAAAACCCTCTACATCCAAAGTGCTCGTACCAGCCGGGATGCCGATATCGCAGATCCCGAGCGGTTCAAGGAGTTTGTCGATGCTGCGCACCGTCACGGGATGAAGGTGGTCTCCTGGTACCTGCCTGAGCATGTTGATGAGCAGAAGGATCTGAGACGGGTGCTAAGCCCGTTGAAGTCGGGCGTCGACGGTCTGGGAGTGGACCTTGAAAGCGCCAAGGTTGGCGATGTCGGCGTGAGAAACCAGCGGGCGATCGCCCTGGTGAGAAATGCAGCTGTCCTGGCGGGGGATGTGCCCGTCGGAGCCGTCACCTTTGCCCCCCAGGCGCTGGATCGCTACGAACCAAAGACCTGGCCCGACTTTCCGTGGAAGGAGGTTGCTGAGGTGTCGGACGTGGTGGTGCCTATGGCGTACTGGACCATGTACCGGGAGGAGGTTCCGGAATCCGACGATCCGGTTGTGTACACCGAGGAGGCCCTCGGGCTACTGCGCGAGCGGGTCGGGGATGACGTGCCGGTCCACAACGCCGGCGGGCTCCTTCAGGACAGTGATGCCGCCCAGGTAGCAGCCGCCACCGCCGCTGCGCGACGCCACGGGGCGATCGGCATCTCGATGTACTCCTGGTCGGGTTATCAGCCCGGCCAGATGGATGCGATGAGCGAATCTTGGGAGACGCAGGGATCATGAGCACTGATCAGCCGAGCCGTCGCGACGGTAGCGACGACCGATACCCATCGAGATCGGATGCCACGGAGGCCCCGGCTCCTCCCGTCCCATTGCCCACCAGCTTGGGTGGGACCGCCCAACGGACCGCTCGATCCGGCGGGTCAGCTTCGGGACCGCCGCCGGTGCCACCGCCCCCGAACGTTCCCGCGCCACCGGTACCGTCTCCTCCCGATGCTTCGGTACCTCCGATGCCGGCCCCGCCGCAAGCTCCCGCTCCACCGAGCGGTCCTCCAGGCGGTCCGACACCGACCGACAAGGGCAGTTCGGCCCGACCCCGTCGGATGGGATGGCTAGTTGCCGCTGGCTTGCTGTTGCTGTTGGCGGTCGGCGGCGCGATCGGGTTCGTGATCGCCACGATGGGAGGAAGCGATTCGTCCGCAAACGTTGCGATATCTGAGTCGGTCGATCCAACTGAGAACACATCGGACGCGGTCGACGTGGACTCCGGAACATCCGACAGTACCTACGAAACATCGGCCACTACCTCGGCGACCAGCCCGACCCTTGACAGTGCCGATTCGGCAGGCGGCAGCGTCGACGCCGGCGGGTCGGGTTCGACGGAAGGATCCGAAGGAGGAACCGCCGAGCCGCAAACTCAAGGGACGCAGTACTCCCTTGGGCCGGTCAACTTCGTTGTTCCCGAAGGCTTCTCCCCCGACTTTCAAGCCGAGGTTCAGGATGGTGGGTCGTTGCGGTCCGAGTTTGTTGGCAATGGCGGCCAGAAGGTCGTGGTTGAGATCAACCCTGGGGTGATCGAGTTGTCAGGCATCGACTCGGCCCGTGACCTAGCGGAGTCCTATCGCAGCAACGGACGGCTCTTGGAGGAGCCCTATGAGGCTGAGGTTGCGGGTCTATCGACAGGCGTGTTGAACATCGAAGGGAAAGACGGGGACATCCGCGCCGACCATTTTCTCAACTTCGGCGACAGCGGCATGGCGGTGATCGGGGTCGACTTGTATTCCCTCGACGACGCCGATGTTCTCGCCCGCAATGTGGTGAGCTCGCTCGAGATTTCTTGAGCTGAAGAGCGAACTTCGTTTCGTTGGGGTCACCCGCCTACGATGAGTGGTCGTGTGGCAATGTGAATCGTGCAACATCCTGGTTCCAGCCCGGCGTGACCGTTGCCCGAAGGGCCATGATCGCCCGCCGACCATGCCGGCATCTCCGCCCGTAGCAGAGCAACGCCCGACATGGTCGAGACCGGCCGCCGAAGTGCACCGTCTCGGGCCGCTGCCACCGCCAGTCGAGTCCGGACAGGGGCCTGCGCAGCCGCCCTCGTTCGAGCCGCTCGTGTTTGAGATGCCGCCGGTGTTTCAGCCGCCGCACGAACCGAGGGTCCAGCCAGTGCCGGTGCCGCCCGCTCGTGAGGAGGTCGGCGAGCCATATTTCGCACTTCGACTCAGCGTCGCAGGCGAAACCCTTTCCTCGGTGCGCTACCCGGTGCTCGATAACGACGGGGAGCCTGTGTTGTGGGCGTACGAGGAAAAGTCTCCGTCGACGATCACGGTTGATTCGCTGGCAAGCAACGTCGATGACCGGATCCGGCGCCATGACAGCGGCGGCCGCATCATTCTGACCAACCGCCGTCTGATCGTCATTTCAACCACCGCGCCGATGAAGAACAAGGGGTGGCAGAACTCGTGGGGCTCCGAACCCAAGCCTCAACCGAGCGACCGCTTAATGGGGCACGCGCTTTGGGAGTGGGTGTCGCAGGTGCAGTGTCGAGCAGCGGTCGCTGGGCCATCGGTCGATGTCGTCATGTCCACCCGGGAGGGTGACTCGCCGCGGTTTGTCCTGAGTTTCGCCGCCCGGGGTGCCAGCGCAAAGCAGCGCGCCCAACACTTGGCAAGTGCCATAGCCGAGGCTGCCGCAGAGTTCAAGGACACCGAGCCACAAAGGCAGGACCAAACGTGGTTTTTCGACGGCTACCTGCCGGTGGGAGAGGTGCAATGAGAGCATCCAAGTTCCGCTTGGCGATGGCGATGGCGATGGCGATGGCGATGGCGATGGCGGTAACCGTGTCGTGGGTCGGTTCGGCAGGCGCCTCCCGGATGCGCCCGGAGGGCGACCCATCCTCAGTCTCCTCGTCCACCACCGCCACGACGGAGGCCCCGGTAGCAGTTGATTCGCCGATCACGGAACCGGCCGAGTTGCTAAATGAACCCGTCATCGCTGTCAAGACCGACGACCCCACGCTACAGATGCAGATCGGCGGTTTGACGGAGAAGCTTGCGGGGGCAGTCGTGGTTCAGTTGCTCCCTACCGACGGGATGGTGGCTGAACCCGATCGTACGATCGTTGTAACCACCGATGAAGACGGGGGGGACGAGCAACTTGAACCCGCGGAGATCCTCGGGTTGCTCCAGACACTCCTCGCTTTACAGAGCGAGGGGTTTGTCCGGACATTCAATACGGACCCGGTCAACCCGTCGATCAAGGTCGGTGCTCCGATCTTGAAGGGCGAGGGGATCGCTCCCGAGCTTGTCATAAGGCAGCTGGAGGTCGAGGTGCCGACCGCTCCCTCTCCCGATCCTCCACCGCCCAATTCGACCAGCTCGTCCCGGCCGGTGCCAACGGGTCCCGAGCGGTCGACGCCAAGCCCGCAGCAATCGGCACCGCAGACCAGCCCCACAACCGATACCAGTAGCCCGAACCTCGACAGCGACGACCCCATAGCTACGACGCCATCGACCACCGACCCGGCACCCGACCCATCAAGTGAGGAGCCGGCCGGCGACATATCTCCCTACACCTCCGCACGCCCACCGGCGACCGACGATGACGAGGCGGGTGCATCCGCCACCAGCAATGGCATCCGGAAGGCCACCTCCCCCCGGTTCGGCGTGCGGGTTGTGCATCGCCAGGGGACTGAGCCGATGTCACTCAACCCGGTGGCCGGGGAACAGAACGAGTACTCGACCGCCGACGTGAGCGACCGCCTGGCCCAGGCTGATTGGGAAGGACCATTGCTGGTCGAGGTCCAGTTCGATCTCGTGCCCTCTGCTGCGGCTCCGAGCGACGAAGACGACCCACAGTTCACGATGACCAGCTATCTGACGGCTGACCAATTGGTGGGCGAGTCCACGGGGGCATCCGACGCCACCGTGGCTGGTCTAGCAGCTCAAGCGGTCGTCGCTGACAGCGGTGCCGACAGCAAGTTCGGCTTGCTGGCGATCATGTTGGCGGCGCTCGTGTTGTTGGCTGGGGCTGCGGCTTTCGCCGTATGGTTCTTCGCCGTTCGCCAGCGAAATGACGCTGCGGTACCCGTCGACACAACGCTGACCCCCGATCAGCCTGGCTTCGTCCCGCCGCTGTTCGTGCAACGAATGCCCGCCGATCCCACCGAGGGCGCAGCGTTGCCGGTGGCGGCTGGTACCGCAACGCTGACAGCACTGGCCTTCCGCGGTCGGGTCGACGCCCGCACGCAACTCTTCAGCCTGACCGATGTCTCATCGGTCAACGGCGTCAGCGCGTGGGCACCAGGCGGTTCGGAGGCGCTGGAAAAGTGGTGGGGAGGGCCGATCGGTGCCGAAGGCGTGATGATGGGCGGATGGTCGGAGAAGATTCCAAACGCAGGGGAGGACTCCACGCCGCTGGCTCTGGCGACCCCAGGCATGGGGTCGACCCTGATCGCCGTTGCAGACGGTCTCGGTGGTGCCGGTGCCCGCACGGTCTCGACGGAGACGGGCGAGGCGACTGCAGCGCGGGTGGCATCGCGCCTGGCCCTGGATGAGTTGGCGGCATGGTGGGTTCAGACCCACGACGCCGAGCAACCCGACTACTTGGACTTGAAACGATCGATCGCCGGTATTTTGCGACATCAACTGCGCGACCAGGTCGATGCTGGGGTCGTGGGGACCCTGGTTCGTGAGTATCCGACGACCCTGGCGGCTGCGACGGTGGTCCGAAGCAGGCGCAAGTCCAGGGTGAGGGTGATCTGGGCCGGCGATTCGAGGGTGTACCTCCTGAGCCAGGATGGATTTCAGCTGTTGACCACCGACCAGGTGTCGGGCGACGCTGACGAATTGGCGCAGATGTACGCCGACCCTCAGATGACCAACATGATCTCTGCCGACCGGCCCTTCAACCTCCAGGTCGCCGAGACGATCGTGGGGGAACCGTTCCTGCTCCTTGCAGCAACCGATGGCTGCTTCGGGTACCTACCCAGCCCCGCCCACCTCGACGCGGTGTTGATGGAGGAATTGGTGAACTCCGCTTCGGAGGATGAGTGGGCCCGCAGGCTGACGCACCGCTTCAATGGCGTGGCGGGGGACGACACGAGCTTTGCAGCGCTGCTGATTGGGTCGACTTTCGAGAAGTTCAGCAAGGGCATGCGACCACGCGCCGAGCAGGTGAATCGAGATTTGGTCGGTCCGGTTCAGGCGGCCCCCGCTGGGGACGGACGACGCCAAGCCATCGATTTGGTGTGGCGTGGGTACCGGGACAAGTTTGTTGCCCGACGGGCGCAGATGCCCGTCTCATCGGTGGAAGGGGAGTGAGAATGGAGTCGATCGGCCACTACACACCCCAGCGCGAGTTCACCACGCTCGGTGGCGGCCAAAGCGAGTGGACCGTGGCTCGGACCGATGATGGCGTCGAGTACTTCGTCAAGCGTTACCTGCAGCCGGTGGTGCCGGATCCCACCCTCGGACTGAGCGAACCGACGATGCGTCGGCTGCACGAACGGGTCGACTACTTCCGCGCACGTCAGATGTCGATCATCGGTAGGTTGGACGACGAACAGTTTCGCCGGAACGTGGTCGGCGCCACGGATTTCTTCGAGCACGAGGGCCGCTTTTACAAGGTCACCCCGCTGATCGTTGAGGCGCCGGTGCTTCCATTGCTGAGCCAGCCCGTCCATGACGTGGCGTCGGTCCTTTTCGGGTCAGTCACCGCCGTTGAGTACCTCCACCAGCGGGCCATCGTGCACGGAGACATCAAGCCCGAGAACATCCTGATGAGCAGGGATGCCGACGGCGACCTCGACGCTCACCTCATCGATCTGGACGAGGGATATGTGGCGGGCTACGCCCCGTCGCGTGAGGATATTGTCGGCACGATTGGCTACTACTCGCCCGAGTTGGGTGACTATGTGTCGGGTCGGGCGGAAGGCTCGGTGCTGACCACCGCGTCGGACATGTTCTCCCTCGCGCTCACGCTGGTCGAGATGCTCACCGGCCGGGTCCCGGGATTTGATCGCAATCGATACCGGACGGCAGCCCACGCTTTAGGCAATGGAGAGGTCCTCGACATGACCGCCTGTGGTGAGTCGCTCGGAGAGCTTCTGGGAACCATGCTGGTGCTCGATCCCAAGGCCCGGCCGTCCGCCCCAGAGGTCTTGGACCGCATCGGTAACCTCGACCTTGAGCGGTTGCTCGAAGGGGCGATCGACCCGTCGGAGGGCTCCACTTCGGACGGCGGTGACGACGATGAAGAGAACGAAGCGGCTGACGTCGGCGATGCCGAAGCTCTACCCGACGACGGATCGGGGCTGATCATCAACCTTGGCCGCCCAAAGAACCCTGAGAACTCATGAGCGCTGACTCCATCGACTACGGCGTCGACGTCGTCTTCGTCATCGACTCCACCGAGAGCATGGGACCTCTGATCGACATGGTGAAGGGGAACGTCGCCACGTTTCACGATCAGCTGGTCGATGCCATGTATGAGAAGGAGAAGTACATCACCAGCCTCAGGCTGAGGGTGGTGGCGTTCCGTGACCTCATCGACGATCCCGCCACCGGAATCATCCAGATTCCGTTTCACCATCTCCCCGACCATCAGGAGCAGTTCGGCGCGTGGGTGCGCAGCATGGAGGCGGGATTCGGCGGTGAGGAAGACGAGTCCTCGCTCGAAGCGTTGGCGACAGCGATCACCTCCGAGTGGGACCGCGGCCACGACCGGCGCCGTCATGTCATCGTGCTGTTTACAGACGGTCCGGCCCACTCGCTGGACGAGACGATGAACCGACTCAACCAGATGGGCGAATGGGAGGAGTACCTCGCCGCCTACCCGTGGTATTGGCGGGCGGACGACGGGCAGTACCTCGAGATGCCGCGCACTTTCGCGGCGCTGTCTGAGCTGTGGATGCGCGAACCCACGCCGATGGAGTTTGCGGCCAAGCGCCTGATCCTGTTCGCTCCGCAGATTCAGCCGTGGACGACCATTGCACAGAGCTGGGGCAACACCGTGTTCTATCCGGTCAAGCCCGATCGGGGTCTCGATGACATCCCGTTCAAACAGATTCTGAGTGCCGTCGTGCAGAGCGTCTGAGCTAGGAGGCGCTAGCCCTTTCGGAGAGGCCAGCCATTTCATCTCGGGTGCAGCCAACTACTGCTCCGCCAGGTCCGGCTCAGTACTTGCAGGCGTTGCTCAGTTCCTGGACCCGCTTATGGCTCTTGATGCGGCCACCCCCGTCGCTAGTGCCGACGATCTTATCCTCGATGAGCTGCACGTTGTTGATGCATCGCTGTTCCCCGTACTTCTCGGAGAAGTAGGTGCCGGTGGCCTGGAGTTCGTAGGTGACCGTGGCCTCCCACTCGCCCAGATCTGAGGGCGTCGGTCCGCTGGCGAGCGACACTCCACCAACGATCGACAGCTGGGTGTTGTCGCTCTTGCCGCCGTCGATGTCCTCGCGAACCTGCGCGAGCGATTGATCGGACGACTCAACCCACATGTCGAGCGGTTCCATCAGGTAACCGAGTGCTTCGTCGATGTTGTTGTTGCTGTCGGCCGAGAGGAAGCTCTCGATGGTCGACTGTGCGGTTGAGAGCGCATCCTCCGCCGAGGGCAGGGCTGGAGGCGGAGGCTCGGTCGGCGGCGGGGATGTGGTTGGCGGCACCGTGATCTGCGCCCGGGTGGAGGAGCTCGTAACGGGTGCTGACGACGGTGCCGGTGCAACTCGATCGGCGGTGGTGGCGGTGGCATCGGTCTGGACGGGAGAGGTGCCAAGAGATGTGGTTGCGGCCCTCGCTGAGGTGGTGGTTTCACTCAGCACCTGTGAGGTATCCACCTTGTCGTTGTCCCGTCCGGTGATCAACAACGTGACTGCGATGGCCGTGATCACGATGGCGACGACGTTGATGGTGACGAGGGCGGCTCGCCAGCCGGTGCGGCTGGTCTGCTCGACAGGCGGAACCGGCGATATCCTGTCAGGGGAGGTTGGTGGCGGCATCGGCGGCATGCCAATGCCGGGAGGGGCCGGTGTCGGTGGCGGCTGAGCCGCGGGGCCACCTCGGGCGCTGGACTGAATCGATCCTGCATTGCTCGGAGGGAGTGGCAATGGCGGCGCGGGCAGATCGGACCGGTCATCATCATCGGATGAGCCGTCTCGGGCGCTGGACTGGTTGGGCTTCACGTCATTGCACTCCGGACCATAGAGTTCACCCGTGAAAACGAACACTACCCCCCACTTGCCTGATTCGCGCAACCGACGCGGTCGAATTGGTGCGCTGCGACTCGCTCTTGTGGCGGTGGCGCTGACCGGGGCCGCCTGTGGGTCCACCGAACCCGCCCAGCCCACCCAGGCGACTGCGACCACGTCGGACCGATCGACCGATAGCAGCGCAGCGGTTTCCAACACCGCTCCCGGTGCCAAGCCGAAATCCACCGAGACCACGGTGGCACCGTCAAGCACGACAAGCGCTCCGAAGGAGACGATCACGTCGAAGAAGCCGAGCGCCGTCGAACAAGCGGTGGCTGCAGCACAGCAACTTCCGCTTCGCCGCCAGCTGGCTTTGCTGATGTTTATCGGCTTCAACACAGGCTTTAAGGACACGCCCGGTTCCACTGATCCTGCGGCAGCCCAGCAAGTGATCGACGAGGGAGTGGGGGGAGTGTTCATCGGGCGCAAGGAGTTGGCGTTGTTCAACTCGCCGGTCTTTTCTCGCTCGAAAGGGGGCAAGCTTGAATTGTTGGTTGCCACCGACGCCGAAGGAGGGCGGGTCGACCCGCTGCCCCAAGTAGGCGAACCGTTACCTCCGGCCAGTGACATGGCGCAGTGGCCCACCGAGCAGGTGCGCACGGAAGCCGCAGGGCATGGTGCCGACTTGCGGGCGCACGGCGTCAACGTCAACTTTGCGCCGATGCTGGACTTGGAGGGTGAACCCAACCCGCTGGGCGACCGCACGTGGTCGTCCGATCCGGCGGAGGTCATCCGTGGCGCCGGCGCGTTTTCGGAGGGCATGTGCGATGCCGGCGTCTATCCGACATTTAAGCACTTCCCCGGGCACGGTCACTCGGACTTCGATGCCGATCTCCAGCCAGCGAGGACACCAGACCTGGCGACGCTCGAGGGCGCCGACCTCATCCCGTTCCGGGAGTTGACCGGGTCGATGAAGGGCCGCTCAATGGTGATGAGCGGTCATCTGGATGTGCCGGGGCTGACCAGCGACGACCTGCCGTTCTCCCTCGACCCTGAAGCGATGGCCTTCCTCAGAAATGACGTCGGCTTCGATGGGGTCGTTGTTACCGATGAACTGGCCGAGATGGGCTCGATCACCCAGCGGGGTATCAGCGTGCCCGACGCCGTGGAGCGGTCGATCGCGGCCGGCAACGATATGGCGCTGTTCTTCGGTGGTCCGGCTGACCTGAACACCGTGCTCAACCAGCTTGAGGAAGCGGTCGCCGCAGGCCGGCTACCCAAGGACCGTATCGAAGAGTCGGTGCGTCGGGTTGTGACCCTGATGTCGTCTGGCGCCTGCACCCCGTCATGAGCCCGTTGCCACCAACCGGCAACGATCTTGCTCGCCTCTTGTCTGGCTAGTTGGAGGCGGCTAAATCAGCGGGTCGGGCAGGTGCGCTCCAGCTTTCGCTAGCCCTGATCATGCTCCGCCGACGGTCACCCTCAGCGATCACAAAATCAACCTGGAGCGGGTCGGCCGCGTCGCTACGAAGTCGCACCACCCCACGTTGACGAGCCGTTCGAGCTCCACCGGATCGTCGCTCCACCAAGCTGGCTTCGCCCAGCACCACACCCAGGATGCTCTGCTCCTCAAGCAACGCAAGCGCGATCGACTCACCCCGTCGTGGAACCAGGTGGGTGCGTGCCTTGAGAAAGGCGGAGACCACCTCGACCAGGTATTCTGGGGTTGGCGAGGTGCCCAACAGGTCCACAGCGTCACCGAGTGCTTCGGCGTCCTGGTCGGGCCACCGGTTGGGGACATGCCAAGCCAGGTTGGCTCGTTTGCGCGCTCCTTCGGCCACCTGCAACCGCCAGAGATCGCGGGGCGTCACCGCCCGCCGGCTGGAAGCTCCAGCCTCATCAGTTAACAGGGTTCCGCCAGGTCCTGCCGCTGGACCGCTACTGCCATCAGCATCCTCAAGCCCGCCCCGACCACGACGTGACCTCGAGATCAAGGTGAATAGCACCGCACCCAGACACAGCGCGCCGATCAGCGCTGCGATGATCACCAATCCGGCGGAACCGCCGCTGACTTGCGGCACGGTCAGCGTGTCCTGAGGCAGGGGTGCCCCCTGCTCGTCGTCCGGCTTCGGCGCCTCCGGGGTGGCTATCGACGGGGTCTCCACCTCGGCATCCGTGCTCGCTGGTGCCTCCGGGGCGGCGCTGGTTGGTGGGGGAGCGACCGCCCTCTCGGTGGTTGGCGTTGCGAGCTGCTCCAAAGCCTCCATCGTGGCCGGAACGCCGCCACCCGGATTCACCGCTCGCTCGGTGGGCTGCACGTCGGGCGCTGGCGCCAGCTTGAGCGGCCGCTCCATGGCCTGGTCGATCTCCCAATCGAGCGGCCATGCATTGCCGGTGCACCCTTCGAGACCCTTGGTCTGCTGTGCCATGACAGCTTCGGGTTCGCCTGCGACAGGGCACCGGTTGGCCGGATGGAACTGCCCGCTGAGATGGCCGACCTCGTGGTTGTACAGGTAGTGCCTGTATTCATCCAGGCCCCGATCCCAGTCGCCGGTTGCCGAGCGCCAACGATCGGCGTTGAGCGCGACGACATTAGAGTTCTGGCAGCTGACACGGCCTCCCGTGACCAAGGGAGCGCACAGCGCGTCGACAGCTGCCGGCTCCGCCAGAATCACCTGATAGTCACTGCCCGGGTCGCTTGTATAGGAAAACCCTGCTTGGCTCCAGCCCCTCGGGTCGTTCAAGGTGGCGAGCGCTTCGGTCGCAAGATCCTCGTCTCCGATATCGGCGATCCGTGATACAAAGTGAATCGGGATGACCTGAGGCGTGGCCTTATCCTGCGCAGGAGCCGCCGACACCGACGCAGCCCCGAGGCTCAAATTGGCGGCTAAGACGACGACCCCGAGGATGGTGAAAGAGCGGCGGCAAGCCCCCGACCGGTCCGCCATCCTCATGGCCTCCCCTCGAAGGTGGCCTCTGAGATAATCGTGTCGCTGTCCGCTCTGGATGGCCGAGTCGTGCTCAGGATCTCCATCGTGACCGAACTCGTCGTCACGTCGACCGCCTTGGTCTGAATCTCTGGGCTTGCTTCGAACGTCTGGTCGACGCTGGTACCGTCGTCGAAGATCCACCTGACCGACTGGATCTGACGGTTCAAGGGAAAGGCCGAGACGGTGTCGCAGCCTGCTTTGCTGTGTGGGGCCTCGCGCGCATACCCAGGGAGAAGCCCTACCGAGGTGAGCTCTACCGGGCCATCGAAGCTCATGGTCGCTCGCTCGCCGGCTCCGTCGTCGGCTGACGCGCCCCAGCCGAGCTGGACGTCGCGATCGATCAACTGCTCGGCCCGGTAGGACATGGAGCCGCCGGTGCATGCTAGTTCGCCGACCGATTTGCGGGTGTTCGTCACCTCGATCGTGGTGGGCCTCAGCGCCTCGATCGCGGGCGGTGTTTCAGTGGTGGTTGCGCGCTGCGTCGTGGTGGTAGGCGTTGTTTTCTCGTCTGCCTCGTCGGCTGATCCGGCGCCCTCCTGTGATCCACCTGACGGTCCACTCGCCGCCCCATCCCCGACGGCTACCACGTCGCCCAAATTACTTGTGCTGCGTTGCGAGATCGCAAAGCCAAGCAGGGCGATCGACGCCACGAGAAACACGATTGAAAGGACCGTGAGCGCAATCATCGACCCATTGCCCGGCGACCCGGCGGGTTGGTTGGGAAGGGGTGCCGGTCCATCGGGAGGCTGGCCGGTCATCGCCTGATTCGGTGTGGATGCCATGAAGTATGTCCAAGGGCCTCTGGTGGGTTTGGTTCGGGGTTGAACCGTAGCGCTCGCGTGGCTATGGGGCAGCGTCGACTCTGGAGTGCGGACCGCCGCTGAGGCTCCGGTGCCGGGGCCTATGGGGTGAACGTCGTTGATGTGGCGAGATGCCGTGGAGCGGAGACGACACCTGTGGCAACTGGGTTCGCCAGGACCCGGCTTAGCTAGGGCGAGAACAACCCGCTGACCTCGCTTTGGTGCCAAGGTACGGGAGGCCTACGGCGATACCGGTCGGACCCATGGGGCGCCGAGGATGACCGTCGAGTTGGCGCCTTGAAGATGGCTGCCGGCAACGGCGGTTGGCATACCCCCGCTCTACCTTCCACGGCAACCGCGACGACCAGCACAAGATGGGCAAGCATCGCTGGTTAGTCGCACCGACCTTGGCACCCCTCAGCCAATTGGCAGCTGTAGGTCAACACGCTGGCACCTCGAGTTTGTCCGGGGGCCAGGCGTCAACGACGATCGCCGAAACCCAAGCCTCTCGACCTTCCGAATCTTGCGCCCGCGCCCAAACATCCGATTCGCGGGTCGGTGGCTGTTGATTGTTGCGCGCCATGGTGCCTGTTGTTTGGCACAACAGCGTGACCTCGTCATTGACCGGAATGGTGAATAGCTTGGTTCCCCCCGGTGTCCCCCGGAATGATGCTGGTCCGCATCGGACACTCTGGCCTGCCGTTGGATAGTGGCAGGTGTCAATGGAAACACGTTGTCCATTCGGGTTCAGCGGGTCGGTTTGGTTGACGGTTGCGACCAAGAAGCTGGCCCCTGCTGCGACGATCGCGAGGAAGATGCCGATAATGCCCCATCGCCTGAGGCGCACCCGTTTTGTGGACGGCGCTACCCGGTCGGGCTGGGCTTCTGGTTGCTCGTCGGGTTCGTTGCGCTGTCCGGGCGCCGTCGGGAGCGGTGATGGGCTTGTGAGGATCGGGCTGGCTGGCCTGTCTCGAGCCGACCGCTGTTGTGCGCCCGCCGGCGTAGCTATTGAGGCGGGAGGAGGCGCAGGAGGTCTAGAGGGGAGTACTGTCCGACGCGAGGCCTGGGCCGGTGAATGTACCGACCGCTGGCCATCACCCGGCGAAACTGCCCGTTCGCTCACTTCCGCAAGCTATCAGTGCATATCGCAGTAGCCGAGTTCAGTCGCTCGTCGATTCGGTCAGGGCAGGGTGCCACTCGAAATGTGCAGGATCGGGCTCAGGCCAGTCGACGCCGTTCCTAAATCCAGACCGTTTCATGGCGCTGACCAGTTCGGGCGCAAAGTCGACGTCGCGGCCTCGCTCGTCGTCGACGATGTTGAGGTCCAACGCAATACCCCAGCTGTGTCGCGACAGGTAGGGCAGTCCGTCGATGTGCCGCGGATAGAAGCAGCCCGAGTACCCGTCGCGGTCAAGGGTCTCGCCGTGCCCTTCGGCCTCCAGCTCGCTAAGCGCGCGCCTGAGGGGCGCGATCATCAATCGGTGACAGGTGACGGCGCCCAGAAGGGGCACCGTCTCGGTAACGATGTTGGCATCGACCCACATCGGGTCGATCGACAGGCGGCCACCCTCGACGGGTCGGGCGCTGAATTCGCCGAAGCGCTGCTTGACGATCGACTGTGGCGCAACCTGATCGCCGTGACGAAGCCAGCTTGTGTCGTTCGCATCGACCACCCGCAGCGCTTCCTTGCTCGAAATACCAGAGCGGATGCGTGCCACGGCATCTCCGGGCCACCCGCCGAAGCGAGCCAGCACAAAGCGGCGGGTATCCACGTTCAACTCCAGTGCGGTTGCGGGCGACACCACCACCTCGGCACCGGCAACCCGATGGTCGTCGAGCACTGCCCGGATCGTGAGTGAGCGCCCCGACGCCAGCAGGAGCGAGCCGCCCACACCGCTCCCCCTCAGGCGCGCTGATGTCGCTCCGAGGATGGCTTCGTCCGGTTTGAGGGAGGACAGCGTCTCTTCGGTCGAAGCGTCGGTGAAGACACTGAATGTTGTTGGATCGTAGGCCAGCGTGTCCAGCGGGATCGTCCTGCCTGGCGTGGTCTGGTCGATCGTCTCTCCGGCAGCGTTAGTTGACGAGACCAGGTCGAGCGTGCCGCCGAGCACCTCGCTCGTGTGCGTGACCTCCTCCAGCTCTTCGACCGAGGATGCCAACTCGTCGGAGACCCCGCCGGGCACCCACACGAGGACGGTTGCTGCCGTTGGATACTGATCACGCTGGGTACCGCATCCGAGGATCAGGGACGACACCACCGTCACGATGGCTACGGCGGCCGTTGCCAGTCGTGCGCGCAGGAGGGCCACCCGGAAAGACTAGGACTGAAGCGGGTAGGGGTCGAGCGCCTGAGCATCATGGACCGGGCGCCGCTTGTGTCGAGAGTTCCGCTGCGGAGCCGAATTGCGCGTTGCGTTTAGAAACCGAACCCGCATGCATCCTGCGTGTAGCCATCAACGACGCTGATCTGATCGGCCAGCATCATGTAGTCGAGGGCAAAGTCGAAGGCAGCGAGCATCCCGCCGTCGCCAGCGGTGATCTCGTTGCTCAGCACCTCGGTGATGTCCTCGATCTCCGGTGGTGCGTTGTCCGCTGCGAGGTTCAGGTATTGATCGAGATCGGTAAGAAACGTGCCGATCTGATCAGCGCCGGCGTTGAAGATCTCCGCCAAGTCCTCGGCCTGCTGGGTGCGGGCACGCCCTTGGTTGTACCGGTCGAGGATCTCGCTCTGACGGGTCTCGAGCGCTCGACAGTAGGTGTCGACGCCGCGGGAGGTGGTGGGGCCTGCGGCTCTTTCGTCGGTTGGAGGTTCGTCCGGGTCGTCGTTGGCTGGTGTTGACGTGTCGCCCGGGCTCGGGTTGGGAGCGGCGTTGCGGAGCGCCTTGGCCATCAGCACACCCACCGTCGCGCCGGTCACCTGGTGGGCATCGCAGGTGGGGTGGAACGCCCGCTCCTTGCGGAACCCGAGGTACGCCCCGGTCCCCGAACACCCGTTGAGCACATTCGTGAACACGGAACGCGCCCCGTAGAGCCATTCGCCGGCCGGCCCGCACAATTCGTGACCCTCGAACAGTTCGTCCTGGTGGACGACCTCGATCGATGCCGTAGCCACCGAGGCGTCCGCCTCGGATGCGGCCGAGACGATCCGCTGGTTGGCGATCGCCGTCACCTCCCGGATGCCGCTAGCGTCCCGTGCCGAGATCGCCCCGCACCGTCCCAGGTGAAATTCTGGCCAGTCGGCGGGGTCGGCGAACAGGTTGGGATAGGTGGTGATCGTTAAAGTCCCGCCTTTGGCGACCTTCTTGGACAGGATCCACTCGTACACCTCTGACAGCGACATCTCGGGGCTCCCTTTAACCAGTCCGACATCCATATCGCTCAGGATGTTGTTCGAGTCGCTTCCCACCTTGTTCCAATCCTGGTTGCACGAGGCGCTGGTTTCGGCGTTGACGAGACCTTGAGCGATCGCCCACCACATGTTGGGGGCGCCGTTGGAACCCTCGACTGCCTTGAGGCCGTAGTCGATGATGCAGTCCTCGATGATCGGGGCGAAGCCGAGGTCGTTCCCGCCCATCGACAGGGTGACCATCTGGTACTTGTCGGTACCTCTCACCTGAGTGGCGAGCTGCTGGGCATCATGGTCGTGGGCCTTGCGGTCGAAGTCTGTTCTGGCAAAAGTGGCACCACTGCACGCCTCGTAGACAAGCGGCTTGGCCGTTACCTTCGCCCCGCGTTGGCTGAGGATGGCCTGAGCGTCGTCGTTCCACCGGATCGATCCGCCGAGGTCGGCGTTGAGGTTGGTGGCCACCCGCCGGGCGAGGGATGGCCATGCCACGGTTGAACGATTGCAGTCGCGGTTGGTGTCGTTGGGCCAGTTGGCGGGTAGCCCCTCCCCGGCGGCATAGGAGTCGCCGAGAGCGAGCACAGCTGCCTGAGCTTCGCCTTGGCTGGGAGTGGCCGACGCTGCGGTCGGGGTAAGCACCAGACCGATCACGGTTGCGGTCAGGGCGGCTCGTGTCAGTACCGTGCGAGATCGCAGGGTCGTCGGGCGAACGGTCGTCAGGCAGGCGTCGGAGCGTCGTCTCACAGCTGATCCTTTCGAGCTTGGATGAGGTGGGCTCGGGTCACGATGTTCGACACCAGTTCGGGGTCGGGGTTGGCGCTGTCCTGGCACTGAGACTCGAGGAGGGCGAGATCAGCCCCTTGGGCCTGCCACAATTCGCCCAGCACACCGTCGGGGGTTGACGCGACCTCGTTCACGACGTCGGTGGCCCTGGGGAAATCCTTCTGTTTGCACGGATCGTCCGCCGTTGCCACCGCGAGTGCGCCAGCATCAACCTGATCGGCCAAGGGGACGCCGGCTTCGAGGAATGACACCGTCGGTTGACGGACCTCGTCGTCAAGCTTGGGAAGCTCGGGCAAAGGCCCCGTGGTCGGCGGAAGTCCAGTCGATGGAGGCGTGGTTGTGCTCGAGGATTCCTTCTCGTCATCCGAGTCCGCTGGCGATGTCGTGGTCGGTCCTGCGGAGGAAGCAACGGTGGATTCCGAAGTGGCCCGTTCGCCGCTGCCCGGATCGTCGGTCCCGCCGAGCAACCCGATACCGACCACGATGACGACCATGATCAGGCCGACCGCTCCGCCGATGATTCCCACCGTCACGCGATCGATGTGTTTCAACATGGCAGCTGGTTAGCACACGATTCCACTGTCAAACCACTTTCATCCCAGGGCTGGGCAGAGGGGTTTCTCCGGTGAGTGTCACACAGGATGAACTAGAATTTTCGTGTGAACGCACCGATCTGGTATCAGCTGCCCTTCATTCGGATCGGTTCGATGAACTGGGCGGCTGTCGGTGCGGACTTACTCACAAGCGACTGGGGGCCTCCACGATGATGACATCGCAGATGGTCGCGGCCGCCGCACCGGCGCCCGCCTACGTGGCCCCGGCGCCGCACGAGCTGTCCGCTCCCTCGTCGGCTGATCAGCCGCACGGATCCACCGGCGCCGGCTCGCAAGCCGCTCCTCCTCGCCGCTACGAAGCCAAAGTCGTTGACGCCGAGATCCTCTCGCCCCAAGAGGGCAAGCCTTCCCCGCCCAAGATGGATGGGAAGCGGTCGCACCCCGCAGGCCGATGACAGCGACACAGCTCAAAGTGATGGTGGCATTCACTGGCGCATGGGTGGTTCTGGGGTGGGGGATCGCGGTGTGGGAGCAGGGTTCCGGCGATGGCGGAGCCGGTATTATCGCTGCAGACTTGGTCGACCGCGGCGCTGGGGGCCGCGGAGGGTCGGTTGCAGAGGAGGACGTGGATCGCAAAGCCGGGCCGGCTACAACGACCCGAGCGGCAGAAGAGGTTCCTGCCGAGTCACCAGCAGAGGCAGCTCTAAAGGCGGCTGTTTGCGAGCCGAAATCGCCCGACGGTGCTCGTTGCCGGTTTATCGTGGCGATCGAACACGGGGACCCTTCGATCTTGCCGGACGATGACCGGGAGACCTACGACGCCAATGCCTCGTGGCTAGAGAGCCTGCGAGACTTCACCTGGGAGGCTGGCAACGAGTGCTTTCTCGAAGGTGACGTCACGATCATCTGTTCGTCGAAGGCGACCCCACCGGACTCAACTGACTACGACATTATTGACTTCACCGTGCAACCGGTGGGAAGAAACGTAGAGCACAACGATGGCGCGACGACCGGGATTGAGGGTTACGCCATTGTCGGAGTCAGCGAGTTCCACCAAGAGTGAATCAGCGGGCCAGATGGAGGTCACACGCTCTCTTTAGGACGCGTTTGGCTCTGGATCGAGTCGCTGCGCCCCTCGTCGTTACCGTGCGACGAAGTACTTCGACTGGGGGTGGTGGCAGATGATCGCCGAAGTGGTCTGCTCGGGGTGGTACTGCCAGCCCGTATCCTCGTTGCACTCGATGCCGATCGCCTCGGCACCGAGGAGCTCGCCCAAGATGGCGTTGGCCTCAAGGTCGGGGCAGGCGGGGTAGCCGAAGCTGTAGCGGCCTCCCCGGTACTTCTGGCGGAACAGGCCGGTGAGGGCGGTCCTGTCGGGGGTCTGGCCGGCCCAGTGCGGATCCTCGTCGGCGAAGCCCCACTCCTCGCGGATGCGGCGGTGCCAGCGCTCGGCCAGCGACTCGGCCATCTCGACGCCGAGGCCATGGAGGAACAGGTACTCGGTGTACTTGTCGGCGGCGAACAGCTCGGCCGTGCGCTCTGACACCTTGGAGCCCATCGTGGCGATCTGGGCGGCCACGTAGTCGGGCTCGCCGGACTCGACCGAGCGGAAGAAGTCGGCGATGCACAGGTACGGCGACTTGGTCTGGCGGGGCAGCGGGAAGCGGGCACGCTCGACGTTGCGGTTCTCGTCGGTCCAGATCACCAGGTCGTCGCCGTCCCCGTTGGCCGGGAAGAATCCGTAGGCGACCGTGGGGATGAGCAGGTCCTGTTCGCGGGCGTCGGCGAGCTCGGAGCGGAAGCGATTGCGCACCCGCTCCTTGAACGCTGCGTCGTCCTCGTCGCCCTCCGGGCGGAACTGCCACTGGTTGCGGTACAGGGCGGTTTCGTTGACCCAACCGGCGATGTCGTCGATCGGGATTCCCTTCACCACTCGGGTACCGAGGAACGGCGGAACGAACACGTGGTTGTCAGTCGCCACCTCGGGGGAGCGGGCGGGCAGGTCGGTGGGCGCATCGGGGCCTTCGCCGGCCCTTGCGGCCAGGCGGGCCGACAATCCGGGGATCTCACGGCCTGACGGCTCGATGCCCCACCCCTTGTCCTCGTCGGTCTCGCCCTCGGCCTTGATCTTCATGAGGCGGTCCATCGTGTGCAGGCCCTCGAAGGCGTCCTTACCGTAGAACAGCCTGCCGGGATGGTTCTCGCGCAGGTCACGCTCCACGTAGGCCCGGGTGAGGGCGGCGCCGCCGAGCATCACCGGGATGCGCTCCAGGTTGCGGCTGGCCAGCTCGAGCAGGTTGTCGCGCATGATCAGCGTGGACTTCACGAGCAGGCCGGACATGCCGATCGCGTCGGCCTTGGTTTCCAGCGCCTTCTCGATCATCTCGGTGATCGGCACCTTGATGCCCATGTTGTGCACGGTGTAGCCGTTGTTGGTCAGGATGATGTCGACCAGATTCTTGCCGATGTCGTGCACATCGCCCTTGACGGTGCCCAGCACGATCGAGCCCTTGCCGGTGTCGTTCTCGTCCTTCTCCATGTGCGGCTCGAGGTGGGCGACCGAGGCCTTCATCGTCTCGGCCGACTGCAGCACGAACGGCAGCTGCATCTCGCCGGCACCGAAGCGCTCGCCCACGATCTTCATGCCGGCCAGCAGGATGTCGTTGATGATGGCCAGCGGCGCAATGCCCTGGGCCATCGCCTTGTCGAGGTCCTCGGTGAGGCCCTCCTTGTCGCCGTCGATGATGCGATGGCTGAGGATGTCCTCCAGCGTCCAGTCGGTGCGGTCCTCCACGACGGCCTCGGCGGCGCTGACGTCGCTGAAGATCTCGAGCAGCTTCACCAGCGGGTCGTAGTCCTTGTCGCCGTCCGACAGCGTGCCTTCGGCGCCCCGACGGTCGTAGATGAGGTCGAGCGCCACCTCCTTCTGCTCCTCGGGGATTTTGGCCAGCGGCATGATGCGGGCTGCGTGAACGATCGCCGAGTCCAGTCCGGCCTTGACGCACTCGCTGAGAAACACCGAGTTGAGCACGTGACGGGCGGCGGGGTTGAGGCCGAAGCTGGCGTTGGAAACGCCGAGGGCCGTGTGCACGCCCGGCAGCTCGGCCTTGATGCGGGTGATCGCATCCATCGTGGCCATCGCGTCGCCGCGCAGGTCGTCGTCTCCGGTCGACAGGGGGAAGGTGAGGGCATCGAAGATCAGGTCGGACGACTCCAGCCCGTAGCGGTTGATTGCCAGGTCGTGGATGCGGTGAGCGATCTGCACTTTCCATTCGACGTCGCGGGCCTGGCCCTTCTCGTCGATCAAGAGGCAGATGACCGCCGCGCCGTACTGACCGGCCAGCTTCATCACCCGGTCGAGGCGGCTGCCCTCGGCCTCGCCGTCCTCCAGGTTGGCCGAGTTGAGGATGGCCCGACCGCCCATCCAGCGCAGGCCGGCCTCCATCACCTCGGGCTCGGTCGAGTCCAACACCAGCGGTGCGGTCGACTGGGTGGCGAAGCGGCTGGCGATCTCCTCCATGTCGGCGACGCCGTCGCGGCCGACGTAGTCGACGCACACGTCGAGGACGTGGGCACCCTCCTTCACCTGGTCCTTGGCCATCTTGACGCAGGTGTCGTAGTCGCCCTCGAGCAGCGCCTCGCGGAACCGCTTGGATCCGTTGGCGTTGGTGCGCTCGCCGATGATCATGAAGCTGGCGTCCTGCTCGAAGGGCACCAGGCTGTAGATCGAGGTGGCGCCGTGCTCGAACTCGCCCTCTTTCCAGTCGACTTTGCGGCCGCCGACCGCCTCGGCAAGACCGCGGATGTACTCGGGCGTGGTGCCGCAGCAGCCGCCGACGACGCTGACGCCCAGCTCC
>CXWK01003318.1_pt4 | contig 34995 bp, 36 predicted proteins | sample 590851 | NCBI WGS metagenome assembly CXWK01 (sample SAMEA3498364, study PRJEB10139) | wastewater metagenome | biome: wastewater treatment plant; material: activated sludge | place: Denmark | collected 2014-08-01
GCATGGCGCCTGAAGGCGCCACATGCTGTTCATTCCGCGAGGGGCGTAAGGCGAGGCACGCTGTGCGGCACCGGATACATGACATCCCCTTCTTTGAGCAGATCGAGATCGGCGACGAGATCGATCTTGGCCGATATACGTTCGGTCCGACCGAGATCGAGGAGTTTCTAATTCAAACCTCCGATCCTGGCGCGGGCCAGCGCAGCGACTTGCCGTCTCCGTGTGCCCCTCCTTGGCATGTACCGGCCGCTTGGATGCAATGCATGGTCAAGCACTACGACGCAACGACCGCAAGGCACAAGGCGAAGATGGAGCGCTACCCCCGTCTAGGGCCCGCGGCTGGCTTCAAGCAGTTGCGATGGCAACGCCCTATAGCATCCGGTGAAGTGATAACCTTTCGCGGATGGGCCGAACGTAAACTCATCATTCCATCACAGACGGACTGGGGCTTGCTCGTCGTCGGTGCGGAAGGCATCGATTGCGACGGCAATACGATCGTCTCCTTTTACCCGCAGATGCTTCTGGAGCGCTCGCAACCGCTTCAGGCAAACTGAGGAAGAGCAAAAATTGCGCGGCAGGGGCTCCAAGTTTAACCGATGACAAGTCACTGCGGCTCAGCCTGATCAACAGTCAGATCGCGCGGCCCGACGGCTTCACGTCATGGGGTCCGCGGCCCGGCACCGGGAATTCGGGCGCTATCGCGACTGGCGTTTATTCGAGAACGGCCACGGACGCGCCGGCGACTCTGATTTCATGAACCAATTGTAGAAGGATGTATTGCCATGGATGCGCCCAACGTCCCGCAAACTCCCGCCGAACTCACCATCTTCATCGAGAAGAACTATCACGCGCGCCATCGCGAAGACCTGCCCCGTCTGGCAGCCCTTGCGGCCAAGGTCGAGCAGGTGCACGCTGATGCGCCGGATGTTCCTGCCGGTCTATCCGATCTCCTGCGTCAGATGATCGGCGAACTTGAAGTGCATATGAAGAAAGAAGAACTCATATTGTTTCCTGCAATTCGCAGGGGCGGCGGACCTGGGATCGCGAGCCCCATAGCGGTTATGCGGGGCGATCATGATGACCATGGCGCCACCGTTGCGCGTCTGAGGCAACTTACAAACAACCTCACGCCGCCAGTCAACGCGTGCGGCTCGTGGCAGATGCTCTATGAGGACTTGGCGAACTTCATCTTCGAACTGGAGGCGCACATTCGACTTGAGAATGACGTCCTGTTCCCACAGTTCGAAGTTTAGCGCCGCCCGACTGACTTGTATTTGAAAGTCGAAGACGGCCGGTGACGATCTTCGATTGGCCGGTCAAGTTCACACGCGTTACGAACCTCCGATAAGGTCGAGTCCACGTCATGGACCACACATTGGCGTAACATTATCGACGACATTCCGCACCCGAAAGGTTGGCCAACGGCAGCGGAATTCTGGTTCCCGTCTTAACCTTTTCGCCAGTTGCTGACCCAATCCGGGCCGATTGGATAGGTTTCGGCGTGAGCACTGGAAACGTCAGAACTGCGACATACTATTGGACCTTATGGCCGGTTCCGGCGTAAACCGTTGGCACCAGTGACGCAATCTGTGCGATACAGCCCTACGGCCATCAAGCAATTTGCACGTCCATGATGATTTCCCATGCTCGACAAAAATGATCTCAATACCGCACGGGGCGCGGTCCTGTTGTCTTCGCTTCCGGTCGAGGCATCGACGGCAATTCTTCAGCGAGCGCTCGTGCGTCCCTACCGGCGGGGCGAGACGATCTTTTGCCAGGGCGACGTTTCTGAGAATATTTTCGTTGTCCTCGACGGCTGGGTCAAGCTGTTCCGCATTACGCCGACCGGGGCGGAAGCCGTCGTCGGCGTCTTCACAAAAGGCCGAAGCTTCGGCGAGGCGATCGCCTTCGAGGACATGCCTTATCCCGTCACGGCGGAGGCCGTAACCGACGCGCGCCTGCTGCTCGTGCGCACGTCCGTCGTCTCATCGATGATGCGTGAGCGGCCCGAGATCGCGATGGCAATCGTGTCATCGACGTTCCGCCACCTTCATGCGCTCGTGGCGCAGGTCGAACAGCTGAAAGCCCATACCGGTGCCCAGCGGGTGGCTGAATTCCTGCTGGAGTTGTGCGACGCCCAGAAGGGCGCTTGTACGATCACCCTCCCCTACGATAAATCACTCATCGCCGGACGCCTCGGCATGCAACCGCCGAGCCTGTCACGAGCCTTCAACAAGCTGGAAGAAGTGGGCGTGAAGATCAGCCAGAATCAGGCCGAAGTTGCCGACGTGGCCCGGCTCAGAGACTATATGCTTGAAGATCGCAGCGCGCCTTGGCGCAAGGGCGAATAGCAGTGGGCCGTCTCGATGAGTTGTTTGCTCAGATCGATGGGTTGAACGCTCACGATCCCGAGCAGGCGGATGCCGACACGACGTCCATACCCGCGGCTCTGCTTTACGGCCAGAGGATGTCTCATGTCCTTGAGACGTTCGAACCTGAGGCGAGCGAAGAACTAACCATCGCCGCCCGGGGCCAGCACATCGAGCGATGGCTGAGGCCACGGTCCGGCTATCCGGAAGGCCGCGAAGGATACCTCGCCTGGCGCAGGGATGCGGCCCGCTATCATGCCGAGCGCGTCACCGGGCTCATGGCATCATGCGGTTACGATGAGGCGACGCGGGAACGCGTTTCCGCTCTGATGCGCAAGAAGCACCTGAAATCCGACCCTGAAGCGCAGACGCTCGAGGATGTCGCATGTCTCGTATTCTTGCAGTGGTATGCCGGTGCATTTTCACAAAAGCATGCGATGGACAAGATCCTGCCCATCATCAGCAAGACAGCAGCGAAGATGTCGGCGAAGGGGCGCGCGGCCGCGCTCAAACTCAATTTGCCGCCGCCGGTTGCGGCCGCCATTGCTGAAGCCGGCTGAAGGCTTTTCCTCGTCTAATCGCGCAAACCCTGATGTATCTTGCGGGCGAGCCATCTTGCAGGAAAAATTCCTATCACCCCGCCGATCCCCGCGGCAGTGATGAGTGCCGGAATCCCGTACGGCGCAAGCGCGGGAATCGCGAGTGCGATGAAGGCGCCGTTGATGGCGCAGGCCGGTACCATAAGGGCCAGACAAAATAAGCGCAGCCCGGTTGACGGGCCGCTCTCGTGCTCGTGAGTAACCTTCGTGTTCATGCCGCCCTCCCCGCTCCCAGCATGTAAATGACGAAGGCGGCGATCAGGAATAGACCGATGATCAGAGCAAATGCCCGCATCCAGAAGTGCGAGTGGCGAAGCTCGAGATAGTCGGCAAGAATGACGCGCGCCTTCAGTCCAGCCAGCCCGAGCAGCGAGGCGGCCGCCAGGGTGGCCCCGAGCACATCGGAACCCAGGATCGTCAGACCCGTCGTCGCCAGACTCAGCACCATCAAGACGAGCCATGCACGATAGATACCGGCACCGCGCAGCATTCATCCTCACTTCAGCAGATAAATGATGGGAAAGAGTAGCACCCACACAAGATCAACCATATGCCAGAAAGCGGCGCCGGTCTCGATGTTGCGTTGCCCGTCCCAGCGGGCGACCAGGCAGAGGATAACTATCCCCGCAGCCACGTGCAGGGCATGAAAACCCGTGATCAGAAAATAGAATGTGAAAAACGGGCTCGTCTCGATGCCGATGCCCTTGGCGAATTCGGCGCTATACTCCACCCACTTGATGAGAAGAAACAGGACGCCAAGCGCTGACGCAGCGAAGAGCGACATCCGTGCCTGCCGCCGGTCTTCTGCACGGCGCCGCTCCACGGCGCGCGCCGCGAGCATCCCGCTCGTCACGAGCACAGCCGTATTGAGCGCGCCGGCTGTCGCATTGAGATGGGCCTGATCGCTTAGGAAGGCCGCTGGGTCGGCGGCGCGCACGGCGAGGAATGCAAGCAGCGCGGCGCCGAACACCAGCACCTCGCTCATGATCAAAACCCACATCATGAAGTCGCCGGGCAGTTCGGCGAGCACGCTTGGCCGCTCGGCTTCCTGTTGCGTGTGTGGCGGCGTCATTGGCTGATCAGGTGCCGGTAGAGTTGCGGCAAAGTCGTTGTCAGTTTGTCGGGATGGGACACGACTGAAAACCCGTTCTTGCCGAAGATCCGGGCAAACGTCGCTTGCGACTTGGTATCGATGGTGACTCCGAACACCGTCTGCCCGGTGCGCCGGGCCTCCCGCACCGCCATATGCGTATCTTCGATGCCGTGCCGGCCTTCGTAGTGATCGAGATCGTTGGGCTTGCCGTCCGTAATGACAAGCAAAAGCCGGCGCTGGCGCTCGCAGACCGCCAAATCATTCGAGACGTGGCGAATGGCGGCGCCAAGGCGCGTGTAGTGGCCCGGCCGCAAGGACGTGATGCGCGCTTCGATTGCGGGACCCATCGCCTCATCGAATCCCTTGCAATTGTGCACGAACACGCGATTGCGACGCAACGACGAGAAGGCATTGATCGCGACGCTGTCTCCACAAGCGTCAAGACCCCAGGCCAGCGCGATCAGGGCTTCTCTCGCAATTTCGAGCACCTGACGGCCTTCTACAATGCTCTCGGTCGAACGGGACGCATCAAGCAGAATGGAAACGGCAAGATCGCGCTCCTGCGAGCGGCTGGCCTTGTAGACGCGATCCGTAGCAGCGCCGCTGGCGATGAGGTCGACATGCGCCTCGAGTGCCGCCTCCAGATCGATATCGTCACCGTCGATCTGACGGCTCAGATGCACGCGTTTCGGCCGCAACGCCTCGAACTGACGGCGCACGCGCGTGATTCTCCGCCGCGAGGCGGCATCGCGCAACGGAGCGTCCACCACGGCGGACCACTCCGGCGTGCCGGCCAGGACGCAGCAATACTGAGGTAGATACTTTTTGGTGCGATGGTCCCATTCGGGGTAGACGAACTTGCCGGACAGCGCCTCGAACTCGGCTTCTGCCGGCGAGAGATCGAGGTGCAGCCTCAGCCGCGCGCGCGCTTTCTGCGGCACGTTGGCGAGCCCGACTTCATTCATGTCATCGGCGGCTTTCTTGGCGTTGTCCGCATCGTCATCATCGACGCGGCGGTTGATATTCAGAAACTCGGCCCAGGACAGGATCGACTCGAATTTATGCAACACGAGGCTGTCCTTGCGCGCCGCCTGATCGGACGCCTTGCGAGAGGCGCGAATGGTCTTGCCTTCGCTGGCATCGGCTGGCGGCCCGTTCTGCTCGGCTTCCGCAGGTTCGCCGGGCCGCGCACGCCCTTCCAATCCGGCAATGACCGGCCACAGCAGCACCGGGGCGAAGGTCTTGTATCCGCGCGGTGCAGCGAACTGATCAAGCCCAGCCGCCTCGCTTCGCACTGCCGCGGCAATGGCAGTGGCGAGAACATCCTGCGGTGGCGGCCCGCCGAGAAGGTGATGAATGGCGCTTTCGATGGCGGCTTCGCATTTTGGCAGACGCCGCGACGGGCGGAGCGCCCGCAGGTGCAACTGCAGCGCTCCATGTGTCCGGCGCAGGCCGGGACACGCCGTGAGCGTCGCCCGCGTCGATGCCTGGGCGGCCTGCAGCAATCGGATGTCGGCGCGCAGCGGGTCGAAGTCGGCCTCCGCCCGAACGCCGTGCACCGCGAAGGCGGCGAGCCACAAGTAGAGTGCGGCGTTGGCCTCAGGTTCCGAGAACGTTGCGATCACAGATGGAAGACGCAGAACCTCCCCGTCGTAACTCGGCCGCTCCGCCTGTTCCACGCCTTGCCCGAGCGCACGCTTCCACGACAGACGATGCGCGCTCTGCGTCCGCGCCGCGGGCTTCAACTCGACATCATATCCGCCACCCAGACCACGAAACAGCACGCCGAGACGCCCGCGCATCTGGTCGAGCGTCACCGCGGCGGCGGCGAACTGTTCTGGTGCATCAAGATTGCCAACCAGCGCGTGCCACAACTTGCCGACGCTCTCTTCCGGCTCCCAGGGCTCGAATTCGAGGTGGCTCATTGCACGATCCTAGCCGTAGACCGTCGCGACCAGGTCGATCAATCCCTGCTTGACGTCGGCGTCGTCGGTCAACGGTTCGATCATTGCCGCGCGAATGGCACGCTCGATCGGCATGCCGCCGCTGATCAGGCTTGCGCAATAGACGAGTAGACGCGTGGAAACTCCCTCCTCCAGGTCCTGGCCCTTCAGGGCCCGCAATTTGCCAGCCAAACGGACGAGCGTGGCCGTCTTGTCACGTGACAGTCCACTCTCATTGGCGACGATTTCGGTTTCGCGGTCGGGCGCCGGGAAATCGAACTCGATCGACAAGAAGCGCTGGCGCGTCGATGGCTTCAGAGTCTTCATGATGTTCTGGTAGCCGGGATTGTAGGAGGCAACCAGCATGAACTCCGCTCCGGCCGCGAGGGTTTCGCCGGTCCTTTCGATCGGCAGGATGCGCCGGTCATCGGTCAGCGGATGGATGACGACGGTGACGTCCTTTCGCGCTTCCACAACTTCGTCGAGATAGCAGATCGCGCCTTCGCGCACCGCCCGGGTCAGAGGGCCATCGACCCATTCGGTCTCGCCACCCTTCAACAGGTAACGGCCGATGAGATCGGACGCCGACAGATCGTCGTGGCACGAGACCGTATAGAGCTTGCGTCCAAGCGTGGCGGCCATGTGCGCCACAAATCTCGTCTTGCCGCAGCCGGTCGGGCCCTTGAGCAGAAGCGGCATCTGATTGCGATAAGCGACTTTGAAAATGTCGCATTCATCGCCTTGCGGGAGATAGAAGGGGGCTGCTGCCCCCTCCTTCATTTGTATCGCGTGCATGTTGTCGATCCTACTCTGCCGGCGTCAGCGACGGTTTGCCGGGCTCAATCACTTCTTTCTGCGGTACGAGCGTTGCGTAGACGAACAGCAGCGCGCCGAGAACCACTGCAACGCCAGAGCCGAACCGCATGTAGTAGAACAGCGTCAGCTGATCCTGCACTTCCATGTAGTTCTGACCCAGAACACGCTGCAGGTGAGTTTGCACGGTTCCGGCGAACGTCAGGACGAACGTCATGAACGCCATACCGCCCGACATCAGCCAGAAGCTGGCCATGTTCAGTATCTGGTTGTAGGGGTCGCGATTACGCATGATCGGGAAGGCGTACGTGAAGATCGCGAGGTTCAGCGAGACATAGGCACCAAAGAAGGCCAGATGCCCATGAGCCGCCGTGATCTGGGTGCCGTGCGTATAGTAGTTCACGCCGTGCAGAGTATGCATGAAACCCCAAACGCCGGCGCCGAAGAACGCGAGTGTCGTCGTGCCCAGCGACCACAGCATAGCTGCCTTGTTGGGATGATCGCGCCGGCCTTTCCACACCATCACGAATGAGAACACCATCATCAAGAAGAAGGGAATGATTTCCAGGCTCGAGAAGATGGAGCCGATCCACTGCCAGTATCCCGGCGTGCCGATCCAATAGTAGTGGTGGCCGGTGCCGAGAATGCCAGTGAACAGCGAAGTGCCGACGATGACGTATAGCCACTTCTCGACAACTTCGCGATCAACGCCCGTCAATTTGAGCATCAGGTAGGCGAGGATGGCGGCCATGACGAGTTCCCACACGCCTTCCACCCACAGATGCACGACGTACCACCAGAACATCTTGTCGAGGCTGAGGTTGTCGGGATTGTAGAATGCGAAGAGGAACAGCAGCGCGATGCCCCACAAGCCGATCAACAACACGTTGGTGATCGCCGTCTTGCGACCGCCAAGCACCGTCATCGTCACGTTGTAGAGGAAGATCAGCGCAGCAACGACGATGCCGGCCTTCACCCACTTCGGTTGCTCGAGGAACTCGCGCCCTTCCTTACCGAGCAGGAAGTTGCCGTGGAAGAGGTCAAAGACATAGGTGACGACCACGCCGGCTGTTCCAAGCACCAGAATGGCCAATTGCAGATAGGCCAACTGCGGCGAATGAATCTCGCGCTCAGATTCCTCAGGTATCAGGAAGTAGGCCGCGCCGAAGAAGCCGAGCAGCAGCCACACCACCAGAGCGTTGGTGTGCAGCATGCGCACGATGTTGAACGGCAGCACCTCGGAGAGCGTGTTGGGCGAGACGTAGATCCAGCCCGCAAGCAGACCGCCCGAAACCTGGACCAAGAACAGAATCATGGCCACCAGGAAGTAGGCGTAGGCGATTTTTTGACTCTCGTATTTCATGTTTTATGGCTCCTTGCCCCTATCTCAGCCCGAGTCCTTGGGCGGCCAGCCCTTGGTGTCGGTCTTGTCGGCCCAGATGAGGAAATTGGCGAGATCGCGGATCTGTTCGTCGGTGAGGTGGAAGCGCGGCATCTGCCGGCGCCCCTCGACCTTGGTCGGCATGGCCTCGATCCAATTTTTCAAGGTCGTGAACGCATCGTCCGGCTTGTCGATGACGCCCCAGCGGGTCATGACATTGCCGACCTCAGGCGCGAAGTACGCCCCCTCGCCATGCAGCGAATGGCAGTTGATGCAGGAGTTCTCCTCCCACACAAACTTGCCGCGCGCGACCGACTCCGTCAGCGGCATGGCCGCTGTCGATGTATTCACGATGTACCAGGCGCTGTGAGCCGACAGCCCCAGAAATATGATGATGAAGAATATTGAACCCCCGTAAAAGATGTTGCGGGCCATGGTCTTGGACATGACTTCGCGCATGATTGCTCGCCTCCTTGTGTCACACCTTGGCGCGCACTTTGGCGTGTGCACCGCGGGATCGACTTAACGAAAGGCAAGCGCAGGGGCGTTTCTTTGGTTGAGAAGCGAAGGTGTCGCAGGCGGGAGCTGGACAGTAGCGTCTCAGTGCGGCCAGGACGGAAGGCTGGGTACGTCCCAGTCCGCCGGTGCTTCGTAACCGATGGCAGCGCGCGTACCGAGCAGGCTTAATGCCGATACCCCTGCGACAGCAGCCGCAGCAGCCACAATGACACCCGCAGCGAAGAGCACACAGAGATTCTGCTTGTCGAGTTGAACGGACTTCCGGCCTGTCATCATGATACTCACCCGATCAACTTGCGGCTTCCAAACGTCCTGACCCGGCCATGCAGGTCGGCTCCGATCACGGCAACGCCGTCGATGCTACCCGCCAGATCGGCCACAGCGTCGGAAGGCAGAATCGCGAATGCGGTCGATAAGGCATCCGCCGCCTCTGCCGTCGGCGCGAGAACGGAAATGCTCTCCCAGTGGCGCGGGCTTGTCCCGGTTCGCGGGTCGATCAAGTGGTGGCGGAACGTCTTTGCATCGAAGATGAGGGACTTGGGCTCGCTCGTCGCGATAGCCACTTCGCTGACAGAAATCGCAGACTTCAAGGCGGGAACGCCGATGGCCCGGCGTTCCTTTCCGGGCAGACGCAATTCGCCAGCGTCGATCACAACATTATCGAACCCACGGCCAACGAGTATGTCCGTGACACGATCGGCAATGCGTCCTTGGGCGATTCCATTGAGCGTGACACGCGTCCCTGGCGGCAACGCAATGCGGTCGCCAATCTGTACCGCGCCCTTTGCTGCTTCGATCAGATCGCTCGTGATTTCGGTTCCGGCGGCCGCGGCCTGCCACATCGGCTGCACCAGCGGATTGAAGGCACCGGACGTCTTGGACCTCCACACCTCAGATGCTCGCAGAACTTCGATGAGATCGTGCGACGGACCGTCCAACGCTCCCAGCGCATTCAAGCGTGAGAGCTCGGATTCGGCCCTGTGAAGCGAGAAGATACCTTCAAGCCGCTCGATTTCTCGCGCCGCGGCTTCGAGAGCCTCCCTGGCAACAGCCTGATCGGTCCCGTAGAGCGCAATGCGCGCCTCGCCGCCGAGCGCCGAACCACGCCAAACATAGGTCGGCTTGGCATCTCCGTTGGCAATCAGCGCGGCCAATCCGCACGACACTCCGGTCGCCGTCGCCGCGACCAGGAATTTCCGGCGTGAAATCGTCATGTCACGCTCCTTCCTTAGACTTGGAGGGTGGAGTATGTGTCCGTGCGTCCGATACACCCTGCCCGTCCCCGCGAGCGAGCCGCCGCTTCAAGACGACGCACTGGCTCTGATCGTTCATGATCACCTGACATCTGAGGCAGAGCACACATTCATTGGGATTGATGCGGCCCAGAGAGTCGATGGCGCCGACGGTGCACTGGGTCTCGCAGAAGCGACACTCGCGGCCGCACTGTGGACGGCGATGCAGCCAGTCGAACAATTTGATTTTCGCCGGAATGGCCAGCGCCGCGCCGAGTGGACACAGGTAGCGGCAATAAAAGCGCTCGATGAAGAGGCCGGCCGCGAGGAGTAGACAGACAAAGAGGACGAACGGCCACGCACGTTGAAACCGCATCGAGATCGCCGTCTTGAAAGGCTCGGCCTCGGCAAGTTTCAAAGCGTAGTCCATGGAATAGAAAGACAGGCCGAGGATGGCCATGAAGAGCGTATATTTGACTGCCCACAACCGTTCCTGGATGTGAAACGGAACTTCGATCTGGCGGATGCCGAGACGCTTGGCGCCTTCGTTCATCAACTCCTGCAGAGCACCGAACGGGCACAGCCAGCCACAGTACACCCCGCGTCCCCAGAAGAGCAGTCCCAAGGCAACGAAACACCACAGCGTGAAGATCACCGGTTCGATCAGGAACGTTTCCCAGCGGAAGCCATTGAGAAGCGAGTGGAAGAAGGCGACAACCTGGACAACCGAGAGCTGCCCGTTCGCCCACCATCCGAGAAAAACCAGCGTGAACGTAAGAAAGCCGATGCGGCTCCAGGTCCAGAGCTTCGGCCGGCTGACGAACCATTCCTGGGCGAAGAGCGCGCACGCCACCATCAGGATCATCACCGCAACGATCGCGATCGTGACCGGCTTTCGCTCCCAAGCTGCGACCCAGAGCGGAGTATCTTCAAATGCCGTTGCCGATGCGGGGGCGACGTAGGTGTCCGGCACTCGGTATTCCACCGGCATTCGGATCGACGCAATGGAACCATCGGGCTTAGGCCGCTCTGCAATGAATTCCACACGGAACGGTTCGGCCGGCTGGAACCCGGTTTGCGTCGCAAGACGGAACACGCTGATCTCGTTCATCTGCGGCGCGTCTGGAAGCGCCACCTGGTCGATCCTGAGATAGTCCTCCTTCTTGAGCTTGATCGTTCGTGTCCCCTGGATAACCTCCAGCCGTTCAAAATGTCCCGACGAGAGGTAACCGGTCCCGCGGTGCGAATGCAGGCCCGCACTGGCTACGAACAGAGCCGAGTCGCCGCTTCCAATTCCGGCAATGACACGCTCGTATGTCTTGCGGCCCAGTATATTCTGACCGATCGTCGGCGGATCGATCAGAGCCACCCACACATCGAGAAAGACGCCAGACCCCGGCGGTAGCGGCTCTGCAATCGGTCCGAACAAGCGTGTTGCCTCATCAAAGCCGGCCAAGCGATGTGAAATAGCGCCTTCAGACGCAAGCTCGGTCCAGGTCCGCGCGGCATACCCCAGGCGATCGACGCCGCCGCCGCCCGCTTGCGCGATCAAGCCAAGCCGCAACGCCGTCGTCCGCGCGGTCCTCAACACGGCATCGCGGATCACGCCGCTCGTCACTGTGGCGCGCGCAATGATGGGCGGCACGCTGCCGCTGTCCTTGAACGCCTCCACGCTCGAGAGCTTGAGGTCGAAGCCAGAAAATCCGTCGAGATAACGCTGGATATCCCCACTCGAGATACCAAGCGTCAGCACCGGCTCATTGTGTTGCCGCAGGTGCGCACCCGAAATCCGCGCATCGGGCGTCAGTCCAATCAGCACATCGATCGGTTGGCCAGAATAGCCAACGGACTTGGCCGTCGCGTAGGTCGAGGCGATGTAGCCCGCGGGCGAGCCATTCGACGTGACAAGCCAGTAGGGCGGAAGATCACCGGCCTTTTGCAGCACCGCCGCTGGATGAGCTGCCGTCGGAAACAGCTGCTGCACAATCGATGGATCAAGCACGCCATTTACCGCATCATGTGACGGCGTGGACACGGCGGCTTCATGCGTTGCTGCACTGGCAGAGCCGATTGCCGCGATCAACACGCCGGCAACGGCGGCGCGCAAACGGCTCCAGTTCGAAACGGCTTTGAGCCTGCTCGCCATTTGCGTGTCCCGCCCCGGCCTATTGGGAAATTTCTGCTCAAAATCTGACTTGATGTTGTGTTCTGCGACACCTTGATCAGCCTTCACAAAAGTCAAGGGGGAGGTGCGCGATATCGCCCATAGTTTTGGCACAGAACGCCACGGAGGACAAAGAAGGATGAAACCATTTACGACGTCTTCGGGAGTGATCGCACTGCTTGCCGGTGTCGCATTTCCGATCATGGTTGCCGGAATGGCAGCCAAAGCCGAGGAAAAGCCCAAAGAGCACGGCACCACGCCGGCAGCGAGATACGAACCGAGCCTGACGACGCTCGGTCAAGCCAAAGTCGAGATGCCGGGCCGCAAGGAAGGCGATCCGCTGATCACCGTCGAAGAATTCGACAAGGCAAAGACGATCTACTTCGAACGGTGCGCCGGCTGTCACGGCGTTCTTCGCAAAGGCGCGACCGGCAAACCGCTGACCACCGACATCACCCGCGAACGCGGCTATGAGTCGCTCAAAGCCTTCATCACCTACGGATCGCCCGCCGGCATGCCGAACTGGGGTTCATCGGGGCAGATGACCGAAGACGACGTAAGCCTGATGGCGCGTTACCTTCTGATCGAGCCACCCACTCCGCCGGAATTCGGCATGGAGGAAATGCGCAAGACCTGGAAGGTCGTTGTTCCGGTCGACAAGCGTCCCACCAAGCAGATGAACAAGCTGCGGCTTGATAACCTGTTCTCGGTGACGCTCCGCGATTCCGGTCAGATCGCACTTATCGATGGCGAAAGCAAAAAAATCGTTCGCATCCTCGACACCGGCTACGCTGTGCACATCTCGCGTTTGTCGGCTTCGGGCCGCTATCTGTTTGTCATTGGCCGCGACGCCAAGGTCAACATGATCGACCTGTGGATGGAAGAGCCCTCGACGGTTGCCGAAATTAAGATCGGCGCTGAGGCGCGCTCGATCGAAACTTCGAAGTTCAAGGGCTTTGAAGACAAGTACGCGATCGCTGGTGCCTACTGGCCCCCGCAGTACGTCATTATGGACGGCAACACGCTCGAGCCGCTCAAGATCACATCGACCCGCGGCATGGTCTACGATACGCAGGAATACCATCCCGAGCCGCGCGTCGCCTCGATCCTGGCCTCTCACTACAAGCCTGAATTCATCGTCAACGTGAAGGAAACAGGCAAGATCTTGATGGTCGACTATTCCGACATCAAGAATCTCAAGACCACGGAAATCGAGGCCGAGCGCTTCCTGCACGACGGCGGGCTCGATTCAACCAAACGCTACTTCCTCGTCGCCGCCAACGCGCGCGGCAAGGTCGCCGTGATCGATACTAAGACCGGCACATTGACGGCTCTCATCGAGACCGGCGGCCAGACCCCGCATCCTGGCCGTGGCGCGAACATCAATCACCCGGTCCATGGGCCGGTGTGGGCGACGTCGCATCTGGGTGACGAAAAGGTGTCGCTCATCGGTACCGACCCGGAAGGCCATGCCGACAAGGCATGGAAGGTGGTTCAGACTTTCGATGCACTCGGCGGCGGTTCGCTGTTCGTCAAGTCGCACCCGAAATCTGGGCACCTTTACGTGGATGCGACGCTCAATCCGGAAGCCGCGATCTCCGGATCGGTTGCCGTCTTCAAGGTTGCCGATCTGGGCAACGAGAAGCCGGCCTTCACCACACTTCCCATCGCCGAATGGGCGGCGATTGGCGAAGGCCAGCCGCGCGTCGTCCAAGGTGAGTACAATGAAGCAGGCGATGAAGTCTGGTTCTCTGTCTGGAATGCAAAGGACAAGGTCTCGGCCATTGTGGTCGTCGATGACAAGACGTTGAAAATGAAAAGCGTGATCAAGGACCCCAAATTGATCACGCCGACCGGTAAGTTCAACGTCTTCAATACCCGTAACGACGTCTACTGAGGCCAAGAGTGCAGGAGGCGGCTCGACCACCGCTTCCTGCACCCCTACAGCAGTGAGAGAACGCTCATGACTTCAGCGCCTCATGTATTTCTGGTCGGTTCAGGCCCCGGCAATCCTGATCTCTTGACCGTCAAGGCGGCGCGGCTGATCCGCGAAGCTGATGTCGTGATCTACGACCGGCTGGTTGCGCCCGAGATCATGGCGCTGGTAAGCCCGGAAGCTGAACTCATTTCCGTCGGCAAAGAATCAAAACGGCATCCGGTTCCGCAGCAGCGCATCAACGAGCTGTTGATCGACTATGCGCGGACAGGACGCATGATCGTCCGCCTGAAGGGCGGCGACCCCTTCATCTTCGGCCGCGGTTCGGAAGAGGCGATTGCGCTCCGCCGCGCGGGATACGCCTGCGAGATCGTACCAGGTATCACCGCGGCCCAGGGATGCGCCGCGAGCATCGGCGTGCCGCTCACTCACCGCGGCTTTGCCTCGGGCGTGCGCTATGTCACGGGGCATTGCCGCCAGGATCTTCCCCTCGACCTCGATTGGCAGGGACTTGCCGACAACGAGACGACACTCGTTGTCTACATGGGCGCGGCCAACATCGCCGAAATTTGCGACCGGCTGACCGAATGCGGGCTGGACCGTGACACGCCGGTACTCGCCGTCAACAACGGCACGACGCCGCGCGAGCGGCACTTGAGGAGCACGCTGCGCACATTGCCCGACGCCGTCGCCGCCGCCGAATTCACCGGACCACTTCTGTTCATCATCGGCCGGGTCGTTTCGCTCTATCGCGACATCTCGATGAGGTCATCCCTGCTGGATGCGTTGAATGCCAGCGCCGCTTCGGAGTTCGCACATGTATGATGTGCGCCCGGTGTCGTTGTCGCTTGCGGCCGCGATCTTCGCGACACCTGCGGCGAGCGGCGAAGATCGTGGCGCAACGCTCGAGCGCCTGGTCCGTCAGGACTGCGGCTCTTGTCACGGCATGACGCTAAAAGGCGGGCTCGGCCCCGACCTTCAGCCGGAGCGGCTGGCGGATACGCCAGCAGATGCGCTCGCCTCGGTGATCCTCGATGGCCGGCCGGGAACACCAATGCCGCCGTGGCGCGGGCTCCTGAGTGAGGCCGATGCGCTTTGGATTGCCGATTATCTGAAGAGCGGAGCGCAAAAATGAGACTGGGCTTCGAAGGCGTCTATCGACTGTTGGCAATGTCGATCGCATGCGCATTGACGCTCGCATCCGCTGTCGCTGGCGAACGGAGGGGAACCGGGGATCTCGGCATCATCGTTGAGCGCGCAAGCGGTTCAGTGCTTATTTTCAGCACACAAGAGCGCAGCATCATCGGCAGGGTTGAAGGTTTGGGTGATCTGTCCCATGCCTCCACCGTTTTCTCGCCCGACCAGCGATTTGCCTTCGTCTTTGGCCGCGACGGCGGGCTGACGAAGGTCGACCTGCTCGAACAGAAGATCGACAAGAGGGTCGTTCAGGCCGGCAACTCCATCGGCGGAGCCATTTCCGACGATGGCTCGCTTATCGCCGTTGCAAACTACGAGCCGGGCGGCATCCGCGTCTTCGATGCACGGTCCTTGGACGAAGTTGCCAACATCCCGGCCGTCAAGGATGGCAAAGCGTCGAAAGCCCTCGGTCTCGAGGACGTGCCGGGCCGCAAATTCGTGTTTTCACTGTGGGACGCCGGAGAAGCCTGGATTGCCGATTTCAGCTCGAGCAACACTCCGGCGATCACGAAACTTCCGGTCGGCGACCGGCCATATGATGCCCTCGTCAGCCCTGACGGCCGCTACTACGTCGCCGGGTTGTTCGGCGAAGACAAACTGACTGTCATCGACCTGTGGCAATCACCCTGCATTCCCAAGGCACTCTTGAGCGGCTATCGCAATGGCGAGAGCGAGCTGCCCGTCTACAAGATGCCTCATCTTGAAGGATGGGCCGTCGCGAGCGACCGGATCGTTCTGCCAGCCATCGGCCGTCACGAACTGCTTTGGGCCGACCTCAAGTCGCACAAGGAGATCGGACGCACGAAGGTTCACAGTCAGCCAGTGTTCGCGGTGGCGCGCCCCGATGGCCGCTATGTCTGGGTGAATTTCGCTCATCCCCACAATGATGTCATCCAGGTTGTCGACGCTACCACCCTTGCGGTCGTCAAGGAATGGAAGGCCGGCCCGGCCGTGCTGCATATGGAGTTCACGCCGCGCGGCAACGAAGTCTGGGTATCGGTGCGCGACATCAACAAAGTTCAAGTCTACGACGCTCATACATTCGAGAAGAAAGCCGAAATCGACGCCCAGAGCCCGAGCGGAATTTTCATGTCCGCCCGCGCCCATCGAACGGGGCTATGACCATGTCCGAAATTCCCCAGACCACGATTGGCGACCGGCTGGTGCGATCCTATCAGCGGAACTTTCCGCTCGTTCCTGAGCCTTTTTCCCAGATTGCCAGGGAGCTATCTGTCACGGACGCTGACGTGATCGCCGCGTATTCTGCACTCATCGCCAACGGTACTCTTGCCCGAATCGGCGGCGTCGTCCGGCCTAATACAGTTGCCGCCAGCACTCTGGCCGCCGTTTCCGTGCCGGAACTGTCCACTGATGCCGTGGCTGCAGTGATATCGGATCTCGAGGGAGTCAATCACGTCTACCTGCGCGAAAACCAGGTCAACATCTGGTTCGTAGCCACCGGCCCCGACCGCGCGTTCGTCGATCAGACACTGGCAAACGTCGAGAAGCTGGCGGCGCGGCCTGTCCTCAACCTGCGACTCGAACGCGCTTTCCACATCGACCTCGGCTTCGATCTCGACGGCGGTGCAAAGACACATGACGCGATCCAGAAACCGCACGACCAGTATCGCAGCATGGCCAAGGACCGCGACATCCTGCAGGTGCTGACCAGCGGGCTTCCGCTCGCGTCCCGTCCCTATCAGCGCGTGGGCGCGGCGCTCGGACTGGGCGAAGGCGATGTTATCCGTCGCTTGAGACACATGCTGGATGCTGGCGTCATTACCCGCATCGGAGCCATCGTCCGCCACAGGGCCATCGGCTGGCGGTCGAATGCCATGGTCGTGTGGGACATCCCAGACGACGACGTGGAACGGGCCGCCACGCGGCTTGCCGAATTTCCAGGAATCAATCTGTGCTATCAGCGAACGCGATACGCTGAGGCCTGGCCGTATAATCTCTACTGCATGATCCACGCGAAAACGCGAACCGAAGCGCTGGAGACACTCCATAAGGCGACGCAGGCAGCCGGAATAGAGAATTATCCAAGTCAAGTCTTGTTCTCACAGCGCTGCTACAAACAGACAGGCGCATTGATCGTCTCTCCCAAGGTGGCGGCATGAAGAGACCATCCAAGAGCGAAGTATTTTCGCTGGACGCGCTTGACCGGGCGATCATCAATCGTCTTCAATCACAGCTGCCGCTGCACTCCCGGCCATTTGCAGAAATTGGTGCTGAACTTGGCGCTTGTGAGAACGAGATCGTTGCCCGTACGTCCCGCCTGCTGGAGGCCGGGATTCTCACGCGTTTCGGACCATTCATCGACGCAGAGGCCATGGGCGGTGCATTCTGCCTGTGTGCGTTGCCGGTACCTCGAGAGCGGTTTGATGAGGTCGCTGATATCGTCAACGGGTTCCGTGAGGTTGCGCACAACTACGAGCGCGATCACGATCTCAACATGTGGTTCGTGCTAGCAACCGATGACGAGCATAAGATCGCGGAGGTTGCGCGCCGCATCGAGGGAGCGACCGGGTTGCGCGTGTTTCTGTTTCCCAAAGAAAGGGAATTCTTCATCGGCTTTAGGGTGGCGGCATGAGCGCACTGTCAGATACTGGCCGCCGGCTGATCGCGGCGACGCAAGCGGGATTGCCAGTTTGCGTGGAGCCCTATGCCGCCGCAGGTGCGCGAGCGGGCCTTTCCGAACGCGAAGTGCTGTCCACTTTCTCAGATCTGATCAACAGCGGCATCGTCAGACGCATCGCCGCTGCGCCCAACCACTACAAGCTCGGCGTCACAGCCAACGGCATGACAGTGTGGAATGTCGATGATGGCCGTGTTGATGCATTAGGTGAAGTGATTGGCGCACTCGACTTTGTCAGCCACTGCTATCGCCGCCCGCGTGCCGAGCCGGTCTGGCCGTACAATCTTTTCGCCATGGTTCACGGTACGACCCGCGTTGAGGTCGAGGCCAAACGCGCCGAGATCGCGGCTCTGCTCGGCGACTTTTGCCGTGGGAGCGACATCCTCTATTCGACACGCATTCTGAAGAAGACCGGGATGCGTTTGACGTAACTTGGAGAACCGCCGTGTTCCGCCTGTCGCACTATATGAAACAATTGGTCGAGCCGACGACGGTGCCGGTGCGCCGTGGTCCACAGCGCCCGGTGGTGATTTGGAATTTCACCCGCCGCTGCAATCTCAAATGCCGCCACTGCTACGCCGTTGCCGCCGACCACCACTTTCCCGGGGAGCTCTCGCCGGAGGAAGCGGTCGTGGTGCTCGATGATCTTGCACGCTACAAGATCCCGGCGCTGATCCTCTCAGGCGGCGAGCCGCTGTCGCGGCCCGATACGCTCGACCTTGCCCGCCGCTCCAAGGCCCACGGCTTGTATACCGCACTCTCAAGCAACGGCACGACGATTGACGCGAAGACCGCCGATGAGATCGCAGATATCGGATTCGACTACGTCGGCATCAGCCTCGACGGAATCGGCAAGACCAACGATTGGTTCCGCGGCCAGGATGGCGCCTTCGACGCGGCGCTCGGCGGCGTTCGCGCCTGCCTTGAGCGCGGCATCAAGGTCGGCTTGCGATACACGATGACAGGCGAGAATTCGCAGCAGCTCATCGAACTTCTCGATCTCGCACAAGATGAAGGCGTCGAGAAATTTTACCTGTCGCATCTCGTCTATGCCGGGCGCGGCAACAAGAACCGGATGGATGACACCAACCGCGACGTGACGAGAACGGGCATGGATGTGCTGCTCGACCGGGCATGGGCCGGAATTCGTGATGGCGCCGGGCTTGACATCGTCACCGGCAACAATGATGCCGACGCCGTCTATTTTCTGCACTGGGCCGAGGACAAATTTGGCTCAGATGCGGCGAGGCACGTGCGCGCACATCTGGAGGCATGGGGTGGCAACTCTTCGGGATGCGGCGTCGCGAACATCGACACGCAGGGAACCGTCCATCCCGATACCTACTGGTCGGGGTATTCGTTAGACAACGTCCGCAACCGGCCGTTCAGCGCCATTTGGGAAGATCTATCCGATCCGGTGCTTGCCGGTCTGCGGCAAAAGCCTCGCCCCCTCAAAGGCCGTTGCGGCGCGTGCGCTTATCGCGCCGTGTGCGGCGGCAATACGAGAATCCGGGCGTTGCAGTTGACCGGCGATCCGTGGGAAGCCGATCCGGCCTGCTACCTTTCCAACGCTGAGATCGGACTTCCCGACAGCGCCAACTTTGCCCTTCCCCAGGGCGCCGCGCCCTTTAGAGGCTCACGACATGACCCGCTGCCTCGCTATACTTAGTCTTCTCGCCGCCCTCGCCGCTCCCGCGCAAGCCGAGACCGATGTTGGCCGCCTCTACAGCGAAAGGTGTGCAAGCTGTCACGGCGATACGCGTATGGGCGGAACAGGGCCGGCACTGATACCGGAGACGTTGTCGCGTCTCAAGGGTGACGCCATCGCACGGATAATTGCGGACGGCCGAGCGCAAACTCAGATGCCCTCGTTCTCAGGCGCGCTCAGCACTGACGACATTGCGGCGTTGTCGGCCTACGTGACGAAACCACTCGACAAGGTGCCGAGCTGGACGGAACAAGATATTGCGGCGAGCCGCACCTTCTCGGGCGGCTATAAGCGTCCGGACAAACCCTCCTTTTCCGCCGACCCGCTCAACCTGTTCGTCGTTGTCGAAACCGGCGACCATCACGTATCGATCCTGGATGGCGACACGTTCGACCGGCTGGTGCGGATTGCAACGCCGTTCGCCGTTCACGGTGGCCCGAAGTTCTCACCCGATGGCCGCTTCGTCTTCATCATGTCGCGTGACGGCTGGGTGCAGAAAGTCGACATCTGGAGCTTGCAGGAAGTCGGTCGCGTCCGGGCCGGGCTCAACTCCCGCAACATTGCAATGTCCAAGGATGGCAAGTGGCTCGCGGTCGCAAATTATCTGCCGCATACCCTGACCATTCTGTCAACGGACGATCTCAGCGTCGCCCGCATCTTCGACGTCGCCGATGCCAAGGGTGCCACATCGCGCGTCTCAGCCGTCTATCAAGCGCCGACCCGCGACAGTTTCATTCTGGCCCTGAAGGACGTCCCTGAAATCTGGGAAATCGCGACCAACCCCAATGCTGAGCCGGTGTTCGAAGGGTTCGTGCACAGTCATGAAAAGGGCATGAAAGAAGCTCTGGCATCCTCGAGCGGCTTGTTCGCACGCCGGCGGATCGCCGTGACCCAACCCCTCGACGACTTCTTCTTTGATCCGGACTACCGCAACCTCATCGGCGCGGCACGTGACGGCGGCAAGGCCGTCGTCGTCAGTCTGATCGTCGGACGCGAAATCGCGACCCTCGATCTTCCGGGAATGCCGCATCTGGGATCGGGCATCAGCTGGATGCGCGAGGGAAGGCGCGTGATGGCAACGCCGCACCTGAAAGAGGGTGTCCTCAGTATCATCGATGTGGAAGGCTGGAAGCTCGTCACCACCATCAAGACCGAGGGCCCTGGGTTCTTCCTGCGCTCGCATGAGAACTCCCCCTATGTATGGGCCGACGCGTTCTTCGGAAAGGACAAGAACGCAATGCACGTGATCGACAAGCAGTCGCTTGCGATCATCACAACGCTGCGGCCCGTTCCAGGCGCCACAGTCGCGCACGTCGAATTCGACCGGCACGGACGGTACGCGCTCGTCTCGGTCTGGGAGGATCAAGGCGCATTGATCGTCTATGACGCCAAGACACTTCAGGAGGTCAAACGCATTCCCATGCGCAAGCCATCTGGAAAATATAACGTCTTCAACAAGATCACTTTTTCGGAAGGCACCAGCCATTGAACCGCTGACGAGGCATCACAGCATGCCATGGGCACCGAGGACGGCGGCCGCAACGGCGATAAGGCTGGCGCTCAAAAGCAAGCGATGAAGGCGCTCGATACGGCCAAAGGTCTTCTCGGGATCAATCGCCGCTTGACGGTGAAACCAATCGTGCAGCACGAGCGGCTCCAAGACGAACAACACCACCGTGAATGCCAGCCAGATGATGAGCATCGCGTGCATCCACCAGAACGATGGCTCGAGAAACCGGCCCCATCCGCCAAGCGCATGTGTCATATAGAATCCGCTCGCTCCCGCGACCAAGACGGCGATCTTGGCCTGGCGGCCAAAGCGCCGCTCGAGGCGCTCGAACATCGCCACGCGCAGATGCGGTGGCTCTTCGCGCAGAGCCGGCAGAAGCACGAGCGTGACGAATGCCACGCCGCCGATCCAAAATACGATTGCAAGGACGTGCGCCGCCCGCGACAACGTGATGATATCCACGTGACTGCTCCCTTTGACCTAGCCTCAGTGCCTGTTCGCTATGCCGATCTTGACCATCTGCGATCATACGGCGCTGAACGGACCTGCGGCACGCGTCACTGCGCAGCGGGTGGGAGTCAAGAGGCCGGCGCCTAGCACGCGGCAGGCAGAACCTGGGATCTGAGATCAACAACGGTCGACATCGCACATGAACACGACTTCACAGCAGATACGAGCCTATCGCGGACCGGCGCTCTTCAGCTACGGCTTCAGGCCGTTCTTTCTGTTCGGAGCACTCTGGGCTGCCCTGGCGGTTACCCTCTGGCTGCCGTTTCTTTCAGGCAGCATCGAACTCCCCACCGGATTGCCTCCACTTTCTTGGCACGTCCATGAACTCGTCTATGGATTTGTCCCTGCCATCATCGCGGGCTTTCTTCTTACAGCGGTGCCCAACTGGACCGGGCGGCTTCCGGTTGTCGGCAAGCCGTTAGCTGCGTTGTTTGCACTTTGGCTTGCTGGGCGCGCAGCAGTGCTGATGTCGGCATATCTCGGCATGACGGTTGCCGCCATCATCGACGCAGCGTTCTTGCTGGCCCTGGGCGGCCTCATCGGCCGCGAAATCATCGCGGCCGCCAACCACCGCAATCTCCGGGTGCTGGCAGTGGTGGCCATCCTATGGGCCGGCAACGTGATGTTCCATGCCGAAGCGATCTTGGACACCGGCACCGGCTACGGCACCCGTACCGGCGTTGCCGCCGTCATCCTCCTCATCAGCCTCGTCGGCGGGCGCATCATCCCGAGTTTCACTCGCAATTGGCTGGTTCAAAAACGCCAGAAGGAATTGCCGGCCCCGTTCGATCGCTTCGACATGCTGGCCATGGGCGTGACGGCGGTGGCATTGCTGTCTTGGATCGTGGCGCCATCCGCGGCACTGACAGCAACGCTCTCCATTGCCGCCAGCGGTATCAACGCCGCCCGCCTCATTCGCTGGCGCGGCCACACAACGGCAGCCGAGCCGCTGGTATTGATTTTGCACGCCGGCTTTGCCTTCATTCCAATCGGCTTCCTGCTGCTCGGCATAAGCATCATGATGCCTGGCGTCGTCGCACCAGCCGGCGCGCTCCACGGTTGGACAGCCGGCGCAATCGGCATCATGACGCTCGCGGTCATGACGCGCGCCAGCCTCGGCCACACCGGCCAGCCGTTGACCGCCACACGCGCCATTCAATTCATCTATCTGTGCGCAGTGATCGCGGCATTGGCGCGCGTCGGGGCGGCTGCATTTTTGTTTCGGGACACGATGTTGATCGTATCGGCGGCCGCATGGGTCGCCGCGTTTGGCGGCTTTTGTATCGTCTATGGCCCACTGCTGCTGAAGCCCCGTACCTGAATGTTCCGTGACCGGTGCGCCAGTCCGGCTGAGCCTATCCCAATTTCCGGGGTTGGCTGACCTGTGAACGTCTCCCGCCGCAGGTCTTTACAACAGTCAAGTCCGCGAGATGCGTTCCGTGGTGTCGTGGGATCAGGCGATGGCTATTGGGTCTCTCAAATTCGCGACATGGTGATTGAAAAGTCAAACCTTCTGGCCGTCCAGGAGCGTGATCTTCTTAAATCGGCACCGCTGCTCAGCGGCTTGCCTGATGCCGCGCGCGCCTGTCTGCTGGAAGGTCAAATCCCCGTCACCCTGGAGCGGGGTACGGTGCTTTTTCATCAAGGGCAGCCGGCAAGCCAACTCTATATCGTGCTTCGCGGCTGGATCAGACTTTACAGAACTGGCGTGAACGGCGCCGAGGCTGTGATCAGCATTGCTGGACCGGGCGACGCCGTCGGCGATCCTGGGTTGATTCGGCCGCGCGGCTACCTGACGAGCGCTGAAGCCATCTCATCCGCGCGCGTCATCTCTATTGATGGCAACAAGCTTGGCAGTCTGATGAGGCGCGATCCCGCGGTTGCCGTAGGTGTCGCCAGTGCACTCGCGCAGCATGTGCTCACCTTGACAAAGCATCTGGAGGTCATGAAGCTGCTCGATGCCAAACAGCGCACCGCACACTTCCTCCTGACCTTATGCCCTGTGAGTTCGGGCGCCTGTTCTCTGATACTGCCCTATGAAAAGGCCGTCATTGCCGGATGGCTGGGGATGAAGCCGGCGAGCCTGTCGCGCGCGCTTTTCAGGCTGCGCAAGCATGGCGTCACGGTGGAGCGCGACACGGTCCTCATTTCGGATGCGCAACGGTTGGCTCAACTCTCAAGCTTGACGCGTGAATCGCGGTATTGACGGCAAAGCCTCAAGCCGTAGGTGCTTGTACGACACACCCCTGTGCGAGAGTTGTTATTCTGACAAAGATCAGCAATTGGCTTCGCAGCAGACAACCGCAAAGCATGCCATAACGGCTAACGTTTTCCTCGACTTGAGTCGCGTAGCCGCTGCTGCCAGCGGCACACTCGAACATTGAAATTCAAGGACGTCGCTCAATGGCATTTGAGACTCGCGCGGCGCTGGCCGCGACACTGCTGGTTCTCACCTCCACCGCATCCGGCGCAGCCGATCTCGGCGGCAATTGCTGTGCCGATCTGGAAGAACGCATCGCAGAACTTGAGGCGACGACGGCACGCAAAGGCAACCGCAAGGTTTCACTCGCCGTGTCGGGCTATATCGCGCACGAAATCACTTGGTGGGACGACGGCGGCGAGAGCAACGTCTATATCCATGGCATGGGACCGACCCAGGCGTCGCACGTCAAATTCGTCGGTCAGGCGCAGATCTCACCAGGCTGGACCGCTGGCTACACCATCCGCCTGCAGAACCTTGAAGACAACGCTTTCGGCCGCAATGCGACGACCGGCGTGGCGATGAATCAGAACAACGTCAATTTCAGCTCCGGCCTTAACGTCCAGATGTCCTACTGGTTCATCCAGAGCAAGGATTACGGCAAGGTCAGCGTTGGCCGTCAGGCGCACGCCGCGAAGAGTGCCGTCATGTTCACCGACCAGTCGGGAACGCAGGTCATCGACAACTACACGTTTCTCGCCGGCTTCCCGCAATTCATCGTCCGCTCGGCGGGCGACTTGACCCCTGCGGTCACCTGGGGCCAGTTCGCGTTCTGCTATCAACATGGCGTGCCGCTTGGTGGCGACTGCAACGGCGTCGTCATGAACGGCGTGCGCTACGATACGCCGGCCTTCGCCGGCTTCTCAGCATCCGCAAGTTGGGGCGAGGACGATTTCTGGGAAGTGGGTCTGCGCTACAGCGGCGAGCACGCCGGGTTCAAGATCCTTCTCGGGGCCGGTTACTCCGAATTCACCGATGAAACCGTGACGTCGGCACTGCCGGCCGGCTCGCACAAGGATTCATCCTTCTTCCAGGCCGGCGGCTACATTCAACACATCGGCACCGGCCTGTTCCTGCACGCCGCCTACGGTCATGAGGATAATTCAGACACGCGCATCGGCGCGGCACAATTGCAGCCGGAAGATGGGACGCATTGGTACTTGAAGAGCGGCATTCGCAAGAACTGGAACGGGCTCGGCGCCACCATCGTCTACGGCGACTATGCCGAGTACCTCGATCAGATCGGGCCCGGAGCGCTGGCGCTTGGCGTGACCGATAGCACGTTCCGCCGCTATGGCGGCGGCATTGCGCAAGAGTTCGACGCCGCGGCCATGACTGTCTACCTCAAGTATCAGCACTACGATCTCGACGTCGCCGGTGCTGCGCTGAACCCGGGACTCACCGATCTCGACAGCGCCGATTTCATCAGCGTCGGCGGCCTGATAAATTTCTGAAATTGTATCGTCAGAAGTGGAAATGGAACGAGCCCGCTGGACTTCCGGCGGGCTCGAATTGCTTTTTCGGCTGCTCTATGGTGCGAAGGTCTGGGCGCTCAAGGTTGCATCTTGTCGACACTGTCGAGATAGTCGCTCAGCGCTTTGCGGGACCCGCTCTCCAGGCTTTCGACCACTTTTTGGTACGCCTCCGGCGCGTGCGGCGGCAACCGGTGGGCGATTCCACGGTGGCAATCGATGCAGGTCTTGCCGCCGGTGAGCGCCTCCTGGTGGGTCTTTGAGGCGCGCGGTTCCTGTGACGCGTAGTCCATGTAGTCGAACTTGTGGCAATTCCGGCATTCGCGGCTATCGGAGGATTTCATGCGCCGCCACTCGTTGGTTGCGAGCCGCAGTCGCTTGGCATCGAATTTTTCAGGCGTCGAGACCGTGCCCAGAAAGTGATGATAGAGTTCGTTGGAGGCCTGGATCTTTCGAACGATCTTGTGCTGCCAATCCTTGGGGACATGACAATCGGGACAGGACGCGCGCACGCCGGAGCGGTTGGAATAGTGCGGCGTTGCCCGATACTCGGCATAGACGTTCGTCTTCATCTCATGACACGAGATACAGAATGATTCCGTGTTGGTGAGTTCCAAGGTCCAGTTGAACCCGCCCCAGAAGATGACGCCCGCCGCGAACCCGCCGGTCAGCAAAGTACCAAGCGCGATAGCCGGCGCAGGACGTCGCAATTTCGACCACAGGCGCGCCAGCCTGCCCTGTTGGCCCTCTGGCGCGGCGGGTTCGGATTTGGTTCCAATCGATTGCATGGGTGATCTCGATGAGAGGGTTCGAGGGACGGGCTCCGGAGCTCACTTGGCTTGGATAGCGTTCTGGAACGAGTTGTTGACGAGCGGCTTGGCGTCAGCCTGCGGCACGTGGCACTGCTGGCAGAAGTACCGGGTGCCCGCGATCTTATCGAGCCGCACGCCCTGCCGGTCGACGTAGTGGGTCTCCGAAACCTTGGGTGCCTTGGCCTCGATATGCCCCGGCCAATCGTGGCAGTTCATGCATGCGTTGTTCGATGCCGAGATCTGATAGCCGTCCACCTTGTGCGGGATAAGCGGCGGCTGCTGACGGTAGGCGCGCCCAAACCCTCCCGAAGGTACGGACTGCTTCTCGACTTCCGGCGGCGCATTGATCTGCTCGAGCGAAAGCTCGCCGCCGAGAGACTTCACCGGCGGGGCCGGCTCTTGCGCCAAGCCTGCACCGACGAATATCGCCACGGAGAAAAGCGCAACGGAACCGCCCGCAGCGCTCACATCCAACCAACGCCGTTTTGAACCTGCCATGTTGCGCGCTCCGCTGGTCAAGCGGCCTCCTTGTTTCGGTGGGGCTCGGCATCTGCTGCCGGACCTGCAATCGTCTGATCGAACCGCTGGGTGAAACGGAACACGCGTTCCGGGCACACGTCGATGCACCGGCCGCACGCCGTGCAGTCCGCCGACGAAATCACCGGACCTGCGCCGCTACGCGCGCCTTTCAGCGCGGGCGAAATCACATGCATCTCCGGGCACACGGCGTAGCAATCCATGCAGTCGTCGCAGCGCTCACGCTGGTAGGCCGAGACGCGGATGAGTGCAGAATGATTGATGAGCCCATAAAACGCCCCGACCGGACACACGTGGCCGCACCATCCATGCTTGGCGGCGAAAAGGTCGAACAGGAAAATCGCAAACACCGTCACTATCCCGTACGAGACGCCGAACAACAGGCCGCGATAGAGCGTGGTGACCGGATTGATGAGTTCGAAGGCGATCGTGTGCGTCAGCGCGGCTGCCGCGATGACGGCGGCAAGCACCCACAATCTTGCTTGAGGTTTGACTTTCCAGTCGGTCTCGATCTGGAGCCGCCGGCGCGCCCACGCGGCGAGGTCAGTGACCGGGTTGATCGGGCAAACCCACGAGCAGTAAAGACGCCCGCCGGCGATGAGATAAACGCCGAGGACGAGACCCGCGCCAAGGAGCGCGTTCGTCTGAGGCCAATGTCCGGCCGCGAGGCCTTGCAGCAGGATCAGCGGGTCGGTGAGCGGCAGCACATCGAGTGTCACGCTCGACGACAGCGTCCCTTCGACCAGCCACAGGCCGAACCACGGTCCGGCGGCAAACAGCATGAAAATCGTCAGTTGCGATAACCGCCGCGCCAATAGCCACTTGTTGGCCATGAGAAAGCCGTGGCTGCGTCTGGCTTCGCGGCCGGGGATGCGCGCGAGCGTCATTGCGGCGCCTCCGGCATGCGATCCGGCAGGTCGATGACCCCAGGCACGGCTTCCTGGCCGGCTTTTCGTTTTTCCTCCCAGCCGAGCTTGTAGTGCGCGCCGATCTTGCCTGTTGCCAGCGCCAAGGGCAGGACGCGAATGGCGGCAACGTCAAGCACGCAGCTCTTCTCGCATTTGCCGCAGCCTGTGCAGGCATCGGCATGCACGAACGGCTCGAAAATCGCGTGCTTCTGGGTGCGCGTATTATGCGTGCGCTCCAGTGTGATCGCCTTGTCGATGACCGGGCACACCCGATAGCAGACGTCGCATCTGAGCCCCAGCATATTGAGGCACGTCTCGCGGCCGACGAGCGAGGCAACGCCCATCTTCGCCTTGTCGATATCGGTCAGTCCATGGCTGAGAGCCCCCGTAGGACACGCCTTCACGCACGGAATGTCGTCGCACATCTCGCATGGAATGTTACGTGCGATGAAGTATGGCGTGCCGGCCGCGGGGCCGTCACCGGCCTCCGCCAGTTTCAGGGTGTTGTACGGGCACGCCCGAACGCATAGCCCGCATCGCACGCAGGCCGACTGGAAGTCGGCTTCGCCAATCGCGCCCGGCGGCCTCAATGTCTCGGCCGGAAGTGCTTTCGATTGTTCGGCAAGTGCGGCCAAGCCGCAGGTTACGGCAACCGCACCCGCAGCATTGCGACTGATGTCGAGCAGAGCGCGGCGGCGCGCGGGGTCGAACCCCTTCGTCTCCGTTCTGTCCGCTCGATCCAACATCGACCCGACCGCCCTTCCCGTACTTGCCTAGGCTGACATGACCTTGCACGCGCACTTCTTGAAGTCCGTCTCCTTGGAGATCGGGCACGTCGCATCCAGCGTCAGCTTGTTGACGAGCTGCGTCTCATCGAAGAAGGCGATGAAGACGAGGCCCGGCGGCACCTTGTTTCGGCCACGCGTCTCGATACGGGTGACAACCTCGCCGCGCCGGGTCATGACTTTGGCGGTCTGCCCGCGATGCAGTTTGCGTTTTTCCGCATCGTCGGGATGCATGAACAAGACCGCGTGCGGCACCGATCGATGCAGCTCAGGCACACGCCGCGTCATGGTGCCGGAATGCCAATGCTCAAGAACGCGGCCCGTGCAGAGCCAGAGATCGAATTCGGCGTCGGGGCTCTCCGCCGGCGGATCATACGGGCAGAAAATGATCCGCGCCTTCTTGTCGGGCTTGCCGTAGAACGACACACCCTCACCCTGCTTGACGTAAGGATCGTAGCCTTCTCGGAACCGCCACAGCGTTTCCTTGTTGTCGACGACGGGCCAGCGCAGACCGCGTGCCTGATGGTAGAGTTCGAACGCCGCGAGGTCATGTCCGTGACCGCGGCCGAACTGCGCATATTCTTCGAACAGTCCCTTCTGGACGTAGAAGCCGAACAGCTTGGCTTCGTCGTTGTCGAAGCCCTTTTGCGTTTCTTCGAGCGGGAACTTGTTCACCACTCCATTGGCGTAAAGGATGTCGTAGAGCGTCTTGCCGCGATACTCGGGTTTCTTCGCCAGCAACTCTTCGGGCCACACCTCCTCAACCTTGAAGTATTTCGAAAACTCCATCGTCTGCCACAGATCCGAGCGCGCCACACCCGGCGCCTTGACTTGCTGACGCCAGAACTGGGTGCGCCGCTCGGCATTGCCGTAGGCGCCTTCCTTTTCCATCCACATGGCGGTCGGCAAGATAAGGTCGGCGGACAGCGCGGTCACCGTCGGATAGGGATCGGAAACGACGACGAAGTTGTCCGGATTGCGATAGCCCGGATAGCCCTCGCCGTTCATGTTCGGCGCCGTCTGCATGTTGTTGGTGCACTGGACCCAATACGCGTTGAGCTTGCCGTCTTTGAGCATCCGGTTCTGGACGACGGCATGATAGCCCGGCTTGTCCGGCAACGTGCCTTCGGGCAACTGCCAGAACTTCTCGGTCGCCTCGCGATGCTTGGGATTGGTCACCACCATGTCGGCGGGCAGACGGTGCGAGAATGTCCCCACCTCGCGCGCCGTGCCGCAGGCCGACGGTTGCCCGGTCAGCGAGAAGGGCCCGGAGCCCGGCTCCGAAATCTTTCCAGTCAACAGATGCACGTTGTAGATGAGGTTGTTCGCCCAGGTGCCGCGGGTGTGTTGGTTGAACCCCATGGTCCAATACGAGATCACCTTCTTCGTCGGGTCGGCATAGAGCTTCGCCAGACGTTCGAGTTTGGCCGGCTCAACGCCCGAGATCTTTGCCGTGTAGTCCAGCGTGTATTTCGAAACCTGGGCCTTGAATGCCTCGAAGGTGATATCCGCCATGCCCGCGGGATCCTTGCCCGCCGGCTCCTTGCCCATGGCCTTGTGCGACGCGTTCGCCGCCTTGGCCTCCAGTTCATGCTCGGGACGCAGGCCGTAGCCGATATCTTCGATGGTATGCGCGAACGCCGTGTGCTTGTCGACGAAGTCCTTGTTGACCGCGCCCGTCTCGATGATGTGGTTGCAGATGTAGTTCAGAATCGCGAGGTCGGTTTGCGGCGTGAAGATCATGCCGTTGTCCGCCAACTCGTACGAGCGGTGCTCGTAGGTCGACAGCACATGCACCTCACATCCCTGATGCGTCAGTTTGCGATCGGTGATGCGCGACCAAAGGATCGGGTGCATTTCAGCCATGTTCGAGCCCCAAAGCACGAACGCGTCGGTCTGCTCGATATCGTCGTAACACCCCATCGGCTCGTCGATGCCGAAGGTACGCATGAAGCCCGCCACGGCGGAAGCCATGCAGTGCCGCGCATTGGGATCGAGATTGTTGGACCGGAAGCCCGCCTTATAGAGCTTCGCTGCCGCGTAGCCTTCCCAGATCGTCCATTGGCCGGAGCCGAACATTCCGACGCTGGTCGGCCCGCTCTTCTTGAGTGCGGCCTTCCACTTCTCGGCCATGATCTCGAAGGCCTGCTCCCAGGTGATGGCGGTGAACTCGCCATTCTTGTCGAACTTGCCGTCCTTCATGCGCAGCAGCGGCTGCGTCAGGCGATCCTCCCCGTACATGATCTTCGACAGGAAGTAGCCTTTGATGCAGTTGAGCCCCCTGTTGACCGGCGCATCCGGATCGCCTTGGGTCGCGACCACGCGGCCGTTCTTGGTGCCGACGAGGACACCGCATCCTGTGCCGCAAAACCGGCACACACCCTTGTCCCAGCGGATGCCATCCGACTTGCCGGCCGCGTCGGCGACTTGAGCGATCGACGCGGGTATGGGAAGCCCACCTGCCGCGACCGCGGACGATATGGCGGCCGCTTTGATCATGTCGCGGCGGGACAAAGCGTGCGGATTTTCGCCGGCAGAGGTGACTATTTCGACCGTGTCGTCATCTTGAAGGGTCATTGCGGAGACTCCAAAGAGAGACCCGCCTGCGGGTCTTGCTCGAAGTGGTGGTAGATAAGAGCGGTTGCGAGCACGCCTTTCAGCGCTGTGATCTGGCGCAGCCCGTCGATGGCCGACGCCGCGCCGGTATCTTCGACCGTGATGACCATCCGCCCCTCGGGCGAAACCTGGTGAACTTCCGTTCCATCGCGGCCCGTCAAGGTGCGCATCACCTCGTCGAGTTGTTCGGGATCGGCATGCACCAGCACGCTGCAGATGTTCACTGTGGCACCCCCCCAGCAAATTCGACCATCCCGATGGCGCTTACGGGACAGACGGCGCGGCAGGCGCCACAGCCTGTGCATAGGGCATCCTGAACCTGAGCCAGCCGCCGTCCGCCACCCGAAAGCTTGAATGCAATTGCCGCAGCGGGGCACACGTCTTCACACATCCTGCAGGAGACGCCTCTCATTTCGACACAGGTTTCCGGCCTGACGGCAGCGCGGACACTCCACGCCGGCAAGGACCGCGCATCGTCGAAGCAAGCGGGCTCAGGACAGGCGTCAGCGCACGCACCACAGAACGTGCATTCCCCCTGAGCAAAGTCGACAATTGGATAGTTGGCGCGTCCGGCAACGATCAGGCCAGCCGCGCAGGCCTTGATGCAAGCACCGCAAGATGAACAGTGCTCGGTGAATATACCGTCGCTGACGCTCCACGGCGGCCTCACTTGCTGCGCAGGCGCGCGCAATGAAAACATCAAATCGCGCCTGGACAGTCGAGCCGTCATCTTCACCTCTCTGCAGCACTATTTCAGTGCGCTGCAATCCCTCATTTTACCAAAGTCAAACAGGCGCGTTTGTCACAGCAGAGCGCGCGATGGGCGATTACGCTTCGGCAACGGTCAGGTTGGCCAGTAGCCCGGCCGTGACGCGATCCGCGGTATTCATATGCCGGACGAGGAGCGCCGGCAGACTGTCGCTCAGAAAGGACCGCAGGCCATCATTGTCGCTTTCTGCGACTGCAACATGCGCCGCCTTGAAATGGCCAAGCAGCAGCTCATGCTGCACCATGTGGCAGGAGAGGACCGGGACACCCCATTCGCGCATCAGTGCTTCTTCGCGCTCAAAGTGCGCGCGGGTTTCAGCTTCGACCTTCAAGAGAAGATCGGCAAGTTCGGCATCGGACGTTCCGGCGACCCCATCTAGCATATCTTCCAGAAGCGCGTGATCGCGGTCCATCAGCGGCACGCCGAGAATGATCGACGGGTTGTTCATGAGGAGCTCCAAATCCGGCATCAGCTAGCTTGCACGCCGCGACAGCCTCCCATGTTGATCCGCATCAAGTTGATCATTGGAATTAAGTCGCAATCTGGTGAACCTGCTCCAGCGGTGCCATGTCTGTTGGCAGGGCGCGGCCTTAACAATCCCGGCGTCGGATCACGCAAGCGGACGTTGCGGTCTTGAACGCTGTTAGAAATTGCGCACTCCATCCAATCGCTGCGCTTCGACCTCTCGCATTGCATCCGGCCGATCCCGGATCAGCAGCAGGGCCGTCGCGGGGGAAGAGTGTGTCCCCGCCACCCGCACCACCGGCGCCGATCCCAGTTTCCGCAATGGCGGTTCGCCCGATTCGCGGGTGTGCCGACAGCAACCGCTACCGCCTGGCGCCAGGTCCAAACAGCGCCAGCGCTTGGCGCTGTTCCTGCGTCCTTCACAGCCAAATCGCTCTGCAACCCGGGCCGATTTCCCGCCTAAGATGACTAGTTGTGGAAATCGGAATGTGCCAAAGTCCGCGCGGGGCGCTAAGTGCAACAACTACAAGAGAATCTGCTGCAACCCGCGGGCTCGCGTCATCCGACCGCAGGTTTCGCCGGATGCGACAGGATATGTTGCGCGCGCTGCCTCCCGTGGGCTTATGACCGGTCCGCGGACTTCTCGAATACCCCCGCCCTTCAGCCCTTGCCGTACCGGCGGCACAGGACGCGCATCGCGATTGTCAAAGCATGAGCACGCACACATGACCCTCAACTACAAAACCACAAAGATCGGTGTTATCGGCCTCGGTTATGTTGGTCTGCCACTGGCGGTTGAATTCGGCCGGCTGAGACCCGTGGTTGGCTTTGATCTGAAAAAGGACCGGATCGAGGAATTGCGCAAGGGCATCGACCGGACGCTCGAGACGACGCAAGAGGAAATCAAGGCCGCCAAGCATCTGGTCTGCTCAGCCGACCCCAACGATCTCAAGGACTGCGGGATCTTCATCGTGACCGTGCCGACGCCGATCGATCAGGCCAAGCGGCCGGACCTCACCCCCCTTGTCAAGGCGTCTGAGACCGTCGGCAAAGTCATGCCACAGGGTGCAATCGTCATCTACGAGTCGACGGTTTATCCTGGCGTCACTGAAGAGGTGTGCGTGCCGGTATTGGAAAAATTTTCCGGCAAGACCTTCAACAAGGACTTCTTCTGCGGCTACAGTCCGGAGCGCATCAACCCAGGCGACAAGCAGCACCGCCTGCCCGATATCGTCAAGGTTACTTCGGGATCGACGCCCGAGATCGCCACAATCGTCGACGACACTTATCGCAGCGTCATCCGCGCCGGTACGCACAAAGCATCCAGCATCAAGGTGGCCGAAGCCGCCAAGGTCATCGAAAACACCCAGCGTGACCTGAACATCGCTTTGATGAACGAACTGGCCGTCATCTTCCACCGCCTCGGCATCGACACGTTGGAGGTCCTGAATGCGGCTGGCACCAAGTGGAACTTCCTGCCGTTCCGTCCGGGTCTCGTCGGCGGCCATTGTATCGGCGTCGATCCCTAATACCTGACGCACAAGGCCCAGGAGGTTGGCTATCATCCAGAAGTGGTGCTGGCTGGCCGGCGCATCAACGACAGTATGGGAGAATTCGTCGCCGACGAAGTCGTGAAGAAGATGCTCCACAAAGGCCTGCCCGTGCTCAACTCCCGGGTCCTGGTCCTCGGCCTCTCCTTCAAGGAAAACTGCCCGGATCTGCGCAACACCAAGGTCGTCGATACGATCGCGGCTTTGGAGAAATACCGCACGAAGGTCGATGTCTACGATCCCTGGATCGAGCTTGAGGAAGCCAAGCACGAGTACGGCATCGACTGCCTGGCTAAAATGCCCAACGGCGCCGATTACGATGCCGTGGTTCTGATGGTTGCGCATCGCGAGTTCACCGCGCTCGGCGCCGACAAAATCCGTGCGTTGGGCAAGCCCGGCGCCGTGCTCTACGACACCAAGTCGATCCTGCCGCTCGGCGCGGCTGACGGCAGGCTCCAGACATGAAAATCCTCGTCACCGGCGCGGCCGGGTTCATCGGCTATCACACGGCTCGCAGCCTGATCGAGCGAGGGGACGATGTCGTTGGCGCCGATGTCGTGAACGACTATTACGATCCTGCGCTTAAGGAAGACCGGCTGCAGCAGCTCGAAGCGCTGGCCCGGACATCACAAGGCCGTTTCACATTTTATCGTATCAACCTCGCTGACATTGCAGCGACCGAAGCGATGTTTGCGGCGCACGCTTTCGACCGCGTGATTCATTTGGCGGCGCAGGCGGGCGTGCGCTATTCGCTGNNCTATTCGCTGGTCAACCCGTATGCTTATGTCGAAAGCAACGTTCAGGCCTTCACCACCATTCTGGAGATGTGCCGCCAGGGCAAGGTCGCTCATCTGACGTATGCCAGCACCTCAAGCGTCTACGGTGCTGACACGCACATGCCGTATTCAGAGCACCGGGGCGGTAATCATCCGCTTCAGTTCTACGCCGCCACCAAGCGCGCCAACGAGCTGATGGCGCATTCCTATTCACATCTCTTCGGCTTGCCGACAACGGGATTACGCTTCTTCACGGTCTACGGTCCGTGGGGCCGTCCGGACATGGCGTTCTTTTCATTCACCAGGAACATTCTGGAAGGAAAGCCCATCCAGATTTTCAACAATGGTCATCACAGCCGCGACTTCACCTATGTCGACGACATCGTCAATGGCGTGATCCGCATCAGCGACCAACCCGCCGAGCCCAGTGCAG
>CXWK01097165.1_pt1 | contig 34829 bp, 25 predicted proteins | sample 590851 | NCBI WGS metagenome assembly CXWK01 (sample SAMEA3498364, study PRJEB10139) | wastewater metagenome | biome: wastewater treatment plant; material: activated sludge | place: Denmark | collected 2014-08-01
GCGGCCCGTGGTAAACACGTGCAGGTTCATGCCCGCCGCCAACTGCAACGTGCCGCAGACAAAGTCACTGGCCGGGGTCGCGCAGAAAATCAGGCCTTTTTCCTTGAACCGTTCGCCTGGGCCGAGCACACCCGTGATGGCGCTGCTACCGGACTTGACGATCGAACCCAGGGACTTCTCGACAATGTTCGACAAACCGCCCTTCTTGTTGCCCGGCGTGGTGTTGGCGCTACGGTCCGCTTCGCCCTTGGCCAGGTAACGGTCGTACCAGTCCATTTCCCGTACCAGCTCCTGGGCAACTTCTTTGGTTTGCGCACGGGAGGTCAGCAGGTAGATCGCATCGCGCACTTCGGTGACTTCGGAAAACATCACCGTCGCACCCGCACGCAACAACAGGTCCGAGGCATAGCCCAGCGCCGGGTTGGCGGTAATCCCGGAAAACGCGTCGCTGCCGCCACACTGCATGCCCAGGATCAGCTCGGACGCGGGCACGGTTTCCCGGCGACGTTGATCGAGCTTCTTCAAACGGGTTTCAGCCAGCTCCATGATCTGCTCGATCATCTCGGTAAAACCGTGACTGGAATCCTGCAGGCGATACAACCACGGCTCGCTCAGATCCACCGAGGCATCGCCCTCGTGCATCACCTGCCCGGCCTGCAATTTTTCACAACCCAGGCTGATCACCAGCGCTTCGCCACCCAGGTTCGGGTTGCGCGCCAGGTTACGCACAGTGCGAATCGGGATGTCGGCGTCGGTGGCGGTGATCGCCACGCCACAGCCATAGCTGTGGGTCAGCGCCACCACGTCATCGACGTGCGGGTACTTGGGCAGAAGCTCTTCCTTGATGCGCTTGACCGCGTGATCCAGCACGCCGGTGACGCATTGCACCGTAGTGGTGATACCCAGAATGTTGCGCGTGCCGACGGTGCCGTCGGCGTTGCGATAACCCTCGAAGGTGAAGCCTTCAAGCGGTGCCTGCGCGGCCGGCACCTCGGTGGACAGCGGCAGGCTGTCCAGCGGCGGCGCGGTCGGCATGCGCAATTGATCTTCCTTGACCCAACTGCCACGGGGAATCGGCTGCAGGGCGTAGCCGATGACCTGCCCGTAACGAATCACCTGGCCACCCTCGGGAATGTCCTCCAGGGTGACCTTGTGGCTCTGTGGCACGAAGTCGACGGTGACCAGGCCATCGGAAAACTCGGTGCCGGCCGGCACCCCCTGGTCATTGACCACGATCACCACGTTGTCTCGCTCGTGCAGGCGGATGTAGCGCGGCGAATCGGAATGTTCAATCAACTGCATGACGCCGCTCCTCAGGAATGCGCTTGAGACAATTTACCGGATGCTTCAGGACCGTTGACCGGCGGTTCCTTGAGCACCACACGCTTGATCGGACCGACGATCACCAGGTAGCTGAACACCGCGACCAGTGCGTTGCAACCGACAAACACCAGCGCCCATTTGAACGAACCAGTGGAACTGATGATGTAGCCAATGACGATCGGCGTGGTGATGGACGCCAGGTTGCCGAAGGTGTTGAACAGGCCACCGCTAAGACCGGCGATCTGCTTCGGTGAAGTATCGGACACCACCGCCCAACCCAAGGCACCCACGCCTTTGCCGAAGAATGCCAGCGCCATGAAGCCCACGACCATCCACTCAACGTCCACGTAGTTGCACGCGACGATGCTGCTGGAGACCAGCAGGCCGGCGATGATCGGCGCCTTGCGGGCGAAGGTCAGGGAATGGCCTTTGCGCAGCAGGTAATCGGAAATCACCCCGCCGAGCACACCGCCGATGAAGCCGCAGATCGCCGGCAACGAGGCGATGAAACCGGCCTTGAGGATGGTCATGCCGCGCTCTTGAACCAGGTACACCGGGAACCAGGTCAGGAAGAAGTAAGTGATGCCGTTGATGCAGTATTGGCCGAGGTATACGCCCAACATCATGCGATTGGTCAGCAACTGGCGGATGTAGTCCCACTTCGGACCGTCGCCCTTCTTGCCCTTGCCTTTGTCCTGGTCCATGTCAACCATGCCGCCGTTGTCGGCGATGTGCTTGAACTCGGCGTCGTTGATCATCGGGTGCTGGCGCGGGCTGTGGATAACCTTCAGCCAGATGCCCGAGAAAATGATGCCGATCACGCCCATGACGATGAACACGTGCTGCCAGCCGAAGCTGTAGACGATCCAGCCCATCAGCGGTGCGAACAACACCGTGGCAAAGTATTGCGCCGAGTTGAAGATCGCTGAAGCGGTGCCACGTTCAGCGGTCGGGAACCAGGCCGCGACGATTCGTGCGTTGCCGGGGAAGGATGGCGCTTCGGCCAGACCGACGAGAAAGCGAAGCATGAACAGCGCAACCACCGCCGTGGACATGCCGAACTCGCCGACATAACCCTGTAACACGGTGAACAGCGACCAGGTGAAGATGCTCAGTGCATAGATTTTTTTCGAACCGAAACGGTCCAGCAGCCAGCCACCGGGAATTTGCCCGGCCACGTAGGCCCAACCGAATGCGGAGAAGATATAGCCGAGGGTGACTGCGTCAATGCCCAGGTCTTTTTGCAGGCTGGAGCCGGCGATGGCAATGGTGGCACGGTCGGCGTAGTTGATCGTGGTCACCAGAAACAGCATGAGCAGGATCAAATAGCGGACGTGAGTCGGCTTCTTGGTCGATTGCATGTAGATGTACTCCCACTGATTATTTTTATGCGGGTAATAACGTTACTGCCTGTAGGAACGGCCGGTCGACGCTCGATTGCTGGCGATCGCGTCGCCGCGGTGTAAATGACACCCCGCGGTGCCTGCATCGCCAGCACTNNCAAGCCGGCTCCTACAAGGTATTGCGCTGTATCAGGAGCCGACGTAGGCCGTTTTTACGACCGTGTAGAACTCTTGGGCATAGCGACCTTGCTCACGTGATCCATAGGATGAACCTTTACGCCCGCCGAACGGAACGTGGTAATCCACGCCAGCGGTCGGCAGGTTGACCATCACCATCCCGGCCTGGGAGTGGCGCTTGAAGTGGTTGGCATACTTCAAGGAAGTGGTGGCGATGCCCGCCGACAGACCGAACTCGGTGTCGTTGGCCATGGCCAGTGCGGCTTCGTAATCGGCTACGCGAACGATGTTGGCCACCGGGCCGAAGATCTCTTCGCGGCTGATGCGCATCGAGGCTTGGCTGTCGGCAAACAGTGTTGGCGCGAGAAAGTAGCCTTCGGTGTCGCAGGTCACCAGGCCACCGCCACTGACCAGGCGCGCACCTTCGGACTGGCCGATGTCGATGTATTTCATGTCCTGTTCAAGCTGCGCTTGCGACACCACCGGACCGATGTCGATGCCGGATTTCAATGCGTGACCCACCTTGATCGATTTCATGCGCTCGGCCATGGCTTCGACGAACTGGTCGTGGATCCCGGCGGTGACGATGAAGCGACTCGACGCCGTGCAACGCTGGCCGGTGGAGTAGAACGCGCTCTGTACCGACAGCTCGACCGCTTGCTTGAGGTCGGCGTCGTCGAGAATGATCTGCGGGTTCTTGCCACCCATTTCCAGCTGCACCTTGGCCTGGCGCGACACGCAATTCACGGCGATCTGACGACCGACACCCACGGAAGCGGTGAAGCTGATGCCGTCGACTTTCGGGCTGTTGACCAGTGCATCGCCAACCACACGACCGCTGCCCATCACCAGGTTGAAGACACCGGACGGGAAGCCTGCGCGGGAGATGATTTCCGCAAGCGCCCAGGCGCAGCCCGGCACCAGATCAGCCGGTTTCAACACCACGCAGTTGCCGTAGGCCAGGGCCGGAGCGATTTTCCAGGCGGGGATCGCTATCGGGAAATTCCACGGTGTGATCAGGCCGACCACACCCAGGGCTTCGCGGGTGACTTCAACATTGACGCCCGGACGCACCGACGGCAGGTAGTCGCCGGACAGGCGCAGGCATTCACCGGCGAAGAACTTGAATATGTTGCCGGCGCGGGTCACTTCGCCGATGGCTTCGGGCAGGGTCTTGCCCTCTTCCCTGGCCAGCAGGGTGCCGAGTTCTTCGCGGCGGGCGAGGATCTCGTTACCGACTTTATCCAGGGAATCGTGACGGGCCTGAATGCCCGAAACCGACCACGCCGGGAATGCGGCACGGGCGGCGTCGATGGCGGCGTGGACCTGAGCCAGATCAGCCTTGGCGTAATCGCCGATGGCGTCGCTCAGTTCGGACGGGTTGATGTTGACCGAGTAATCGGCACCGGCGACCCATTCACCGTTGATGTAGTTGTCGTAGCGCTTTGTCACGAGTCGTTCTCCTCACGCAAAAAGCCGCTGATCGCTCAGCGGCTTCGGTTTGATCATTGTTATTGCGCGCCCTGCTTGTCGATCAGCGCGGCGAGCATTTCGTACTCTTCGCCGGTCAGATCGGTCAGCGGCGCACGCACTGGGCCCGCGTCATAACCGGCAATCTTGGCCCCGGCCTTGACGATGCTCACCGCGTAACCGGCTTTGCGGTTACGGATGTCCAGGTACGGCAGGAAGAAGTCGTCGATGATCTTGCCGACGGTGGCGTGATCTTCAAGGGCGATGGCGTGGTAGAAATCCATCGCGGTTTTCGGGATGAAGTTGAACACCGCCGAGGAGTACACCGGTACGCCCAGCGCCTTATAGGCTGCGGCGTAGACTTCGGCGGTCGGCAGACCACCCAGGTAGCTGAAACGATCACCGAGGCGGCGACGGATCGACACCATCAACTCGATATCACCGAGGCCATCCTTGTAGCCGATCAGGTTCGGGCAACGCTCGGCCAGACGTTCCAACAGCGGCGCGTTCAGGCGGCAGACGTTACGGTTGTAGACCACCACGCCAATATTGACCGACTTGCACACGGCTTCAACGTGAGCGGCAACGCCGTCCTGGCTGGCTTCGGTCAGATAGTGCGGCAGCAGCAGCAGGCCTTTGGCCCCCAGACGCTCGGCTTCCTGGGCGTATTCGATGGCCTGGCGGGTCGAACCGCCGACACCGGCGAGGATCGGCACGCTGGTGGCGCAGGTGTCGACGGCCGTCTTGATGATTTCCGAGTATTCGCTGGCCGCCAGGGAGAAGAACTCACCGGTGCCGCCCGCGGCGAACAAAGCCGAGGCGCCGTACGGGGCCAGCCACTCCAGGCGCTTGATATAGCCAGCGCGGTTGAAATCGCCCTGGGCATTGAAATCGGTGACCGGGAAAGACAGCAGACCGGAAGAGAGGATGGACTTCAGTTCTTGTGGATTCATTATTCGAACACCCTGGGTAGCGACGTTGTGTGAAAAACCGTTCAGCCTGCGCTGAAGTTGTAGGTCATCGTACAACTTAAAATACAATCGTCAACTGCATTTCATCGCCAGTGCAAATCCTGTGGGCAAGGGAACCACTGTACGCCACTGAAAACACCTTGAATCACGGGGCTTTCAAGCGCTTTAAGAAAAAATGGATGTGGATTATTTATAAGCCGCTCGTGTGGCACGAGGTCATACGTTGTCGTAATCCCTCTCTCGACAACTGAAAGAATCGAGGAAGCTGTGGTACGGACGCCATTCGTCGTGACTGATATTTCTAACAGTTACGGTCGAAGCGGCCATGGGAGATAAAACGCTCCACGGCCATCAACCTGTGGCCAGACTCGACCAGAAAGAGGCTCGCCATGACGCATCCAGTCCCCGGTCTTAAAGATCTCGCCACCAATGTCGTACTGCTGTCGAAGCTGAAAGGCGCACTGGCAATCAGCATCCCGAATTCGGCTGATATACAACTGGAGCACAATGTCCGTGCCATTTTGGGGGATGATGCCGAGGAACCGGACTGGACCGGTCCCTACGCCCAGTTCGCACGATGGAATGAGGAGTCCGGAGAGGTGGAAAGAGCGCAGGATTTTAGTACGGACGTATCCAAGGATGCGTTAGGGAAATGGGTGAACAAGTTCGTACAGCTACGCTACCAAAGCTGCAACGAGTCAGGTGATGTGACCAGCTCCTACCCTCTCGAGCTACGCATAGAGCCGTAACTCAAGCCGCCGGTTTCAACCGCGCTGCGCCTCAGCCTCTTCATGGGCATGACGCAACCGCTCGCGGCTGTTGGTCAGGTGCAAGCGCATGGCCGCACGCGCCGCATCGGAGTCCTGGCGGGCGATCGCGTCGTAGATCTCTTCGTGCTCGCGGCTCAGGCGATTCATGTAGTGCTGCAGGTCGTCATGGGCCAGTCGCGCGGAGTTGAGGCGAGTGCGCGGGATAATGCTGGTGCCCAGGTGAGTCATGATGTCGGTGAAGTAGCGGTTGCCGGTCGCCAGGGCAATCTGCAGGTGGAACTGGAAGTCCGAGGCCACGGCATCGCTGGCGTGGGAAACACTTTCATTGAGGGCATCCAGCGCCGCGCGCATCAGCGCCAACTGCTCGGGGCTGCGACGTTGCGCGGCCAGGCCGGCGGACTCCACTTCGAGGCTGATGCGCAGTTCCAGGATGGCCAGCACATCACGCAGGGTGACGACGGTCGCCGGGTCGATGCGAAAACCACTCGGGCTCGGGGTATCAAGCACGAAGGTGCCGATGCCGTGACGGGTTTCCACCTGACCGGCCGCCTGCAAACGGGAAATCGCCTCGCGCACCACCGTGCGGCTGACGCCATGGGCATCCATGATCGCCGACTCTGTGGGCAACTTGTCGCCACGCTTGAGGTGACCATCGCGGATCTGCTCGGACAGCACCGTCACCAGTTCCTGAGCGAGGCTGCGGCGCTTGCGAGGGAGGCGTGGTGAGGCGTTCGGGTTTTCCATGGTGAACATCTGTCTCGACAAATTCGGCTGCTGAAACCGCATCATAGCGCAACGCGGTTGTACGATCACCTACAGGGGGCGCGGTGCTTATGCGGTCACGGTCTGATCCACCAGATGGCCGTTCTCGATACGAACATGCCGTGGGTGGAACCGCTTGAGGCTGCTGCGATGCCCGACGCTGACGATACTAAGCCCTGGCAACTCATCGATCAGAGCCTGATACAGCGACGCTTCGTCTTCTTCATCCATCGCTGAAGTCGCTTCGTCCATGTACAGCCATTGCGGGGCGTAAAGCAGCGCACGGGCAAAGGCCAGGCGTTGCTGTTCACCCGGCGACAACATGCGCTGCCAGTGATTGGCTTCGTCGAGGCGCGCCACCAGGTGCGGCAGGCGGCAGGTTTCCAGGACGTGCACGTAGCGCTCATTCGGATAGGTATCGCCGGCCTGTGGATAACTCAGCGCCTCACGCAGTGTGCCGATCGGCAAGTAAGATTTTTGCGGCAGGAACAGATAGCGCGCCGCTGGCAGGCGAATACTGCCGTGCCCCGCAGGCCACAGGTGCCCCATCGCCCGCAGCAAGGTCGACTTGCCGCTGCCTGAACGACCGCTGAGCATTACGCGCTCACCCTCTTGCACGGTCATGTCGCCATTGGTCAACAGGTGGCGACCGTCAGCCAGGTCGAGGCCGAGGTTGTGCACCTTCAAGGCTGATCCCGAGTTCTGCACGTCGATGGCCGGGGCGCGTTGCTCGTTGTCCGTCATCGCCTGACGGAAGCTGAGCAGACGATCGCAGGTGGCGCGCCATGAGGCGAGGCTCTGGTAGGCGGTAATAAACCAGCTGAAGCTGTCCTGGACATTGCCGAACGCCGAACTGATCTGCATCAGCTCGCCCAGTTCGATCTTGCCCGACAAGTAACGCGGCGCGGCAACCATGAAGGGAAAGATGATGGCCGCCTGCTCGTAACCGGACGTGAAGAAGGTCAGGCGCTTGGACACCTTCATGATGTCCCAGAAATTGTGCCAGACCATCGAGAAGCGATGGGTCAAGCGGCGGTTCTCGTTGGGCTCGCCGTTGTACAACGCGATGCTTTCAGCGTTCTCGCGAACCCGTACCATGGAAAAACGCAGGTCGGCTTCGAAGCGTTGCTGGCGGTTATTCAGGCCGATCAACCGGCGACCGATCAAATGCGTCAGCCAGCTACCTACCACCGCGTAGACCAGTACGCACCAGAACATATAGCCGGGAATGGTCACACCGAACACTTCGATGCTCCCCGAAACACCCCAGAGGATGATCGAGAACGACACCAGGCTGACGATATTGCGCAGCAGCCCAACGCCCAGGCTCAAGGTGTCGGAGGTAAAATTGTTGAGGTCTTCGGAAATGCGCTGGTCCGGGTTATCGGTGTAACCGCCCTGCTCCAGTTGGTAATAGTTCTTGTTGCTCAGCCAACGAGCGAAATGTTTTTCGGTGAGCCACGCCCGCCAGCGAATCGTCAGCATCTGTGTCAGGTAGAGCCGGTACACCGCACCGATAATCGCCACCGCGGCAATCGCGCAGAAATACAGGATCAGCCGCCAGAATGCCGCCTCGTCCTTTTGCTGCAAGGCATTGTAGAAATCCTTGTACCAGGTGTTGAACCACACCGAGATCCCCACCCCCATCAACGACAGCGCAATCACTGCGATCAGCAACGTCCAGGCCTTGACCTTTTCTTCACTGCGCCAGTAAGGCGTGATCATCGCCCAGACTTTTCGGAAAAACTGCCCGCGCACAACATCATTGACCGCGGAGTACTCAGCGTTCTGATTCATGGATAAGGCTCGATAAGAAAAAGTACATGCACGAACCGATCATAGATGATCGGTTCGGTTTGTCGCGAGGAGCGGCCCGCATTCGTTCAGCGCTGGTTCAGCGACGAACCGGGCGCTTCTGCAGTTTGCGCTGCAGCGTGCGGCGGTGCATGCCCAGGGCGCGGGCGGTGGCGGAGATGTTGCCTTCGTGCTCGGTCAACACGCGTTGGATGTGTTCCCACTGCAGGCGGTCCACGGACATCGGGTTTTCCGGCACCAGGCTGTCGAGGTCGGCGTGTTCGGACAACAGCGCGGCCAGCACGTCGTCGGCGTCGGCCGGTTTGCACAGGTAGTTGCAGGCGCCACGCTTGATCGCCTCCACGGCGGTGGCGATGCTCGAATAACCGGTGAGGATCACCACGCGCATTTCCGGGTCCATTTCCAGCAGCTTGGGCAGCAATACCAAACCGGAATCGCCATCCATTTTCAGGTCCAGGGCGGCATAGTCCGGCAGGTCGGCCTGGGCGATGGTCAGCCCCTCTTCAGCGGAACCGGCAGTGCTGACGCGGAAGCCACGGCGGGCCATGGCGCGGGCCATCACCCGGGTAAAGGTCGCGTCGTCGTCGACCAGCAGCAAATGCGGCAGTTCTTCGCCTTCGACTTGGATTTCGTCACTCATGTTGGTCTCCTCGGGCGCCGTGGGGCAGGCGCAGCTCGGTGAGCGTGCCGCCTTCCTCATGACTGTAGAGTTTCACTGAGCCGCCGGCGCGTGTCACGCTGGCCTTGCTCAAAAACAGGCCCAGGCCGAAACCTTTGCCCTTGGTGGTAAAAAATGGCTTGCCGATCTGCTCGGCGATGGCCAGCGGCACACCGGCACCGTGGTCGCGGATGCTGATGGTCAAATCCTCTGCATTCCAGTCCAGGGTAACTTGCAGCCCCTCGGGACAGGCATCCGCCGCGTTGTTGAGCAAATTGAGCAACGCCTGGGTCAGGTCCGGCGGCGGCGCCATGCGCGGCACCGTGCCCTGGCCAAGGCGCTGGAAGCGATAACTGGCTTCCGGGCGCATCAGGTGCCAGCGATTGAGCGCTTCGTCGAGCCAGTCGGTGACGTCCTGCATCTCCACCGCCAGCCGGCGATTGGCTTCCGCCGCTCGAACAAGCTGCTGCAAGGTCTCTTTGCACAACTTGACCTGGTCCTGCAGCACCTTCAGGTCATCCTGCAGCATCGGGTCAGGATGGTCCTGTTGCATCTCCTTGAGCAACACGCTCATGGTTGCCAGCGGTGTACCCAGCTCATGGGCAGCGCCCGCCGCCTGGGTGGCGACTGCCAGCAGTTGCTGGTCGCGCAGGCCTTCTTCCCGGCGGATGGCCCGCAACTCTTCCTGGCGACGCAGCTCTTCGGCCATGCGCGCGGCGAAGAACGTGATGACTGCCGCCGCCAGGGCGAAGCTCAACCACATCCCGTACACCTGCAGGTTTTCCCGGGCGATCGGGAAGGTTTGCAGCGGATAGAAGCGTGCGAGCAGCAAGGTATACAGGGTCAAGGCGATGCCCGACAGAATCACCGAGTAACGCCATGGCAAGGTCACTGCCGCGATGGTCAGCGGCACCAGGTAATAAGAGACGAAGGGGTTGGTCGACCCCCCCGAGAAATACAGTAATGCGCTGTGGATAAACAGATCGCAGGCCAGTTGCACCGCGTATTCGAGCTCGGTGACCGGCCAAGTGGTGCGCAGCCGAATGGCCGTGAAAGCACACAGCAGCATCGAACAGCCGAGCGTCGCGGCCAGTTGGAACCAGGGCAGTGGCAGCAGTTCGAGCCAGTAGGCCAGGCCTACGGAACCGGCTTGAGCGGCCAGGACCAAGGTGCGGATAAACGTCAACCGCCAGAGATTCTGGCGCGTGGCGGAAGTAATTTGGACGGGGGCGAGCATGAGCTCTCCTGATGAGCGCTCCAGGCGGATCGACGGGAGTATAACCAAGCGCGGGGGCTGACAGGCGAAAGTGCGGCAAACGGCCACATGCAGGAGCGAGCACGCTCGCGATGATCGTCAACGATAACGCTGGGAATCTGGCACCCCGCGGTGCTCTCGGGTTCATCGCGAGCATGTTCGCTCCTACAGGGGGTGATGTACACCTGTATAGAAGTTGTAACTGTGCGAACCAGATCATCAACGCTAGAGTCTGATGGGTTCACGCAGGGACACAACCTGCGCACCCACTTAGGAGCCTTCATGCACACATTCCGCCGTAGCGCCGCCCTCCTCGCCCTGAGTGCCGGCACTCTCGCCGCCCTTCCGGCCCTGGCCGCCGACGAGCTTCATTACAACCAGATTTCCCTGCGCGCCGAAGTCAGCCAGGAAGTGGCTCGCGACCTGATGATCGTGACCCTCTACACCGAAGAGCAGAATACCGACCCGGCCAAACTTGCCGCGGACGTCAGCACCACCATGAACAAGGCCCTGGCTCAGGCCAAGCAGGTCAAGGACATCACCCTGCGTCAGGGCAGCCGCAACAGCTACCCGATCTACGACACCAAGGGTCAGAAGATCACTGGCTGGCGCGAACGCGCTGAACTGCGCCTGGAAAGCTCGGACTTCGCCGCACTGTCGAAGCTGACCGGCGAACTCCTCACCGACCTGAAAATGGGCGGCATGGACTTCGCCATCGCCACGCCAACCCGCAAAGCCAGCGAAGACGCCCTGCTCAAGGACGCCGTTAGCGCCTTCAAGGCCCGTGCCCAATTGGCCACCGACGCCCTGGGTGGCAAGGGCTACAAAATCGTCAACCTGAACCTCAACAGCAACGGTTATCCACAACCGTATATGCGCGGGCCGATGATGATGAAAGCCGCCAGCATGGATGCCGCTCCAGTGACGCCGGAAGTGGAAGCCGGCACCAGCCAGGTCAGCATGACGGCCGATGGCTCGATTGAAGTGCTGATGCCTTGATTCGATGACATGAATTACAAAAACGGCGATCACTCAACTGATCGCCGTTTTTTTTGCGCCCCCTGCAGGAACTGACGCAGTCTCGGGCGCGTTCGGGCGATCTTTTGATCTTGTTCTATGCTCTCAAGGACATTTCAGTGGCGACCGAAAGATCGCAGCCTGCGGCATCTCCTACAGAGATGTCGTACAAGCCGAAATGAAAAGTTGCACCTTGTACAACTCGCACCTTGCGATCAGTACCCGTGCAACGATAACCACTTCGATTAACCGCCACACACCCCTCAAGGACGGGGTATAAATAGGTAACACCCTGCCCCACCCACGGGCACCCCAAGGCTTCAACGCACCAAAAAAGTGCGCCAGTTGCACTACAAAAAGGCCGCGCAAACGATCAAATGCGTCGAGTTTTATACAATTGCGACATTAAGGTACGTTCGTGCCACTGTTTAAGGCTTGTAGTCGCTCTGGATCTTGCATTGGGTATGGCCCCTGCATAAGTATCCGCAGGCACGACTCACGAGGTCGTCCTCAAAATCAAAAATGACAACAAATCATGAGGCCACCATGCTTAAACACGCGGTCATTCCGTTTTTAGTCGGCGCCAGCCTTTTGGCTAGTGCGCCGTTCGCTCAAGCTGCGACTAACCTGGTGTTCTGCTCCGAAGGGAGCCCGGCCGGTTTCGATCCAGGTCAATACACCACCGGAACCGACTTCGACGCCTCTGCCGAAACCATGTTCAACCGCCTGACCCAGTTCGAGCGCGGCGGCACCGCCGTAATTCCTGGCCTGGCGACCAGCTGGGACGTCTCCGATGACGGCCTGACGTACACCTTCCACCTGCGTGACGGTGTCAAGTTCCACACCACCCCGTATTTCAAGCCGACCCGCGAATTCAACGCCGACGACGTGCTGTTCACCTTTAATCGCATGATTAGCAAGGATGACCCGTTCCGCAAAGCGTACCCCACCGAATTCCCGTACTTCACCGACATGGGGATGGACACCAACATCACCAAGATCGATAAAGTCGACGACAAGACAGTCAAGTTCACCCTCAAGGACGTCGATGCCGCGTTCATCCAGAACATGGCCATGAGCTTCGCCTCGATCCAGTCCGCCGAATACGCCGCCCAGCTACTGAAAGATGGCAAGGCCGCCGACATCAACCAGAAGCCGGTCGGCACTGGTCCGTTCGTGTTCAAGAGCTACCAGAAAGATTCCAACATCCGCTACACCGGGAACAAGGACTACTGGAAGCCGGACGACGTCAAGATCGACAACCTGATCTTCGCCATCACCACCGACCCGTCGGTACGTATCCAGAAACTGAAGAAAAACGAATGCCAGGTCACCCTGTTCCCTCGTCCAGCCGACCTGAAAGCGCTGCGCGAAGACAAGACCCTGAAGCTGCCTGACCAGGCTGGTTTCAACCTGGGCTACATCGCCTACAACGTGATGGACAAGGTCAAGGGCAGCAATGAGCCAAACCCGTTGGCCCAATTGAAAGTGCGCCAGGCACTGGACATGGCAGTCAACAAGCAACAGATCATCGACTCGGTGTACCAGGGCGCTGGCCAACTGGCCGTCAACACCATGCCTCCGACCCAGTGGTCCTACGACACCACCATCAAGGATGCGCCGTACAATCCTGAGAAAGCCAAAGAGCTGCTCAAGGAAGCCGGCGTCAAGGACGGCACCGAAATCGTTCTCTGGGCCATGCCGGTACAGCGTCCGTATAACCCGAACGCCAAGCTGATGGCAGAAATGCTGCAGTCCGACTGGGCGAAGATCGGCCTCAAGGTCAAGATCCAGAGCTACGAATGGGGCGAGTACATCAAGCGCTCCAAAGACGGCGAGAACCAGGCGATGCTGATTGGCTGGAGCGGTGACAATGGTGATCCGGACAACTGGCTGAACGTGCTGTTCGGTTGCGACTCGCTGGAAGGCAACAACTTCTCGAAATGGTGCTACAAGCCGTTTGACGACATCGTCAAGCAAGCCAAGCGCACTTCGGATCAAGGCAAGCGCACCGAACTGTACAAGCAGGCGCAACACATCCTTAAAGACCAGACGCCGATGACACCTATCGCTCACTCGACGGTGTTCCAACCCATGCGCGCCAATGTGCAGGACTTCAAGATCAGCCCGTTTGGCTTGAACTCCTTCTACGGCGTCAGCGTCAGCAAATAAGGTTTGGTAACGGCGACGTCCATGACGTCGCCGTTACTTTGCCGACCGAGAAAGCAGGAAATTACCTACATCCAAATCGCCCACTGACTACAGGCGGGTGCTAGGACGCGTCGTCTTTTCCCACAAGTCTTTCGGACTTTTCGTATTTACTGCCGGACCCACGGTGCCTACCGTCGGGATCTGACCAGCGAATGCGTGGGCCCTCGGTTTTCTTGCTGCACGCCATGACTGGAACCAGTGACCCTCCCCGTCTGCGCACGGGACGAAGGCTCATTGACACAACACTGAACAAGAGAGAGAGCGTCATGCGTCATACCTTGGTTTTATCCGCATTGCTGGGCACTGGCCTGTTGGCCGCCACGTCCATGAGTCAGGCTGCCTCCAACAGCCTGGTGTTCTGTTCCGAAGGCAGTCCCGCCGGTTTCGACACTGCGCAGTACACCACCGCGACCGACAACGACGCCGCCGAACCGCTGTACAACCGCCTGGCAGAGTTTGAAAAAGGCTCAACCAACGTCGTACCCGGCCTGGCCACCAGTTGGGATATTTCCGAAGACGGTCTCACGTACACCTTTCACCTGCGCCCAGAGGTGAAGTTTCATACAACCAAGTACTTCACACCGACCCGCGACTTCAACGCCGATGACGTGCTGTTCACGTTCAATCGCATGCTCGACCCGCAGCAACCTTTCCGTAAGGCTTACCCGACCGAATTCCCCTATTTCAACGGGATGAGCCTGAACAAAAACATCGCCAAGGTCGAAAAGACCGGGCCGCTGACCGTGGTCATGACGCTCAACAGCGTGGACGCCGCGTTCATCCAGAACATCGCCATGAGCTTCGCCGCGATCCTCTCCGCCGAGTACGCCGACAAGCTGCTCGCCGAAGGCAAGCCGAGCGACATCAACCAGAAGCCGATCGGCACCGGGCCGTTCGTGTTCAAGAGTTACCAGAAAGACTCGAACATCCGCTACACCGGTAACAAGCATTACTGGGACCCGAGCCGGGTCAAGCTCGATAACCTGATTTTCGCCATCAACACCGACGCTTCGGTGCGCGTGCAGAAACTCAAGGCCAATGAGTGCCAGATTACCCTGCACCCACGCCCTGCCGACGTCACCGCGCTGAAAAACGACCCCAAGCTGCAATTGATCGAAAAGCCCGGTTTCAACCTCGGCTACATCGCCTACAACGTCCGTCACAAGCCATTCGACCAGCTCGAAGTGCGCCAGGCGCTGGACATGGCGGTGAACAAGCAAGGCATTCTCAATGCCGTTTACCAAGGTGCAGGGCAACTGGCGGTCAACGCTATGCCGCCGACCCAATGGTCCTACGATGAGACGATCAAGGACGCTGCCTATAACCCGGAAAAAGCCAAGGAACTGCTCAAAGCTGCCGGCGTGAAGGAAGGTACCGAAATCACCCTGTGGGCCATGCCCGTACAGCGCCCCTACAACCCCAACGCCAAGCTGATGGCCGAAATGCTCCAGGCTGACTGGGCGAAGATCGGCCTCAAGGTCAAGATTGTCAGCTACGAATGGGGCGAGTACATCAAGCGCACCAAGAATGGCGAGCACGACATCAGCCTGATCGGCTGGACCGGTGACAACGGTGACCCGGACAATTGGCTCGGCACGCTGTACAGCTGCGATGCCATCGGCGGCAACAACTACTCCATGTGGTGTGATCCGGCTTACGACAAGCTGATCAAGCAGGCCAAGGTCGTGACTGACCGCGACCAACGCACCCTGCTCTACAAACAGGCGCAGCAGTACCTCAAGCAGCAGGTACCGATCACGCCGGTCGCCCACTCGACGGTCAATCAGCCGTTGAGCGCCAAAATCGAAGGGTTCAAGGTCAGCCCTTTCGGTCGCAACGTTTTCTCGGGTGTCAGCATCGAAAAATAAAACCGTGTAGCTGAAAACGCTTGGGGGCGCATTGCGCCCTCCCGCAAGCGTGTTGCCGTAATTCGCCAATTTGGCACCAGGCAAACGTTTGCAACGCGTCAATGAGTTCAAAAGCAAATAGCCGAACCACCAAAAAAGGCCGGCATTAATAATAGAAACCAAGGAGCTTCACCCATGAAACTGAGCAGCACCGCGCTACTGGCCCTGGCCATCAGCAGCATTACCGCCACGGCATACGCTGAAACCCAGAGCCAGGCGTACACCCCGGTGACCGTGAATGAGAAAAGTGCCCAGAGCGAAGCCACCGGCTTTCTCGAAGGCCAGTCGATCACCGGCACCACTCGCAACTGGTACGCCAACGAACAACTGAAGCGGGGCGCCAATTTCGCTTACAAGAAAAATGGTGTTTCAACACCAACTGACCGCCGTATCAACTGGGTCCAGGGCACGATCCTCAAGTACAACTCGGGCTTCACCGAAGGCACCGTTGGCGTCAGCACTGAAGTGGCGGCCTACAACGCCATCGCCCTGGACCAGGACCGCAAGGACCTGGCGTCCAACAACGGCGGCGCACCGGGCACTCGCCCAGGCGCAGGCAACAACCGTACCCTGACCGAAGAAGGCGGCGACGCCGTTGGCCAGTGGAGCAAGTTGGGCCTGGCGAACGTCAAGGCACGTATTTCCAACACCACCCTGACCGCCGGTCGTCAGAACTTCAGCAGCCCGATGGTCGACGTCATCGGCAACCGTGCGCTGCCTTCGAGCTTCCAGGGTGTGGCGATCCACAGCGAAGAGCTGAACAACCTGGCGTTCGACCTGGCCACCTTCGATCGCAATTCACCGCGTACCGAACAAAGCCAGCGCAAATTCCGCACCGAATACGCCAATGGCATCGTTGAAACCGACCACGTCTACACCGGCGGTATCACCTACACCCCGTTCGCCAGCCTGACCACCAGCCTCTGGGCCACCCAGGCCGAAGACATCTGGAACCAGTACTATTTCGGCGCCACCCACGTACTGGGCGACAGCCAGGTACTGAGCCTGACCACCGGCCTGAACTACTACAAGACCCAGGAAGAAGGTAAGGCGCTGATCGGCGACATCGACAACGACACCTATTCCCTGTCGTTCGGCCTGACCCACCAGGCTCACAGCCTGACCTTCTCGTACCAGGAAGTGAACGGTAACGAGTACTTCGACTACCTGCACGAAACGAACGGCATCTACCTGGCCAACTCCCTGCTGTCGGACTTCAACGGCCCGAACGAGAAGTCGTTCCAGGTTGCCTACGGCTTGAACATGGCCGAATACGGCGTACCAGGCCTGAAGTTCAACATCTACCAGGCGCGCGGCTGGGGCATCGACGGCACCCACTACACCGGCAACAAAGGTGTGGCCGACAAAGGCTACGACGGCATCCAGTCGCAAGACGGCGAACACCATTACGAATACGGCATCGGTGCCACCTACGCTGTACAGAGCGGCCCGTTCAAGGCCACCACTATTCGTGGTACCTACACCGCGCACCGCGCCAGTGAAAACCAGGCTGATGGCAGCATCAACGAGTTCCGTCTGGTGACCACGGTTCCGTTCAACATTCTGTAAATACGCCAACCCGACGGCCGGCTCGTGACCAGTCGGCCGCCAGGTTTTCCAAACCAACCGATTGCAGAGGGTTCTTGATGAAAATGCTTCCCCTACGAGCGGCCATCGCGGCCGCGTTACTGAGTGTCGCTGTTGGCGTATCGGCCAAACCCCTGGTGGTTTGTACCGAAAACAGCCCCGAAGGCTTCGACATGGTCCAGTACACGACTGCAGTCACAGCCGATGCGGTGGCCGAGACCATCTTCAATCGCCTGGCGGACTTCAAGCCTGGCACCACTGATGTGATTCCGGCACTGGCCGAATCCTGGGACATCAGCGAAGACGGCCTGACCTACACCTTCCACCTGCGCCAAGGCGTCAAGTTTCACACCACCGAATACTTCAAGCCCACCCGCGACATGAATGCCGACGACGTGGTCTGGAGCTTCCAGCGTCAGCTGGACCCGAACCACCCGTGGCACAAACTGTCGAGCGTAGGCTTCCCGTACTTTGAAAGCATGGGCTTCAAGGAACTGCTGAAAAACGTCGAGAAGGTCGACGACAACACGGTCAAATTCACCCTGACCCGCCGCGAAGCACCGTTCCTGGCCGACATCGCCATGGCGTTCTCCTCGATCTACTCCGCCGAGTATGCCGACCAACTGCTCAAGGCCGGCAAGACCGGTGAACTGAACAACAAGCCGATCGGCACCGGCCCGTTCGTCTTCCAGCGCTACAACAAGGACGCCCAGGTTCGCTTCAAGGCCAACCCGGACTACTTCCGTGGCAAGGCGCCGGCCGACTCGTTGATCTTCGCCATCGCCACCGACAACAACGTGCGCCTGCAAAAGCTCAAGGCCAACGAATGCCAGGTTGCGCTGTATCCAAAGCCGGATGACATTCCGAGCATCAAGAAAGACGCCAAGCTGAAGGTTGACGAACTGAATGCGATGACCGTCGCGTACATCGCCATCAACACCCAGCACAAATACCTGAGTGACGTGCGCGTACGTAAAGCCATCGACATCGCCTTTGACAAGGAAGCGGCCGTCAACGCGCTGTTCGGCAAAGGCAATGCGACCGCGGCAGTCAACCCGTTTCCGGACACCCTGCTGGGCTACAACCACGACATGAAGAACCCTGTCCGTGACCTGGACAAGGCCCGCGCCCTGCTCAAGGAAGCCGGCGTACCGGAAGGCACCACCTTCACCCTGTTCACCCGCAACGGCGGTGGTGCGACCAACCCCAACCCCATGCTCGGCGCGCAGATGATGCAAGCTGACCTGGCCAAGATCGGGATCAAGATCGACATCCGCGTCATGGAGTGGGGCGAAATGCTCAAGCGCGCGAAAAACGGCGAGCACGATATGGTTTCCGCCGGATGGGCGGGCGATAACGGCGACCCGGATAACTTCCTGACGCCTATGCTCAGTTGCGAGGCGGCGAAGAACGGCGAAAACTACGCACGCTGGTGCAATGAAAAATTCCAGGCCCTGATCGACCAGGCCCGTGAAAAAACCGACCCGGCCGAACGTGCAGCACTGTACGAACAGGCTCAGGTTATCTTTAACCAGGACCAGCCATGGATCAGCCTGGCGCACACTAGAATGTTTACCGCAATGCGCAACAACGTAGAGGGCTACCACATTAGCCCCCTCACCACGAATAACTTCGCCACCACCCAGGTGAAGTAGATAAGAAACTCCCGGCATTCCTGACCCAGGCATGCCGGGCACGCCTAACCGGCTGATGAGGTACACCTTACGATGTTTAGTTTTATTGCCCGCCGACTGGGGTTACTGATCCCCACGTTCTTCGGCATCACCCTGCTGACTTTCGCGTTGATTCGCATGATCCCTGGCGACCCTGTGGAAGTCATGATGGGCGAACGCAGAGTCGACCCGGAAATGCACGCTCAGGCAATGGAACGCCTAGGTCTGAACAAACCCCTGTATGCCCAGTACCTGGATTACATCGGCAAACTGGCCCACGGCGATCTCGGGGAATCCCTGCGTACCCGTGAAAGCGTCTGGAACGAGTTCACCTCCCTATTCCCCGCGACCCTGGAACTGTCCATGGCCGCCCTGTTGTTCGCCGGTATCCTGGGCCTGCTGGCCGGGGTGATCGCGGCACTCAAGCGAGGGTCCCTGTTCGACCATGGGGTGATGGGTGTCTCCCTGGCGGGATACTCGATGCCGATCTTCTGGTGGGGCCTGATCCTGATCATGTTCTTCTCGGTCTCCCTGGGCTGGACCCCGGTGTCCGGGCGGATCGACCTGCTCTATGACATCGAGCCGCGAACCGGCTTCATGCTGATCGACACGCTGCTGGCCGATGACGTCGGCGCGTTCTTGGATGCCCTGCACCACCTGATCCTGCCGGCCATCGTGCTCGGCACCATCCCGCTGGCTGTCATCGCGCGGATGACCCGTTCGTCGATGCTCGAAGTGCTGCGTGAAGACTACATCCGTACCGCCAAGGCCAAGGGCCTGTCGCCGTCGCGCGTGGTGTTCGTGCACGGCCTGCGTAACGCGCTGATCCCGGTGCTGACCGTGGTCGGCCTGCAAGTCGGCACCCTGCTGGCCGGTGCGGTCCTGACCGAAACCATCTTCTCCTGGCCGGGCATCGGCAAGTGGCTGATCGAAGCCATTGGCGCCCGGGACTACCCGGTCGTGCAAAACGGCATCCTGTTAATCGCCTGCCTGGTGATTCTGGTCAACTTCGTAGTGGACATCCTCTACGGCTTTGCCAACCCACGCATCCGTCATCAGCGCTGAGGTCAAACCCCATGAGCACTCCAACATCCTCAGTAGCCACCACCACGTCCGCCGTGGATCAAAGCCTGCTGTATCCGTCGCCGTACAAAGAATTCTGGCAAGCGTTTTCCAAGAACAAAGGTGCCGTCGCCGGCCTGATGTTCATGCTGCTGGTGATTTTCTGCGCCATCTTCGCCCCGTGGGTTGCACCCCATGACCCGAGCGAGCAGTACCGCGACTTCCTGCTCACCCCGCCAGCCTGGCTGGAAGGTGGGCAGATCCAGTTCTTGCTGGGTACCGATGAACTGGGCCGCGACCTGCTGTCGCGCCTGATCCAGGGTTCGCGCCTGTCGCTGCTGATCGGTTTGTCGTCAGTGGTGATGTCGCTGATCCCGGGGATCCTGCTGGGCCTGTTTGCCGGCTTTTTCCCCAAAGCGGTCGGCCCGACCATCATGCGCCTGATGGACATCATGCTGGCCCTGCCGTCCCTGCTGCTGGCCGTGGCGATCGTCGCCATCCTCGGCCCTGGCCTGATCAACACCGTGATCGCCATCGCCGTGGTGTCCCTGCCGTCCTATGTTCGCCTGACCCGCGCCGCGGTCATGGGCGAGTTGAACCGCGACTACGTGACCGCCGCGCGCCTGGCCGGTGCCGGCCTGCCGCGCCTGATGTTCGTCACCGTGCTGCCCAACTGCATGGCGCCGCTGATCGTTCAGGCGACCTTGAGTTTTTCGTCTGCGATTCTCGATGCCGCCGCCCTGGGCTTCCTCGGCCTTGGCGTACAACCGCCAACCCCTGAGTGGGGCACCATGCTGGCCTCGGCCCGCGACTACATCGAACGCGCCTGGTGGGTCGTCAGCCTGCCTGGCTTGACCATTTTGCTCAGCGTGCTGGCAATCAACTTGATGGGTGACGGCCTGCGCGATGCGCTGGACCCGAAACTCAAGAACGCCGCCTGAGGAGATTCCAATGTCACTGCTAGAAATCAAGAATCTCAACGTTCGCTTCGGCGACAAGAACGCTACGCCCGTGGTCGATGGCCTCGACTTGAAAGTCGACAAGGGCGAAGTGCTGGCCATTGTTGGCGAGTCGGGTTCGGGCAAGTCCGTGACCATGATGGCGCTGATGGGCCTGATCGAGCATCCAGGTATCGTCACCGCTGACTCGCTGAGCTTTGACGGCAAAGACATACTCAAGCTCAACAATCGCCAGCGTCGGCAGATCGTCGGTAAAGACCTGTCCATGGTCTTCCAGGACCCGATGACCGCGCTGAACCCGAGCTACACCGTCGGTTTCCAGATCGAAGAAGTGCTGCGCCTGCACCTGAAAATGTCCGGCAAGCAAGCGCGCAAACGCGCCATCGAACTGCTGGAAAAAGTCGAAATCCCGGGCGCCGCCAGCCGTATGGACGCCTACCCGCATCAACTGTCGGGTGGCATGAGCCAGCGCGTTGCGATCGCCATGGCGATTGCCGGCGAACCGAAACTGCTGATCGCCGACGAACCGACCACCGCACTGGACGTGACAATCCAGGCGCAGATCATGGACCTGCTGCTGGCGTTGCAGAAAGAGCAGAACATGGGCCTGGTGCTGATCACCCACGACCTCGCGGTCGTGGCTGAAACCGCCCAGCGCGTGTGCGTGATGTACGCCGGCCAAGCGGTCGAAGTCGGCCAGGTGCCGCAACTGTTCGACATCCCGGCCCACCCGTACAGCGAAGCGCTGCTCAAGGCGATCCCAGAACACAGTCTGGGCGCCTCGCGCCTGTCGACCCTGCCGGGCATCGTCCCGGGTCGCTACGACCGTCCGCAAGGCTGCCTGCTCTCGCCGCGCTGCCCGTACGTGCAGGACAACTGCCGCGTGCAGCGTCCAGCCCTTGACCCGAAAAGCAACAGCCTCGCCCGCTGCTTCTACCCGCTGAACCAGGAGGTGGCGTAATGGCCGTCGTTCTTACCGCCCGCGACCTGACCCGTCACTACGAAGTGTCCCGTGGCCTGTTCAAGGGTCACGCCACCGTACGCGCCCTCAACGGTGTGTCGTTCGAGCTGGAAGCCGGCAAGACCCTCGCCGTCGTGGGTGAGTCGGGCTGCGGCAAATCCACCCTGGCCCGGGCCCTGACCCTGATCGAGGAACCGTCCTCCGGGTCCCTGAAAATCGCCGGCCAGGAAGTCGCCGGCGCCGACAAGGCCCAGCGCAAGCAACTGCGCAAAGACGTGCAGATGGTGTTCCAGAGCCCCTACGCGTCGCTGAACCCTCGGCAGAAAATCGGTGATCAACTGGCCGAGCCTTTGCTGATCAACACCAACCTGTCGGCCACCGAACGTCGCGAGAAAGTCCAGGCGATGATGAAACAGGTGGGCTTGCGCCCTGAGCATTACCAGCGTTATCCGCACATGTTCTCCGGCGGTCAGCGCCAGCGGATCGCCCTGGCTCGCGCCATGATGCTGCAACCGAAAGTGCTGGTGGCGGACGAACCGACCTCGGCGCTGGACGTGTCGATCCAGGCGCAGGTGCTGAACCTGTTCATGGATTTGCAGCAAGAGTTCAACACTGCCTACGTGTTCATCTCCCACAACCTGGCGGTGGTGCAACACGTCGCCGATGACGTGATGGTGATGTATCTCGGTCGCCCGGTAGAAATCGGTCCGAAAAACGACATCTACGAGCGTCCCCTGCACCCGTACACCCAGGCGTTGCTGTCGGCCACCCCAACCATTCACCCGGACCCCAGCAAGCCTAAGATCAAGATCGTCGGCGAGTTGCCCAACCCGTTGAACCCCCCGCCCGGCTGCGCCTTCCACAAGCGCTGCCCGTATGCGACCGAGCGTTGCAAAACCGAAGAGCCAGCCCTGCGCCCTCTCGATAATCGTCAGGTGGCTTGCCACTATGCCGAGCAGTTCGTGCACGGCGCGGCATAAAAATGTGGGAGCGGGCTTGCTCGCGAAAGCGGCCTATCAGTCGACAACNNTCAGTCGACAACGATAGCGACTGACACGCTGCCTTCGCGAGCAAGCCCGCTCCCACAGGGATTTTGCTCGTTCATCCAACCCCTTCTATTTCGATTGCGCATTAATCGGGAGAGACGGGGTTTTCTTTTGTCTGCGATTTACGTCTGGCTGTCACCTTCTTCATCATCGGAGTCCGGCTCATCGGTGGTCGAGTCATCATCGTTGTCGGCACCACCCTGCCCCTTATCGCCCGGTTCCGATTCGGACTTGGCGATCATCAGATCACCATGGGTTCCCTGCCCGCTCGACGCCTGGGTTTCGTGATCCTCGCATTCGGCCCAGACCGCAGAGCTGCCGAGTGCCAGCATCAGCAAAACCTTCAACAGCAACACAATGCGTAGCAACCTGTTCATAGTCGAATCCATCCTTTTGCAGGTGAAATTTCTGTGCCTGGCTGGCGCTCTGTGAAATCTAGTTCCGATCACCCGGGTTCTCCAGATAGGACGCTAACGGCTGGGCGGAAATGCCGTGGACAGGGAGAATGGTTGGCAATAAGCGTTATGCCGAAAAGATCAAACGATCGCAGCCTTCGGCAGCTCTCACGCAGAGCGTGGGAACGATCGGGCTCGCCAACAAAAAACCCCGCAGCTTTCGCAACGGGGTTTTCGGTGTTTCAAGTCAACGCTTAGTGGTGCTCACGCGTCGCACGGAATTTCACGTCCGGCCAGCGTTCTTCCATCAGTGCCAGGTTGACCCGGGTCGGCGCGAGGTAGGTCAGGTGACCACCGCCGTCCAGTGCCAGGTTTTCCACGGCCTTGTTGGAGAATTCCTCAAGCTTCTTCTTGTCGCTGCATTCGATCCAGCGCGCGGAGTACACGGTGATCGGCTCGTAGGAGCACTCGACCTTGTATTCCTCCTTCAAGCGGCTGGCGACCACGTCGAACTGCAGCACACCGACGGCGCCGAGGATGATGTCGTTGCTGCGCTCCGGGAAGAAAACCTGGGTCGCACCTTCTTCGGCCAATTGTTGCAGGCCCTGGCGCAGTTGCTTGGATTTCAGCGGGTCCTTGAGGCGTACGCGGCGGAACAGTTCCGGGGCGAAGTGCGGGATGCCGGTAAAGCCCAGGACTTCGCCTTCGGTGAAGGTATCGCCGATCTGGATAGTGCCGTGGTTGTGCAAACCGATGATGTCGCCGGCAAACGCTTCTTCCAGTTGCTCACGCTCGGAGGAGAAGAACGTCAGCGCATCGCCGATCCGCACGTCCTTGCCGGTGCGCACGTGGCGCATCTTCATGCCTTTTTCGTACTTGCCGGAGCAGATACGCATGAAGGCGATACGGTCGCGGTGTTTCGGGTCCATGTTCGCCTGGATCTTGAAGATGAAGCCCGAGAACTTCTCTTCCACCGGCTCCACGGTACGCTCGTTGGCCACTCGTGCCAGCGGGCGCGGCGCCCAATCAACGACGGCGTCGAGAACGTGATCGACACCGAAGTTACCCAATGCTGTACCGAAGAACACCGGGGTCAGTGGACCGTCGAGGAATTCCTGCTGGTTGAACTCGTGGCAGGCGCCCTGCACCAGTTCCAGTTGCTCGATGAAGCGCTCGTACTCGTCACCCAGGTGGGCGCGGGCTTCATCTGAATCGAGCTTCTCGATGATCTTGGTTTCGGTGCGTTCGTGACCGTGACCGGCGGTGTAGACAATGATGTAGTCGTCGGCGAGATGGTACACGCCCTTGAAGTCACGGTAGCAGCCGATCGGCCAGGTGATCGGCGCCGCCTTGATCTTGAGGACCGCTTCGATTTCGTCGAGCAGTTCAATCGGGTCGCGAATGTCACGGTCGAGTTTGTTGATGAAGCTGACGATCGGCGTGTCACGCAGACGGCAGACGTCCATCAGGGCGATGGTCCGTGGCTCAACGCCCTTGCCGCCGTCGAGGACCATCAAGGCCGAGTCCACTGCCGTCAGGGTGCGGTAGGTGTCTTCGGAGAAGTCTTCGTGGCCCGGGGTGTCGAGCAGGTTGATCATGTGCTCGCGATACGGGAACTGCATGACCGACGTGGTAATGGAAATACCACGTTGCTTTTCCATTTCCATCCAGTCGGAGGTGGCATGGCGGTCGGACTTACGAGATTTCACCGTACCGGCTACCGCAATCGCCTTGCCCATCAGCAAGAGCTTCTCGGTGATGGTGGTCTTACCGGCATCGGGGTGGGAAATAATGGCGAAAGTGCGGCGTTTCGCGACTTCGGCGGCCTGTTTGGTCATGGGAAATCGCCTGGCAGGTGATTCAAAAAAGGGCGCAGATTATAGCCCAACTTGATTGAATATCCGAACCATTGAGCACATTAGGGGTGGCCAAATGATTCTTCAGATGGGAACCTTTTAATACACGGAGACGTCCACTCCCCCGTAACGACCACTCGTCGGGGGCTTGAAATACCTGCAAAGCGGCCTGACGAGGCTGTGCTCATAGCTCAATAGCCGTACGCCTCCCCCTGTAGGAGCGAGCAAGCTCGCGATGGACGTTAACGACAACGCTGGGTACTTGAATGTGCGCGTTGTCTGAAGGTTTTTCGCGAGCATGCTCGCTCCTACAGGGGACCGCGCCCGGCATGAGCTGCTTCTCGCGATCATTTTTTCGGCAGCCAGGAATGGCGTTGCCACACGAGAAAGTGTTCGCCGACTGAAAAAAAGGAGTCCGCCTGTGGCTATTCGCTATGGCAAAGGGCTGATAGGAGGCGCGCTGGTAATCGCCCTTCTGGCCCTGCTGGTCCACTGGATCGGCATCAACACGATCAAACACTACCGCGACGATTTGTTGTTTTACCTGCAAGCTCATCTGATTCTCGTCCTCGCTTCCATGCTGGCCGCCCTCATTGTGGGCATTCCTGCCGGCATCTTCCTCAGCCGCCCGACCATGGTTGGACGCGCCGAACGCTTCATGCAGGTCTTCAACATCGGCAACACCGTGCCACCTCTCGCCGTACTGGCCATTGCCCTGGGCGTCCTTGGCATCGGCAGCGGCCCCGCGATCTTCGCCCTGTTCCTCGCTTCATTGTTGCCGATCGTGCGCAACACCTACGAAGGCCTGAAAAACGTCCAGGGTTCGCTCAAGGAAGCGGCCGTCGGCATCGGCATGACCCCGTCTCAGGTGCTGTGGCGGGTCGAACTGCCCAATGCCGTGCCGATCATCATCGGCGGCGTGCGCGTCGCCTTGGCGATCAACGTCGGGACGGCGCCGCTGGCGTTCCTGATCGGCGCCAACAGCCTGGGCAGCCTGATCTTCCCCGGCATCGCCCTGAACAACCAGCCGCAACTGCTGCTGGGTGCGGCCTGCACCGCCCTGCTGGCGTTGCTGCTCGACGGCCTGGTGACACTCGCCAGCCGTCTCTGGCTCGAACGCGGTTTGCGCCCGTCTTAAGCCCCGGCAAAGGAATCATCATGAAAACATCAAGCTTTTTACTAGGCTGCATGCTGCTGTTCGCAGGATTTGCCCAAGCCGCGGATAAACCCGTTATCCGCATCGGCGCCCGGGTATTCACCGAGCAAACCCTGCTCGCGGAAATCACCTCTCAATACCTGCGCGCCAAGGGTTATGACACCCGGGTGACCGGTGGCTTGGGCAGTAACCTGGCCCGCAGCGCCCAGGAAAGTGGCCAACTGGATCTGATGTGGGAATACACCGGCGTGTCGCTGGTGGCCTACAACCATGTCACCGAAAAACTCGACAGCGCACAGTCCTACACCAAGGTGAAAGAACTCGACGCGAAAAAAGGCCTGATTTGGCTCACTCCGTCGAAGTTCAGCAACACATACGCATTGGCGCTGCCGGAAAAAACCGCAAAGGCCTACCCGCAGATCAACTCCATCAGCGAACTGAACACCGTGATGCAGGCTGAGGCGAAAACCAATCACCTTGTCGCGCTGGACACTGAGTTCGCCAACCGTTCCGACGGTCTGGACGGCATGGTTGACCTCTACGGCATGAACCTGACCCGCAAAAACATCCGCCAGATGGATGCCGGGCTGGTCTACACCGCCCTGCGCAATGGCCAGGTGTTCGCAGGCCTGGTCTACACCACCGACGGTCGCCTGAACGCCTTCAAGCTCAAGTTGCTTGAAGACGACAAGCATTACTTCCCGGACTACACCGCTGCGCCGGTGGTGCGTCAGGATTACCTCGATGCCCATCCGCAACTGGCGCAAGAGATCAAGCCGCTGGCCGAACTGTTCGATGACGAAACCATGCGCCAGCTCAACGCGCGGGTCGATGTCGATCACGAAAGCCCTTCGTCCGTTGCCGCAGATTTCCTGCGCCAGCATCCAATCAAATAAGGAGGAAAAGCCATGGAATTTATCAACGCCTTTTCCCACCTCGACTGGGCACAGGTACTGCACCTGACCGGGCAACACATCACCCTGGTCGGCATCGCCGTGACCTTGGCGATCGTGGTTGGCGTGCCGCTGGGCGTCCTGATGACGCGCTTTCCGACGCTCGCCGGGCCGCTGCAGGCCAGCGCCACCGTACTGCTGACCGTACCATCGATTGCCCTGTTCGGCCTGCTGCTGCCGTTCTACTCGAAATTCGGCCAGGGCCTGGGCCCGATGCCGGCCATCACCGCGGTGTTCCTGTACTCGCTGCTGCCCATCATGCGCAACACCTACCTGGCCCTGACCAACGTCGAACCGGGCATCCGCGAAGCCGCGCGCGGTATCGGCATGACCTTTGGCCAGCGCCTGCGCATGGTCGAACTGCCGATTGCCGTGCCGGTAATCCTTGCCGGCGTGCGCACCGCCGTGGTCATGAACATCGGCGTGATGACCATTGCCGCGACCATCGGTGCCGGCGGCCTCGGCGTGCTCATCCTCGCTTCCATCAGCCGCAGCGACATGTCGATGCTGATTGTCGGCGCCGTGCTGGTCAGCCTGCTGGCCATCTTCGCCGACCTGCTCCTGCAATGGCTGCAACGCTCGCTGACTCCTAAAGGACTGCTCAAATGATCGAACTTCAAAACCTCAGCAAGACCTTCCAAAGCAACGGCAAAGACGTGAAAGCCGTGGACTCGGTGAGCCTGACCGTCAATGAAGGCGAAATTTGCGTGTTCCTCGGGCCTTCGGGTTGCGGCAAAAGCACCACGCTGAAGATGATCAACCGCCTGATCACACCGACCTCGGGCAAGATCCTGATCAATGGTGAAGACACCACCGGTCTCGACGCAGTGACCCTGCGCCGTAACATCGGCTATGTGATCCAGCAGATCGGTCTGTTCCCGAACATGACCATCGAGGAGAACATCGTGGTGGTGCCGAAACTGCTCGGCTGGGACAAACAGAAGTGCCACGACCGCGCCCGCGAGTTGATGAGCATGATCAAGCTCGAACCCAAGCAGTACCTGCATCGCTACCCTCGGGAATTGTCCGGTGGCCAGCAACAGAGGATCGGCGTGATTCGCGCGCTGGCCGCTGATGCACCACTGTTGCTGATGGACGAACCGTTCGGCGCCGTCGACCCGATCAACCGCGAAATGATCCAGAACGAATTCTTCGAGATGCAGCGGGCGCTGAACAAGACCGTGATCATGGTCAGCCATGACATCGACGAAGCCATCAAGCTCGGCGACAAGATCGCGATCTTTCGTGCTGGCAAATTGCTGCAGATTGACCACCCGGACACCCTGCTGGCCCACCCGGCTGACGACTTTGTCAGCAACTTCGTCGGCCAGGACAGCACTCTCAAGCGCCTGTTGCTGGTCAAGGCTGAAGACGCGGCGGATAACGCCCCGTCCGTCAGCCCGGAGACCTTGGTGGCCGAGGCGCTGGAACTGATGGACGAGCATGACCGGCGTTATGTCGTGGTCACCGACGGTGAGAACAAGGCGCTGGGTTATGTACGACGCCGCGACCTGCACCGTCAGACCGGTGCCTGCGCGCAGTACTTGCGCGAGTTCAACGCTACGGCGGCCTACGACGAGCATTTGCGTATCCTGCTGTCGCGCATGTATGAGTTCAATCGAGCGTGGCTACCGGTGATGGATGCCGAACGAGTGTTTCTGGGCGAGGTGACGCAAGAATCGATTGCCGAGTATCTGAGCTCCGGCAAGTCACGTGGCGGCAAGACCCAAATCGTTTCGCCGGCCGAAACTGTGTCGGCCTGATAGCCTGCTTCAACCGACCGCGTTCAACCGATGGAGGGGGGGTAATAGGCTGCTTTATATTTTAGGAGCTGCCCCCTATTAGAAATAGAAAACTCTCACAAAAACACAATTTCCATTCTTTTTAACTCTTAAAACTAACACTTCAGATAGTTTCAACACCTTTCGACTCGTGACACCATCAGTCCGGATTCAAACAAAATATCTGAATCACAACAGCTTGCTCGAGTGACCAATAACTTTTTCGAATCAAGGAATAGATTAATGAAAACTAAAACAACTGAAAGTGTGAAAAACGTGCCGAATGAAATCAGAATTAGCGGCACCCCTACACAGAATATAAAAACCGGAAACCCCCTCAATGCTAACACCGGCGTGAGCGTGCACGGCCCAAACGGAAGTACATTCCCCAATGAGTTTATCAACTGGGAAGTATCATCGCAGCCGGCTTCCAATATGACTGCCATTAAAACTGGCACTCAATTCGCAAGAATCCATTTGCCTAGTGTACAGAGAAGCTACAACGTAACAGTAACTGCAACAGTGCATAACTATCCAAACCTGAAAGCAACCTCGACATTTGCTGTCAATGCAGTTTAATCAAATCTAGTTTTAAAAATCACCAAACCAGCAAACCAACACATGTAGTCACTTTACTGCTGACTTTTCCACCGAAACAAAGTTTTTGTGGTGAAGGAGCTTGCTCACTCGCCACAAAAACCGTTCGAATTCCTTTCAAATCGCCCTCTTGGGGGAACATCAATCCGTCATCCCTGTCGGTTACACAGGTAGCTGTAGGCTGCCTTACGACGGATGCGTGCAAAAACGCGACATTTTTTGTTGATCTCAAGCCCCTCACGCCCTAAAGTTCGCGCCGAACGTCCATGCTGGAAACGATCCATCCGGCTCAAGTACTGACGACGAGACAGCAAGGCCAAGGGAAAGCAGCGCTACCCATGGCCTTTTTGCTTTCGGCGACATGCCTTGGGAAGTAGGCGAACCAAAGTGGGGATACGGAGGACGTTCATTTGCACCCATTGATAATTTCAGTTTGCCAGTAGGAGTTCCCAGCATGTCGATCCAGGTCGAAGACTATTTCGCGCGTGAAACCTTCCAGAAAATGAAGGCGTTCGCCGACAAGCAAGAAACCCCGTTCGTGGTGATCGACACCGCGATGATCAGCCAGGCCTACGATGACCTGCGCGCCGGTTTCGAATTCGCCAAGGTCTACTACGCGGTCAAGGCCAACCCGGCGGTAGAAATCATCGACTTGCTCAAAGAGAAAGGCTCGAGCTTCGACATCGCCTCGATCTACGAGCTGGACAAAGTGCTGAGCCGCGGCGTCAGCGCTGATCAGATCAGCTACGGCAACACCATCAAGAAATCCAAGGACATCCGCTACTTCTTCGAGAAGGGCGTGCGCCTGTATGCCACCGACTCCGAAGCCGACTTGCGCAACATCGCCAAGGCCGCACCGGGCTCGAAAGTCTATGTACGCATCCTGACCGAAGGCTCGACCACCGCCGACTGGCCTCTGTCGCGCAAATTCGGCTGCCAGACCGACATGGCCATGGACTTGCTGATCCTCGCCCGTGACCTGGGCCTGGTGCCGTACGGCATCTCCTTCCACGTAGGCTCGCAGCAGCGCGATATCAGCGTCTGGGACGCCGCGATCGCCAAGGTCAAGGTGATCTTCGAACGCCTGAAGGAAGAAGACGGCATCGTACTGAAGCTGATCAACATGGGCGGTGGCTTCCCGGCCAACTACATCACCCGCACCAACAGCCTGGAAACCTACGCCGAAGAAATCATTCGCTTCCTCAAGGAAGACTTCGGTGACGACCTCCCGGAAATCATCCTGGAACCAGGCCGCTCGCTGATCGCCAACGCCGGCATCCTGGTCAGCGAAGTGGTGTTGGTCGCCCGTAAATCCCGCACCGCCGTCGAGCGTTGGGTGTACACGGACGTGGGCAAGTTCTCCGGCCTGATCGAAACCATGGACGAAGCCATCAAGTTCCCGATCTGGACCGAAAAGAAAGGCGAGATGGAAGAAGTCGTCATCGCCGGCCCAACCTGCGACAGCGCCGACATCATGTACGAAAACTACAAGTACGGCTTGCCGCTGAACCTGGCGATCGGTGATCGCCTGTACTGGCTGTCGACCGGCGCCTATACCACCAGCTACAGCGCGGTTGAGTTCAATGGCTTCCCGCCGTTGAAGTCGTTCTACGTGTAAGCGCTACACGCCGAAATCAAAAAGCCCATGACGAGTCATGGGCTTTTTTGTGCCTGAAATTTTTTGTACCTGATCGTTCCCACGCTCTGCGTGGGAACGATCTGTCTTCAGGTGTGCCTACAGTTCGGCGCAACGTTTGGCGTAGTCGTCGGCCATTGCGTGAATCCGGGGCTCGGTTGCGCCCATGAGCGCCTGGCTCGACACCCGAAGAAAGTTCAGATTGCCATTGGCCAATGCTTTGCGTAGCCAGACCAATGCAGTATCGATACTCCCCTCTGCGGCCAACACCGCCGCAAAACTGAACTGCCCACGAAAATCCCCTCCCTCTGCCGAGCGCCGATACCAGTCCCGAGCCGCTTGGGGATCTGCCGGGCAAACACGCCCCTCTTCCAGATAGCGTCCCAGCAGGTTCATCGATTTCGCGTGGCCAAGCTCGGCAGCGCGGCGATACAGGTTCCGCGCCGACGATTGATCCTCAGCCACCCCACGCCCGGTCGCCAGCAGATTGGCGTAGTTGTACATCGCCCAATCCAGCCCCGCTTCTGCGGCGATTCGATAATGCCGGGCAGCCGCCGCTGCATCGGCCACACACCCCCAGCCGTGTTCGTGACATCGCCCCAGCATGTTGCGGGCCATCAGGTGCCCTTGTCGGGCGGCGATGTCGAACCAGCGCAACGCCAGCGGTTGATCCTGGGCGATTCCATTTCCGTCCAGCAGGATCTGCCCAAGCAGCGCCTGGGCATCGACAAGCCCCTCGCGGGCTGCTGCTACGATCGCCTGGGCCGCACGGGCCGGGCTTTCGTCGAGCATGGCTTTGAGACGGTCTCCATCGAGTACCTCTTGGCGGCGCAATTGAAAACTCATACCTCGACCCAACGGCGCAACAGGTTGTGATACGTGCCCGTCAGGCTGATCAATGACGGGTGATCTGGCACGTCCTGGGTCAACTGCCGGATCGCCCCGTCCATCTCGAACAGCAGCGCACGCTGGCTGTCTTCGCGCACCAGGCTCTGGGTCCAGAAAAACGAGGCGTAGCGCGTACCACGGGTGACGGCGTTGACCTTGTGCAGGCTGGTGCCGGGGTACAGCACCATGTCACCCGCCGGCAACTTCACCCGCTGGGTGCCGTAGGTGTCCTGGATTTCCAGCTCCCCGCCGTCGTAATCCTCAGGCTCGCTGAAGAACAAAGTGGCCGAGAGGTCGGTGCGCACCCGTTCGATACTGCCCTTGGGCTGACGCACCGCGTTGTCGATGTGGAAATCGAAACTGCCGCCAGCCATGTAACAGTTCAGTAACGGAGGAAACACCTTGTGCGGTAACGCTGCTGACATGAACTGCGGGTTTTTCCACAGCCGCTCCAGCATGGCCGCGCCGATTTCCTTGGCCAGCGGGTGGCCTTCGGGTAATTGCAGATTGTGCTTGGCCTTGGCCGACTGGTACCCGGCCGTGATCTTGCCATCAGCCCAATCGGCCTGTTGCAGAGCCTCGCGAATGCGCTGCACTTCTTCTTTTTCGAACAGGCCGGGAATGTGCAGCAGCATGGGGCAAGCACCAGAAAGCAAAGGGATGCCAATGGTATTGATTCTTATTGCCCTTGTAAAACCCGCGAGACGAATGAAACAGTAAAAACCGTAAGGCTAAATTGTAAAGATTGTAAATTCAGTGCGAATAGTAATTTTTCGCAATTGATACAAATACGTGTTTACACTATATTCCGCGGCCTCAAATCCTTGGGGAGGGGAATAAAAATGTCACGCCAACAACCACAACTACCGGTCAGTTCACCGCGTTTACTCGCTTCTGCAATTGGCGTGGCGATCACTGCCGGCTCTGCGGGCCAAATGGTTTTCGCGGCGGAAAAAACCAGCGAGCAGGCACCGAGCAACACGATTTCCCTCGGCGCAACCGCGATCACCGGCGAAGCCCAGGATGAGACCTCCTACAACGTCGAAAAAGCCTCCTCGCCCAAGTACACCGCGCCCCTGGTCGACACTCCGCGCTCGATCACTGTCATCCCGCAACAAGTCCTCAAGGACACCGGCGCCCTGAACATGCAGGACGCACTGCGTACCGTCCCGGGCATCACCTTCGGTGCCGGTGAAGGCGGTAACCCTCAGGGCGACCGTCCGTTCATCCGCGGTTTCGATGCCCAGGGCGATACCTACCTGGACGGCGTGCGCGATACCGGTTCGCAGAGCCGTGAGATCTTTGCCGTTGAATCGATCGAAGTCAGCAAGGGCCCTAACTCCGCCATTGGCGGTCGCGGCGCTGCCGGTGGCAGCATCAACCTGGTGAGCAAGAAAGCGCATCTGGGCGACTCGTTCGACGGTGGCTTTACCTGGGGTTCGGACCAGACCCAGCGTTACACCATGGACGGCAACTACCAGTTCTCCGACACCGTTGCCGGTCGCCTGAACCTGATGAGCCACGAAAGCAATGTCGCCGGTCGCGAAAGCGTCGACTACGATCGCTGGGGCGTCGCGCCTTCTCTGGCCTTCGGCCTGGGCACCGACACCCGTGTCAACCTTGACTACTACCATCTGGAAAGCAACGACACGCCAGATTCGGGTATTCCCTACACCATCCCGGCCGGTGGCTCGGCTGCCCGCACCAAGTCCAATCCGGACAAGCCCTATGCCGGCGGCGATAGCAGCAACTTCTACGGCCTGACCGATCGTGACTTCCGCAAGGGTCGTACCGACACCGCGACCATCGCCATCGAGCACGACCTGAACGACGCGTTGACCGTCAAGAACACCCTGCGCCACGGCAGCAGCATGCAGGACTACATCCTGACCCAGCCGGACGACAGCAAGGGCAACGTCAACAACGGTACCGTGTGGCGTCGGGCCAACACCCGCGTCAGCAACACCGATACGACGACCAACCAGACCGACCTGTTTGGTGACGTCTACATCGCAGGCTTCAAGAACAGCTTCGCGACCGGTATCGAGTTGAGCCGCGAGGAAAGCAAGAAGTCCTCGTATACCGTCAACACCGACACCACGCCAGGGACCACTCCAGTCACCACCACGTGCAACCCGGCAATCATCGGCGCACCCAGCGGCTACAACTGCACCTCGCTGTCGAACCCGAACCCGAACGATCCATGGAACGGTTCGATCACCCGCAACTACGCCGGCACCGACACCACGGGTAAAACCTATGCGCTCTACGTGTTCGACACACTGACGTTGTCCGAACAGTGGCTGGTGAACATGGGCCTGCGCTACGACCATTTCGACACCGACTACAAGACCTACAACGCCGCAGGCACCACGACCTCCAAGGGCGATGACGTCAGCGAATTCGTAACCGGTCAGTTCGGTGTGGTCTACAAACCAGCGGAGAACGGCAGCATCTATGCGTCCTACGCAACGTCCGCGATACCTCCGGGCTCCACGCTTGGCGAAGGTCAGGACGGCAATCCGCTGGGCGGCACCCCGGATCGCAACGGCAACCTGCTGAAAAGCGACCTGGAGCCGGAGACCACCAAGAACTACGAA
>CXWK01000222.1_pt1 | contig 34643 bp, 31 predicted proteins | sample 590851 | NCBI WGS metagenome assembly CXWK01 (sample SAMEA3498364, study PRJEB10139) | wastewater metagenome | biome: wastewater treatment plant; material: activated sludge | place: Denmark | collected 2014-08-01
ATCGCGACGTCTCGCTCCGCCAGGCCGGTCTCGGCCATGACGGCGGCGAGCGCTATCCGCACCGCCGCCGGAGTCAGGTACGAGCCGGGCTCGAACCGGTCGGGCATCAGGCCACCCGCCGCTGACGGGCTGTGGGTCGTGGCGAAGACATCCGGGGGGCTGGGGTCACCACCAGCATTGTCGCGCCGCCGGCCGGTCGTCATGTTCTTGAACATGCCGCCCAGCGGCCATGACCCCGGGTACCCACCCAAGCACCGCCACCACCACCACCACCACCACCGGCCTACCTACAGGACTTCGATGCCGGTGGTGACATGGGTCACCGAAAACGGTGTTCTACGCCGTGGCGCGCACACGGATTCGGCGGGCGTCGTGTTCCTGACCTGTGGCTCGCAGGAGCGACGCTGTCCTCCGCCGGGCAGCGGGCGGCTCGGTCCGTGCGGCCGCGGCGATGCGTTCAGGCCGGATTGTCTCCGTGTCGATAGCAGAGAGGAACCGGGCCTCCGCGTCGGCCTGATCGGTGACGGCCGGGCCGCCGTCATGGCCGGTGTTTTCGGCCCGGGCCCGGCATGTTCGTCTTCGTGAGCTCGGTTCCTGCCGGTTCGGTCGCGTGTGCCCTCTTCTCCCCCGCTGGTGGTCATCTCGCCCGAAGTGCCATAAGGTACCCTTATGTTTGACTCTTCGAGGTTTGCTCGGGTTGCTGGGACGGCCGGCGGGTCCCTCCGCGACTTGGCCCGCTCGTCGGACCCGTCGGTCGCTGGCGCGTCCAAGGCCGGCCTCTACGGCGAGGAAGCCACCAGGGACCTCCTGGACCGTGTGTTGGCCCAGGTCGACCTCAAGAGACCGGACCGGTCCGACGTCTTCGTCCGTCACGATCTGAGTGTCCCGGGCGCCCAAGGCCGTCACCGGGGCGTGAACGTCGACCACATCATCATCCGCGGACGCCGCGTCGTGATCGTCGACTCGAAGGTCTGGAAGTCCGGGTTCTACTGGGGGACCAGCCGCGTGGGGATCCGGCGCGGCCTCACGCGCTTGCCGCACGTCGAACGCCAGAGCATCTACCCGTCGATACGGCAGTGGCAGTCCTACCTGGACCGCTCGGTCCGTGGCCGGGTTCAGGTCAGCGGTCTGCTGCTGGTCCACCCGCCGCGCGCCGCCGCCGCCCCCTCGCTGTGGGGTGTCCGTCTCGATGACGGGGTCGGCCTTCTCGGGGCCGAAGCGGCCGAGAAGGCGTTGGTCCGGTCGTTGTCGTCGAGGCTGTTGCCAAGCAAGCCGCCGCCGGCGGATCTGCTTGCTGCGGTCGACCGTCAACTGATCGCCCCTCGCCGGCCGTGACGGCGGCATGTTCTCACCAGTGGGCGGCACGCCCGTGATCTCGAGGAGAAGAGATGGCTCGCGCTAAGAGAAGCGGCCGTAAGCCGCGGTGGCGGTCGGTTCCGCAGTGGCCGACGTGGCGGCTGGCTGCTGTTGCTGTCGCGGTTGCCGCCGGTGTCGCCGGTGTGGTGTTCGGTGTCGCTGCGGGTCTCGCCGGGTATGCGACGGCGGTTGTCGTAGCGGGGCTGTGGCCCAAGCCGGCGGCTTGGGGGGTTGACCCGCTCGACGTCAGGAACCCCGCCGTGAAGGTGCCGACCGCGGCGGTTATCGCTTGGCTGGTCGACCGGTTCGGGAAGGCTGCCCGCTGGCCGTTCGGTCCTCGCCTCGGGTTCGGGGATCCGGGCGAAACGACCAGGCAGATCCTGTGGCCGCCGCGGCCGCCTGTTCTGGAGACGTCAACGATCACCGTCGTCAACGACGGCGACGAGCCCGCTGTCGGGGTCAGGGTCGCGTTCCCTCTTCCGGCGGGGTCGGCGCTCGCTACGGCATCAGCGTTCGGTTCGCTTGACCCGGCGGGAGGAGACGTTGTCTGGCCGGCGTTCGATCTGGCTGCCGGCGAGTCGCGCGAGTTCACGGTGACGGCGTCGACCGGGTCGCCTGGCCGGCGTCGACCGGGCCCGGCGGTTTCGGTCGGCGCTGAGGGCGACACGGAGGTGGGCGACACGGAAGGGGCGGTGCCCGCTGCCGACGTGTCGGTGTCGGTGTCGTTGTCGGCTACGCCGGGTCCGGCTGTCGACCACGGTCAGGTCGAAGGTTTCGTGGCTGGCTGCCGGTGCGATCCGTGCACCGAGGCAGGCGCCGGTGACCGGTGGGAGCCGTCGGGGACGGTCAGTCTCCGGGCCCGGCGTTCCTGGTGGCCTCCCGCTCGGATGTCGTCGTGGTTGGCGGCGGCGGCCGCTGTCTTCGTCGCTTGGGCGTCAACCTTCGTCGTAGGCGGCGGTCAACGGGTCCCGACTGTTGCTGCGGCTGGTCTGGTTGCCGTAGTGGTCGCCTTCCGCGTCGCTGGCCGGGTCGTGGCCGCCATGGCCCAGGCTTTCGGTCCCGACCGGGGTCGGGCTGGCGAAGCGTTCCGGGCCGTGGACCATGACGGCCTCGCCGGCGCCCTGGTTCTTGTTGCCGCTGCGATGGCTGCGCCGGCGGCGGTGACCGGGCTGGCGGTCTTCGCTGGTGTCCAGAGCGCCCTGTCGGCTGGCCGGTGCCGGCCCGGGCTTCCGGTTGCTGTCGGACCTGCGGTCCCGGTGGTGATGGTGACGTCGTCAGCGTCGTTCTCTGCGTTCGGCCCGGCCCGGTACGTTGCCGCCGCCGCCTTCGCCGCCTTCGCCGTCATCGGGGTCGTCGGCGCCGCCGTCGGGGTGGTGCCAGCGCTGGCTGGCGTCGTTGTCGTCGGTGTCGCCGTGGCGGTCGCAGCGACGACCGCTGCCCTGTCCCGGAAGGTCTTCTTGGCGGCGTGGGACGCGTACCTCGCTCAGGCCGAGCAGTGGGAGAACCGGTGGGCTCGGGCCGGGGTGAAGGGTGACCCGCCGTTCTTCGTGATCGAACGTGACGTTGCCGGCACCCCCTCCTCGCTCGTCCGCGAGGCCGTCTTCCAGGTGGCCGACGGGACAACCGTGGCCAGTTTCCTCTCCTACGGCGAGCCGCTGGCCACCAGCTTGAAGACCGAAGCCGTGCTCATCAAGCCGGCGGCCGGGTCGGTCCGTGTCCGGAAGGCGGCGTTGAGTGTCGCCTGGGTGACCGCCGACCTCCCGGGGTCCCCGCACACGGACGGGACGTTGCCGCCGGCGGCGCACGCTCTCGCCGTCGAGGCCGCCTTCGCCGCCCAGTTCCGGGGGTCGAAGCCGAAGCTGCTGTCCGCCGTCGGCGAGCCGCCTTTCATGGTCGGCGCTCCCCGCCTGCTGTCAGCGGACGGGGAAGCCGGCCTGTGGGAGACCCGCTGGGAGCTTCCGGCTGGGATGACGACCGACCAGCTCGCCAAGTCTGTCGGGCAGCTCCAGGAGGGCCTCGCCGTCCCGTGGGTTCGTGTCGGCCGTGTCGACCTGGCCGACGACGAATCGTCGGCGGCCGTCATCGTGTTCGGGGCCGACCCGGCCGAGGTCACCTTGGCCGACGAGCGGACCCGGTTCGCTGGAGCGGCCGGTACCCCTGCGGAGCCATCCCCCGACCGGCACCTCATCGACCGGCTCGAGTGGGATCACCGGTGGGCTTCGGTGAACCGGATGACTGTCCCGGCACCGGCGTTCGTGATGCAACGCCATCTCCAGGCCAGCCAGCCAGCCGACGGCGGGCTCCTCCAAGCGTGGTTCGACGTCCCCGCCGGTGTCCCGGTCGCAGCGTACGTCGGTCTCGAGAAGGCGCTGATCTCGGCGCTCCAAGACAACCTGGCGCTCGTGGCCCCCGAGCCGGGTGAGGAGCGCCGGTTCTCGGTGACCTGGACCCCGGTGGACTTGCCTCCCAGCGCGCATTTGCGCAGCGGCCTGTCGCCGGCCGTCCGCCGGTTCGCTGTCGGTGTCGCCTTGAAGGCGGCGTTCGCGTCCGCCGGAGCGGGCGTCGCCGTCGCCCCGACGGTGCGCTCGGTGAGGGACCTCACCGACGACGACGCCTCCGCCGGGGGGCTGGCCGAAGCCGAGGTGGTGCTGCCGCCGGGGATGACCTTCGGTGAGGTCAGTGACCCGAAGTTCGGTGCGGCGCTCGCCGCCAGCCTCGGTGTCGGCTGGGTCGGTCTCAGCGACCTCTCCCCCGCCTACACCGACAGCGACCTCGGCGACAGCGACCTCGACGGGGACGGGAACGTCGCGAGCACCGCCGGCGGCGAACGCCTCGTCGCCGTGACGTTCGGTTCCAAAGCGGCCCGGGTGCGCTGCACCGACGACACAGACGCCGTCCGTCTCGTCGGTGTCGTCTGGGCGCAAGCGTTCCGATCGGCGGGCATTCATGACAAGTCGGGACGGCCGCCGGCGCTGCTCACCCACGCCGTCGAGAACCGCACCGGCGGTCTTGCCGTGTCCACGATGGAGTTCACTGTCCCCGCCGGCCGGTCGGTGGAAGACATCCGCTCGGCGCTGCCGAAGGTGCTACCCGACGCCGGCGCAGCGTTCGGGGTCGCCGAAGCCGGCGACCGGCCCGGCATCTTCACGCTGGTCGCCGCCGACAAGGACCCGCTGGACCGCCTGTTCGCCTGGGGTGACTACGTCGACCAGGTGATGGTGCCGCCCGGCCCCCAGCCGCAGATGGGCTTCTTCGTCGGCGTCGGCGTCGACGACAGGCTCATCGAGTACAGATTCGAGGCCGAAACGCCGCATCTTGTGGTTGCCGGCGCCTCAGGCAAAGGCAAGTCGAACATGATCCACTCGATGTTGTTGCAGCTCCTCAACAAGAACACCACCGACCAGCTCGAGTTGTGGATGGCGGAGCCGAAGAACGAGCTCCAGCGGTACCAGTGTGTGCCGCACGTGAAGAGGTTCATCGACATGCGGTCGGTGGGGCCGGACGAGTCGATCTACGACTCTCTGGCGGAGATGCTGGCCGCCCTTGCCGAGGAGATGGAGCGCCGGTACGCGTTGATGGACGAGCTGCCGGGCCGGCCGCAGAAACTGGCGGACATGCTCGTGAACCCGCACCTGCGGGAGCCGGTGCCGTACATCGTGTGCCTGATCGAGGAGTGCGCCGACTACTTCGCTCCGCCGTCGCTGAGGGACCACCGCCCGGCGTGGGAGCAAGTCGTGTTCTACGGGGAGCTCCTCGCCCGCAAGGCGCGAGCCGCCGGGATCTTCATGGTGTTCGCCACGCAGCGCCCGACGAAACAGTCGATCCCGGCGAACATCAAGGGGCAGTCCCGTCGCATCGGGTTCGGGACCACGACGCTGATCGACTCGATGGTGGTGATCGACCAGCCCGGCCTCGAGACCCTCACCGCTCCCGGCCGGGGCATGGTCACGTCGGACAAGCACGGGTACCGGCAGTTCCGGGCGCTGTACCTCCCGCCGGAGGTGACCGAGGACATCGCCTTGTCGCTCCCGGACGTGCAGTGCCTGGACCCCAGAGCCCGCAACTTCTCGCGGGGAGCCGCTCAGGGGCTCGCCGGTGCCGCCCCCCCGATCCCGCAAGGCATCTGGGGGGACGACCACGGGACCCTGGGCGTCGCACGGCCCGGCGACCCGTTCGAGACGCCGTACGGTCCGAGAAGCCAGTGAGGCCATGACGGCCGCGGGCGGGTCGTGCGGCGGCGGCCGTCATGGCAAGCTCAACCCCAAAACGTAACCGTTAACCGGACGAGCAGTTTATGACTACACCATCTCGGCGCTGTGGGCTTCCTCGGGCATCTGACGGCCGGCCCTGCCGACGCCTGGTCACGACCGGCCCCTGCGGAGCCAAGCACCGCTCCCCCACCCCACCCGCCCCGGATACCGACCTCGCCGCCGGCCTCGTCGACCAAAAGCTCCCCCCCGGGCTTCACGGCCTCGTCACCTTCCCGCCGGCGGCCCCGCCGGCCCCGCCGGCCGCCGACCTCGAAGCCGGGGACTGCCACCCCCGCGTTCTCGGCGCCGCTGCACGGTCAGACGACGCGGACGCCCGCCGGGCGGCCGCCGCTCACCCGAACTGCCCGCCAGCGGACCGGTTCGCGTTAGTGAACGACCCCGACGTGCGGGTGAGGCGGGCGGCCGCCGCGAACCGGAACGCCGAGCCGGGCGTCCTCATGGCCGCGGCGTCCGACGCCGACGAGCACGTCCGCGCCGCTGCCGCCGACCACCCGAACCTCCCACCCGTGGTGAGGGCCTGGCTTGCCGCCGACCCCGCCCCCCGCATCCGTAGCTACCTCGCCCGCAGAACCGACCTCACCGACACCGACCTCTGGCCCGGCCGGACCACCGAAACGCCCGCCCCGGACACCAACCCCACCTAAAGTGTCGGTAGCAATCAACACTACGTCACAGGGTTCGGGTACTCCCCACCCGAAGCCCACCAACCCCCCTCTAGCGATGGCCGACGGTAGGAGATACTGAACTCATGAGGCGTACCAACACGGACGTGCTCCGCTCCCTGGCCAGGCTTCTCGCGGAGCCTGACGTTGCTCAGCAACCCCGCAAGTCCGTAGGTCAGTGACCATGGCAGAAACCAAGGAGCCGGTCGGTCGGCTGGAGCTGACCTGGACCAACAAGGCCCGCACGCTTCTGACCCAAGAGGACGGCACCTACGAGTGGGTGGAGCCCGGAGACCGCCGCGTCTCAGAGGTCCGTCTCCTCCAGGACGTCGCCACGGTCGGCGACATCTCGTCGAAGCGGTCGGCGGACAACCTGCTCATCCGTGGAGACGCACTCCACGGACTCCTGGCACTCAATCGCATCCCCGAGTTCGCCAAGGAGTACGTGGGGAAGGTTCGGCAGGTCTACATCGACCCGCCATTCAACACCGAGCAAGCCTTTCCTCAATACGACGACAACCTTGAGCATTCGGTATGGCTGACGATGCTCAGGGACCGGCTCGCGCAGATCAAGCCGCTCCTCGCAGCGAACGGCAGCGTGTGGGTGCATCTCGACGATGCTGAGGTCCACCGGTGCCGGTTAGTCCTCGACGAGGTATTCGGACCCGAGTGTTTCGTTGCCACGGTCATCTGGCAGAAGGCGTACTCGCCGCGGAACGACGCACCGGCACTCAGCACGGATCAGGACTACATCCTCATCTACTCCCGGCAGCCCGACTGGAGATCCAACCGGCTCCCGCGGCTCGCCGAACGTGACGCCCTCTACACGACGCCGGATGGTGATCCGCGGGCGTGGGTCTCCGGCGATCCAGCCGCGCCGAGCGCTCACCGCAACCAGACGTGGGTCTATGCGATCCAGTCGCCATTCACCGGCGAGCTTGTGTACCCGGCCGCCGGCCGTTGTTGGGGGTCGAAGCAAGAAACGATGAAGGCTCTCGTCGAGGAGTGGGGGATCGACTACGAGGCCAGGATTCTCGACGACGACGCCCGTCGTGCTCACATCTGTGGCGTCCCGGAGGCCGACGTCAGGAAGGGCATCGGTGCGCTCATGGTGCGGGGCGACCTAGCGACCGCTCGCTCAAAGGCTGAGGAGCGCCACGCTCAGGGGGCCTGGCCGCAGCTCTACTTCACGAAGGGAGGGAAGGGAGGGCTGAAGCTGAAGCGCTACCTCGACGACATCAGCCAATCTCGCGCCCCTCAAACCCTTTGGCTCAACGAGGACGTTGGCCACAACCGAACGGCCAAGGCAGAGATTCGTGCTCTCTTCCCGGAGAGCAATCCCTTCGCTACGCCGAAGCCTGAGCGCCTCATGGAGCGGATCATCCAGCTCGGTTCCGATCCCGGCGACATCGTCCTCGACTGTTTCGCTGGATCAGGAACGACCGCTGCCGTGGCGCACAAGATGGGACGCCGGTGGGTCACGATCGAGCGAGCGCCAGAAACGGTCGCAGAGTTCACGCTCCCGCGCCTCGAGAAGGTCGTCTCGGGGGTCGACCAGGGTGGGATCTCGACGGCGATGGCCCCCACCGGTGAAGAACTCCCAGACGGTGTCGCGCCCGGTGCTGCGAAGGCTGCGGCCAAGACCGTCTCCAGCTTTCTCGAAGCCGGCAGCTTCGAAGACTTCGAGGAGGAGACCATCCAGGCCCTCGCGACGCACCTCCGACAAGCAGACAGGACACGACGAGAAGTCCGATGGTCCGGCGGGGGAGGTTTCCGAGTCCTCGACGTGGGCCCGTCGATGTTCCAGGAGGTCGACGGTCGGATCTACCTCGCCGAATGGGCCACCAATGGCGCACTCGGCGAAGCCACAGCGGCACAGCTCGGCTACGAGTACGCCCCGGACCCACCGTTCTGCGGCACCAAGGGCAAGGTCCGCCTCGCCGTCATCGACGGCCTCGTGAACGAAGGCGTCATCCGCCTCCTGGTCGACGCTCTGCCACCCGGACAACGCATCTGCGTCTGTGGAACAGCCGTCGACCCCGACGTGCGTCCCGTTCTGCGCGAACTCGCACCAGGCTCGACCATGAAGAAGGTCCCCGCCGCGTTGCTGGATGAGTACCGAGCCCCGCGCCGCGAACGCCTCGCCCTCGCCAACCTTCTCGACTGGTCTGAAGCGCTCAGCTTGGCGGACGTCGACGAACCGGAGCCCGTGGACGCATGACGCTCACCGTTGACGTCGACCGGATCGCCGAGGTGGCCGCTCGCCTCGATCTGCGCCTGCCCAACAAGGAAGCCCTCGAAACCTTCGTCTTCGAACAGTCGCAGTGGTTCGACGGCGACGGTCGCGGTGCCCCGTTCGAGTGCGTCCTCGATTCGGCGACGGGCGTCGGAAAGACCTACATCCTCGCCGGCATCATCGAGTACGCCGCCGCAGCGAGCTCCGTGCGCAACTTCGCCGTCATCTGCCCGAACCGGACGATTCTCAACAAGACGATCGGCAACTTCACGCCTGGAGAGCCGAAGAGCCTTGTCGCCGCCATGGATTCCCAGCCTTTCGTGGTCACCGCCGAAAACTTCAACACCCCGACGGTTCGCAGTGCGCTCGAGGATGACTCGATCGTGAAGCTCTACATCTTCACGGTTCAGTCACTCACGAAGCCGACCACCAAGCAAGGACGCAAGACCCATGATTTCCAGGAGGGCCTCGGCGCCGGCTTCTATCAACAGCTCGCCAAGGCCGAGGACCTCACGATCCTGGCCGACGAACATCACCTCTACTTCGGACCCGCGTTCAGCAGAGCCATCGGTGACCTGAACCCACATACCGTCGTCGGACTCACGGCAACACCACACGCCAAGACGCCCGACGACCAGATCATCTACCGCTACCCACTCGCGGCTGCCATCGCCGATGCCTGGGTCAAGACGCCCGTCATCGTGGGACGACGCGACGACCGTCACGACGCCACCACCAAGCTCCTCGACGGCGTCACACTCCTTCGCTACAAGGCCGAGATCGCTGACGCCTACTGCACCGAGCAAGGGCTCTCACGGCTAAACCCCGTCATGCTCGTCATCGCCCAGGACACGGACGAAGCCGACGAGTACCGCGAGATCCTCGAATCATCCGACTTCGACGCCGGCCGATGGGCTGGCACGACGTTGACCGTGCACTCGAATCTCTCCGGAGCAGACCTCGAGAAAGCACTCGGCGAACTCGGTAAGGTCGAGGACTCTCACAGCCCGGGACCTCATCGCCAGCGTCAGCGAGTCGGTCCCCCCGCCGCCCCTCACCCCCCCGCCGACCCCGGCTGACCCCTCCCGGGCGGAGGCGGAGGGGGAGGGCGTAGCGCCGCCGACGGTGCCCGCTCGGCGTTCAGCCAAGGCGGCGGCGGAGGGGGAGGGCGTAGCGCCGCCGACGGTGCCCGCTCGGCGTTCAGCCAAGGCGGGTCAGCGAACGCCGCCAGAACCGCCGGGGCCGGCAACGCACCTCAACCTGACGTTACCGATGGGCGTCCGAGACGCCCTGCGTTCCACCGCCAGGAACGAGCGACGGTCCGCCCCCCGGATCGTCGTCGACGCGGTCCGCGCGGAAGCCGCCGCCCTCGTCGCGGCCCGCGACCAGGCCACTGATGAACAGATGGTGGCCGTCGCCGGCATCGACCCGCTCCCGCGCCCACGGCGCCGGACCGGCGACACATTCGTCCCGCAGCAGCTCCTGGTCCCCGGAGAGACCGCCGACCAACTCAGAGAGCTGGCGCAGCGGCTCGACATGTCGCTGTCGGAGCTCGTCACGGTCGCCGTGCAGAGACACCTCGCCGTGTCGGATCAGGCGGCCGCCGCCCCGCTGTCCCCGGCCGCCGGTGGCCAGTAGGGGAAGAACGGCGAACACGGTGGTGGCGGCGGCGTCCCGAGCTGCTCGAGGAGCGCATCGCGGCGGTGACCGCCGGTGGGGGACAGGAGGCGGCTGAGGCGGCACGGCCGCTGCGTGCCGGGTCGAATCCCAGCCGAGCGCATCGTGTCCTCCGGCGACACGACGCCTGGCGTCGCTCGCAGCGCCCGCAGAACCGTCAACCGAGCGACGGCCGGCTCGGCGGCCGCTACGGCCAGCAGCGCACCCCAGTCGCCTGTCTCGGCGAGGGCCGTCAACGCGTCCCGACGCTTAGCCGCAGCCGCCCGCCTAGCGACAGTCAACGCTTCGACGTCGACGCCTTTCGGGGGGGCTGTCACGACGCCGCCCGCCGGGTTCGTCGGGCGGGGATGCCGTGACGAGCCAGGGCCTTGCTTACGGACTGCTGGTGGCATCCGAGCTCGGCGGCGATTGCGGCCTGGGTGGCGCCGTCGTCGACGTAGCGCTGGGCGAGCCAGGACCGGTCGGCGAGCTCGGTTCGTCGGGCGGGGATGCCGTGACGAGCCAGGGCCTTGCTTACGGACTGCTGGTGGCATCCGAGCTCGGCGGCGATTGCGGCCTGGGTGACGCCGTCGTCGACGTAGCGCTGGGCGAGCCAGGACCGGTCGGCGAGCTCGGCGTAGCCCCACGGTTGGGCCGCAGGGAGCTCGGCCGCGCGGATGGCTCGCCGGGCAGCCGTGATCTCTTCGGAGGTTCGCAGCCCGCCACCCCGATACGAAAGCAGCGCCCAACCGCGGTCCTCGCCTGGCCGTCCCGCCGTCTCCTCAACCGCAGAAGTCAAGGCGCTGAGGATCCGGCGGCGTTCGGCGTTCATCGCTGCGGCAGCGTTCCTCTGGTCGTTCTGCCGGGCGGAGCGGTCGTCGAGAAGGGCCGCCTTCTTCCGCCATTTCTCGACGGTTCCCTGGAGACCGGCGGGGACCTCCGACCAGGCGACCGACGTCCCGATCTCTTTGTTCGAGTTGGGGCCGAGGACCAGGAGAAGAGCGGCGTCTGAAGGGGCGAGCCGGCCGTCGCTGGCCGCGACGAGCCGCTCGATGATGTCGTCGACACCACCGATCTCCTCGACGCTCTGGTCGGGGCCACCCCCGAAAAGGTCCTCCAGTGAGCCCCGGTCACCGTCCCTGTCGGCGACCGGGGCCGCAGCGAACTGGGGACTGTCACTGAGTGCGTCCTCGATCGCCCCGTCCGACCAGTCGCACGCACCGTGGTCCGGGTCGGCTGCGGCAATCTCCGCCGCCTCCGAGCGCGTGAGGCCCGGCCGATCCCGCATCACCCTTGTGGCAGCGAGGCACAGGGCCCGCCAGGAGCGAACGTCGTCCACGGTTCCGGCCTGGACTTCAGGGGGAGCCTGCTTGAGCCGGAGGCGGATCTCTTGGGTCACCTGCGTCGTGCCGGTCCGGACGGCGGCGGCACGGTGTAGGAGCCGGGCGGCGTCCCGCTGCCCGCTCACTGCGAGATGCCGGGACCAGAGAGCGTTGGTCGGCCGGTACGGCGACCCAAACTTCCGGGCCGCGACCAGGAGCCAGGCCAGCAGGTCCGCCATAAACTCTTCGCGGTCCAGGGCTGGGTCTGCGGCCGCTATCGGGCCCTGGAGGCGGCCCGTCTGATCCAGCACCCAGCCCGCCGTCGCGTCGATCAGGCCGACGCCCTCGGCGGCCTCACGGGCCTTCACCAGTTCGCGGACACGGCGCCCCATCTCGGTCTCATCGGCGACCGGGGCGGTGACGTTGGGTGGCGGAGCGATGCTCCGCAGAGCGTCGGTCACCTTGGCGGGGGTTGTCTCTGCCAGGTGGATCTTCATCGAAGCCGCGGCCGGGGTGACCTCGATGTCGCCGACGACCACGGCGAAGGTCCCGGTGAGCTTCCAGCCGCTGCCGTCCTTCTTCTCGACGACTTCCCAGTCGATGCTGGTGACCCCAGGCCGGAACACTGAGCCGGGCTCGATGGCCAGGGGGGCGCCGCCTGGGCCGGTCATTGGGAACGCCCGCCTGCCGGTGGAGCACGCTGTGGGGGGACCCCAGATCACCGTCGGGAAGGTGACCACTGCGCCCTGGGCCGGCAGGCCGGCGTCTTTGGCCACGTCGGCGGCCGTCCCGCAGCGGATCGCCAGGAAGATCTCCTCGAGGGCCGCCTCGTCGTAGCTGTTGTTGGTCGCGGCGGGTCGGGTCTGAGCTTCCGGCGTGTTCTGCGTGAGTGTTGTTGTCATCGTGCTCCCTGTCCGACCCCCACGAAAACCATTATCACATAGGGGAGGGTTATGGTCAACGCTTTCTGTCGCCGACGCCGGGATTGCGACCGTACCCAGGGGGTATGACAACTTGACCTCAGACCGCCAAAGCATAAGACAGTATGCTGACTGGCATGCCGGGAGCTCAGGACGCCGAGAAGAAGCCAGTCGTCAAGCATCGGCCGGTGACCGGCTACGGCGCGCTGGAGGTCGAGGAGAGGCGGGCGCTCGTGCTGCGCTACGCCGACCTGCCGCTCAGCGACCTGCCCGACCCGGCCGACGTCTGGGCGCTCCCGGATCCCGGTGCCGCGCTGGACGTCGACACCATCCCTGATGGGGTCGACCCTTGGGAGGCCCTCGCCGTACTGAACGCCACGGTGAAGGCCGCCATCGACGTTCGCGACGCAGCGGCAGCGCGGCGGGCACACCTGATCTCGCTCCTCGTAGACAAGGACGGGCGCGGATCCCCCCCATGGATCGGGAAGATCCTCGGTACCTCGGGCGCGCGGGTCCAGCAGCTCGACGCCAAGGGCCGCTCGTTGCGAGGCTTCGACGCGAAAGTGCCGCGCCGTCCTCAGCTAGGCGGCCGACCCAAGAGGGACGACGCCGAAGCGAAGCGGGAACTGGCCAAGGAGAGCGAGCACCGGACCGATCCGGGCGGTTGATCCGTGTTGGATTTCGACCCGACCGTCGACCTGTACGCGGTGCTGGGCCTCGACGACACTGCCAGCACTGACGAGGTCCGGGCGGCGTTCCGGTCGGTCGCGAAGAAACACCACCCTGATGTCGGCGGCGACCCTGTGGCCTTCAGGCGGGTCTCCCACGCGAAGGACGTGTTGACGGACCCGGCTCGGCTCGCTTCGTATCGCCTCGCTCGCCGCGACGCGGCGGACGGGCGGAGGAGCGGTACGGCCGGGCCGCCGTCATGTCCCGATGCGGGCGCCGGCCCGTCCGGAGAGGCGTACCGCTGGCCGGTGGACCCGACACCGGTGGGGGAGTGGCGGGTGTTCCTTTCGGGCGACGGCCTGGACCCGGGTCTAGCCGGGTGGCTGGGCCGGCCGGTTCTGTCGGCAGGGGAGGCCGCTGTCAGGGCCGCTGCTGCGGGGGCGGCGGTGTTCGGGCTGTTCGTGGCCCGCGCCAGTTTCGACACGGCCGCCTGGCTGGGTTTCGGTGTGTTGCCGACGGTGTCGGTGCCGTGGTGGCTGGCCGGCCTGGTGCTGGTTGGGGCGGTGTGTTCCGGCCCGAGGGTGGCGGTCTGGGTGGAGGCTGACCGTCGTCGACGGTGGTGGGCAGCGACGGCGGCGGCAGGTTTCCTGTTCCTGGAGGTGGCCGTGGTTGGCTTAGCGGCGGCCTGGTGGTGGTTGCGGCGGCGGGACCGGCAGGGCCTGTGACAGCCGCCCTCTAGGTGACGGTCGGCCTGTTCGGGCTGATCCCCGGCATGTTCCTTTGCGTGTCGCCAACCTCCACCCGCAAAGAAGCGGAACGACCGGTCAGCGCCGGGTCGCCGTCGGGACATCCGCTCACGGTCGCCGACGTCGGGTTCCTGCTGGAGCGCCTCAGCCTCGAGGCCGGCCCGACGCTGTTCGCCCGTGAGCTGACCAGGAACGCCCTCGACGCCGGCGCTAGCCGCGTCGTCTGGGACATCGACTGGGACCACTACCGCTCCACGAAAATCCCGAAGCTGGCCTGCATCGACGACGGCGAGGGCATGACCGCCAGTCAGCTCGTCTCCCATTTCGGCTCCCTCTTCTCAACCGGCCGATCCCTGGGGCACGACGCCAATTTTGGGGTCGGCGGCAAGATTTCGACAGCGGTCTTCAACCCGGCCGGGGTGGAGGTCCGCTCGTGGAGGGGCGGGAGGGGGAGCGTGGTGCTGCTGCGAGCCGACCCGGACAGCGGGGAGTTCGGGCTCGCCCGGATCGGCCCCGATGGGGAGGCTGTCCGGGCGGCGACCGCCGACGAACGCCCGGCCCTGATCGGCCGTCACGGCACGATGATCGTGCTGCACGGAGCGGCGCCGGACGCGGTGTCGGCCGACCCGCCGGCCGGCGTACGGAAAAGGAACCGGTGGCTTTGGGGTCTCCTGAACCGCCGGTTCTTCGACGTGCCCTCTGCGGCGAAGGTCGAGGTGCGTCTCGGGACGGGCCGTCGGCGGTCCGTGACCCAGCACGAGCTGGTCGAGGTGCCAGGCATGCGGGCCACGCTCGACGCGGCGGCCGAGTCCTCCGGTGTCGTCGACCTGACCGGCGCGCGGGGCCACTGGTGGGTCCTGCCGGCCGGCAACACACCAGAGACGTCGGGTGTGTCCGGCCACGCCGGCCTGCTCTTCCAAGGCGAGTGCTACGACCTGTTCGCTGGGCCCGCCGGAACCGCGAAGCTTCAACGGCTCGGCGTGCTCGTCGGGACGCAACGCGTCGTCGTCTACGTCGAACCGGACGGCGGCGGGGGAGTGCTGGCCCCGAACACCGCCCGCACGCACCTGCTGTTGGATTCGGCGCCGGTCGACTGGGCCGCCTGGGAGGAGCAGTTCGCATCGGATCTGCCCGGCCCGATCCGCGAGGTCATGGCCCGTCACGCCGTCGACGCCGCCGACGGCTACCGCGACGCCATCCACCGGCGCCTGAGGGCCGCTCACGGCGAGGACCTGTTCGCCCTGTCGGCGCACGTGCCGGCAGCGCAGTTGGCCGCGGCCCGCCGGCGGGTCCTCCGCCGCGAAGCCGCCGCCCGCGAAATCGGCGACAGTGCCCGCCGGTCCAAGAAGCAGACCGCCGCCCGGAAGGCCGAAGCGCGGCGGCTCGGCGTCACCGAACGTGTCCTCGACGACCTCGACCGGGCCGGCGCAGACGAACGGTTCGAGGACTTCACCGAGATCGCCGCCACGGCAGCGGCCGCCGCCGGGCGCGACGACTTCCTCCCGACAGTCACCTGGGTCCAGGTCGCTGACGGGACCAGGGTCGCCGGGGACCTCGAGGACCGCCCCGCCCGGTACCTGCGGTCCCGGAACGCGCTGATCGTGAACCGGGACTACCGGGGCTGGCAGGACCAGGTGGAGCGATGGGCGACCCGGTACCCGATCCCGGCTGCGCGTCTCGTCATCGAGGCGAAGGTCCGCGAATGGGGCGAGCAGATGCTCTGCGAGGCCGTCCTCGCCGCGTTGGAGCTGACCGGCCGACCGGAATGGCCCGACGAGGCCATCGAGACGCTCCTGGAGCCGACCGGTCTGACCAACGCTCTCGGCCCCCGCCTTCAGATGCACGAACGGCTCCGGTCCGAACTCGGGCAGGCGCTCGGGTCCCTGAAATGAGCGACATCACAGAAACACATAAGGTAGGGTTATGCACATGGCTGGCACGCTGACCATCGCAGAACGCTCCGACCGAGCGGCACCCGCCGCCGCCGCCGCGAAGCTCCCGAGACTCGACGGACTCAACGGCCTCCGCGGCGTCGCGGTCCTCGCCGTCCTGTTCTTCCACGCCGAGTTCTCCTGGGCTGCCGGCGGGTTCCTCGGCGTGTCGCTCTTCTTCACGCTGTCCGGGTTCCTCATCACCTCCCGCCTGCTTGAGGAGCACGCCCGGCGCGGGACGGTCAATTTGTGGCGGTTCTGGGCCGGACGGATCCGCCGGCTCGTTCCCGCTTCGCTCGCAGCGATGGTCCTCGCTGTCGTGTTCACCGTCGTTGCGGGGACCGGCGACCAGCTCGCCGCGATCGCCGGCGACATCCACGCAGCGTTGGCGTGGATGGCCAACTGGAGGTTCATCCTCACTGGTGCCGCCTACGGCGCGGCGGCGGCGGAGCCGTCGGCGGTGCAGCACTTCTGGTCGCTGGCCGTCGAAGAGCAGTTCTATGTCGTGTTCCCCCTGATCGTCGTTGGGGTCCTGCGGGCCACCCGCGGGTCACGGTCGGCGCTCGGAGTGGCCGTGGCCGCCCTGACCGCCGGGTCGCTCGCAGTGACGCTGACCTCCTGGACGCCAGGCCAGGACACCACCACCGTCTACTTCTCGACGTTCACCCGGGCCGCGGAGCTCCTCGCCGGGGCGTTCCTCGCCGTCGTGTTCGCCGCCCGCCGGCGCACCACATCCGAACTGGTCGGGCCCGCCGCCCGCCGGTGGGTCACCGCCGCCGGGTTCGCCGCTCTCGCCGGGTCCGTCGCCCTGTGGGCCACCACAACCGAGACGGACGCCTGGCTTTTCGAGGGCGGCCTCGCCGCCTACGCCGCCCTGTCAGCGGTCGTGATCGTCGCCGCTGTCGCCGCTCCTGGCGGCCTGTTCGGCCGGGCCCTCGCTGTCCGGCCGCTCGTGTGGCTCGGCGAGATCTCCTACGGGGTGTACCTGTACCACTGGCCGGTGTTCCTGTGGTTGAGCCCCGACAGGACCGGGCTCGACCCGGGCCCGCTGTGCGTCGTCCGTCTCGCGGTGACGTTGGCTCTTGCCGCTACCTCTCTGCGCTGGCTTGAAGGCCCGATCCGCGACGCCGGGAAACGGCCCGCCGGTCCCGCTGACCGGCAGTGGCTGATGGTCGCAGCGGCCCCCGCCGTGATCGCCGCGGTCGCGGTCGGTGTGATCGCCGCGGTCGCTGTCGTCCCGGATCGGGTCGGTGTCGCCGAAATCCTCGCGGCGTCACCACAAGCGCAGGACCCCTCCGACATCGTGCCCGTCGACCCGGGCCCGTCCGGCCCTTCAACCACCGTCGCCGCAGAGCACCCGGCCCCGGAACGGGTGCTGCTCGTCGGGGACAGCGTCGCCGGGCAGGCCCTCGACGAGTTCCGCGACACCTTCACGTCGGCGGGGATCGCCGTCGGCTACGCCGGCGGCCCCGGCTCCGGTCCACTTCAGCCGCAGGGTTCCTGGGCGGTGCAGATCGACCGGTGGGTTACCGAATGGGATCCCGAGGTGGTCGTCCTCGAAGCGTGCTGCGACTACTCCCAGCCGACCCGCCAGCTCTACGCCGACGCCGACGGGAACCAGGTCGAGCCGAACACGCCGGAGGCGTACGCGGCATGGAACACCGAAACCCGTGATCTGACCCGGCGGGCCGCCGCCGGCGGCGCGTCCGTCATCTGGGTCCTGTCGCCACCGACGAACACCAACGGCTTCTACGGGCCCCTCGAAACCCACGTCGCCGTCACGAACGCCATCTACCGGCGCATCGCCGGCGACACCGCCGGCGTGTCGCTCATCGACTGGGGCGAATCGGTCGCCCCCGGCGGCGAGTTCACGTGGGACCTCCCCGACGCCGGCGGGACCGCCACCCCGGTCCGGCTCAGCGACGGCCTCCACCTGACCGACTTCGGGTCGCAGCTCATCGCCGACCAGACCCTCGCCGCCGTTCTCGACCCCAGCACCGTCGGCGGCCGCTCCGCCCGGCCCGCCAACGACCCGCCCGAAAGGACCTCGACATGAACGCCCCGCAGCTCTTCGATCCCTCCGCACCGCCGATCACCTGGGGGAGGCCGACACCGCCGGCGGCGCCGACGTTCGCTGCCGCCGCCGCCCGCCGAACACAAGCAGTCGCCACCGTCGCCGCGAACACCGACCCGGGCTGGTCAGCGCTCGCGTGGGCCGGCCTCGTCCGCTGGCTCGAAACCCACCAGGAGTTCTTCGTGGACGACTTCTGGGCCGATTCCGGCGTCAGGATCCCGGCGGAGCCCCGCGCTATCGGGCCGCTGCTGGCAAGGGCCTCCCGCGAACGGCTGATGGAACGCACCGGCCGGTCCCGCCCGTCGACCCGGTCAAACCTCGCCGAGAAGCCGGTATGGCGCTCGTTGATCTTCAAGCCGGCCTGCCTCGCTGTCCAACAAGACCCGGGCCCGCCCGCCGCGGGCCGCCCGCCCGACCCGGACCCCAGCCCGGAGCTCCTCACCCAGGTCGCCCGCATCGCCAAGCTGGGCGCTGACGCCGGATGGTGGTGCTCGTCAGGCTCCGAACTGATGGCGGTCATCCGCTGGCAGGCAGCGATGAACGGGCATCCCGACCCCACCGCAGGGGCGTCCCCGGACCTCGGCGACCGCTGCTGGGCTCATCTCGAGCGGACCCACCCGACCGTCGCCGCCCGACTCCACCAGGCGGCCACCGACACCGCCGCCTGAAGTCAAACGCCGTCACCGTCGGCCCCGTCGGACCGGGTCGGGGGTTCGCCGCCGGTTTCGAGAACCCGGAGCCGCTCCCGCAGACCTCTACGGCGGGCCGTCGGCGGCGGACGCTGACGGCCCGCCGGTGGCTCCCGCTCCGCCCGGCGGAGGTCCTCGCGGGTCTTGCGGATCCACGCGAGCGCCTCTTCGGTCGACGCGCGCGGTGGGGGAGTGTCGCCGCCCTGGGCTGGACCGGCGCACACGTCGTCGGCGTGGCCGTCGGGGCGTTCCGAGCTGCCGTGCTCCACCACCGGCCGTCATCTTCATCCATCAGACCCGGGCGTGCCCGGATGCCGGTCAGCCGGCGGCCGACTCCTGGCCCCGTTCCCACGACCATCCCGGGATCGCCTCCAACGCTTCGGCGCGATCCCCAGCGAGCCGCCCAGCCCGAAACAGATGGCGTTGCCGGCCAACCCACTCAGCAAGCCTCGGCGCCGACGAGTACGTCGGCAGCGATCCGTGCGCGGCGACGTGCGACCGGAGCCGGTCCAGCGTCTTGACCCAGCCGCCCATCAGCAGCGTCGGCTGGGTCCACCACCATCCAGGGATCGCCTCCAACGCCGCGATCTGGACGGCGGTGAGCGTGCCGGCCCGCCGAGCGCCACGCGCTTTCGAGCAGAAGTCGCCGAGCGGGTCGCTCTTCCCCGGGAGGCGGCCTGTGGCCCCAACCCCAACCCAGTCCGCACCCCCGCCGGCGTCGTGCCACCATCTAGCCGATCTGATCGCTTTCGCCGGCTCCCACGACCACCCCGGGATCGCTTCGAGACGGGCCCGCCGGTCGTGGGCGAGAGTCCCCGCCTTGAGGGCGGCCCGCTGCCGGTCGCACCATTTCCCGAGATGCAGGCCGCCGCTCGTGACGGCCGCCTGCGGGATCATCAAGATCTCGTGCTGGAGCGGGACCGCCGGCGCTTCTGCGACAAGAGCAGCGAAGTGGGCCTCCCACGTGGCGTCGGCGGGATCCCACGCCCATCCCGGGACGGCGGCGAGAGTGTCGATCTGGGCTGTTGTGAGGGCACCCGCTTTGAAGCTCTGCCGCTGACGACGAGCCCACTTCCCGATCTTGAACGTGACACCGCCGGTGGTCTCAGCGACGTCGTCGTCCGCGGGGTGGGCGTTGTTGGCCTGGAGGACCCACTGGCGGTACCGGTGGGCCTGGTCGAACCACGCGCCGGTCGCGAGGTCGATGACGCGGGCTTCGACGGCAGCGGCGAGGTCAGCCAGGACCCCGGCGGGAAGCCACTCGATGACACCGCCACCGCCGCCGTGCCCCTTCGGTGAGCGGGGCCCCACCTCCCACCGGGCTTCTGTGATGCACTCCACTAGCCGCTCGTCGTGAGCGAGAACCCCACGAAGGGCTGTCACGACGGGACCCCACACATCGTCATCGCAGGCGGCGCCGACCATGCCGGCAGGGTCGGGGTCGCTCTCACCGAGTCCTGCGGGGAGATGGACGGGGACGACCACAAGCCCGCGGGTCTTGCCTGGAGCGGTGCGGGTCGCGCGGCCGACGGCCTGTGCGACGTCAACGGCCGACGAGCGCGGGTCGCAGAACACGATCCCGTCGACGGCGGGCACGTCGACGCCCTCACCGAGAACGCGAGCGTTCGACAGCAACCGCCGGTCGGCCGGTGGGGGAGTGGCGCCGGGAGTCGACGGGTCAGCCCGCCCGGTCAGGGACCCCAGGCGGCGAAGGGCCGCTTTGCGGTCCAGCGCGCTTGTCGCCCCGCTCACCGTCTCGGCGACAAGGGTGCCGCCGTCGCCGACACCGGGGAGACCCCACGCGGTTTCCACGAGCCGAGCGAACAGGCGGGCCCGGGCGACCGTCGCGTGGAACGTGATCACCCGGCGGAGGTCCCTGCCGGCGATGGCTTTCGCGGTCGCTAACGCGGACGCCGCCACGTCAGCGTCGACGACCCGCCCGTCGGGCCCGGACTCGATGAGGGCCCGCCGGTCGACGAGTTCGGCGACGTCAGCGTCGGTCACCGTCGAGATCAGCACACCCAGGTCACAGACGATCCCGGCGGCGGCAGCGTCAGCGAACGAGAGGCGGTGCGCCTCCGGGCCGAACTGGGCCGCCTGGGACATGCAGAGCAGGTCGACGCCGCCGGCGCCGGCCGCTTGCAGCACACCGGCCGAGAAGATCCGCGGGGTGGCTGTCATGAAAAGCCTGCGGCGGGCGGGGAGCACCAAGCCATCGGGGCCTCCGACAGCGGCCCGGCACGGTACGCCCCGCCCGGCGAGACGGTGCGCTTCGTCGCCGATCAACAGTGCGGCGGTCCGGTTCGCGGCGACCATCGAGGCAGCCAAGATTGGCAGCGAAGCGTGCGTCGTGAACACGATCCGCTGCGTTCCTCGCCGGTGACGGGACCGGAGCCAAACCTCGAGTTCCGCCGGGTCAGTCGTCACCTGCGTCAAATGCGACAGGTCAGACACGCGGATGTCGATGATGTCGGTGCTGCCGCTGCCGGCGCCGTCGCCGACGGTCCGATCGGACCCGACCACGATCCAGTCGGTGAGCCCGCCGGGCTGGGTCGAGGTCGAGTCCCGCAGCCACGAGCAGACGAGCTGATCTACGAGGGAGAGGGTCGGGGCGGCCAGCACGATCAGCCCGCCAGGGGCGACCTGCTCGGCGACCCGCTGCGCGGTGAGCGTCTTCCCGGTGCCGCACGCCATGACGCCCTGGGCGCGGTCGCCGATGTCGAGCGCGGCGACAAGGTCGGCGATAGCGGCCACCTGATGGGGGAGCGGTGCTCGAGGCGACCGCCTGGCGGGTCCCGCTCCGCCGGCGAGGTCGGCGAAGGACGGCCACCAGACAGCGGCCGCTCGGAGAACAGCACCGTCGATGAGGTGGCATCCGGAACCGTCGAGTTTCATGCGTCCCGTCGCCGCGATCTTGTCGGCGTCAGCCGTCGAGATCAGCATGCTCGCCGCGTACGCGATCCCGACCGGCAGGCCGTACCCCGCAGCGGTCGCCGCGACGAAGCTGTCGATATCCGAGGTCGGGATGTAGGCGCGGTGCTTCACTTGGACGGCCATCCACCCGCCGCCGGTGAGCTCGGCGACCAGGTCGATGCCTTTGTCTTCGCCGACCACGCTCCCGCTGGCCGCCTGGCGGGCCGCCCAGTCGTCCCACCCCCAAACGGTTCTGATCGCGGGGGCCCACACCGGGTCCGACCTCAAAAAGTGCTGCGCTGAGAGCTCGAACTGGAACCCCGCGCGGCTGGGGTCCGGGTCCAGGGTCTCGAGGTGGTCGTCCAGCGTCCCGTCAAAAGGGGAGGCGGGTGACGTGGTGTCGTCGGGCACCGCTACCTGCCGGGGGGGAGGGCCCGGTGGGGGTGGTCGAGGGACCTGCCGGCTCCCGCGGCGGCGCTGCGTTCATTCTCGAAGCGCTGCCGGGCTGCGGCGAGCTCGGCGTCGATCGTCGCGATGTGCTCNNCGACGGCGGAGCGCAGGGACCGTCAACGTGTCGAGATCAGGGTCGGGTCGGGCGCCGCTCCGCCACAGATCGAACCGTGCCGCCCCGGTAGCGGAACGGACGTCGACTCCGGCGCGGGCGACGACATCGGTAGCGGTCATCGTGTTCGCGTCGAGGAGTTCGCGGGCGACGAGCTCGAAGAACATTCGGACTGCCCACACCTCGTTCGGTTCCCCGGCCCGGCGGTCGAGGACGGCCTCGGGAAGCCAGAACGCCGGCCAGCCGCACATCGAGGTCGGCACCCACCGGGGGAACGCCCGCCGGGAGCCGCCACGCACAACCAGCGCAGACGAAGAGCCCGCTGCGCTCGCCGGCGGAAGCTCCGGGCGGGCGACGTCCGCGAGATGCACCGCCGGCGGGTACCCCCACGGCGTCACGATGATGGCGGCGGCGGGAAGCCCGGACGCTGCGGCCGCTTGCAAACGGAGCGCTTCCGGCTCGCCGTACGGGAGATACTCCCCGGGGGTGACAAGAAAGCCGCCAGCGGGGGGAGCGGCTTTCTTCGCCCCGTCGGGGCGGCGCAACGGGGCGAAACGGCCCGGCCCGTCGCCCCACCACCACGACAAAGGCATCTGATGAGCGTTCAGGTTCGTCATGCCGGAGAACATGCCGGGGCCGGGCCGGTTTGGTGGCGGCGAGCTCGTTCAGTCGGCGAGGAGCCCGCCGGCGGCGTTCTGCGCGGCGTTTAGCGGCGGGCACGACGCGTTGTTCGCCACGCTCCCCCGCACGTCGGGGTCGGGGTCGGCGGCGAGACCGGCGAGGGTGCCGGTCGGGGTGGCAGTGTTGACCGCCACCCACCTCCGCACGCCGGGGTCCGGGTCGGCGGCGAGGCCGGTGAGGGTTTCGGGCGAGGCGGCCGTGTTGGTCGCCACCCATCTCCGCACCCACAAGCCGCCGACGGCGGCGAGCGCGGCGAGGGTGCCGGGCGGGGTGCCCGTGTTGGTCGCCACCCACCACCGCACCTTGGGGTCCGGGTCGACGGCGAGGCGGGCGAGCAGGTCGGGCGGTGCGGGCGGGTTGCCCGTGTTGCCCGCCAGGGCCCGGCGTTCGTCCAGGTCTGGGTCAGGGGCCACCGGCGGGGGAGCGGGAGCGAACTTCCCGTCGGGGCGTCGTGGGTGGCGGTGAGGATCGAACTTGTTCGTCACGCAGGAGAACATGCAAGAGGCCATGTTTGGATGCTCGTTCAGTCGACGAGGAGCCCGCCGGCGGACCGCCCGGAGCGTGACGTGTTCGGGTTGTCGGCGGCGGCGGCTCGGACGCGGGGGTCGGGGTCGGCGGCGAGGCGGGTGAGCGTCGCTGGGGCGGTGTCGCTGCGGCACGCGACGGCACGACGGACATCGGCCCGCTCGTCGCCGGCGAGACGGTCGAGTGTCGCCGGGCCCGCGACCTGGTTCTCCGCCACCGCGAGGCGGATGTCGCCGATGAGGGCGGCGAGGACTTCCGGCTCTGCCGGCGGCCACCTGGTCGCCAGGTCCAGGCGTTCGTTCGGGTCCACCGGCAACGTCGCCGGCGTCGGCGCCTGGGCGGCGAGCCCGCCTAAGGGGCCCGGGTCCGTTGTGGTGTGCGGGTCGGCGAGCTCGGCGCTCAACGTCTCGTCAGGGCGGGCTCGAACGGTGGGCGCCCACTGGCCGTTCGGGCGTCGGGGACGGTCTGCGGTCATCGTGTCGTTCCTTCAGTCGGCGAGGAGGCCGCCGGCGGACCGGCCAGCGGCCGGCGTGTTCGGGTTCGCCGCGGCGGCGGCACGCACTTCGGGATCCGGGTCGGCCGCTAGACGAGCCAGAGTCGCCGCGCCCGTGTTGGGATGCTCGGCGACCGTGTTGCGGATCACTCCACCGACGTCGCTTGCCGCTGCGACCGTGTCGAGGTGGCCCGCGGTGGCGTCGGGCCGTGAGGCGACCTCGAGACGGACCATGCCGTCGGGGTCACCGGCGAGACGGTCCAGAGTCGCCGCGTCCGTGTTCGGGTGACGGGCGACCCCGACCCGGACCAGCCGGTGAGCGGCTGTCGAGGCGAGACGGTCCAGGGTCGCCGGGTCCGTGTTCGGGTGACGGGCGATCCGCTCGAGAACTGACCGGTCTTCCAGGGAGGCGAGGCGGGCGAGCGTCTCCGGCGTTGTCGACGGGGCACTGGCGGCCTCCCGCGGGTAGGGATGCTCGGTCGGCGGGTGATGCGGGCACATCCGCCCGGGATCTGTCGTTGATCGACCGCATGGCACCTCGCTGCCGAAGGGCCGGGCGATACAGGTTCGGGTCTCCGGCACCGGGGCGGCGGCGGGCTCAGCGAGGTCGGCGGCCAGCGTCGCGTCGGGTGGCCATGCCGGCGGTTTCGATGCCCACTGGCCGTTCGCTCGTCGGGGGTGTCGGGGGTCGTTCGCTGCCACGAAGAGGAACATGCCAGGCCCGGCCCCGAACAGTCATCCAAGAACCATGACCCACCCTTGCGTCAGAGCATAACCCTATATTATGTTCTGGTCGTGCGGAAGACCAAGACAGCCCTCATCCCCCTGGCGGCCGCTCTCGCCGCCACCCTGACGATCACCGGCTGCGCAGGCGCCGACACCGCAGGCGGACATGACGGCGGCGCCCGTGACGGCGCCGACATCTCCATCTCCGCTGCCGGTCCCGTCGACGTTCGCGACGCCGACGGGACCGTCACCTTCCACCTCGAGGTCGCCAACCTCGGTCCCGGCACCACGAGCACCGTCGACGACGTCTTCATCGGCGCTCAGGTGCCCGCCGGCGTCGAGCTCGTCGCGTCGACCGGACCGGACGACGCGCAACAGATGCCCGCCGTCGCCGGGCAGACCGCCATCCTGTGGCCCCGCACCGTGGTCGACGACCTCGAACCCGGCGACACCGTCGACCTCACCGCCACTGTGTCGGTCCCAGCCGCCCAGGCTGACTTCCAGACCACCTGGGCGGTGACCGGCGGCGGCGGTACCGGCCTCGACGGTGACCCCGTCCTGGAGTCGAACGCGGCCTGGGTCACTCTCGCCGCCAACGGGAGTCGACGCGACGGGCCCGCTGCCGGGCCGGCTGTCGCTTCTGCCGGCGAGGCGAGATCATCGTCCGGGACCTGGCGATGGTCGCACCGAGTCGTCACCTGGCGGCTCCGCTCCCCCGCCTGGACGTGGTCCGCCGCCGGGCAACGCCAGTCGATCGCCCTGGCCATGGCGGCCTGGGATCGGGCGTCGTCGCGCCTCACGCTCCGCCAGACCCGCGGGCCGGCCGACATCGAGATCAGCTACGAAGCCCTGGACCATTATCGCGGCAACCCCGATGTGTCGTTCGGGTGGAACGACGCCGGTCACGGTTTCTACCCGGGCAACTACCGCCTCGCCGGCGACATCCACATCAACGGGCGGTTCCCGTGGGGGCCGATGGGGACATGGGCCCCGCTCCGCTTCGCCGGCATTCACGAGATCGGCCACGCTCTCGGTCTCCCCCACGCCCCCGCTAACTACTGCCAGGGGTGGGGCGCAGCGGTCCCGGTGATGTGCAGCACCTGGCCGCACCCGACGGCGCCCACCGCATACGACGTCTGGGCCCTCCAGCGCCTCTACGGGGCCTGACATGACCACCCGGCCCGCACCGCGGCGGCTGCGTGTGGCGGCGGCCCCGGCCGGCGACTGGGCCGAGAGCTTCGCTTGGACGATCACCGGCGGCCGGACAGGCGAGTGGTACAGCCGACTGGGGGCGCCACCCGACGCCGCCCAGCCGACCCTGGTGCGCTCCGTCGCCGCGCCTGAGGGCCCTGGCTCTCTGCGTGCCGCCAGGGCCCTCAGGCGACCTCTACCGGGTCAACCGCGGGGGATCACCGGAGACGCCACTGGGTCGAGCTGGCCGCAGCGACCGAAACGGGTGCCTCGGGGCCGGTTCGGCCCCGAGGCGACACGCAGCGGCCCGCTGCGGTGTGGGTCTTCGCCTGCGGGCCCCGACCGTCCCGGACCCGGCTCACCGGCGCTCCTGGAAGCCCAACGGCCGGCCGGCCAACGACCGGGCCTCGCTCTGGGCGGTCTCGTCGCCGTCGCGGCCGGTGTCGAGCCATCCGCCGGTCACCTCGATGGCCCCGTCGGGGCGGCCGTCGGGGCCGATATCGACCGACGCGATCCCGTAGCAGCGGCCGTGGCTCCACGCTGTGCGGTCAACCATCGCCCCCGCGGCGTAGGCGGCGCGGGCATCCGGGTCGACGTCTTCGGGCACGACGTAGAGCCCGTCGGCGTTGTGTGCCCTGCCGTCCTCGTCTGGGTCGATGACCTCCCACGTGGTGCCTTCGGCCCGGGAGGAGCTGCGGATGGGGAACACCCGGCCCGGGTCGACGCCGCGGGACTCGGCGTAGGCGGCGACATTCCAACACGCGGACTCGAGCCCTTCGGCGTGGCGCCGGTCGTGGCGCACGTCCCAGCACTCGGCGCCTTCGTCGGCGAGCACCGGGTCGTCGGTGTCGGGATCGTCGACGACCCACGCGACACGGGTCCATCCGTGCCCGCGGCGGCCGTCACCGACGAAGACGGAGTCGTCGACCGGTTCGAGGCCGGCGGGGATGTCGATGTCGTGGCCGGTTTCGGGCACGTGGATCGTGCGGTCCACCGTCACGGTCCGGGTGAACGTCGCTGCCAGTGGGTCGGGAGGAAGGGGACGGTCGGCCAGGTCGGCGACCAGATCGGGGTCCGGTGCCGCTGCCGTCGGCCGTTCGACGAACTTCCCGTCAGGGCGTCGGGGATGGTGGCGGGGGTCGAAGTTGCTCATGGGTTGTCCTTTGGGGTGGGCGCTGCCGCAGTCAGGCGACGAACCGGACCCGGCTCGAGACTTCCTCGGCCGCGCCGGAGAACTGATCGGCCGAAACGAGCGCCTGGGTGGTGAACACCGCCGGCCAACGCCGGCTGGTCGTCGGGTACCCGGGAATGACCGCCCCGGGGCGAGCGGAACGAGGCACCCGGACCGTGACCGTCACGAGCCGGCCGCTTCCGGGTCGAATCGAGTCGATCAGCGGCCTCGGCCAGTAGATGGCCCGGACGTCCCCGACCTGCGGGTACACGTCGGCGCCGTCGGAGACAGAGATCACTCGGAGCCCGTGGTGGATGGTCATCGCTATCGCGGCCTCGTTGTAACCGAGGGGGCGGGTGGTGCCGGGCCCGTTGTTCCGGATCCCGACGAGGAAGCTGATCGTGCCGCCGGGCCGCACGACACAGGTCGAGGTGAACATCGCGATGTCGAAGTCCGGGCGGGTCGCGGCCGGGGCGGCGACAGCCGCCGACGTCTGCGGTTCCGCCGGTTCCGCTGCGTGAGCGGCCGGGACGGACACGGCGAGCGCTACGACGGTCGCGGCGGTGACCAGCAGCCGGCGGGGAAACGGCAAAGCGGTGAGGGACACGACGGGGGCCTTTCGTTGTCGGGAGGTTCGTGGGGGAACATGCCGACCGGACCGCGAAAATGTTCGGGTCATGCGCCGTACCGCCGCCGGGCTTCGCGGATGTCCCACAGCGACAGCCGGCCCGAGAAGTTCCCCGCCGGGCACATGAGCGCGCCGCCGCCGGGGTACGGGCACGCCGCGGCGGGGGCGTGCGGGATCCCGATCGCGTGCCCGAGCTCGTGGGCGATGTACCCGGGCAGGTCGTAGAACCTGCGTGTGCGGGCAGCCCATGACGGGGCGTCGTCTCGGAGGTGGATGTCACCGGAGATGGAGGAGGGGCCCGGAGGGAAAGCGTGGCCTGACTCGGTGGCGGTGAACCCGCGGTCGGAGTCGCCGGTGTAGTGGCCGGCCGGGAGGAAGAACACTCGAATGTCGGGGCGGGTGCATCTCGGGTCGCCCGATCGGAACCACCCGCAGTCAGCGACACGGACGAACCGGATGCCGGACCAGCGGTCCCACTCGTCGAACGCCCGGACGAGCGCGATGTATTGGATCCACGACGGGATCGACCAGTCCGGTGCCGGCAGCGCGAGCGACCAGGTGACGGTCCGGGAGCCCCACCGGTAGGTGCTGTTGGCTGCTTCGCTGCGGGCGGCGCTGCCGCCAGCAGCGGCCGTTGGCGACGCCGGGTGGGCTGACGCCGGGGTCGTTGCCGCCAGCGGGACCGCCGCCGCTGCCATGACGGCGGCCACCACCACGGCGGTCAGGTGACGCTTGAGGGGGTGGGCGGAGTGTCGCATCGGGGGTCCTTTCCTCGGGGTGTTCTCCTGGACATGCCGAGGGCCGCCCGAAATGACGGGACGGCTCTACCGGCAGTTCCCGGCCTGGTCGGCGGCGAGGATCTCGACCTCGGACAAGGTCCCGTGGGGGTCGGCGGCGATGCGGGTGAGGGGCGCCACGAAATCGGGCGGCGCTCCCGGGATGAGCGCTTCGGCACGGTCAGCGACGTCCCGCATCGCTTCGCTGTCGTCGGCCCCGACGGGCATCTCGAACACGGCGTCGAGCAGCGCCGAGAAGCCCGGGCAGGACCATTCGCCGGCCGGTTCGGCCGGTTCGGTGGAGGCGGGGCGGTCCGCTGACCCACAGGCCGCGACGATGACCGCGAGGAAGAGAGCAGCGGACACCGAGACGGCCCGGGCGAGGGGCGGAAGGCGGCGGGAACGGGAACTGGTCACTTGGGCTCCTTGGCGGCGCTGAGCTGATGGCGGGCGACAGCGCGGGACACCGCCTGCGGCGTGCAGCCGAGCCCGGCAGCGATTTCTTTCTGGGGGACTCCCTGAGCGAGCCGAGTTTCGAGCCAGGCCCGGTCGGCGAGGAGTGGGTGAGCGGGGGGGCGGCCGGGCCGGCCGGCGGGGAGCCCGTGGCTGGCCATCGCTTGCCAGACGGCCCGGCGGCCGCAGCCGACCTCGGCTGCGATCTCGGAGTGGTTCAAGCCCCGGTCGGCTGCGGCTTGGAGCCACTCCCGGTCGCCGAGCTCGGGGAACCGGCGGGGAGGCGGGCCCGGGGTGATCCCGTGGCGCGCCGCCGCACGAGAAACGGCCGCCACCGAGCAGCCCAGCTCCGCGGCGAGGTCGGTGAGCGTGGCACCGACCGCCACCGCGGTGCTCAGCCACGCCGGGTCGTCGAGGAGCGGGTGGGCGGCCGGGCGGCCGCGGCGCTTGGTGGCGTTCATCAGGCCACGTCCCGGAGGTCGGCGTCAGTGGCGGCCGCGCGCAACGCTGCGAGCGCCGCCGTCATCCACGACGAAGCGGTCGAACGGGGCACGCCTATGGCCTGGGCGGCGGCGGGGACCGTCATGGGCTCCCCGGTGTCGAGGCCGAACACGAGCCGCACGATCGCGGCCTGCTGGTCGGGGAGACCGTCGACGAGCCGCCGGACCCGGGTAGCGGTGTCTCGAGCGGCTGCGACCGCTGCGGGGTCGGGGCGGTCGTCGGCGGCGGTCTCCACCAAGGCGAGCCCGGAGGGCGTCTGGGCCCGGTCGAGGGAACCGCAGGTGGGTGTTTCGACAACGCGGCGCACCCGGCCCGGGGGGAGACCGGTCGCGGCGGCGAGGTCGGCGACCGTCACGTTCGAGCCGCTGAACCTGGCGTTGACGGCCTCGATCGCATGGTGGACCCGGGGGGCGTCGCAGGCGGTCTGATCTGAACGGCGGATCAGCCGGGCCGGGTCGATGACTTCGCTGGCGCCGCCGATGGCCTGGCGGATCCACCACTTGGCGTAGGTGGAGAACATGAAGCCCTTCCGCCAGTCGTAGCGGTCGACGGCTTTGATGAGGCCGACGGTCCCCTCGGCGACCGCGTCGTCGAACGGGAGGTGCCGGTAGCGGCGGGCGATGCTGCAGACGAGCCGGAGGTTCGCTGCGACGAGGCGGGCGCGGGCGTCTTCGCCGTCGGCGACGGTGGAGGCGAAGCGGCAGAGGTCGTCCGGGTCGAGCGTCTCGTTCGCCTCGAGGCGGACCCGGGCGTCCCGTCCCGCTTCGATTCGCTGCGCGAGGCGGCGGACCTCGTCGGCGGGGAGCACGTCGGTGCTCCACCGGGTCAACGGCCGGCGGCGTGTCGGCGCACCGCGGCCGTTTCGCGGAGCAAGATCAGTTCTCATACCCCCGAACATGCCGGCCCCCCAGCCGAAATCGGGGGGCGTCGTGGCATGGTTCTGGACATGGACACTCCAACAAGCGGCACCACGGTCAGCGAGGACCTGGACTGGCTCGTCAACGCCGCGACCTTCGGCGACGGCGGGCAGGCCCCGTTCGGCGAACGTGTCGCACAGGTGCTGGCAGACCCGGACCGGACAGCGGCAATCATCACGCTGCTCGCACGGCGCCTCACGACCCTCGCCGACATCGCCGTCGGCGTCGGGGCGTTCCCCGACCTCGGAGCGGTGCACACCAAGCTCGCCCACCACATCCCGGCACACAGCCGGCCGATCAACGCTCAGCCACAGTGACGTCGGCCGGGTCCACCCCGAACTGAATCAGCGCGCCGGCAGCGTCCAGCACCAGCAGACGAACCACGACCGCCGGGTCCCGCAAAGATCCGATGACCAACCCGGCGTGCTCGTCGACAACGTCCTCGTCGGGATCGACGGTGAAACCGAGACGCGCCGCCGCTGTAGCGGCGGCGGCCCGAGCGGCCCGGAACCGGCCGGGCGTGAAATCTCTCAGCAGCAGCGTCGCTTCGAACGGGCCGCGGCCGATCGCGGCTTCTTCCACCTGTCGTCGACCGGCCCGCCACCCCGCCCGGTCGACGAGCCCGGTCGATAGCCCAGCGAAAAGGTCCGCCGCCGCCTCCTCGACCTCGTCGACCGAGGCGCTCGACCCTGCCGACGCCACCGCGGGCGGCTCCGAGAGCAGCAGGGTCGCCAACGCCGCGCGGTCGTCGTCGGAAAGGCTCTCGCCGGGCTCCAGGGCCACGACAACCAGGGGGCTTGGCAGGTGCCACGGGCCCGCGGTTGGGCCGGCGAAGGGTGAAGCCCCGCCGGCAAGGATCAGGGAAGTGACCGCCGGTGGGCACACGAACGCCGCGTCCCACGTCCGGGTCGAAGGGGACGGGACCGAGACCTCAGCGAACGCTAGGAGCGGCGACACGAGCGGCACCGACCCAATCACGACGTCGCACGGACCCGACCTCGTCTCGGCGGTGACAGCGGCAACGACCCGGTCGTAGAACTCCCGCGAGAACTCGGAGGCGGCCGACCGCGGGTCGTTCTGAGCGACCGCCACCCGCGCCTGTCGCCACGACAACCCGGAGGCCACCGCCCCACACCACGCATGCATTGCGACGTTCTGCTGCCAGGTGAGATGTGTCCGTGGCTGACCGTCGCCGGCGACGCCCATCAGCACCTCGCTGACGGCCGGTGACCGGAGCTCGTCGTCCTCGCCGAGCACCGCGGCGACCGTGACCGATTCGGCCAGCCCCGACCCGGGACGCACGAGCCGGTCGACGCACTCGGAGAGGAGCCCTGCGGCGGCGTGAAGCCCAGCCAGCCTCGCTGTCGAGCCAGGCGACACCTCCGCCAACGCCGCCGCCGCCCATCCCGCCGCGCGTTCAGCGGCGGCCGCACGCAGAACCAGATCGGCGGACGGCCCGGCCGCCGCCTCCTCCCCAGCGAGGGCCGCCGCCGCCGATTCGGTGGCGGCGGCAACGGCCGCCACCTGCCCGATCTGAGCGAGGCGGCGGAGCCGGGCGTCGGTGCCGGTGGCCTCGTCGCCGGCCGGATGCAGCTCTGGGCACGTCAAAAGATCGACCGCGCACTCGCACAAAACCGGAGACGGCTCTCCCCCATCGACACCGACAGCGACCACGACACCGACGACACCGGCGACACCGGCGGCCCCGCAGTGCCCGTCCGGGTCCCCCAGATGCAGAACACCCACCCCCCCCGACGTCCAGAACTCCACCTCGACACCCGCCATGTCGCCCAGGAGCTCCACGGGCAGAACATCACACAACGGCTGGCTGGTCACGTTCAGTAACATGCCGGGCCCCGGCCTCTTTCGCCGAGAGGAGGCGACCAGTCAGCCGTCGAGGTCGTCGCCGGGATAGTCGTCGCCGAGCTCCGAGCGGAGCTCAGCGTCCTCCTCAGCGAACGCGGCGAGCAGACCCGCCGTCCGCCGGGAACGACCGCGGCCCCCAGCGAGCCGGTACCGGATCCCTCGCCACGGAGACGCGTGCCGGACCCGGACACGTTGGCGGCGGCCGGCGGGCGCCTGGGCGGCGAGGTCGGCGGCCAGGTCTGGGTCCGGAGAAGAGGCCGCCCTCGCCGCCCAACGCCCGTCGGGACGGCGGGGCTGCCCACCGCCTCTCACCCCGGGTCGCTTGCCGACGTGGTCGGCACGAACACCGGCGGCGGGGGCGCCGGTGGCGGCTCTGGAGTGTCGCCGGGGCCGCCACCAGACGCCGACTCGGCAGGCACGAACACCGGCGGCGGGCGGCGCTGACCGCCGCCGGTCCTTGTGCCTGCCGTCGCCCACCAAGGCGGACGGCGGCGCCCAGTCGGCGGGGCCACCAAAGGGTCCGGCGGGGTCGGGAGACCCGCACGCCCCCCCACCGGGGGTCCTCCCGACGAGCCCGCCGGGAACGGCGCCGACGGGTGAAGGCTCTCCGAGTGCACGGGGTCGTGCCCCGCGGCCGCCTCCAGATAGCGGGACATCTCGTCGTCGGGCGGCGCTGCCGGCGGCCCCGACGCGAACTTCCCGTCGCTGGTCCGCCGCTGCGCCCGGCGTCGTGCCTTGCGTCTCCTGAACATCCCAGACCTCCTTCGTTACCGGACCAACATGCCGGGGCCGGCGCTCATAGCTGGATCACTCCGTTGTCGGCTAGGTCGAAGTCCCCGCCCGGACTACACCGCACGGGCACCGAGCGGAGAAGAGCACCGGCCCGGTACCGGCACAGCCGGCTGGCCAGCTCCCCCGGCACATCCCTGGCCCGCTGGACCCGCCAGTCCAACGTCTTGCCTATCTCGTCGGCGACAAACACCAAGCCCACCGCATCGGTCCCCACGCCCCGCACTTCAGCGACGACCACGATCGTCTCCATCGCCTCCGCCACCCACCTGCGGTCCGCTAGCAACGCTCCCGGATCCACCTCGAGGAAAACGCCTTCCGCCTCGGCCCGTTTCGGCGCCGACAGCGCATAAGACTCGGCGAGGCGGACCACCTCCGCCGGCGGAGGTGGCACCAGGGACTCATCGGCACCCCAGGAGTCACTGACAGACCCGGAGGAGGCCGCCGGCGGTGCCGCACGGACCGCGGAGGCGGGCGGCGAACGCCGGGCGACTACCGGCGCCTCAGCGGCCTCGGTCCGTGAAGGCGGGGGAAACTCCAACCAGTCCCTCTTCGCCGACGACCTCAGCACCCCCAGGCGCTTCAAGCGGCGACGCAGGCGACTGACATGCGCCACGGTCTCCACCACCGTCAGGTCCACCCGGAGCCCGGAGTGAACCCGATGATCATTGTGCAACCCAAGGAGCACCACCGTCCCGACGATCGGGAGGCATCGCCTGTGGCCCGCAGAACCGTCAAGCGCGCGACGAGCGGTCTCGGCGAGAGAGCCCAGGGGGATCTTCAACCAGCCGCCCGTCCCGGCGGGCGTGTGGAGTGTGACCGCCCCCGTCAGATCGACGCCGTGATCGTCCAACCAGCCGGCTTGGCGGAGCAGCCGGAAGTAGGACCAAAAGTTCCGCCCGCCGCGTCCGAACCCGACAGCGGCGGCCAGACCCGACGGCCGGACCGGCGAGCCGGAGGCGAACGCCTCGACGCGTAGGGCCCACACGCCGACACAGGCCCGGACCGCCTCGCCGCCCTTCCCGGCAGCCAAACACGCCGCCTCCAGATCAGCCAGCAACCCATCGGGATCGTCGACACGACCCATCGCCCCCCGAGCAATCGGAGTGAAGGCATCCTTCCCTGGCGGCGCCGAGCGTACGGCGGAGGTGGGGGACTGGGAAGCAGCGGGCGGGGTTGGCACGTCCTAGACCATGCCGACGCCCGCCGGAAGTTGTGGGGGGGGGCGCCGCAACAGGGGGGGTGTCTCGTAGCGTCGCGTCGCGTCCCGAACCGTCAGCACCGACGACCAGGTGGTGTGCAGACGTTTCGGGATCTCCCCCCGCGCCCTGCTTGGCTAGGAAGTAGTTCTAACTTCAAAAAGAAACTAGGGGAGGACCCGCGATCCCAGTCCCCGCAACGAAAACACGGGCTCCAGCTCTCCAGATAGCGGACGGGGCTCTCCAGATAGCGGACGGGGCCCGGCACCAGCTCTCCAGATAGCGGGCACCCGGACATCCTGTCGCCCCGGAAACCATGGCGCCCCCCCGGAAACCATGGCGCCCACTCGGGGCCCCATTCCGGACACGTTTCGGGTCGCCAGGGCCGAAAAAGGGGCGGAAACGATGTCGCCTACCCTGGGGCACCGTCGGCGGCCTCTGAGCGGCCGTGAGCGATTCCGGGCTCCCAAACCACCCGACCCGGGCGTGTCGCGGCTCTCCTGGGGCCTCCTGGGGGCCAATGCGGGCCTTTTCGACGGGTCCAGGAGGAACCCCCGACGGCGAGGACCTCGTGCCACCCATCCTGGGGGCCCTCGGCACCGTCGGCGGCTGGCCGGCCGCCGTCATGGGTCATGGGCCGCGGCCGCCGGTGCCCGCCGGCCAGGCACGCCTGGTACCCCTCGTACGCCCATCCTGGAGGCCCTCGGCACCGTCGGCGGC
>CXWK01007788.1_pt2 | contig 34599 bp, 31 predicted proteins | sample 590851 | NCBI WGS metagenome assembly CXWK01 (sample SAMEA3498364, study PRJEB10139) | wastewater metagenome | biome: wastewater treatment plant; material: activated sludge | place: Denmark | collected 2014-08-01
GCGAGATCTGCGTCGGTGACCGCAAACAGGACTTCGTAATCGTCGCCGCCGCCGAGCACCGCCTGTTCGACGGTGGTCGGAGAGTTGACGGACGCAGCGCGCACCGCCCCCGACAGCGGCAAGGCCGAATAGCGCACTTCGATTCCCGCACCGGCTGCCGCCGCGAGCCGGGTCAGGTCCTTCACAAGACCATCCGAGACATCGAGGGCCGCGGTCGCATAGCTGCGCAACACCGGGATGAGCGCCAGCCGCGGCTCGGGCCGCAGATATCGGCCGACGAGGTGGGCGCGATGGGCCTCGCCCAAGCCGGACTCTTGTCCGCCCGCGCGCAACTTCAATCCCAGTGCCGCATCTCCCAGCGTGCCCGAGACGAGCACGTGATCGCCCGCGCGCGCGCCGCTGCGCGGCACAAAGCCATCACGCGGCACGGCGCCGAACGCCGTCACCGAGACGGACAGCGGCCCGCCGGATCGATCGGTATCGCCGCCCAGAAGCTGGATGCCGAACGCGTCCTGCGCCTCCTTGAGACCGAGCGCGAACCGGTCCATCCAACTCGCAAGCGGCGGTTCGGGAAAGGCCAGCGCCATGACGTAGCCGACCGGCTCCGCCCCCTTGGCGACGAGGTCGGAGACGTTGACCGCCAGCGCCTTCCAGGCGATGTCGCGCGCATCATCATCGGCGAAAAAATGTACGCCGGCGCGCACCGGATCGTTGGTGACGACAAGATCGACACCCTCTTCGGTCTCGATCAGCGCCGCATCGTCCCTGAGGCCGAAGGCACCGGCCGCCCCGCGCGTCAACGGCGCCAGATAGGTCTCAATCAGTTCGGTCTCGGTACGGATGCGCTTCGTCACAGTGACCTGTCCAGGCTCGGGCGCGCGAAACGATGAGGCGGGCTCAGGCGCCAGCGTCCTTCGCCGCCTTCTTGAATTCCGACGCACGCAACTTGCGGGCGATCTTGTCGAGCACGCCGTTGACGACGCGCGGCTCGTCCTCGGAAAAGAAGAAGTGCGAAACGTTGACGTACTCGTTGATGACGACCTTGGCCGGCACGTCGCCGCGGTCCATCAGCTCGGCCACGCCGGCGCGCAGGATGGCCCGCAAAATCGCGTCGACCCGGACCAGCCGCCAGCCGGTCGCCAGCTGCTCATCAACCATGGGATCGATCTCGCGCTGGCGGCGCAGAACGGCGCGCAGCACATCGGCGAAGAAGGTGCGATCCGCGCCCTGCACGGTTTCATCCTTGCCTGCTTCCGAAAAACGCTCCTGCAGGAACTCGGCGATGACGTCGTTCAAGTCGGTGCCGGCGAGGTCCATCTGATAGAGCGCCTGTACGGCGGCAACGCGTGCGGCCGTGCGCGCCGGAATCGTACCCTCCTCCGCCGCGGCCGGCTTCTGCTTGCCCGCGCCCGTCATTTCGATTGCCCCAGGAAGCCGCGTTTGGCGGCAATGAGCCGCAAGCAGGCCCGCGCCGCATCGCCACCCTTGCCCTTGCGGCCGCCCTCGGCCCGCGCGATCGCCTGAGCCTCGGTCTCGACGGTGAGAACGGCATTGCCGACCGGAATATCCTCGCCGATCGCCACGTCCATCAGCCAGTGATTGGCGTTGTCGCAGACGATCTCGAAATGATAGGTCTCGCCGCGGATCACGCAGCCGAGCGCGATTGCGCCGTCGAAGGCCATGCGGCCCTGGCGGCGTGCATCTGCGGCGGCCGAGAGCACTTGGGGAAGTTCGAGTGCGCCCGGCACCGCAATGCGCTCATAGGTGACGCCGCGGGCATTCAATTCCTCAATCGCGCCGCCGGCCATCATGTCGGCGATGCCTTCGTAGAACCGTGCCTCCAGAATAAGCACGTGCGCCTTGAGTACCGACGTGTCGTCCGCGCCGGGTATATCTGTCTTTGGCTTTTGTACCATGGCCCTACTCGATCTGCCGTGTTCCGGCGACGCGCAGCCCGAAGGCGTCGAGGCCCACATAGACGTGATCAGGCGACGACGTCAAAAGGATCATGTCCTTGACACCGAGATCGGACAGGATTTGCGAGCCGATGCCGATCTCGATCTGACGGCGCTCTTTCGACGCATCCTTGGCCATCGCCGGATCGTGCTGGCGCAACACCCACTCGGTGATGCAATTGGGGCTCAGATCGCGGATCAGCACCACGATGCCGCGGCCCTCCGCGTCGATGGCCCGCATCGACTGTTCCACCGCCGTGCCCGCGGACTTGCTGCAGCCGACGCCGAAGATGTCGTGGAACACGTTGACGGCCTGCACGCGCACCAGTACCGGACCCGGCGTATGGATGTTGCCTTTGACGAGCGCCAGGTGTTCGGCCGGCTCCACCGTCGTCTCGTAGATGTGGGCGTCGAAGCCGCCGCCGTGCACGCTGTTGATGTGGGTCTTCGCCACGTGCTTGACGATGCGGTCATTCTTCAGGCGATAAGCGATCAGATCTTCAATGGCGCCGATCTTCAGGCTGTGTACCTTGGCGAATTTCACCAGATCCGGCAACCGCGCCATGGTGCCGTCGTCGTTCATGATTTCGCAGATCACCGCCGCCGGGCTGAGCCCCGCAAGCCGCGTCAGATCGATGGAGGCTTCCGTATGACCGGCACGGACCAGCACGCCGCCTTCACGAGCGACGAGCGGAAACACGTGTCCCGGCGAGACGATGTCGTGCGCCGTCTTGGACGGGTCGATGGCGGTCGCGATCGTGCGTGCCCGGTCGAACGCCGAGATGCCGGTGGTAATGCCCTCGCGCGCCTCGATCGACTGGGTGAAGGCCGTGCGGTTGCGCGAGGCGTTCGAACGCACCATTGCCTCGAGCCGGAGATCGGCGGCGCGCGCATTGGTCAGCGTCAGGCAGATGAGGCCACGGCCGTACTTGGCCATGAAGTTGATGGCATCCGGCGTCGCCATCTGCGCGGGAATGACGAGGTCGCCCTCGTTTTCGCGGTCTTCGGCATCGACCAGGACGACCATGCGGCCATTCTGAAACTCTTCGACGATGTCCTCGATCGGCGAGAGCACGCTCGAGGACTTCTGTGCGGCGGTTTTGACGTTGCCCTTGCTCACGGGCGGAACTCCAATAGACGCGCAACGTAGCGCGCGAAAACATCGACTTCGAGATTGACGTGTTGGCCTGGGGTTTTCGCGCCCCACGTCGTCACCGTCAAGCTGTGCGGAATGAGGTTGACGCCGAACCGCGTGCCCGAGACTTCGTTGACGGTCAGCGACGTGCCGTCAAGGGCAATCGACCCTTTGGGCGCAATGTAGCGGGCAAGATGCTCGGGCGCTTCGAACACGAACCGGCGGCTCTCCCCGTCGGCCGTGATCGAGACGATCTTGGCTACGCCGTCGACATGCCCCGAAACGATATGCCCGCCCAGTTCGTCGCCGGCTCTCAGCGAGCGTTCGAGGTTGACCTTGCGGCCCTCGGACCAATCCTTGAGCGTGGTCTTGCCCAGTGTTTCGTTGGACACATCGACCGTGAACTGCGTGCCGCTCTTGTCCGCCGATATCGACGTCGCCGTCAGGCACACGCCGTCGCAGCAGATCGAGGCGCCGATGTCGGCGTCGCTCAGCTTGTAGGCGGTCGTAATCGTGAAGACGCCGCCCTTGCGCGCCTTGACGGTGCCGACATCGCTGATGAGACCGGTGAACATCGCCTCACATTCCTTTCAGTCCGGCTTCGGGTTGAGACAGTGCCCCCATCGGCCGGGCGAACCGCCACAGCGTATCAGGGTCCACGTCCATTTTTTCAAGCAAAACGAGAGGCAGGTTACCGATGAAGGGTTGTATGAGGCTCAGAGGCGCTGACCCTGCCGCGCCACCTGCCGCAAACAGCGCCACTTCATCGACGAGCGCCGCCTCCGCGAACGTCCGCCACATCGACGGACCACCTTCAACCAATAGCCGGGTGATGCCTTTGGAGACGAGCGCTTCCATGACGGACGGCAGCCAAAGCCGGCCGGCAACCTGCGCTGCTTCCAGAATGACGGCGCCCGCTTCTTCGAGTGCCGCCTTGCGCGATGCATCCGCTTCCAGTCCGCAAACGACATACAGCGGCACGGCCCGCGCCGACTGCACCAGTTTCGACGTCAGCGGAAAATCGAGTGTGCCTGCCACGACGACGCGGATCGGAGAGCGCTGATCCAAGCCCGGCAACCGGCAGGTGAGCATGGGATCATCATCACGCACGGTGGCCGCGCCGACGAGGATCGCATCGGCGCTCGCGCGCAACAATTGTCCGCGCGCCCGTGCGAGCGGGCTCGTCACCCACGTTGGCGTTCCCGCCCCGCCGCGTGGCACACTGCCATCGGCCCCAAGCGCCATTTTCAAGGTCACGAACGGCCGGCGCTCGGTGACGCGGACAATGTGGCCGCGCGTGACCCAGCGCGCGTCATGCGCCGCGACGCCGCGCGTCACTTCAAGGCCGGCGGCGCGCAGCTTATCGAGCCCGCGTCCGGCAACGCGCGGATCGGGGTCTTCGATGCCGGTGACGGCGCGCGCCAGCCCGGTGGCGACGATGGCATCCGCGCACGGGCCGGTCTTGCCGTGGTGCGAGCAGGGCTCGAGCGTCACATAGATGGTTTTGCCGCGGGCCCGCTCACCCGCCTCCGCGATCGCCTGCGTCTCGGCGTGCGGCCGGCCGCCCGGTGCCGTGACCGCCCGGGCGATGACCTCGCCCGTTGCCTCATCCGCAATGACGGCGCCGACCGACGGATTGGGCGCCGTCCGGCCAAGGCCGCGGCGCGCCATCATCAGCGCGATCTCCATCATATGGATATCGAAGGCGTGTCGTTCGGCAGGCGTCATGAGCGCTTACTGAGGCTTTTCGCCCGCCGTGTCATCCACTTCGTCATCGAAGCCTAAAGCGGCGCGGCGGCGCTCTTTGCCGTCGCTCGCCAGATCGCGCAACACCGCCTGAAAATCGGCCGCATCGCGGAAATCACGGTAAACGGAGGCGAAGCGGACGTAGGCCACGGGGTCAAGCTCGCGCAATGCCGCCATGACCAGTTCACCGATCTCGGCGGAGGTGATCTCGCTTTCGCCGGAACTTTCGATCTGCCTGACGAGACCCGACACAAGACGGTCGATGCGTTCAGGTTCGATCGGCCGCTTGCGCATGGCAACCGAAACCGAGCGGGCGAGCTTGTCGCGGTCGAACGGCACCTTGCGCCCCGAACGCTTGACGACCGTCAGATCGCGCAGCTGCACGCGCTCGAAGGTGGTGAAGCGTCCGCCGCAATCGGAGCAGACGCGGCGGCGGCGGATGGCCGAATTCTCATCCGACGGCCGGCTGTCTTTCACTTGCGAATTTTCGCTTCCGCAGAACGGGCAGCGCATTCTCAAACCTCAGAGATCAAAAAAAATCATTCACCGGACGCCGTCTGTTCAATCCGGAACGGCCAGTTCGCCCGGCATGATCTGGACGAATCCCGACTTCGGCGGCTCAGTCTTTACAATGCTGAGATCAGGAAGTCTCACACCGACCGCGCCGCTATCCTTCTTTTCGATGGTGACGAGCTTCACCTCTTCCAGGTCAGCCGGCGGCACGGCCTCCGCCGCCGCCGGACTCAGGTCGCCGTCCGGTGCATCAACGACATCCCAAGACTGCGAGAGCCGCGTCGCCGCGCGGTTTTCGTCGCCCGGCACGGGATGTCGATAATTGTAGTGATTGGGGTGGCAGGCCTTAGCCTCGAACCCGCATGCCATCAGAACGCTGCGATCGGTGACGTGAGCCTTCTCGACCGGCTTGGCAAAGACCAGCCGATCCTTGGAGATGCCTGTCACCCCGGCAGCGCCGTGTCCGAGTCGTTCCGAACCCAGAACGATGACGCGGGAGACCTGCTCGACCTTGCCCTTGAAGCGCCAGATCACCGGGCCGAAACTCGACACCACGACGTAGTACGATTTATCGCCGTCGCTCACGTCGACGTCGATGACGCGGGCAAGCTCGGTCGCAAAGCCCCCCAGCACCAGATTGGAGCGCACCGCGCTGTCGCCCGCATCGCGGATGGCGACGACTGTCTCGCGCGCTGCTGCGGGAGGCAGGCTGCACAGCGGATACTTCGTGGGGCCGGGCGTGGCGCCGGCGCAGCTCCAGGCCGGAGCGGAAAACCCTATCAGCGTGGCAAGCGCGAAACCGCAGGCACGCACCACGCCCCTCATCGCCGGACAACAGACCCGGCCGCGTACACGCACACTCGCCTCCGCTACGAAAAAAGCGCCGGGCTACATCCCGGCGCTTTTTCTATAGATCATCTCGGGCATTTGCGGAAATCGCCGGACCCGTCAACGCCGCGCTCGATCCTTGTCCCCTCTCCCCATTCCTGCGCCAAATGGGGAGAGGGCGAATAACCCCAAAAGCAATCGGCCCCCGAAAGGGGCCGGGAGCGCAACGGCGCAAGCGTACCTTCCGGCCGGCGCGACGGAGGAGTGCCGGGAGGCGCAGAGCAAGCCTTCGCCGCCCCGCGGAGCTGAGCCTCGCGGCCTTCAGGCCGCGAAGATCAGCCAGCGTGAGCGGATATCACGCATAAATCGGGAAGCGGGCGCAGAGTGCTTCCGCTTTGGCCTTGACGGCGGCTTCCACCGCGCCATTGCCCTCTTCGCCGTTCTTGGCGAGGCCTTCTAGCACTTCGGTGATGAGGCGGCCGATTTCCTGGAACTCGGCGACGCCGAAGCCGCGCGTGGTGCCGGCGGGCGAGCCCAGACGAATGCCCGAGGTCACCATCGGCTTCTCCGGATCGTAGGGAATACCGTTCTTGTTGCAGGTGATGTGGGCGCGGCCCAGCGCCTTCTCGGCCTTGTTGCCGGTGAGCTTCTTGGGCCGCAGATCGACCAGCATCAGATGGCTGTCGGTGCCGCCGGAGACCAGCGCGAAGCCATTCGACACCAGCGTCTCGCCCAGCGCCTTGGCGTTGTCGACGACGCTCTTGATGTAGATCTTGAAATCGGGACGCAGCGCTTCGCCGAAGGCCACGGCCTTGGCGGCGATCACGTGCATCAGCGGGCCGCCCTGGATACCGGGGAAAATGGCCGAGTTGAACTTCTTGGCCAGGTCCTCGTCGTTGGTCAGGATCATGCCACCGCGCGGGCCGCGCAGCGTCTTGTGCGTGGTTGTGGTGGCGACGTGGCAGTGCGGGAACGGGCTCGGATACATGCCGGCGGCAACGAGACCGGCGACGTGTGCCATGTCGACCATGAAGTAGGCGCCGACTTCATCGGCGATCTTGCGGAACGCCGCGAAATCGATCTTGCGCGGATAGGCCGAACCGCCGGCGATGATGACCTTGGGCTTGTGCTCGTGAGCCAGCTTGCGCACATCGTCCATGTCGATCAGGTGCGTGTCGGGCTTGACCATGTAATGCACGGCCTTGAACCATTTGCCCGACTGGTTGACGGGCGCGCCGTGGGTCAAGTGACCACCGGCGGCGAGCGACAGGCCGAGGATCGTATCCCCCGGCTGCATCAGCGCGTTGAAGACGCCCTGGTTGGCCTGCGAACCCGAGTTCGGCTGAACGTTGGCGAAGCCGCAACCGAACAGCTTCTTGGCGCGCTCGATGGCGAGTTCCTCGGCGATGTCGACGAACTGGCAGCCGCCGTAGTAGCGCTTGCCCGGATAGCCTTCGGCATACTTGTTGGTCAGCACCGAGCCCTGCGCATCGAGCACCGCCTGCGAGACGATGTTTTCAGACGCAATCAGCTCGATCTCATGCTGCTGACGGCCGAATTCCTTCTGGATGGCGGTGAACAGCTCCGGATCGGTCTCCGACAGGTGCGACTTGAAAAAGCGCGAGGTGGCAGAATTGGCAGCGGCCGGTGCTGTCGACATGGGCGATCCTCTGAGATTTGGATGATTTTTCTATAACGCAGCGAAGGTCCCGGATCGCTCAAGAGCGTCCCGGAACCTCAGGAACCTGATACGATAGTAGAAGGCCCCCGGTTGAGGCTCAACACCCAATAGGGTGGGAGACCATGGCCACTCCGGGTGGAGCCCCGCGTAAAAACGGCGCGGCCCCCGAGAGTTCGAGGGCCGCACCGCAATGCAATAAACGCCTTGTACCGGCGCGGGACCAATTACTCGGCCGCCTCGCGGTGCGCTTGCTCCAGCGAAACCGGGCACTTGGCCCACAGATCCGTCAGAACCGCGACCAGATGGTCCATATCCGCGTCGGTGTGATGGGGCGACGGCGTCAGCCGCAGACGCTCGGTACCGCGCGGCACGGTCGGATAGTTGATCGGCTGCGCGTAGATGCCGTGCGACCAGAGCAGAATGTCGGTCAGGTGCTTGCAGCGCACCGGGTCGGCGACAAGCACCGGCACGATGTGGCTCGGACCCGAGATCACCGGCAGATCGGCCGCCATCAGCCGCCGCTTCAGCGTGCGGGCCCGCTCCTGATGCTTCTCGCGCTCGATCGTACTCGTCTTCAGGTGGCGGATCGACGCCAACGCGCCTGCGGCGATGACCGGCGCGAGCGACGTCGTAAAGATAAAGCCCGGCGCGTATGAGCGCACCGCATCGCACAGCGTCTTTGAGGCGGCGATGTAGCCGCCCATGACGCCGAAACCCTTGGCCAGCGTGCCGTTGATGACGTCGACGCGATGCATGACGCCATCGCGCTCGGCAATGCCGCCGCCGCGCGGACCGTAAAGGCCGACCGCATGGACTTCGTCCAGGTAGGTCATGGCGTTGTATTTCTTGGCGAGGTCGCAGATGGCACCGATGGGCGCGATATGGCCATCCATCGAATAGACGCTCTCGAAGGCAATGATCTTCGGCGTCTCGAGCGGAATGGTTTTGAGCTTGGCTTCGAGGTCGCCCAGGTCGTTGTGCCTGAAGATAATCTTGGGGCCGCGGCCGTTGCGGATGCCGGCGATCATTGAGGCGTGGTTCTTCTCGTCCGAGAGCACCACGCAACCGGGTAGCAGCTGCACCAGCGTCGACAGCGCCGCCTCGTTGGCGACGAAGGCGGAGGTGAACAGCAACGCCGATTCCTTGCCGTGCAGATCGGCGATCTCGCGTTCCAGCTCGACGTGATAGTGCGTGGTGCCGGAGATGTTGCGGGTGCCGCCCGAACCGGCGCCAACCGTATCGAGCGCCTCGTGCATGGCGGCGAGCACTTTGGGATGCTGGCCCATGCCCAGATAGTCGTTGGAGCACCAGACCGTGATCGGCCGGGCTTCTGTCGGCGTGATGACATCAGCCTTGGGGAAGTTGCCCTGACGGCGCTTCAGATCAGCGAAAACACGATAGCGGCCTTCGCGTTTCACAGCGTCAAGCGCGGCGCCCAGCTTGTCCTCGTAAGTCATTGCCTGACCTTCACTCCCCGGAATTGCCTTGAGGCTCTGTAGTGGCTTTTTCATCATCATTGCTTGACTGATGCAAAGTTAAAAGTGCTCTTTCGTCGCGCCGGTCCCAAGTGGTTCAGCAGGGCCTATCAATGCCGCCTTATGCCACCCGCTCTGGGAAATTTCGAGGCATAAACCATGCTCGCCGCCCCCCTACATTGCTGCAAATCAAGTGACGGGCCGCTGACGTCCGGCGGCATGCGCGACCGCGCTTCCCCAAACCCGGCCGAAGCGGAGTCGCGACGGCCGTAGTTATGAGCGAAATGTCAGAAACTTAGCCTCTACGGGCAACACGGTCTTTGAAGTCATCCGGCGCGGCTTTGGCGGCCATCCGCGTAGCTGCGTCGCAGCCAACCTGCCTTATGCGCAACTGCGCGCTCCACAGTCAGCGGGCCGTATCGATCTCGAGATTCAGCACATCGTTCGAGGCGCCCAGTTCGGCGCGAATAGCCTCGGCAAGCGGGTCGTCCGCCGCCGCCTTGGGGCCGATCACGACATGGGCGTCGGCAACAGGCTCCTCATCGTCGTTGATCGAGCACGCGCACTGGAACTTGCGGCCATCGTGAGAAACCCCAAAGTCCCAGCCGTGATCTTCGGGCCAGATCTCGGATACTACAAATCCGCGCGCCGCCAGTCGTGCCGAAAGCCACTTGGCGAGCGCGCAGCCGGCAATCTCATTGATGTTCTGAGACTTGGTGGCGGCGTCGTCCTTGAAGGCCGGGGTGTGAAAAGCGAAGTGAACGTAGGACATCGTCAGCGCTCCCGCTCAGTAGTTCGAGGCGACCGGGCCGATGCCATCCTTCTGATAAAGATCGCGGCGGAACTGCACGACGCCATCCTCGGTCGCCCAGGCGGTAACGTAGACGAAGTGAAGCTGCACCGGCTTTTTCAGACGCACATCGAGCCGCTCGCCGCTTTCCTTCATGCGTTCGACCTTTGCCTCGTCCCAGCCCTGATCGCGCAGCAGCCACTGCGCCAGATGCTTCATGTTGCGAACGCGGATGCAGCCCGAACTTGCAGAACGGAAGTTCCGGCCGAAGATCGTGTCCGACGGCGTATCGTGCATGTAGACCGAATGGGCGTTGTCGAAATTGATTTTCACGAAGCCGAGCGGGTTGTCCTTGCCCGGCTGCTGGCTGTAGCTGTAGGTGCCCGGCCGCACGGTGTTCCAGTCGATCTTGTCGGGGTTCACTTTCTTGCCCGAGCCGTCGTAGGCGTCGATGTGGAACTTGTGGAGCACGTTCTGCCCCTTCTTCTGCATCTCGCGGCCGCGCGGGATCAGATCTTCAGATTCCACCGTCGGCGGCATGCGCCAGATGGGGTTGAAGTTCAGATTGGTGATTGCCGATTTGAGAAGCGGCGTCGGCCGGTCGATCTTACCGACCACGCCGGCATAACGGGCCGCGATCTGGCCGTTCTCGACAGCCTCAACCTGCGCCGCAGGAATGTTGACGACGACATACTTTTTCGCCGTCGCGCCCGACAGCGCCTGCAGGCGGCTCAGATTGACCTTAAGCTGCTTCAAGCGCGCGTCGGCCGGAACGTTGAGGGCCGCGAGCGTGCGCTTATCGACGATGCCAGTCGGCGTCAGGCCGTTGGAGGCCTGGAAGCGCTGCACCGCCTTTTCGAGATCGAGATCGAAATTGGTCGAGCTGTCGTCGGCGTCCTTGTAGTCGCCCGACAGCGACAGCCGGGTCCTGAGCGTCTTGACCGCCGGATCGACCATGCCGGCCTTCAAGTCGACCGTTGTCATCACCGGCGCCCAGCCGCCGGCGGCGACCACATCGCTATAGCGTCTGATCGCTGCCTTGGTCGGCTCGATGTTGAACTTGGAAAGCGTGGGAAAACCCTTGGGCGGATTGGATTCCCATTCGCGGATGAATTCTCGGTCGTAGGAGTTCGTCCCCTTGCCATCCGGCCCCTTGCCGGTTGGACCGAACTGGATGAAGGCGGTATCCTGCGCGGCGGCTGGCGCACTGGGCCCCATTGCGGCTGTCACAAGCGCACAGACCGAAAGGATCGCGCCGCTCACTCTCATCCGCACGGTCATCCCTGCTCCCGTCCCAATGTTTGACGCCTGATCACGAACGGCGCCGGTCATGAACGCGTTCACACGTACGCAAAGCCCGAGGTCCTCGTCTTAAGGCCTCTCTGAAAACGGTTAATGAAAGTTTACCGGTCCGCCCCGGCCTGGGAGGGTGCCCAGGCCGGTTGAGACAGGCAGAAAATCGCTGCAAAGCCTAAGGGTAAGCGGCGTTCGAGGCGAGGGGGCAGACAACATAAAGGATGAGAAATTGCGCCGACCGCGCCCCATGAGCCACAGGCCCGTCGCCGCGCCGCCACCCAAGCGGCTCCCCAAAAAGCGAAGGGCCGCCTCGCGCTCGCGAAGCAGCCCATCCGGCTCAGGGCTCCCCCAGCCCCGATCCCCAGTAAGTCTCGCGCCGATTACAGGCGGTAGCGGATCTGATCCGACCAGAAGCGCTCGAGACGGACGAGAGCCTTGTTGAGGCCCTTGACGTCGTCACCCGTCACTTCGCCAACGGCCTGAACCGAGCCCAGCTGGCGCAGATAGAGCTTATTGACGATGTCACGGGCTTCCAGGCCCTTGTCGGTCAGGCTGACACGCACCGAGCGGCGATCGGTATCGGACCGCTTGTAGTGAATGTAGCCCATGTCGACGAGCTTCTTCAGGTTGTAGGAGACGTTCGAGCCCAGATAGTAGCCGCGTGTCTTCAATTCGCCGGCCGTCAGCTCGCTTTCGCCGATGTTGTACAGGAGCAGAGCCTGCACGCTGTTGAGCTCGGCGCCGCCCTGGCGGTCGAACTCGTCCTTGATGACGTCGAGAAGGAGACGGTGCAGACGCTCGATCAAGCGCAGCGCCTGAAGATATTCGGACTTGAAACTTTCATCCTGGACCGGAGCGCGGTGGCGCGCCACATCGTATGCAACACTCATAACCCTGCCTCTTACTGTTTGACGCTTCCCGATTATTCCGGGTATGGGCAAAAAGTAGCGCAGATTAATAAATGGCAACTAAATAGATATAGTAAAAGAATAGTAACAGGGGGTCCGGGGAACCCAATTTTAAATCCGGGCCACTCGTTTCTGATCTCACGACCAATAATACAAAAAGTTATTTCGAATAATTTTATGCAATTTGAAATTGGCGGCGGATCTCGGAGTCAAGAATTGCCGATCACCAGAGTACCGTCATCCCGGCGCAGGCCGGGTTCGGCGACAGGTCTCGAGATGAGCGGTGGCGCTGCGCATCCTGGTCTCGGGAACCCCCGTCGCACCCACAATCAACGCTCTTTGAGGCTTGCCGTGGGTGCCGGCCTTCGCCGGCCTGACGGCGCGAAAGGCAAGACCACGGACCACCGGCATGCGGTCGTCTCCCGCCTCAAAAGCTTGCGCGCCTACACCCGCGCCGCCTGCATGTCTTCACGCGTCGGCAGGTCGAGTTCATCGGCGCCCAGCGGCGCGAAGTAGGCATCGATCTCCGCCGCTGTCACATCCTCGATCCCGTCGTGCTGCCACTTCGGCTTGTGATCCTTGTCGACCAGCGCCGCGCGCACACCTTCTATGAAGTCATGGCCGTCGAGACACCGGGCAGCGATGCGGTAGTCCTGCTCGAGCGTGGCGCGCAGATCGAGCGCTTTGGCCGAACGGATGTGCCGGTCGGTGATCTGCAGCGACAACGGCGAACGGGCGCGCAGATCGGCGAGCGTCGCCTCGGCCCAGCCCTTGGTGGTGCCGTCGGCGCGCTCCAGGTCCGCAACGATCGTGTTCAATGAGGGGCCGGCAAAGAACCTTGTGATCAGCGCCACGTCAGCCTTGAGTGCGCTTTCACCGGGATTGCGGTGCAGGCTATCCAGCAGCGGATCGATGGTCTCGGCGTCGGCCAGCCTCGCCTGGATATCGGTGAATTGCGCGGCAGGAATGCAGTGCGTCGCAAGTCCCAGCCAATAGGCGTCGGCTTGCGTCAGAATCCGGCCCGTCAATCCCAGATAGAGTCCGACCGGCCAGGGCATGCGCGAATAGGGATAGGCCATGCCGACGTCGGGAAACAGGCCAATAGCCGTTTCCGGCATCGCGAATTTGTAATTCTCGCCCGCAATGCGATGGGTGTTGAATGATGTCAATCCGGCGCCCGACCCCATGCAGATGCCGTTGATGAATGATACTGTCGGCTTGGAAAAGCATTCGAGCAGCCAGTCGAGACGGTATTCGTCGGCGAAGCGCTTTTTGGCTTCCTTCACGTCGGTCTTGGCGAGCGCCGTCAACGCACGCACATCGCCGCCCGCGCAGAATGCCTTTTCCGATGCCGACATCAGCAGCACCACGTAAATGTCGGGGTTGCGGGCGATCTTCGGAATTTCGGCCGCCATCACCGCCCGCATATCCTCATCGAAAGCATTGAGCGCTTTGGGCCGGTTCAAGATCAGCTGCACGGTGGCGCCGTCGCGCTTCACTTCGATCTTAGGGGCTGCAACGCCGGATGGCGCTTGCGCGTTGGACACTTCAGGTAAAGTCACGGGAGATCTTCTCGATTGGCACAAAGATGTTTCTCTGCAGCACTCCCGGGATATCGCCCTGGCCGGGTTGTGCCGCCACATTCTGGAGCTATACACGCCCGGTCAACGAGTTCAAACTGCACACGCCTGATTCGCGGGGACGGAATGGGCGGGCGGTTGTCAAGACAAATGCGGCGTGATCCACAGCCGCGGCGTCGATACCGGTTCGGGGGAATGGTGGCGAAGGCTCGTCTTTGGACAGTACTGAGACCGGCGGCTGCATTGAGCGCCGCGGCGATCGTCGCATGTGCCTTTGCCGCTGCCGAACCCGCCGCTGCGGGCAAGAAAAAGCCCGCCGCCGAACCGCCGGCTACAGAAGCCGCCGTTCCAAACGAAGCGGACACCGGCGATACAGCCGCAAAGCCGGCTGATGCCGCCGCAGCCTCCAAGACACCGGCCAAGTCCGCCTCCTGGCCCAAGACGCTCGACGAAGCCAAGGCCGAAGCCGAGGCGAAGACCAAGCCGCCCGAGTCGTGGTCGGCAACCGAGATCGCCGATGCCAAAGCGCGCTGCACGGCCATCCTCAAACGCATCAAGGCCGTCGTTATTCCCCAGCCACCGATTCGCGAGGGCGGCTGCGGCGCCCCGGCGCCCGTGCAGTTGATCAGCATCGGCTCAAAACCGGAAGTCGCCATCTCTCCGCCCGCAACCGTCACCTGCGATCTGGTCGAAGGGTTGCACACATGGCTCGAGACCAGCCTGCAGCCTCTGGCGCGCAAAGATCTCGGCGCCGAGATCATCAAGATCGAGAACATGAGCGATTATTCCTGCCGCAACGCCTATGGCCGGTCCAAGACCAAGCTCAGCGAGCACGGCCGTGCCAATGCGCTCGACATCCGTGGCTTCGTCACCGCCCACGCCAAAACGGCGTACGTGCTCGAAGGCTGGGGCAAACCGCAGCGCGAAATCCTGGCCGAGATCGCCGCCGCCAAGGCCGCCGAGGAAAAGGCCGCGGCCCTCAAGGCCAAGGCTCTTGAAGCCGAGCAAGTGAACCAGCAACAGGCCAAGTCGAAAGCGAAAGAGCCCTCCGGCGCATCGCAAATCGTCACCGGCTCGAACGCCGGCGCGCCTGCCTCCGGCCTCGCCAAATCGACGATCATCGACGGCACGCCGAAGTTGACCGTCACCATTCCAGGCGGCAAGCCCGATGCCAGAGAGCCCGCCTTCGCGATCGCCCCCGACAAGCTCGGCGGCCCGAAAGAGAAGGACCGCAAAGCGGTTTCCGGCAGCGTCGCGGGCTTTCTGCACCGGGCCCATGAGACGGCCTGCGCCATCTTCGGCACCACGCTCGGCCCCGAAGCCAACGCCGCTCATCGCAACCATTTCCACGTCGACATGGCCCCTCGCAAGACCATCAAGATCTGCGATTGATCGCTGTTGGCCAGCGGCCGCGTGCCCGGTCCGCGCCAGATTTGTGACAGGCTTGCCAGAATCGTTTCAGAACCGGTCCGGCCCAGGCGTATTTCCGTGTCCCCATTCGTTGTATCTGCGTAACGACAACGTGCGCCGACCATGGATTCGCTTCGCAATGCTGCACCGGACATCGACGTCCGCTCTGTCCCTTGCCCTGGCCACGCTCGCCGCGTCGGCCGCAACGGCACAGGCAGCCGATCTTACCGACTCGTGTTGCGCCGATCTGGAAGAGCGCGTCGCTGAACTCGAAGCCACCGTCGCGCGCAAGGGCAACCGCAAGCTCTCGCTGGAGATCTACGGCCAGGTCAACGAAGCGGTGCTGATCTGGGACGACGGGGGGGAACGCAACGCCTATCTCGTCACCAACGACAACGCCCGCGGCCGGTTCGGATTTCGAGGCAGCGCCAAGCTCGGAGGCGAATGGGAGGCCGGCTATCGCCTCGAGGTCGGGGTGCGCACCATAAGCTCCAAGCGCTTCACGCAGGACGATTCCATTGCCAGCGCCGACAGCGGCTTCGATCTGCGCGACAGCTACTGGTTCGTGAAGAACAAATCTCTGGGCAGCGTTTTCGTCGGCCGCTCCACCACGGCCACCAACGCCATCACCGAAAGCAACCTGTCGCAGACGGCTCAATTTTCCAAATACTCCGACGTCGAAGACAGCGGACTTGGCCTGCGCCTGCGCAGTGCCGCGACCGGCGGCCTCAGCGCCCTGACGTGGCGCCGGCTCCTGGGCGACGGCGGCGATCAGCCCGGTGAAGGCGAGCGCGCGGTCGAAAACGTGCGCTACGAGACGCCGGCCTGGAGCGGTTTCGTCGCCAGCGCCTCCTGGGGCATGGACGACGTCTGGGACGTGGCGCTGCGCTACACCGGTGACGGCCTCGGCTTTAAATACGTGGCCGGGATCGGCTACGGCGAAGTGCTGGACGACGCGCAGACCCAAACGGTTTGCGTAGGATCGACTCTGGGGACATCGAGCGATGCCCGCTGCCATAACTTCGGCGGTTCGCTCAGCGTTCTGCACGAGGCGACCGGGCTGTTCGTCAATGTCGGCGCCGGACTCAAGACCGACGACCGGCTGCGCCACTCCGCTCTCTTCACCGGCACCGGTGCCGACAACGATCAAACGTTCTGGGCGATCCAGGCCGGCGTCGAAAAAAAGTTCAACAGTTTCGGCAAGACCACGATCTACGGCGAATACTACGACTATGACGGCGGCGCCAATCAGCGCCGCACCATCGACGGAACCGACGGCGGCGTCGCCGACGCGCTCAATCCCTTCGCAACCGGCGACTCAGCGATCTGGGCGACCGGCCTTGAGATGTGGGGCGCCGGCATCGCCCAGAGTTTCGATAAAGCCGCCCTCCTCCTCTATCTCTCCTATCGTCACTACGAGGCCGACCTCACGCTTCGTCAGATCGTCGGCGGCAGCGCCGCCGGGCTGACGGCCGGCGCCGGCCTGGAGGACCTTGACGTGGTCCTCGCCGGCGGGCTCATCAAGTTCTAGCGGCGGCGAGCAACCATCCCGCGCCGCGCCACCTTGCCAACGCCTGCCGCCTGCCTTCATGGTAAGCGGCCCTCGCAAGGATGACCCATGCCTCAGTCCAAATCGCAACGCCCAATAGCTGAGCTCGCCCCCAGCGCCTTTCCCGCCATTCGCATGCGCCGCAACCGCAAGGCCAACTGGTCGCGCCGGCTGGTGCAGGAGAACGCGCTCTCACCCGCCGATCTCATCTGGCCCCTGTTCGTCACCGAAGGCATCGCCAAGCGCACCCCGGTTGCGTCGATGCCGGGCGTGGACCGGCTGTCGATCGATCTTGCGGTCGAGACCGCGCGCGAAGCGGCGGCGCTCGGCATTCCGGCGCTGGCGCTCTTTCCCTTTACCGATCCCAAGCTGCGCACCGAGGATGCGCGCGAAGCCTTCAACCCGGACAACCTCGTCTGCCGCGCCACCCGCGCGATCAAGGAGGCGAAACTCGACATCGGCATCATTCTCGACGTCGCGCTCGATCCCTACACCAGCCACGGACATGATGGCCTGCTGGTGGGTGACGAGATCGCCAACGATCCGACACTCGATGCCCTCGTGCGGCAATCGCTGGTGCAGGCGCAAGCCGGTGCCGATATCCTCGCCCCCTCCGACATGATGGACGGCCGCATCGGCGTGATCCGCGCAGCGCTGGAGGCGAGCGGCCATCAGAACGTTCAGCTCATGTCGTATGCGGCGAAATACGCGAGCGCGTTCTACGGCCCGTTCCGCGATGCGGTCGGCTCCAAGGGCTTCTTGAAGGGCGACAAGCGCACCTATCAGATGGACCCGGCCAACACCGATGAAGCGCTGCGCGAAGTTGCGCTCGACCTCGCCGAGGGTGCCGACATGGTGATGGTCAAGCCCGGCATGCCCTATCTCGACATCGTGCGGCGCGTCTCGGAAACGTTCAAAGTGCCGACGTTCGCCTATCAGGTGTCGGGCGAATACGCGATGATCGTGGCGGCCGCCGAAAAGGGCATGCTCGATTTCGACAAGACAATGCTGGAAAGCCTGATGGCCTTCAAACGCGCCGGCGCGTCGGGCATCCTCACCTACTTCGCGCCCCGGGCGGCGAAGCTCTTGCGAGACTGAGACGCCGCGCCCCGCTCGTCCCCGCCGCGGCTCCCTGACCTACGCGCCCCTTCGTCTCAAGGTTCACTCCAAGTTCAATCATGCTATAAAGACACAATGACAAAACTCGAACAAATCGAAGCCGCCATCGCCAAGCTCGACCCGGCCGACATCGCCAAGTTGCGCGAATGGCTGGAAGAGTACGACGCGCGCCTCTTCGATCAAAAACTCGAGCGCGATGCTAAAGCTGGCAAGCTCGATGACATCGCCAACGCCGCACGCAACAATCTTAAGTCGGGCCGTGGCGAAGACCTCTAGGCAGGCGTTGAAATGCGGCACCTCAAGGATCCTGCCTTTCAGCCGCTGCTCGATGCCTTGCCGTCCAATACCCGGGTGCTTGCGGAGAAAAACTTCAAACTCCTGAAGCACGATCCCAAACATCCCTCCTTGCATTTCAAGTGTCTCCACGGCGACATCTGGTCGGTTCGCGTCGGCCGTAGCTACCGGGCGCTGGCGATCAAGAGCGCCGACGCCTTCCAATGGTTCTGGATCGGTTCACATGCGGATTATGATCGATTGATCAGCGGATCGTGATCGAAACGGACGTGCCGCTTTCCTCCCTGTCGCCGCAAGACTGTTGAAGACCTCCACATTAACGGCAATCTCCGGCAAATCTCGCCGCGGCAGGCTTGGCAGTTCCCTATCAACTCGCCAAGATGCTCCGCGTTCATTCATAAGCCGAAAAATTGCCGCTTTAGGAGATACTTCCAATGCCGATCATGACCGGATTGTCGGGCAACGAAATGTATTGCCTGGCGCAGAAGGGCTTTCAGCCCGGCGAACTGGTGATCGGCAACGCCGTCCATTCGCTGGGCTTCCTGGGCGGCATCGCGGCCGGATTTCAAAACGTCATCGGCGGCGAGGTGACGGAGATCACCGAGATCATCAGCGAAGGCCGGCACGAATCGCAGAAGCGGCTGTTGGCCGAAGCGGTGCGCCACGGCGCGCAAGGCATTTCCAGCGTGACGAGTGAACTTCGCACCATGCAGGGCAACGCCGAATTTCTTTCGGTCGCCTCTTGCATTCATGATCCGCGCCAGCAAGCACCGCGCGTGCCGTTCTCGACCAGCGGCAACGGACAGGAACTCTACTGCCTGATGGACTGCGGCTACGATCCCCGCCAGTTCGTCATGGGCAATGTCGCCTATTCCGTCGGGCTTGCCCGCGGTCTGTTCGGCGCGCTCAAAACGCTCGCCCGCGGCGAGATCAAGGAGTTCAGCGACATCTTCAACAAGACCCGCCATCTGGCGCTCGACCGCATCACGGCGGAAGCGCGTGCCGCCGGCGCCAACGCGGTCGTCGGCATCGAAACCCGCATCATGCCGTTCAAAGGCATTCATGAAATGCTGATGGTCGGCACGGCGGCGACGCATCCTGGTCTGACTGGCGGGCAAGAGCCGGTGACGAGCGATCTGACCGCTGAAGAAATGTGGAACCTGGCGAGCCTTGGCTACATGCCGCAGAAGCTGGTGCTTGGCACCGCCGTCTATTCGCTAGGTCTCGTCGGCGGCATCAAGGCCATGTTCAAGAGCCTGTCGCGCGGCGAGATCAGCGATCTCACCTCTCTCATTTATGACGCGCGCGAGCACGCCATCGGCATCATCAAGGACGAAGCCAACGCGATTGGCGCCGACGACGTGGTCGGCATCCGCACGCACATTCACGAGATGGGCGGGCTGATCGAGTTCATGGCCATCGGCACGGCGGTGAAGAAATCGCCGGCCGCCAAGACGCTGACCGCGCAATTGCCGCCGCAAGCGATCATCAAGGATCGCGATACCTGGATCAGTTACGATCCCATGGCCTTCGCCGTCGTCGGCGACGGCGACGAGGGGAACTCTTAAGTGAGGAGTTGAACTATTCCTGCAACTCGTCCTGCCGCAATTGTGCGCGCCGGGCTGCCGCTTCATCCAGCCCCTGGTTGAAGTCGCGCAGCGCGTCGGTCAGGCCGCCGCCCATCACTTTGCCGAAGCCGCATGTGACGCGCGAAACGTCCGATCCCTCTTTGCACGGCGAGAGCAAATCATCGCGGCGCTTTTCCGCTTCGGACTGCTGAGGATCGGCAGCGCTTGCCTCCGCTTCACCCGTGGCGACATCTCCGGGGGCGGAGTTCTGTTGCACATCCTCCGGCGCCGCCGTCGTCTCGAACGAGCCGTTGACGGTGGCGCTCGCGGTTTCGAGCGCGGCATCGACATAGCCGCCATTCTTGAGATACGCAGCGCCAATGCCGGCACCCGCCGCAATCACCGCGATCATCACATAACGCAGCATGAACCTGTCCTCGCCCTCGCGGCCGCTGAGCCGCACGCACCCTGCCCTCTGGCGAGCGACGTTAAGGCTCAAGGCTTAGAAAGTGCTTAGGAGCAACGGGCGGAAGCGCGCGGCTGGCGTGCCAATGGTGCCATCGTCGTAAAGATCGCGTTAGCGGGTTGCTCGAATTGGGCTCGCTCATTCGAGCACATCCATCACTCTGATCGCCATCAGAGCGGACGAGCATATTGCGCAACCGTTCCCGTCGCGCGGCCTTACCGCCGCACGCGGCGGCGCGGCTCCAGCGGATCGTCCGCCGCCGCTGCGGGCGGCGCGTCAGACGCGGCGTCCGCCCCGTCATTGGCACCGGCGCCCGCTTCGGGTGCGCCGCTCGCTTCGGGCGCCTTCTGCGCAGCCGCCTTCAACGGCTTCTGGCACTCGGTCAGCCAGACGTCGTAGGTCGGATGCTCGACGCCATAGAGGCCTGGACTTTCCGCAAACATCCAGCCGGTGAAAATGCGGTTTTCCTTGCCGTCGAGCCCGACTTCATCGACCTCGACGAACGTCGTGGTCTTGGGCTCTTCGGTCGAGGGGCGCGAATAGCAGGCGCGCGGCGTCACTTTCAGAGGCCCGAACTTGGCGGTCTGGCCGAGCGCCACTTCGAATTTGGAAATGCGCGCCGTCACCTTGTCGAGGGCGGAAAAGATCGCGACCTGGTTTTCGACCCGCTCGGCCTTCGCGGTCTGCGACGCCGGCGTCAGCAGGGCGAGTGCGGCGGCCACCGTCGCGCCGGCTTTGACCATCGCCCGTGACGCTGCGGTCCTGCGTGCCTTGATCGCGGCCTTCATCACGCCGATCGCTGTCCTTTGTCGACTATCTCGATTGTCTTGCTCAGCGCCGCTGAGTGGCTCACGCGCGGACGCGCCGCCCGCCCGTGTCACGCCTCTTCCATTCCACGGCAATGGTGGCTGAAGCAAGGCCCCAGATGCGTCTTTCCGCAGGAGTATCAATCGCCCGTGGCATGGTGTGGCTTGTACCGGCCTGCCAGCGGACCGCAGCCCTTACTCAGGCTTCCAGGCCTTGTAGTCTCCGGAAGTCTTGGCGCGGTTGTGGGCGCCGATGATCGAGCCCTGCGGACGATAGGCCGCCGCCGTGCCGGTCATGTTCATCTGGTGCGGCTGCTGCCAGGGGCGCGGCTGATAGTTGCCCTCCGTCGGCAGCGCATCGACCGTATAATGCAGCCAGCCGTGCCAATCGGGCGGCACCTGCGAGGCTTCAGAAAGGTTGGGATAGACGACCCAGCGGCGCGGCACCCCCAGCGGGCCGACGCCAGAGCGCTGGATATAATAGCGGTTGCCGAACTCGTCGGTGCCGACATGCTTACCCTTGCGCCACGTATAGAGCCGCGTGCCCCAGGTGTTGCCGCCCCACCAAGAAAAGATTTCGCTGAAAAGTCCCATCGTTGCGGTCGAGCCTCATCGGTTTGGGCCGAAGTTCGGCGGCTGGCTTATCGCGAGAGGCAGCACCCTGTCCATATGGCAGATTGGAGCGGCCGGAATGTTTGGCACTCTAGGCCCTTTGCCCGTGCGACGTCCATCCGGCGGCGGGCCAACCCACATCCAACATCCGGCCGTCGCTGGCGCCAAGGCCGTAGCAAGACGCCCAGCCGCGCGCTAGATTGGCTCTATTGCGAAATATGCGTGTTGCGGGGGTTCCAATGCGGCGTTGGCGCGTCCTTGCGGCTCTGACCAGCCTTTTTCTAGGTGCGGCGGCGGTTCTCGCACAGGAGCCGTTGCCACCGCCCAATGAAACCGCTCCACAGCCGGCCCAATCGCCCGATCCGTTGCCGGCGGCCGGTGCGGATGCGGCATCCTTGCCAGCGCAACCGGCGGACCTCGGCTTGTCCGCCAATGAAGCCGCGCGATGGACGGACAACGAAAAGTTTGCCTGGGACTGCGTCCGCAAGGGTCTTGAAGCCAATTTGTTCGTCAGGACCTGCGTGCATCCGCGCGGCGAGGTGGCCGAGAAGCTGCGAAAGCAGCGGCGATTCGAGCCCTTCATCGATCCGGCCAAATACAAGGAGCCGAATGCGCTGAGCGACGACTTTCTCATCGCGCTGCTGACCGAGCCCACCTACGTCCAGCAGATCAAGCCCATCGGCATCCGCATCGTCGGCGCCTACTTCAAGGACGCGGTCAACCTCGAAAACGTCACCACCAACGTCAATCTGGTGCTCGATCAGACGATGGCCCGAAAGGGCCTGCGCATGACCAATTTCGAGTCGGCCAAGAACGTATCGTTCGACGGTTCCAACATCCGCGGCACGGTTCGCCTCATGCGTTCGCGCATCGCCGGTTCGCTGTTCATGGAACGGGCGGCGCTCGATATCGTCGACTTGAACGACGCCGATATCGGCGCCTCGTTCGAGGCGACGGGAACCATTTTCAAGGGCGAACTGCGCTTCTTGCGGGCCAAGATCGATGGCAAGGTCATTCTCACGCAGGCCCGGCTCACCACGCTATTGGCCTGGAACGCGCGCATCGGTTCCTCGCTCGAGATGCGGCTCGCCGATATCCGCGTTGGCATGGATCTGAGCGGCTCGTCCGTGGAAGGGGATGTTCGCCTCCAGGACGTGACCTTCGGACGGCTCAGGGCGCCCAACAGCTGCGATTGGAACCCGCGGCTGCAGTTTAAAGGCGGCAAGGAAACGCGCCTGGCCGACCTGCTCTCGACGCTCAAGGCGACGCTGCCCCCATCCGACTTCGAAAAGGCGTGGCAGGAAGTCGTGATGCCGCCGGAGGACGAGAAAGCGGAAAACGGCGCGTGCGCCCCGGCCGATACCAACCTTCAACCCGGCATCAACCAGAACGTTCTGCTGCGCGACATGCAGATCAAGGGCTCGCTGTGTTTGATGAACATCACCGGCGAGATCGAGCAGCCGGCACCTGCTCCGCTCACCTACATCAAGACCATCGCCATCAACGGCACCGAGGCCAAGTCGGCCATCATCGGCTGGAAGCCGTCGCAGAGCCGCACCCGGTGGGCGGCCGACAACTTCAGCACCGAGCATCTGCTGATCAACCTCAACACCCAACCGCTGGTGCACTATGTCGACAATCTGAAGCTCAGATCCATCTCGTTCATGCACGGCATTTCAGCTGCCGTCGCTGGGTCCGCGACGGCGCCCGCCGGCGAACATGTGGTGAAGGACGGCTGCGAACTCTCGACCGATCACGGCACGATCGAGCCGCCCTCGTCCACCGACGTGCAGGAGCGGATCATCAACTTCTTCCGTGCCGATGAATCGGGCAGCGCCCAGCCTTTGGGCGCCATCGTAGCGAGCCTGCGCTCGTCCGGCGTCAACACCTCAAGGCTCAATAAAGAGCTGAGCGTGATGCAGAACCGCAATGCCTGCAGGTCGTCTGAATTCGCCAAGTCGTTCGCCGAACTGGGATGGATGACCATCGACAAGGCCTGGCTCAACACGCTCGAAAGGCGCAAGGAGAACCAGTCGGCCGCCGGTTTCGCCGCCGAACAGATGCCGTTGATGGTGTCTGATGCCGGCTGCGCCTTCTGGCACGGCATTCAATGGAATATGGTCCGCTACGGCCACGAACCGCTCTGGCTCGCCATCTGGATCGCGTTTGCGGTGGTCACCTTCGCTGTATTCCTCAAGCTCGACCGCAAGGACCCCGCGCCTTACCTCCACCGCCGCCCGTTCGGCCTCGTCTACGCGCTCGACAACCTCATCCCGTTCAAGGCCTACCGCTTCAACGCCGAGCATGCCGACGAACTGCCCAACGCTCCATTCCTGCGCGGCTACCGGGTGTTCCACCGGCTGATCGGCCTGTTCTTCGTGGTGATGGCGTTCCTCTACATCTACAAGGCCACATAACCGCCATCGCTCATGCCGCGCCTTTGCGCTTTTCCCTGCCGCTCTTGTGCGTTTGCGGCCGCATCCGGCGCGCCGCCAGTTCATGTTTTGCTCTCTTGACGCAGGCGTGCGGTGCAAAGGTGCAGGGATGCAACACGACTGATGCGGAATCGCGATAATCTCACCCTCGATTTTACGGGTTCAGCCCATCCGCGACGGCCTGTCCACATGGGGCCACCCGCCTGCGCCCCTCGCTCCGCCCGGCAATTTCGGGCTTTCCCAGCGCCTTCACCCACAAGTTGCCAACACCACTACATCTTGTGTCAGTTGCTGTTGCTACCACAATATCTGCCATGAAAGAGCATGACGACCCGCTCGAATCGTCCTAGCTTTTGATCCGTGATGGCGATGTTGAGGCGCGGCTCATAAGTCCGCAAACCCGGCACGCGCCATCCCGCACGTTCACGAGTGTGTCCGGCCCAACGGCATCACGCCGGATGCGGATTTTGTTCGTGGCGGTTTTGTCGTGTCTTTCGGGCTCTGGGGAGGGCCCTTCGTCACAACGCGTAAAATTGGGAAGTGGTCCGTCAGCGGGGCGTTTTCTCCTAAATGCCTCGTCCGGATCGATGGGAATGCTGTGCCTGTGCGCAGCCTTCAACCATGACGTGCGTTCTGTTGCCTGCCCGTGCGTATCACGCCTTGAGCGGAATACAGGCTGATCAAGGGCGTGAAACATAACAACCATTTGGGTCTCATCGTTTCGTCGTGCGTCGATTGAGGCCTTCGACATTCGGGGACTCTTCTTATGAAAATCACGCGGCGCTTCACTGAAGCCGGACAATCGCCCTACGCAAAAATTCCGTTCCGGCGTGCGACCTCCGAGATCAAGAATCCGGATGGGTCGATCGTGTTCCGCCTCGCAGATTTCGATGTTCCCGAGCACTTCAGCCAGGTCGCGGCCGACATTCTGGCGCAGAAGTATTTCCGCAAGGCCGGCATCGCCCGGCGCTTGAAAAAGTTCGAGGAGAGCCAGGTCCCCTCATGGCTGTGGCGCTCGATCCCCGATGAGGCCGCACTCGCAACCCTGCCGGAAAAGGAGCGCTTCGGCGGCGAAACCGACGCCCGCCAGGTGTTCGACCGCCTCGCCGGCACCTGGACCTACTGGGGCTGGAAGGGCGGCTACTTCACGACCGAGGAAGATGCCCGGGCTTTCTTCGACGAGCACCGCTACATGCTGGCCATGCAGATGGCGGCGCCCAACTCGCCGCAGTGGTTCAACACCGGCCTGCACTGGGCCTATGGCATCGACGGCCCCGGCCAGGGCCACATGTATGTCGACTTTGAGACCGGCGAGCTGACGCACTCGTCATCGGCCTATGAGCATCCCCAGCCGCACGCCTGCTTCATCCAGTCGGTCAATGACGATCTCGTCAACGAGAACGGCATCATGGACCTGTGGGTGCGCGAAGCGCGCCTCTTCAAATACGGCTCGGGCACCGGCTCGAACTTCTCCTCGCTGCGCGGCGCCAACGAAAAGCTGTCCGGCGGTGGCCGCTCCTCGGGCCTCATGAGCTTCCTGAAGATCGGCGACCGTGCGGCCGGCGCCATCAAGTCGGGCGGCACCACGCGCCGCGCCGCCAAGATGGTCGTTGTCGACGTCGATCATCCCGATATCGAGGAATACATCACCTGGAAGGTGCGCGAGGAGCAGAAGGTTGCCGCCCTCGTCACCGGCTCCAAGATCTGCCAGAAGCGCCTGAAGGCCGTCATGTCGGCCTGCGTCAACTGCGAAGGCGACGGCGATAGCTGCTACGACCCGCTGAAAAATCCCAAGCTCAAGATCGCCATCCGCGAAGCCAAGCGCGACGGCGTGCCGACCAACTACATCCTGCGCGTGATCCAGTTCGCCAAGCAGGGCTACACCGACATGGCGTTCGACACCTACGACACCGACTGGGATAGCGAAGCCTATCTCACGGTCTCGGGTCAGAACTCCAACAACTCGGTGCGCGTCACCGATGACTTCCTCAACGCCGTCGATGCCGATGCCGATTGGCAGCTGACCTCGCGCCTGGGCAAGAAGGTCACGAAGACCATCAAGGCCCGCGACCTGTGGGAGCAGATCGGCTACGCCGCCTGGGCCTCCGCCGATCCCGGCATCCAGTTCCACACCACCATCAACGACTGGCACACCTGCCCGGCGTCGGGCGAGATCCGCGCCTCCAACCCGTGCTCGGAATACATGTTCCTCGACGACACGGCCTGCAACCTCGCCTCGCTCAACCTGTTGCGCTTCCGTCATGACGACAAGTCGTTCGACTGCGGCTCCTATGAGCACGCCTGCCGGCTGTGGACGATCGTGCTCGAAATCTCGGTGCTGATGGCGCAGTTCCCCTCGCGCCAGATCGCCGAGCTCAGCTATCGCTACAGAACCCTCGGTCTGGGCTTCGCCAACATCGGCGGTTACCTGATGTCGGCCGGCATCTCGTATGACTCGGCTGAAGGCCGTGCCATCTGCGGCGCCATCTCCGCGATCATGACCGGCGTCGCCTATGCGACCAGCGCCGAAATGGCCAGGGAGCTGGGACCGTTCCCCGGCTATGCGCCGAACGCCGCCGAAATGCTGCGCGTGATGCGCAATCATCGCCGCGCCGCGCTTGGCGAAGCCTCGGGATACGAGAAGCTGTCGATCGCGCCGGTGCCGCTCGACCATGCCTCGATCGACGACAAGCGTCTCATCGATGCGGCGACGCGCGCCTGGGATCGCGCTCTCGCCCTCGGCCAGGAGTTTGGCTACCGCAACGCGCAGGCAACCGTCGTCGCGCCGACCGGCACCATCGGCCTGGTCATGGACTGCGACACGACCGGCATCGAGCCCGATTTCGCGCTCGTCAAGTTCAAGAAGCTCGCCGGCGGCGGCTACTTCAAGATCATCAACCAGTCGGTGCCCGAAGCGCTGGCCACGCTCGGCTATCCGCCCCACCAGATTGCCGAGATCGAGGCCTATGCCGTCGGCCATGCGTCACTCAAGCAGTCGCCCGGCATCAATCACACGACGCTGAAGGCGAGCGGCTTCACAGACGAGGCGCTGGCCAAGATCGAGAGCGGCCTTGCCACCGCCTTCGACATCAAGTTCGTGTTCAACCGCTGGACGCTCGGCGACGCTTTCCTGACCGACACTCTCAAAGTTCCGGCGGACAGGCTCTCCGATCCCACGTTCGATCTATTCGCGCACCTGGGCTTCTCGAAGCGCGACGTGGAAGTAGCCAACGAGCACGTCTGCGGAGCGATGACGCTGGAAGGCGCGCCGCACTTGAAGGCCGAGCACCTGCCGGTGTTCGATTGCGCCAATCCGTGCGGCCGCAAGGGCAAGCGCTATCTCTCGGTCGAGAGCCACATCCGCATGATGGCGGCGTCGCAGCCTTTCATCTCGGGCGCGATCTCGAAAACCATCAACATGCCCAACGACGCGACGGTCGAGGATTGCAAGCAATCCTACATGCTGTCGTGGAAGCTGGCGCTCAAAGCCAACGCGCTCTATCGCGACGGCTCGAAGCTGTCGCAGCCTTTGAACTCGCAGGTTCTGGGCGACGAGGACGAGGGCGAGGACGGCGCATCTTCGGCGGCCGACACGCTCATGTCGCAAGCGATGGCGGCGCGCACCGCGACCGTCACCGAGAAGATCGTCGAGCGCATCGTCGAACGCGTCGAGTACATCCGCCAGCAGGAGCGCGAGAAGCTTCCCGGCCGCCGCAAGGGCTACACGCAGAAAGCCAGCGTCGGCGGGCATAAGGTGTATCTGCGCACGGGTGAATACGACGACGGCCGCGTCGGCGAGATCTTCATCGACATGCACAAGGAGGGCGCCGCCTTCCGCTCGCTGATGAACAACTTCGCCATCGCCATTTCGCTCGGCCTGCAGTACGGCGTGCCGCTGGAAGAGTACGTGGAGGCCTTCACCTTCACGCGCTTCGAGCCCGCCGGCCTCGTCCAGGGCAACGAGACGATCAAGAACGCGACCTCGATCCTCGACTACATCTTCCGCGAATTGGCGGTGTCGTATCTGGGCCGTCACGACCTCGCCCACGTCGATCCGCGCGAGATCGTCGGCGAGACCGGCCTTGGCTCGTCGGATGCCGAAACCGACGAGCAACTCGACCTCGATTTGCCGGAGGTGTCGAAGATCGTGTCGAAGGGCTTCATGCGCGGCCAGCCGTCGTTGCGTCTGGCCAGCCGCGGCGGCCAGCATGTGCCGCATGGCACGGCACAGGGCTCGGCCGATGCGATGCGGCAGATGCAGCAGGAGGTGACCGACCTGCACGGCGGCGCCGGGCACACGACTGTAGGCTCAACCGCGCTCGCCTACGAGACGACGACCGTTTCGGTTGCCGATCCGTCGCGGCGCATGGAAGCGGCGATGACCTCGCTGCGTGAGACCGAGCTTTACCGTTCGGCGACGCCGGTTCTGACCAAAGCCGAGATCGAAAAACAGCGCCGCCAGGAAGCCCGCATCCAAGGCTATGAAGGCGTCGCCTGCGGCGCCTGCGGCAACTTCACGATGGTGCGAAACGGCACCTGCCTCAAGTGCAACACGTGTGGCGGGACGAGTGGGTGCAGTTGAGGGGGGATCGGCTGAGCTATGACAAGCACCGTTGATGATCTGCAGTCGCCTCTCCATGGGATGACTATCAGCAGCCTCCCTGCTGATGTCTACTTAGAGGCCACAAGGTCTGAAGACGATATCGGCGTATTGCTCAGATCATATTTCCTTGTCGAATGCGCCTGCGAAAACTTGTGCAAAGTTCTGTACCACGACTATGCGAAGCTACAGCACGACAGCCTTTCGAAGCACCTGCGAGCACTTCGCGCATTGGGCATGACCGCCGCCGCTTTTCGAATGGCAGATGTGGTAAGCAAACATCGTGGACCGAGCGCGCATGTCAGAGCGCGCTCGATCACGGCAGAACACGTCGCTGAGCTTAACGCGCAATCAAGTGGAGTGCTGAACGTTCCGGGAACCTTGCTAAAAATTGGACAGGTACAGACAACTGAGGGCCAAACTATTTCCATCACTACGGCCCCTGTTCGTATCCAATACGCCGTCTTGAGTATGACTTGTGCGGGGGCAATCGATTATATGGCGGAGCTACGTAAGCCGGTGGCTGCCTAAATTCTGCATCCTCAGTGCGTCGCGCAGACGCAAGACGGATCGGAGATGCAGCATAAGGCTCGTAGCTAGCCCATCATTATGTTAAAGAATTGTTGGCCCTCGGTTCGGAAGTGCTCACACATCCACGCCTTCCACTCGCACCACAGCACACAGCCGAACTCCAACATCGCGCATCGCGCTCTAGCCGTTTGCCCCCGCGCCCAGCCCTCTCCCCATGCATTCCCGGGCAAGGGCGAACAGCGTGAGCCCGCGACCCGGGATCACGTCCAAGAGGGACATGCGAACGTCCTCGCCGCGGCTCACTAAACGTCCCCTTAAACCACGTGACCCCGGCTCTGCGTGATGCTCTTTGCTGACGCTTGGCGGCCGGCTCTCGGAACGAGAGTCGCCAAGCGCACAGACGCGCTCGAAAAAAATTTCGCTCTCCCCCATAAAACTTATCCCCGCCCCTCCCGCGCCTCGCATACTCGGCTCACCTCGCCTCGAAGAGCGACAGGCAGTCTCGAGACCATCTCGCGATTGGGGGGGAGGGCAGAGTCTCGAAGAGAGCCACAAGGGGTAATGACCCGAGCCTCACTTCGAAGCGAACCGGCCCGGTGCTCAGAGCGAAACCGGACCCAACCGGCGGAGGATTAAGGCACCTCCCATGCCGGGCCGCGTCGATCAGAATGCTCTGCGGTGGAGCGCGCCTCGCGCCGAGACAAACCCCAAAGGACCCCGGCACGAGGGTGCCGGCGCGCTCCACCCCTGCTCTTCAACGCCAAGGCGCAAGCCCGGGGCGGCAATGATGCATTCGCGAACGTCACCCGCTACCTAAAACCTAAAACCTAAAACCTAAAACCTAAAACCTAAAACCTAAAACCTAAAACCTAGAACCTTTCTCCTGTCACCGAGGGAACCGACAGCGGCCGCGAAACGATCGACAACAGGGCCAAAGGCGATCAACGCCAACCAACAGGGCCAGGCCGGATGCGCGATCCACTCATCATCAAAATTTTATTCGCCCTCATCGTGGCCGTCTGGCTCATCGCCTCGGTATCCATGCTGCGCGCCAAGGCATTGTTGAACAGCGCCGCCAAGCACCTCGATGCGCCGTCGCGGCTTCACTATAAAATGCACGCGCAGCTCGATCCCTCAGCGCCGCACGTTCGCGCGTTGCTCAGCGGCCAAGGCGAGGCCGCGCATGATGCGGCGCTGCCCCACTTGAAGCGCGCACGCATCTTCGGCCGCGTCTTCTTTGTCTTCGCCGCGATCGTGTTCGCCGGCCTGTTCCTGATGTGAGCGAATTCCTTGCCGGCCGAACGGCGCTCCGGTGCTCCATCCCTGTTCCCGAAAACCTTACTGACACTCATCAGACCATCGGGGTGCGGCAGACACTGCCCGCTTGACGATTGTCAAACGCGTCCGCCGGTGCGGTTTTAGCTTCGAGCTTGACCTGAGCGCGCCGGCCGGGTGGCTGCGGCGCGAGCGTAAAAAGAGGAGCACGCACATGAGATTGGCTGGCTTAATCTGGATCATGCTCGGCACCACGCTCGCCGGCATCGCCTTGACCGTGATCGTCACCGTTCCGGAACTTGCCGAGCAGGCGACAATGCTGATTCCGGCGGCGGCCATCGGTTCCGCCGTCCTCGCCATCCCGCTGGCAATCATGATCGCCAAACGCATTCGCGCGCAGTCTCGGGCCTGAAGGCCGCGTTGGCGGCCGTGGCGGGGAACGAGGCAGCGCTGCGATAAAGTGCGCAAATTTCGCGCACTGATGCGGGCGCGTCGCGCGTGGTGGAAATGGCGTGACGCGCCTCGCCTGAGTATTGACGGGGGCCATGCAATTCCCGACTTTGAGGCGAGATCTGTACGGGGAGATCGCCGATGACGTGGGAATTCATTGCCGCTGCATTTTGTCTGGTCGTGTTCAGCGGGATCGTTGGCCGGTTGTTTTCCAAATCGGCTGTTCGTGCGTCCAGCGCGCGGCCTTCCGCCGGGGGGCTGGCGTTGGCGAGACCGACAGCGCCGTTGTGCCCGGTCGATCCTGCGGCCTCCACGGCGGCAGCCGGCACGGCTCTGCCCGCGAGGCGGACCATGGCGCGCAAAGTCCGGCCGGCAACCCGCCTCGCGGGCCGGCCACGCGGCGCGGCTCAACTCGTTTCCACCGCGCCGCGCGGCCTCAAAGTGCTGCGCGTGTTGAGGACAGTCTGAGGCGGCAATCGCGCCAGCCGCTCGACAAATACTTATCCCCGCCCCTTGCTGCCGGGTTATCCACATCCCTCCACAGGGTCATTGCCCGGCCGTTAGGCTCGGCTTCGGATGATTCGCGAATCGGTGCAGTCTGGGCCTGTTCGAGTCCGAAGCGGGGTCTGAAATGTCTGCCGACGCGCCGCGCGCGCCCTTGAGTGTCTACATGCTCGCCGATCATCTCGACGCCGCGCTCGCGGCCGGCGAGGATCTGGTGGCGGCGGGTGCGGCCTGGCGGTCCCACGCCGAGGCCCAGGCGGTGCCGCAGGACGAAACCTCCGGCGACGCCGCCTCTGGCATCGCGGCGGAGCGCCGAATCGCCGAAGACGTGCGCACGTTCGAGCTGATGCTTATCGCCCGCACGATCAAGGCCCGCGAGCACGCGCGCGAACTGGGCCTTGTCGACCGCCGGTTCGAGCCGGTCGCCAATCTGTTCGTGTCCGGCACCGCCATCCTGCTCGACGCCGTCGAGGAGTGCGGGGATGCAACGGCTGAAGATTTCGAGACCGGCGACGGTCTCGTCGCCTATGTCAGAAGCCGTGGTTTGATCGCCCCCGATGCGGCGTCCATTGCGTCACCGTCACAACTGACGATCGACGACAGCTTCATGATCGCCAAGCGCCTCGCGCTCGGACCGCTGCTCGACATGGTAGCGGCCTTCCTCGACGCGCTCGAACTGCACTACGATCTGTTCGCACTCGAAGACGAAGAGACCGAAGGTGGGGCCAAGCCGTCCGGAGGCCGCGCCGAGTTCGGCAAGCGCGAGCGCGCGCCTCTGAATTGACGGCGCATATCCAACGCGCACCAGGACAGTAAAAAGCCGGCCGCCATCTCTGGCACCGGCTTTTGTTGTTCTTGACGCTGTTGAGCGATCCTAGTTGATGCCCGAGTGCGGACGCGACCGATGGATGGGCGCTATATCAGCAGTCAGCGACGCGGGCGCCTGCTTCTTGATCAGACGGTCGCCGCCGTAGAACCGGCGGGCGGCAGCCTTGAGCCCTTCCGCAGGGCTCTCGAACGCATCGGTCGACAGCGGGTCGGCCATTGCCGAAGCGAAATCGTCAGCCGAGGCCATGCGCGTGCCGGCCTTGATCGCGCTTGCGAGGGCGGGATTGTTGTCGGCGAAGACCGGCAGGACGGTGCCCGCAGCCTGCGCCAGAACCTTGCGAGCCGTCTTGTCCGACGTCATCGCGATCACCGCCCCGTACTGGGCCTGATCGAGCGAGGCAAACGTGCCGATGGCACCCGGCACCGGCGCGTAGCGGCGGTTCTTCTTGTACTTCGCCTCTGCCAGCGTCGGCGCGGCAATGACGCGCACATCGAGCTTGGCAACGCCACGCTTCTTGAAGCCGAGCTTTTCGGCGACGCCGCGCGAGACGTCGAGCTTGCGCTTACCCCAATAGGGTCCGGCGTTGTTGACGCGCACAACCGCAGCTTCGCCGTTGGCCGGGTTGCGCAGCAAGAGCACGGTGCCGTTGGGATAGATCGGGCTCGCGGCGTTGTCGGCGTCGTTGGGGTGGAACTTTTCACCCGACGAGGTCAGCCCGCACGGGTTATAGCGGTCGCGTTTACAGTCATCATAGAAAGATGCCTTCAACGTCACGTCCTGGCCGACAAGCGCCACCATTTCCGCTATGGTGTTGACGCGGTGGCAGACGCCGTTGAAGCAGTAGGTCTTGCCGGGAACCTTGGCGCTGGCGGATGTCGCGGCTAAAGAAGGCAGAATGGCGGCCGCGACCACGGCGGCGAATGCGGCAAAGCTGGTACGGATCGTTACGGACTGACGCGTCCACACTCGGCTCAAATTCATCTCTCTCCTCCTCATACCCCGTCTGGCGGCGCGCTCAGCGGCCCTAACCGCAACGAGCACTGCGTGTTCGAGTTGCGCCCTGTGGCCATGGGCTCAGGGGCCCCGGCCACGCACCGATCGGCAGGCGATCCGGTAGATGGACCGCATCAGACCAAAGTCCGGTGTCGAACGGGGGCACCTTAGGAATTAACCAGTCGTCTGCGCGACGTGGCGGATTGACGCCTTTTTGCGACGCACTAAGATCATGAAATTCAATTAGTTAGGAATTATTTCCTGCGAAACGGTTGGCGCTTTGCGGGAATATTGAGGCGGGCAACAGACCCGCGTCAGCACGCGATCAGGTGAGACCGAGTTCCTGTTTCAGGGTCGTGACCGCCTCGTCGAGCACGCTCCGGTCCGTCGCCCGCAACACCAGATCGGTTGCCGGCTTGCCGTCGCGCCAGCACGGATAACTGCCCATGGCGACGGCGGGGTAGCGCTTCTGATGGATGCCGAACAGATCGGCGATCTGGCTTTCCGGCCGGTCGAGAGCAATCGTTTCCGATAGCATCGGCGTGCCGGTCTTGAGCGTCGGGGTCACGGCCTGGAGCATCACTTCCATGATGGCCGGAATCCCCGCCATGACGATGACATTCCCGATCACGAAGCCGGGCGCTGCTGAAATCGAATTGGCCACCAGATCGGCGCCTTGCGGCAACCGCGCCATACGCAAGCGTGCCGGCGTCAACTCGATGCCGCGGCGAACGCAATCGGCCTGCATCAGGGCTTCCGCCCTGGGATCGATGGAAATCGGAACGCCGAAGGCCTTGGCGACGCTGTCGGCCGTGATGTCGTCATGGGTCGGTCCTATGCCGCCCGTCGTGAACACGTAGTTGTAGCGATGGCGCAGAGCGTTCACCGCCGCAACGATGTCCTCTTCGTCATCGGCAACAACCCGCACCTCTTTCAGGCGGATGCCGATAGCGGTCAGATGGCCGGCGATGGAGCCGATGTTCTTGTCCTTGGTCCGGCCCGACAGGATTTCGTCGCCGATCACAAGCACCGCGGCGGTGATGTCGTCTGTTTTTGGCACGCCTTAGCCCCACTCTGCCCTGTCGATGGCGGGGTCATACCACTGCGACACCGGTTCGGGAAATGGGGCGATATCGAACCGGGCCGCGGCGGTCAGCCAGCGGTCCTCAGCCCGGGAACCTCAACCTCAGCCCGAGATCCAGTGCAAAAGGCGGCTGAACCAGCCGCCGTCTTCCGCAGAAGGGCCCGCGG
>CXWK01001347.1_pt1 | contig 34571 bp, 34 predicted proteins | sample 590851 | NCBI WGS metagenome assembly CXWK01 (sample SAMEA3498364, study PRJEB10139) | wastewater metagenome | biome: wastewater treatment plant; material: activated sludge | place: Denmark | collected 2014-08-01
AATGCCGGCAGACTGATCGCATCTGCGCCGCCAACGGCGGCCGCGGCAGCCTGCACGGTAGCGCGCACCAAATTGGTGTGCGGATCACGCAGCGTGAGGGTGCGCCGGCTGCCGCCCGCGTGGAGGAAGGGTGCAGGAATGTCTATCACCGCGCAAGCCTTCGCCAACGCGGACCAGGCCAGGCGCGCGGCTCGCAGCTTCACCACTCCGCCATAGAAGTCGCGCTCCATCGGTACGCGCCAGAGCAGGCTCTCGAACACGCGCTGCGGCGAGCTCCCACTCGCTTCTCCCGCGCGCAGCGCCTGGGCGCTGGTCGCGAGCAGCAGTCCGATCTCGAGTGCCGCATGCGCGCCGGCCTCGTGAAAGGCGGTCGCGTCTGCGATCAAGGCCCGCGCGCGGCTGCCTTCCGTCGCCTCGATGGCCCGCCCGCACTCCGTCGCGCGCGCGCGCAGAGGATCCACTCCCAAGCACCAGCCTTCCATGTCGGCGCCGACGGCACGCGCGCGCGTGCTCAACCGATCGGCCAGCGCGGCCGAGCTTCCCGCCCCGGCGCCGTGCAAGGCGATGCCCGTGAGCAACACGCCTTCGAGTGCGCGCGCGAGTTGTGCTTCGCTCCAACGCGCAGCGGTCGGAGGCAATTGCAAGCCGCTGGCGCCGCCCTCCAACTCTTCCAGCGCGGCGGCGTTCACCGCCTCCGGCGTGTCCGTCGGAAGCAACGCAACGTTCCACCACGGACACTGCGGATCCCTGGTGGCGCGCGTCCCACGTACGTAGGGTGCCGCGCCGGGAAAACCGCCGGCTTCGCGATCACTGCACGGCTGAGACGCGTAGAGCGCGCGGATCGCCAGACCTTCGAGCGTGCGGTGCTCGGGTTGCTGCGCACTTCCGGCCCCCGGGTTCCGCCCCATCGCGCTTCAGTCTAGCCTGGCGCGTCGAGCTCGGGCTCCGGGTCCACGCCGAGGCCGTCAGCGATGCGATTGATGTAGTTGAAATAGGCGATCACCTGACAGGCGTCGTGGAGCTCGCGATCGCTCCAACCCTGTTCACGCAGGACCTCCACGTCGGCAGCGTCCGCTTGCGCCAGGCTGCGCGTGAGCTTCTCCGCCCAAACGCAAAGTGCCCGTTCTCGCGGCGTGAGCGAGGCTGTCTGCCAACCCGCTGCAAGCAGTTGTTCGGCGAGTTCCGCTTCGCCGACCTCGGCACGGAGGTCGTGCGCGTGCGCTTTGATTCAGTAGCCGCAGGCATTGGCCTGACTGACCACGACGGCCAGCAGCTCGCGCACGCGGCGCGGCAGAGGGCCGGGACCGTGCATGAGCTCCTGATAGAGCGCCAGGCTCGCGCGCGTGGCACGCGGCGCGAGGCTCGTGAGCTGAACGATTTTCCAGACGCGTCCGGTGCGGCGCACTGCCTCGGCATAGAGAGCGGCGAGCAGTGGATCCTTGACAGCTTCCGGTGTGCCGGGAGTGATCTGACGCACATAGGCCATGCGGTCAGGATAGCGGCACGTCAGAATGGGGAAATGGATCAGGAATGGCCGCGGCGCTTCGAGCTTGCCCTGCCCGCGTGGCTGGACGAACACTTTGTTGCGACCGCACGGGGAGGGAGCGCCGAGCAGCGCATGGACTTCGCGATCGCGCTCGCGCGGCGCAACCTAGCCGAAGGCACCGGCGGTCCCTTCGGCGCCGCAGTGTTCGAGATCTCCGACGGTCGGCTGCTCGCCTGCGGCGTGAACGTGGTCGAGGCCAGCGGCGCTTCCGTGGCGCACGCCGAGATCCTCGCCCTGACGCTTGCGCAACGCGCGACGGCGCAGTGGAATCTCGCGGCGGAGGGGGCGCGCCGCGTACTCGTCAGCAGTGCAGCGCCCTGCGCCATGTGCCTCGGCGCGCTCCCGTGGTCCGGCATCGCCGCTTTGGAATGCGGCGCAGCCACTGACGACGTCGAAGCCATCGGCTTCGACGAGGGCGACAAGCCCGCGAACTGGGAAGCGCGGCTGCGCGCGCGTGGCGTCGAAGTCCGCAGTGACATTCGACGCGCGGAGGCAACTGCGGTGCTGCGCGACTATGCGCGCCGCGGCGGTTCGCTCTATCAGCCGCGCTCCGGTGCTTGAAGCGTGAGCAAGTCGCAGAGCGCCTGCGCGACGGTTTCCGGCGCGTCCACGTGAAGATGATGACTCGCCTGCGCCACCGTGCGCCATTCAGCCGCACGAAGCGCCTCGAAGCGCACGCGATGCGTGGTGTCGGAGGGATCAGCCAGGTAACCATGCTCCGGCGCGAGCACCAAGACGCGTGCTTCGACGCGCCGACAAATTTCCAGCCAATGCGTTTCGGGAAAGCGGTAGGGATTGGGTCCGCGCAGGCGGGCATCGGCCGCAGGCGCGAAGCTGCCGTCCTCCTGCGCCTGGAGGAAATGTCGCGCCATGCGCTGCGCACCCGCTGCGCTGAGTCCGGGATTGTTGGCCCGGAAGACCGGCACTGCCGCCGCGCGCGAAACGAAGGAGCGGAAACGCCGCTTGGGCGCGAGATGCGCCCGCAAGGCCGCGCCGAGCGCATCGGCCTGCTCGACGGCGTTGGCGCCGTAGCCGCCCAAGTTGTCGAGCAGCAGGAGTCGATCCACTTGCTCCGGGAGGAATGCCGCGAGCATGAGCGCGATGGTGCCCCCCATCGAATGCGCGACCAGCGCGGCGGGCCGCTCGCCGCCGGCCTCGAGTTCCTGCAGCAGCCGGGCCAGATCCTTGAGGTGGTCGAGTTGGTGGTAAGCCGCATCCGGCGCGCAGCGCCCGCTACTGCCATGCCCGCGCCAGTCCAGGCACAACGGACGGCAGAAAGCGCGCGCGGCGTGGGCAGCATCCTCGAAGGAGCGGCCGACGTCGAGGAAGCCGTGAAGAAAGAGTGCGGGGGGGCCCTCCCCCCCGTAATCCCACAGCGCGAGGGGAAGCTGTGCGGCTCCCACCCTGCGCAAATTCGGCACTTGCGGTTGCATCCCCCCCATCATCCGGCGGCGCTGGTCCGCCCCCAAGCCGCCCATCTGGACCGGATGCAATCACCCTCCCCGCAGGGCTACACTCACCCGCGCTCGCGTCCCTTCCTGGCGCGTGCTCCCCAAACTCGAACGAAGGAGTCGGAAATCATGGTTCTCAGAAACGTTTCCCTGTTCGCCGCCGCCGTACTGCTGGCGGGCGCGAGCTGCCAGACGATGGCCAAGGGTCCTCAATTGAAATCCGGAATGAACCGCAGCGCAGTCAGCTTCGGTTACTGGTCCACCACTGCGGACGCGCCCACCGGGCCGGACGTGGACACGGACAGCGTCATGCTGGGCGTCACTCACGGCTACTTCGTGACGAACGCCGTCGAAGTCGGCGGCCAAATCGCCTACAACAGCTCGGACACGGGCGCGACCGAGACCACCTCCTGGGTGCTGGCCGCGTTGGGCCGCTGGTACTTCTCCAACGGCAGCAGCCTGTACCCCTTCCTGCAGGGTGAGATCGGCCTCGGCAACGTGGACAACGGCACTTCCGACGACGATCTGATCCGTTACGGCATCGGCATCGGCGTGATGCAGTTCATCACCGCCTCGACGGCGCTGGACGCGATCCTCAAGTACCAGGCGGACAGCTACGACAAGTCCGACGTGGACGTCACCGGCTTCCACGTGGAGCTGACGTACTCGGTATTCTGGTAAGCACTCGAAGCCGGGTCGTCCTCGCGGCGGCCCGGCTTCTCTCTTCGAAATATCCTTAAGTCCTTAATGAGCAGCGCCGCCGACCTCTCGCACCGGCTGAGACGCGCCGCAGAGCGCAGCGCCTCTGGACTGCGCGCCGTGCTTGCAGCGCAGGGCTTCGCCGATCTCCCCGCCAGTGGATGGTCGCTGCTCAGCGTGGTGCTCAGCCGTCCGCAAATCAGCACCGGCGAAGCGGCTGAGATCTTGGGAGTGAGTGCCGCCGCCGTCAGCCAAGCCGCAAGCGCCCTGCAGCGTGGCGGCTGGCTGCGCGAACAGAGCGATCCGCGGGACGCACGCGTGCGGCAACTCGTGCTCGGTCCGCGCTCGCTCGCTCAGGCCGATGCACTGCGTTCCCTGCGCAGCGCCCTCGATGCGGCGTGGCGTGAAGCCCTCGGCGCCCATGCGTCGGCTCTGGAGCACGCGCTGCACGCGGTCGAGCAAGCGCTAGCCGCGGAATCTCTTCCCGCGCGCACGCGCCGCCAAGCGTGATCGCGACCCGCAGCTGCCCGCACTGCGGACGCGAACAAGCGGCGAGCGCCGCCTTCTGCGAGGCTTGCGGTCAAGAGTTCCGCAGTCCGCGCTTCGAGCAGGAAACCCCGCCGCCGGTGCCGAGTTGGGAGCGACGCGCGGGCCTGCAAGGGCGCTCTGCCGTGCGCGTGATGATTGCGCTCCTTGCCGCGCTTGCGGTCGCCGTCCCGTTCTTGCTCGATGGCGCGGAGAGGACCGGCACCTGGCTGATCGTGGACGCGCTCCTCGTGGGCGTGGTGCTCGGCTGCACCGTGATGGAGCGCGGGAGCCTGGTGCCCTTACTTCGAAATAGCGGCGGGATCTGGCTGCTGCTCGCGCTGCCCGCCGCCTACCTCATGCAAGGCCTCGGCTGGCTGTGGTTCCGTGCACTGCTCGTTCTGGTGCCGGAGACGGCGTTCGCGGAAGCCTTCCTGCCGCAAGCCGCGTGGCTGCTCCTGCTCTCGGCGGTGTTGGTCCCGGCGATCTTCGAGGAACTCGCCTTTCGCGGCATCTTCCTGCGCAGCGCGCGCGTCTTTCTGCGGCCCGTGCCCGCACAACTCCTCACGGCGACCGCCTTCGCCGCGATTCACTTCCAGCCGCTCAGCTTCCCCTTCCACTTCACGCTCGGCCTTGTCCTCGGCGGGCTGCGCGCCGTGAGCGGGAGCCTGTGGCCACCGATTCTCTTGCACGCAGTGAACAACGCGATCGCGGTGGGCTTGTTGCCGGGCGGACCGTTCTCCTCATGATCGCGGAGCGCTTGCGCATGCCGCTGCTGACGATGGCCGCGGTCCTCGGCTTCGCACTGCTCGCCCGACTGGCGACGGTGGATGGGGAAGCATTGATTTTCGCCGGATGCTCGCTCCCCGATCTCTGCCCCGCGCGCTGGTGGGACGGGCGCTGTCCGGGCTGCGGCATCACGCGGGCCGGCGTGCTGCTGGCACAGGGTGCCGGGCGTGCTGCATGGCAGATGCATCCCGGAGCTTTCGTCCTGCTCGGCGTCGTGTTGCTGGAATCTTCCGCTATGCTTTGGAGACCGCGGACTCTGCTTGCCGCCCGTTGGGTGCTGGTCGCCCTGCTGGTGCTGGTTTCCGTCGGACACTGGATTTCATGGACTCTACTGTCGTGATCATCAATCTGGCGTTCTGGGCCGTGTTCGGCTTTGCCTGCGCCGCCGTCGCGAACGCGCGCGGTCGCCATCCGATCGGCTGGTTCTTCGTCGGCCTCATCGGCGGCTGCTTCGCGCTCGTGGTTCTGTTCGTGATTCCGGACCTCAAGAAGGAGGAGCAGGAGCGCAAGAAGGAAGTGCAGCGCCGCCGACGCCTCGAAGAAGAGTTGATGCAGGAGCGCAACAAGAACCAAGCCTTCCGCGGCCATGCCACCGAGCGCATCAACCGCCACGACGAAGCCCTCGGTCTCGACACCCGCTCGGCCGCGCCTGGCCTGCGACCGCCGCCGCCTCCGCCGCCGCAGCTCGACCACGGCATCCCCGCGCAGGGTTGGTACCGCGTGAACGCGAAGCAGGAGAGCGAAGGTCCTTTCAGCCTCGCGCAGTTGCGTGAGGCGATNNGAGGTGCAGGTCGAGGGCGGACGCGCGATGTTGCAGCCGCTCGAGCATCCCTACCCGCGCGCGCAGTTCTCCGCCGATCCGGTCGAAGCGCTCGGTTTGGCGCTCCAGGATCTCTTCCGAGAACGCGCCGCGGCCGCCGACGCTTGGTTCTCCTCGCTGCGGGTCGTGGAGTTCCGTGCCCGCGAGCGCGACGAAGCCTTGCTGCAACTCGCCGCCGACGGCGTGCACACGGTGCGGCGCCGCGCGTCCTGGACGCCGCCTCCGCCGGTGACGCTGCTCAAGCGATGGGCACGCAACTGGCCGGTCCTGATCATCGCCGGCATCGGCCTGCTCGCCATGGCTTGGTTGAAGCGTGAGTTCCTACTCGAACAATGGACGCTCTACACCAGCGCCCTCTTCGGCGACTGATCAGACCAGGTCGAAGGAGATGCCCTGCGCAAGCGGCAGCGCATCACCCCAGTTGACGGTGTTGGTCTGGCGGCGCATGTAGATCTTCCAGGCGTCGCTGCCGGATTCACGCCCGCCGCCGGTTTCCTTCTCGCCGCCGAACGCGCCGCCGATCTCGGCGCCGCTGGTGCCGATGTTCACGTTCGCGATGCCGCAGTCGGAGCCGATCGCAGAAAGGAACCGCTCGGCCGCGCGCACGTCACGCGTGAAGATCGCGGAGGACAAGCCTTGCGGAACGGCGTTGTGCTGAGCGATCGCCTCGTCGAGGTCCGCGATTTCGATCAGATAGAGAATGGGGCCGAAGGTCTCCTGCTGCACCACCTCCCACTCGTTGCGCGCACGCGCGATGGCGGGCTTGAGGTACCAACCGCCTTCGCAACCCGCCGGCTGCACGCGTTCACCGCCGCACAGGAGCTTGCCGCCGAGTTGCTGGACGCGCGCGATCGCCGCCTCGGTGGCACGCACGGCGTCTTCGTCCACCAAGGGTCCCATCAGGGTGGTGGCGTCGAGCGGATGACCGATGCGTACCTTGGCGTACATCGCGAGGAGACGCTCCTCGAGTTTGCGTGCGACGCTCTTCTGCACCAGCACGCGGCGCGTCGAAGTGCAGCGTTGGCCGGCGGTGCCGACCGCGCCGAAGAGGATCGCGCGCGCTGCCATCTCGAGATCGGCGTCCTCGAGCACCACCACCGCGTTGTTGCCACCGAGTTCGAGCAAGCTGCGTCCGAAGCGCGCTGCCACTTTGGGACCGACGATGCGGCCCATGCGCGTCGAGCCGGTCGCCGAGACCAGCGGGATGCGCGGATCGGCGGTGAGCGCCTCGCCGACGCTGGCGTCCGGCCCGATCAGCAGTGAGAAGACCGCGCCGAATCCCTCCGGCTCGAGCACGCGTGCGGCGGCCTTGTTCATGGCGATCGCAGTCAACGGGGTCTTCCACGACGGTTTCCACAGCACCGCGTCGCCGCACACCGCGGCGAGGCAGGAGTTCCAAGCCCACACCGCGGCGGGGAAGTTGAAGGCGCTGATCACACCGACCACCCCGAGCGGATGCCACTGCTCGCGCATGGCGTGCTGCGGGCGCTCGCTCGGCATGGTGAGGCCGTAGAGCTGACGCGAGAGGCCCGTCGCGAAATCGGCGATGTCCACCGCCTCCTGAATCTCGCCCAAGCCTTCTTGGTAAATCTTTCCCATTTCCAGGCTGACCAAGCGACCGAGCGGATCCTTGAGGCAGCGGAACTCTCCGCCGATGCGGCGCACCAACTCGCCGCGTCGAGGCGCCGGGAGCGCGCGCCAGCGCAGGAAGGCCGCGTGCGCGGCGGCCACCACGCGCTCGTACTCGGCGGGGCCGGCTTGGCGCACTCGGCCGATCTCCTCGCCGGTGGCCGGGCTGCGCACGATCAACACTTCACCGCTGCAGCGCAGCCATTCCCCGGCGTAAGCGCCGTCCTGGACACCGTCGAGCCCGATTTCGCGGAGGAACGAGAGGTCGGAACGGGCGGCGGTCGCAGACATGGACCGGGAATTCTAGGGCAATCGCCAAGCGTAGTCGAAGAAGCCGGCAGCAAGCACGGCGCCGTCGCCCTTGCTCAGCACTTCCGGCCCCCACAGCGCGTAGTCGGGGTAACCGACGCCACTGACGAAGAGACGCAGCGCGTCGCCGAGCCGCGCCCCACGCACTCCGGTGTCCGCGATCAGGCCCACCAGCGCCAGTTCGTCGTCGGCACGCGGATACACGCAGAGTGCTGCAAGATCATCTCGCTCCCAGACGCGCTCGCCGAGGCGGAGTACTCCGCGGCGCGCATCCAGCGGACAGTCGCCGGGCACCGTCACGCTCCAGGCCGCGTTGGTGTCGCGGTTGCCGTAGAGGATCAGATTGCGTCCCTCGAAGCGCCACGGGGCAGCGAGAAATGCTTCATCGTCCACGACTTCGGGGGTTGCGTTGGCGCGATACCACCATTGCTGCGCGTCGTAGCGCGCACGCGCGCGCAGCAGCGCATCCTCCTCCAGACTGCCATGCGTGCCGACCACCATCGCGAAGCGGCGACCGAAGGCGCGCTTGAAGGGGCCACTGCGCTCCGGACTCTTCTCCGTCGCCGGGATCACTCCGTCGTCCTGCCGATTGTTGCTGTGGCCGTCGTAGATCCAGGCACGTGTGCCTGCGCCGGAATCGTCGAGGATGCGGTAGCGACGCACGTTCTCGAGCAGTCCGATCTCCGTCATCATCGCGCCACGACGAGCCGTCAGCCGCGCCGGCTTCGCGTAGTCGAGCAGTTGCTCGATCACGATCCAGTGATGACGCGCATCGGTCGCCGGATCCGCCGTGCGAAAGTCCAGCTCTCGCACGTCGGCAAGCGGGCGCGCGCGCGCGCCGGCGAAGAGCTCGAAGATCGGCGGCCAGTCCACGCAGGCATTGCCCCACCAGTGACCAGCGCCGGGTTCGACGTGCGAGACGATGCCGATGCCTTGCGCTTGCGCCGCCGCAAGTAAGGTCTCCATTTCGCTCAACGGGACGTTGTCGTCCTTCTCACCGTGCAGGGCGTAGATCGGAACTCCTTGCAAGTTGGGAAGCAATCCCAGAGTTTCGCTGGCACCATCGGCCGCGCGCCAAAGCGCATCGAGCGCGCCCACCGGGCGCCCGCCGTAGCTGTCGAAGGAGGACCACCCCGCGCTCGGCGCAATTGCTGCCCAGCGGTCAGCGTCATTCACGGCGAGATGCCAGGTGCCGTGGCCACCCATCGAGTGGCCGGTCAGCATCACGCGGTCGGTGGGCGCGCCGGATTCGCGCAGAGCCTCGGCGAGCACCTCGTAGGCGTCGAGCCGACCCCAGTCCTGCCAGTCGAAGCCGTACGGCCTCCGGTTGGTCGGACACGCGATGAAGAGGGAATCTTTGCGCGCGTAAGCGCGTGCTTGCGCGAGGCAATCCACGCTCGCTCCGTGCAGGGAGAGCACGAGACCGTCGGCGCGCGCGAGCGGCGGCACCGCCGCCCACTTCTGCACCGAACCATCCATGGCGGAGACGAAACTCCGCAGCGCGGTCGCGCCTTCCTCCGCCACCGACACCTCGAAGCTGCGGCGCGCAAGCGTCACGCCCGCGGCGTCACGCACCAACACCGTCATCGGGATGGCTCCGGAGACTTCACTCGGCGTCACCAGACGACTGGTGCGTAGAGGCACCGTGAGCTTTCCGACCCCGAGCCCGGGCAGGCCCGGCGCCATGACGCGCACGAAGCCCTCGAGCGGGCGTCGGCCGAGCACGATCACTTCCAGAGCGCCCGTCGGACTTTGTGAAGGATTGGCGAAAGCGAGTGCGATCTCCTGTTCTCCGAAGAAGCCTGCGCGCAAGGGTGCGATCAAGTCGTCCTCAGGCAAAGGATGGAGGCCGTGTTCCAGCGGTGCGAAGGACAGGGCGAAGGCGCCGCGCGCGCCTGTCACGTACACATGATTGACCCCCTGTTCGAGCCACACGGCCACGCCTGAAAAGCCGTAGCGATACACATCGCCCACGAAGGATTCACCCTCCACCAACAAGCGCGCGGCGCCGTCGAGCCGCGCGAGCCAAGCACCGCTCTGCGCGCACGTCACCGGTGCGTAGGCCCAGCCACCCCGTCCGAGTTGGATGCGCTCGCCTTCCAAGCTTGCCGCTCTCCAAGCCGCCTCGCCGAGGCTGCCGTGCACGCGCAGATCCGCACTCGGAGCTGATCCGGGTTCGAGCACTTGCGTCGCGAACAATCGATCCCCGTCGAAGGGAATGCGGCCGCTGCGATCCACCGCCTCGATGCTCAGCCATGCCCCGATCTCGGGTACGGCAGGGCGCGGGCGCTCGACCGCGAACTCGAGCAGCTCCTGCGCCGGTAGCGAGACGAGCAGGGACACAGCGAGCGTGAGGACCGCAATCATGCACCGCATGGTAGGCTCTGGTCATGCTCCTCGCGCTGCTCGTGACCCTCGCTTCGGTTCAGGAACCGGTCAAGGACCTGCTCCACGTTCCGGTTCACTCCGCGAGCGAGTACCGCGCCCTAGTGGAACTCCTCTCCGACGTGGACGATCACCACTCCCCCGTTCGCTCTGGCTACGCCATCGCCTACGCGGACGACGCCGAGCAGGAACTGCTCCGCAAGGCAGGGATCGCCTACGAACTGCGCATCGAGGATTTGCAGGCGCACTACGCCGCGCGGGCAGCGTCCGAACTCGGACCGCGTGGTCCCGGCGTCGGCTCGATGGGTGGCTTCCGCACGCTGACCGAGATCCTTGCCGAGATGGACCGCCTGGCAGCCGTGCACCCAAGCGTGGTGTCCCCGCGCTTCACGGTGGGCAACAGCCTGGAAGGACGTCCGATCTGGGCCTTCCGCATCAGCACCACGCCGCTGGTGCACGATCCGGCCAAACCGGTGGCCTGGTTCGACGCGATCCATCACGCGCGCGAGCCGATGTCCGGCGAATCCCTGCTGCATTTCGCGGATTGGCTATGTCTCAACCAGGGAAACGATCCGGAGGCCGCGCGCCTGATCGCCACGCGCAATGTCCTGGTGATCCCGTGCGTGAACCCGGACGGCTACGAGTACAACCGCCAGACCAACCCCGGCGGCGGCGGGATGTGGCGCAAAAACCGCCGCAACAACGGAGACGGCACGCACGGCGTGGACCTCAACCGCAACTACGACTGGGAATGGGGTCCGCAGTGGCCGGGTTCGAGCAGCAACACCAGCAGTGAGACCTACCGCGGTACGGCGCCATTCAGTGAGCCCGAAACGCAACGGCTGCGCGATCTGCTCGTGCTGCAGACTCCAACCCTCAGCATGTCCTGCCACACCTACGGCGATGTGCTGCTCTTCTCCTGGGGTTACGACACCATCGTGACCCCGGCCGATCCGATCTACCGTGCTTACGGCAACGCCATGACCGCGGAGAACGGCTACGACGTCGGCACGATCTGGGAGTTGCTCTACATTGCCAACGGCGGCAACGTGGACTATCACTACGGCCAACACGGCACGATCGCCTTCACACCAGAGATCGGCAACCAGAACGACGGCTTCTGGCCGGCGCCCTCGCGCATCCCCGCGCTGAGCGCCGACACTCTGCCGATGCACCGCCGCGCCGCACGCTTCGCGGGCGCGTGGGCGAGCGTGGTGCAGCAAATCTGGAGCGAAGTGAACGGCGACGGCGACGAGGATCGCGAACCGGGCGAGCGTTGGTCGCTCGCGCTGCGCATCCGCAATGACGGCGTGCTGCCCTTGAGCGGCCTGCTCACGCTGAACTCGAGTTCACCCGACGTGCAGGTGAGCGGCGGACCGCTGGTGATCAGCGCGGCACCGCGCAGCGAGGCGCAGGTCGGCAGCTTCACGCTAGACTTCGATCCGCAAGCCGCGGTGGGCGTGCCTTACGCGCTCGATCTCGGCCTCGACTACGAGGGTTTCGCCGCAGCGGAAACCTTGGAGATCTTGCTCGGCGGCGTGCGCGTGCTCGCGCGCGACGATGCCGAGGGCGGCGATTGGGGTTGGAGTTCCAACAACGCGACCAACTGGTCCTGGCAGCGCGCGGCGCCGCAGGCCACCTCCACCGGCGGTCAGAGCGCGCAACCCGGCACGGACCATTCACCCAACGGCAGCTTGTGCTGGGTGACCGGCGCCGCCGCGGGTTCCTCGGCCGGCACCAACGACGTGGATGGCACCGCGATCCTCACCAGTCCCCTGATGAATCTCTCGGAGTTCAGCAACGTCGAACTCGCTTACTGGCGCTGGTTCGCCAATCTTCCCGGCGGTCCGCTCGACGACCGTTTCCGCGCCGAGGCCAGCCCCGACGGCGGTGCCAACTGGGTGCTGCTCGAGGAGAGCGCGAACGACAATCAGTGGCGCGAGCGCGTCATCGCTCTGGAAAGCGCGATCCCGCTCACGCACAGAGTAGTGATTCGTTTCCGAGTCGCCGACGAACCCAACAACGACATCACCGAGGGTCTGGTGGATGACCTCGAGCTGCGCACACGGAGTGGCGGACCGACGCTCTTCCTCTACGGTCCTGCGCAGGCCGGCGCTGCCGCCACCTTCTTCGTGGGCGGCGTGCCGAGCGAGCGCTTCGACCTCGCCTGGTCGCCGACGCGCACGGGGGGTAGCCCGGTGGGTGGCATTGCCGGACTGTTCCAGCTCGGCGGCAACTACAAACTCTTCGCGACCGGGAGCTGCGCCGGGGACGGCCTCGGCAGCCGCGCCTTCAGCTTCCCGCCCGGTGCTGCGGGGCGAACGCTGCACTTCCAGGGCGTCGCTGCGCTCGGCACGCCGGAAGCTGCTTTCACCAATGCCTTGACGTTGACTTTCCCCTGAGGGATCGTGCGCGTCATCACCTGGAACGTCAACTCGATCCGCACGCGTTTCGAGCGCCTGCTCGGGCTGCTCGAGCGGCATCAGCCGGAGCTGCTTTGCCTTCAGGAAACCAAGGTCACCGACGAGCTCTTCCCGCACGCGGAGCTCGCCGCCGCAGGATGGCAGGCGGAAACGCACGGCCAGAAGACCTACAACGGCGTCGCGCTGATCACGCGCACCGGCACACGGCTCGAGGCCGTGGTTCGTGGCATCCCGGGCGATCCCGTACCCGAGCAAGCGCGCGCCATCGCGGCGGATCTCGGCGGCATGCGTTTCCTGAATCTGTACGTCGTCAATGGTCAGGCGGTCGGCAGCGAGAAGTACGCGATCAAGCTGCGTTGGCTCGACGCGCTGATCGCCTGGCTGCACGAACAGCACGACCCGTCGCGCCCGATGGTGTTGCTCGGCGACTTCAACATCGCACCGCGTGACGAGGACGTGCACGATCCGGTCGCGTGGAAGGATCAGGTGCTCTGCTCCGAGCCCGAGCGCGAGCGCCTACGCGCGCTGGAGGCATGGGGATTGAGCGACCTGTTTCGTCTCCATCATCAGGGTCCGGACCTCCACACCTGGTGGGACTACCGCGGCGGCGCCTTCGCGCGCGGCCACGGGCTACGGATTGATCTGGCACTGGGCACCCCCGAGGCGGCCGCCCGCTGCAAAGCGGTGAGCATTGACCGAGAAGAGAGGAAGCAGGGGCAATGGGAGAGCAAGCCCTCGGACCATGCGCCGGTGTTGGTGGAGTTCGGCCCCTCACGGAAGCTGGCCCAGTCGGGTGGAGCCGCGCTGTCCTAAGTCTCTGCGTAGAAGTGGTTTAGGGCCAGAAAACGCATTCCGCTCAGCGCGGCACCAGAATCGATCCTAAGCCCATGGCTGCGCAGCCTTTAGGACGGTGGAACTCCACCCGACTGGGCCAGTTTCCGTTCAAGGCCTCGCTCTCCTCTGCCGATAACGGGAACGACGCCTTCTCCAACCAGAGTTCCTCGGTCGAAGGCATGTACCCCAGAAACGAACCAATACCAATGATGAAGCGCAACTCAGGTTTCACGATCATCGAAATGCTGATCGTGGTGACGATTTTGGCCATGTTGGCCGGAATCTTGATCCCGGTGCTTGACGACGCGGGTGAGTCCGCGCGCGAAGCACGCCGCCAGTCCGACCTGAAGAACGTTCAGGCCGCTCTGGAGTCCTTCCGCCGCACCAACGGCTTTTACCCGGACACCGCGGGTGCTTGGCAAGGCGACATGGCCGACAACGGGGGCTTCCTCTACAACGCTGCAGGTTACATCCCGGGCCTGGTGCCGGACTTCCTGCCCAGCTTGCCTAAGGATCCGGACAGTCAGTACCCGACCGCGTCGGAAGGCTACATGTACAGCTCGGACGGCACCGACTACAAGTTCGTGCTGGTCGGGACTCCGGAGAACTTCGCCGTCGGCAACCCCTTCCTCGATCCGCAACGCGCGGACTCCTGGCAGGTCAGCAGCCCGGGCGCCTATACCTGGTAAGCGCAAGCAGGGCGCACTCGGAACGGACCGAGAGCTCTGGACGCCGCCGGCACGCAAGTGCCGGCGGCGGCTTTGCTTCAGAGCAGCGCGCACCCATCCGATAAGCGGAGGGAACCTGAGCATGATGACGCAACGCTCCCCGCGATCCGGATTCACGATCATCGAAATGCTGATCGTGGTGACCATCATCGCCCTCCTCGCGGGCATCCTGATCCCGGTCCTGGAGCAGGAGGCGCAACGCGCGCGCGACGGCCGCCGCGCCGGTGACCTGCGCACGGTGGCAAGTGCCTTGACCACCTACCGCTCCGTCAACGGCGGCTTCCCGGACACCGGCGACGCCTGGCAGGGAGACTCCGATCCCTTCGGCCCCTTCGGCTATGGTCCGACCGGTTACATCCCCGGCTTGGTGCCGGATTATCTGCCGGTGCTGCCGAAGGACCCGAGCCCGGCCTATCCGAACGCCACCGGTGCCGGCTACATGTATCGCTCGAACGGCTTCGACTTCAAGTTCGTGATCAACGCGACGCCGTCCACCTTTCCGCTCGGAAACAACTTCTATGATCCCACGCGGCCTGACACAGCGTGGCAAGTGAGTTCGCCCGGCGGCTACAACTGGTAAGCGCGTGAAAGCAAGGTCCGTATGGGCCTGCGCAATCAGCGCAGGCATCTTGTCCATGATGGGCGCGGGCGTGATCCGGCCCAGTGCTTTCTTTCCTGGTTCAGCGCACGCGCTCGAGGCCCACCGCCAGTCGGACCTCAAACGAGTGAGCACGGCACTCGAAGCCTATCGCCGATCGCACGGCCTGTACCCGGAGACTTCCGGTCGCTGGCAGGGTGACATGCGGGCGCAAGGCTCCTACGGCTACGACGAGCGCGGTTACATCCCTGACCTCGTTCCGGAATTCCTTCCCAAACTGCCGAAGGATCCGGACGCCAAGCTGCCCGATCGCCGCCGCGGCTACATGTATCGCTCGGACGGGATCAACTACAAGTTCGTGCTGCTCGGCATGCTGCCCGAGCGCGCCGCCGACGATCCCTTCCTCGATCCCGTGCGCAGCGATTCCTGGCAAGTGAGCTCGCCAGGCGCGCGTCTCTGGTAGCGGGCGCGCGCCTTCCTGCATGGAGCGGGATGAGGACTTCCGCAGCCTGTTAGGCTCGGAGAATGTTCTGCGCGCTCGCCGCCCTCTTGCTCACGCAGGCGACGCCGGAACCGCAAACCGCGTCGGACAGCATCGCGCTGAAGGGTGGCAAGCTCTGGACCGGAACCCTGCTGAGGGCGGACGCGGAGGAGGTCGAGCTGCTCGACGTCCAGGGCGAACTACGCGTCTTCCCGCGCACGAAGGTCAAGGCGATGGCTGGTCCTCGCGCGGAATACGCGGAGTTTCGCGCGGGGCTGCGGCAGGCCTATTCCGATCGCAGCAGCGCCGAGGAAGTTTTCGCCTTCGCGGCGTGGTGCCGCGCGCACGGTTACGCGCGCGACGAAGCATTGGCGCTGTGGCGCGTGCTCGCTCTGGACGAAACGCACGTCGAGGCTCATCGCGCGCTCGGCCATCAGGCGCGCGGCGAGGTGTGGCTGGTGCCGCTGGGCAAGGAAGAGCAACTCGCGATCTGGTCCGACCTCTTGCGTCAGCGCGCACAAGTGGAGCAGCCGTGGCGCTTCACCACCATGCACTTCGCCGTGACGATCTCCGGTCCGCTCGACCGCGCCGTGATCGCGGCCGCCGCCGCCGAGTACTACTACGGCGAGCTCTACGCACTGCTGCAAGAACCCGCGCGCTTGTGGGACCTACGACGACCGATCGAAGTGCGCGTTTGGCCCGCCAAGACGCGCGGCTATCCGCAGGCCGATGGGCGCCTCGACGGCCATTGGGATTCCCTCACTCGTGTGCTCCACACTTGGCTGGAGTCCACCGAGGGCGGAATCGAGCGCCCCGTGAGTTATGAACGATTACTCGCGGAGGCGGTGCTGCATTCCGTCGCCGAGGAGCGCACGCGAGGCGCTTCCGAAGTGCCGGCCTGGCTGCGCTCCGGCGCCGGCACGCTCCTGGAGGCCGGCTCGCAGTGGGGATCCGGACTGCCGGCCTGCGACCCGCGACTCCCGGCGCAACTCTGGGTGGATCGGCACGCCGCTCTCCCTGCGCCCCGCACCGCTGCGAACTTGGCAGCCACCGCAAGCGCCGAGTTCCTCGGTCCACGCGCAGAAGCTGCACGCGCGCAGGCCTACACCCTGCTGCATTTCCTGCTCTTCTCAGAACCGCCGGCCTACGTGGCCGAGTTCAGCGCCTACGCACAGCTCGCGATGCGGAATCTCGGCGGTGGCAGCGCTTTCAGCGAGAGCTTCGGGCGCCGCTTGCGTGCGCTCGAGAAGGAGTGGCCGGAGCGCGTGCAGCGGCTCGGCAAGCCGACGCCGGGTGCGCGCGAATGAAGCGGCACGGCGCGCTCAGGCGACGCCGATCTCCTTGCAGAGATAGACGTCCTGAATCGCGTTGAGCAGGGCGACGCCGTCGCGCATCGGCTTCTGGAAAGCTTTGCGGCCGCTGATCAGACCCATGCCGCCCGCGCGCTTGTTGATCACTGCCGTGACGACCGCGTCCTGCAAGTCATTGGAACCGCTCGCGCCGCCGCTGTTGATGAGCCCGGCGCGTCCCATGTAGCAGCCGGCAACCTGATAGCGGCAGAGATCAATCGGGTGATCGCTCGAGAGCTCGCTATAGACCTTCTTGTGAGTCTTTCCGAACTTGATCGCGTCGTAACCGTTGCCGTTGTGCTCGGGCAGCTTCTGCTTGATGATGTCGGCCTGGATCGTGACGCCGAGGTGGTTGGCCTGGCTGGTGAGGTCAGCGGCCACGTGGTAATCAACCCCGTCCTTCTTGAAATCGGAGTTGCGCAGGTAGCACCACAGCACCGTCGCCATGCCGAGTTCGTGGGCGCGCGCGAAGGCTTCCGAGACTTCGACCAACTGGCGGCGGCTCTCGGCGCTGCCGAAGTAGATCGTCGCGCCGATGGCCTGCGCCCCCATGTCGAAGGCCTGCTCAGCGCTCGCGAAGAGGGTCTGGTCGTAGGTGTTCGGGTAAGAGAGGAACTCGTTGTGATTGATCTTGACCAGGAAGGGAATCTTGTGGGCGTATTGGCGAGCAACGGAGCCGAGCACGCCAAGCGTGGAGGCGACCGCGTTGCAGCCGCCCTCGATCGCCAACTCGACGATCTTCGCCGGGTCGAAGTAGTCCGGATTCGGAGCGAAGGAGGCACCGGCGCTGTGCTCGATGCCCTGATCCACCGGCAGGATGGAGAGATAGCCGGTGCGCGAAAGCCGCCCGTGGTCGAGCAGCGACTGCAGACCGACCAGCGCGCGCGTCGGGCGATCGGAGAGCGCGAAGCAGCGGTCCACGAAGTCCGGCCCGGGTTGGTGCAAGCGCGCCCGCGCGATCTTCGGCGCGTCGAAGCCGAGTAGGGAATCGGCCTGATCGCCGAGTTGGGTCTGAATGCGGCTGAAGGAGGACATGGCAGGATCCGAAACGGCCGAAAGTGTAACGGATCCGCGGGGCACGCCGGAAGTGCGACTCAGCGCAGACGCGCGCCGTCGAACCAGACTTCTTCGATGCGCAGCGCTGCGATCGCCGCCGGGGCGAGCCCTTCCAGCGCGCGATCGAGCACCACGAAGTCGGCGCGATAACCGGGCGCGAGTCGGCCGAGCTCGGACTCGCGGAAGGCCGCGTAGGCTGGCCAGATCGTCATCGCGCGCAGGGCTTCGTCGGGGCGCATGCGCTGCTCCGGATGCCAGCCTGCGAGCGGGTCGCCGTCGAGCGTGCGCCGATGGACGGCGGCACACCAAGCGGCACGCAGGTCGAGCGTCTCGACCGGAGCATCACTGCCGTTCGCAATCATGCAACCCGCGTCCAGCAGCCAGCGCCAAGCATAGGCGCCGCGTTCGCGCTCCGCCCCGAGCCGCGCTTCGGACCAAGGCATGTCACTGGTCTGATGCTGGGTCTGCATCGAAGGCAGCACCCCGAGCGCGGCGAAACGCTGCACGTCGTCGCGATGCAGCACCTGCGCGTGTTCGATGCGCCAGCGCAAGTCGGTCGCGCCGTGCGCGGCGTAGGCGTCGAGCACGAGCCGATTGCCGCCGTCGCCGATGGCGTGGGTGCAGACCTGAAACCCAGCCGCGCGCGCCTGAGCACAGAGCGCTCCGAGTGCCTCCCTTGAGATCTGCTGCAAGCCACGGTTGCCGGGCTCGTCCGCGTACTCCGCGAGCAGCAGCGCACCGCGCGAACCAAGCGCGCCGTCGGCGTACACCTTGACGGCGCGTACTGCGAGTAGCCCGAGGCCGGCGTAGTCGCTTTCCGGACCGGCGGCGAAGTGACGCGCGAGCAGCTCGGGATCGCTGCCATGAAGCATCGCGTGCACGCGCAGCTTGAGACGACCGTCGCGCGCCCAGCGGCGATAGAGCGCGAGCTCGCGCTCCCCCACTCCGGCGTCGTGCACGGCAGTGATGCCCTGCTCATGCAGCGCGTCCTGCGCGAGCGCGAGCGCGCGTTCCAATTCTGCATCGTTCGGCTCCGGCACTGAACGGAGGATCAACGCCTCGGCGGCGTCCACGAACACGCCGCTCGGCGCACCACTCGGATCGCGCAGGATGCGACCGCCGGGCGGATCCTGCGTTGCCACGTCCACGCCGGCGGCGCGCATTGCCGCCGCGTTGACTAAGATCGCGTGGCCGTCCACGCGGCTGAGCACGGCAGGGCGATCGGGGATCGCCGCCGAGAGCGCGTGATGTGTCGGAAAGGCACTGTCCTGCCAGTCGTTCTGATCCCAACCGCGGCCTTGCAACCACGCGCCCGCAGGGAGCTGGGAAGCATGAGCGCGCGCGTGCTCCACCACCTCCGCCTCCGATCGCGTGCCACGGAAGTCCGCGTGCATGCGCTCCAGGCCGATGCCGATCAGGTGCAGATGCGCGTCAGCGAAACCCGGATAGACGGCGCGACCGTTCAAGTCCACACGTTCGGCCTTCGCGCCCGCGGCGCGTTCCACTTCGGCGAGCGTTCCGACCGCGAGCACGCGTCCCGCGCGCACCGCCATCGCCTCGACGATCGCGGAGTCTGAATCCAGGGTGTGGATGCGTCCTCCGTGCAGAATCGTGGCGGAGGCGGTCGGCGGTCCGAATTGGATCACACAACCGACGAGCGGTAGTCCGAGCAGGAGGCCGCTTGCGCGCCTCACCGGATTGCGAGCATGCGCTCGAGCGCGCGTCGTGCCGGCGCCGCAAGTTCCGGCGCCACCGTCACGCGCGGGGCGCGTGCGTGAAGCGCCGCCCACAATTTCTCCGGAGTGTTCTTCTGCATGTGCGGGCAGAGATTGCAGGCGCAGGACGCGCCCGGTGCGGGCACGTACTCGTTCTGCGGCGCATCCTTGCGCAGCCGGTGAATCATGTTGGCTTCGGTGCCGACGATGAAGGTTTGACCGCGCGTCTCGCGCGCCAGCTTGAGCATGCCGGCGGTGCCGAGCACGTGATCGCTGGCGTCGCGCACCGGCTTGGGACATTCCGGATGCGAAATCACCTGCGCACCCGGGTGCTCACGCTTGAGCGCGAGCACCGTGTCCACGCTGAACAATTCGTGCACCATGCAAGAACCGTTCCACAAGATCATCTCGCGTCCCGTGACTTCGTTGAGCCAACCGCCGAGGTGGCGGTCGGGCACGAAGAGGATCGGCTGTTCCGCGGGAATGCTCTCCACGATCTTGCGCGCGTTGCCGCTGGTGCAGATCACGTCGGAGAGCGCTTTCACGCCGGCCGAGCAATTGATGTAGGCGATCGTAGCCGGCCGCTGGCCGAGTTTGCGCGTGAGGTGCTCCTGATAGCGCGCCAGATCCTGCGGCTGGCAGGAATCCGCCAGCGAACATCCTGCCGTGAGATCGGGAACGAACACTTCTGCCTGCGGGCAGAGAATCGTGGCGGTCTCGGCCATGAAGTGGACCCCGCAGAAGGCGATCGCGCGCGCTTCGGCGGCAGCGGCGGCGCGTGCGAGCTCGAGGCTGTCACCGACAAAGTGCGCACATTCCTGCAGCCAACCGTCCTGGTAGGAGTGTGCGAGGATCAGGATGCCCTGCGACGTCGCGAAATCCTTCACTCCGGCCGGCTCCGGCACGGTGGCCGGCACCGGCAAAGTGGGCAACGGAATGGTTTGGGTCATGGGTGCGCGCAGGGTGCAGTATCCATTCTACGCAGATAGAGATCGAAGCGGGTTGTGCGGCCCTCGATGACGCCCTGTGGCACGCGCCCGGCGAGCGGTGTGGATCCGGCCGGGCGCTTCACCACCACGCGTGGCACGCCGCTCGCGAGCGCAGCATCGAGCAGGGCCTCGGCGTCCTCGTCGGCGCCGACCAGCGCGCGGAACAAGCGCATCTCCTGTTTAACGAGCGCGCTCTTGCGCCGCTCCGGGTGCATGGGATCCAGCATCACCACCGTGTGCTCGGCGGCGCCGCCTGCCCGCAACAGTGCGCAGGCATCCGCGTGCAGAAAGCGTAGGCGTTCACCGAGGCGCGCGCTGAGTGCGGGCTCAGCGCGCGCACGCGCAAGTGCGTCCACGAGGAGCGCATGCACCGCCGCGTGGCGCTCAACCGCGAGGACTTCACATCCGAGCGCAGCAAGTACGGCCGCATCGCGACCGAGGCCGGCGGTGGCGTCGAAGACGCGCGGCGTCGGCCGACCGCGCCCGCAGCCCGCGGCGCGCGCGATCGCTTGCTCGCGCCCACGCGCGTGCGCCAAGCGCCAACCGAGCGCGCCACCACCGAACTCGGCGCGGAGACAAGCGCCGTCGGCGGCGCGCAAGCGCAGGCCGTCGGCGGCGCGCTCGGCGCGCCAGCCATCGGGGAGCGGCAGCGCTGCGTCCTCGGCAGCGGAACGCGTGCTCACGAGTAGGGGGCGCGCCATTGCATCAGCGGCCAGCGAGGGTCCAGCGGACTTCCACCGCTGCAGGGAGCGGATGCGGAGAATCTTGCGGCAGCCATTCGAAGCGCAAGCGCCGACTTCCGTCGGCATCTCGCTCTTCGCTGCGGAGCTGGATCGGACGCCAAGGTACCTCGTCACCGCCCCAGCGTGCCTCGGCGCGCGGCTCGGCCGCAGCCGGCGACCACTCGCTCGCCGCGAGCCGGACCTCCAGCCAAGGCGCACCCGTGGCGAAGCGCAATACTTCCTCATCGGCACGCACCAGGCTGCGGTGAGGACGCAGCCAGCGCAACTCGGTTCCTGCGCGGGGCGCGCGCACCAGGATCTCGGCGGGTTCGAAGACTACGGGCGGCACGGTCGGCTGCGCGGCGAGTTCCTCCAAGTGCGCGCGCGCCGCTTCCCACTCCTCCCAATCCGGAGCGACCTCGCGCCAAGCGAGGACGCCCGCCGTCGCGAGCCGACTGCGGTTCTGGTAGTGCTCCTGCGCGATGGCTTCGCGCCTCTGCGCCGCGCGTAAAGCTTCCTCGTGCGCCGTGTGCGGTCCCGGATCCGCAGGCATCGCGGGCAAACGCAGCGCGCCGAGCACTTCACCGGCCGCAAAACCGCCGCCTGAGGGACGGCGATGCCAGAACTCGCCCTCCTGCGCCACTCGCAGACTCTCCTCACCGCGCTGCACGCTCGCGGTTGCAATCACTCGCAATTGTTCCGGCGCGCTCACCGGAATGATCGCGACCTCCGGCGGGCTGGCGCCGACGTTCGGTGTGGATACCAGCGCGCTCGGCACTTCGATCGGGGGATCTCGTGGTTGCGGCCGTACTGCCGGTTCGTTGCCGAGCACCAAGCGCTCGGAGAGTTCTGCACGACGAGCACGTTCGGCAGCGGTGGGCGGACCGAGCACACCGCCCGCCTGCATCGCCCACAAGCCGAACATCACCAGAAACAAGGCCGGCCATCCGAAGCGCGTGGCTGCAGACGCGGAAGCAAGCTGTGCTGCATGAGACACGGACGGGCGTGACATCGAAGTCGGTGCTGCCGTCATGGGCAGCGTCCTCGTCGCGGTGTTCGTGGCGGAATCAGGCGCGCAAAGGCGCCAGCCGCCGCAAGGATCGGTGGTGATTCGCTCCGCTGCTTCCCACTCGCGCAGCAAGGAGTGCGGAGCTTCGATCCCGAAGGCCACCGCATCCGCGGCATCGGCGCGGCCGCGTCGTTGCATCCAAGCGAAGAAGTGCTGAGCACGCCGTTCGGAATCGAGCGCCGCTTCGCGGACCATGGCGGAAAGCGGTGCGGACCCCAGTGCCGCCGCAGCTTCGATGTCAGCGGCACTCTGCACCACGGCGTCGCATCCGGGCGGCAGAGGCGCGCCCGCCGGACCGAAAACGAGGATCGGAAGCAGAGCACAGCGTTCGTGACGCCGCAACAGCGCGGCGGCGCGCGCTCCGTCGAAGACGAGCACGGCGTCGGGCAACTCGGCGCCGGCGTCAATCTCAGCGAGAAAGGCATCCAGCGTACGTGCGCAGCACTGCAGCGCGGCGGCGCGCTCAATGCCGCCGGGTAGCACCGGCGGCGCGTCGCCGAGGGCGAGTCCGACAATGCGGAAGGTGCGGAGTTCGGTCACGCGTCGGCCACGACGTAAGCCGCGCGCGCGTGCGCGAGCGCTTGCTCACGGCCCGTGTCCGCATGGTACAGCGCAGCCAACGCTTCGCCGCGGTGCACCCGCTCACCGGTCTTGCGCAGCAGCTCGAGTCCGACGCCGTGGTGGACGTCCGCCCCGGCCCGCGCGCGCCCCGCCCCCAACGCGAAGGCAGCGCGGCCGATCTCCTCCGCGTCGCAGCGGCGCACGATCCCATCGCGCTCGGCGGGCAACTCCAGGCGCTGCACTTCCGCGACACCGTGGCGCGGCGCCTCCGGATCCCCGCCCTGCGCGCGGATCATCGCGCGCCAACGTTCCCAGGCGCTGCCGTCGCGCAGAACGACGCGCGCGCGCTCGCCACAACCGGAAAGGCGTAGCACCAGTGCGATGAGATCCGCAGGACCTCCGCCGCGGAGCGTCGCCTCCGCCTCCTCCACCTCGAGGGCATTGCCCACGGTGCGACCGAGTGGCTCGTCCATCGGTGTGAGCAGCGCCTCCACTGCGAGCCCGGCGCCGCGTCCGACCCGCTCGAGCGATTCCGCCAGCAACATCGCTTGCGCGCGCGTGCGCATGAAGGCGCCGCTGCCGAACTTGACGTCGAGCACCAGGCGCTCGATTCCCTCCGCAAGTTTCTTGGACAGGATGCTCGCCGTGATCAACGGCACCGAGGGTACGGTCTGCGTCTCGTCGCGTAGCGCGTAGAGCAGGCGGTCGGCGGGTGCGAGATCCGCGCTCTGTCCAACGATGAAGCAGCCGACTTCCTCCAACACGCGACACAGCTCTGCCGGTGGCAGCTCGGTGCGGAAACCGGGAATGGATTCCAGCTTGTCGAGGGTGCCACCGGTGATCCCGAGGCTACGCCCCGAGATCATCGGCACACGCACGCCGAGCGCGGCCCACACCGGGGCCAGCACCAAGGACACTTTGTCGCCGACACCGCCCGTGGAATGTTTGTCCCAGCGTGGCCCCACGATGCCATCCCACGCGAGCACGCGACCCGAATCACGCATGGCGAGAGTCAACGCCACCGTTTCCGCATCGCTCATGCCGCGCACGCACACGAAGGCGAGCCAAGCGCCGATCTGCGCCTTGCTCAGCTCACCCGCGGTAGCGGCTTGCACGAAGGCGGCGATCTCAGTTGCGGACTGCTCGACACCGTCCCGCCGCTGCTCGAGCCAGCGCGCGATCACTTCCCTACGGTCAGCACCAAGGCAAGTGCTTCCGAGCCAGTGCGCAGAGCGGGGAAGGTTTGGCGGCGTCCGTCCTCGGCCGTGACCTCGAGCCGGTACGTGCCGGCCGGGATGCCGTCGAAGGCGAAGGCTCCCGCGGCACTGCTGAGTCCGGATTGGAGGCTGAGCAGTTCGGCCGGGTAGTGCTCGGTCGGGAAGCCGGGAGGAATTCCTTCCCAATGCAGAGTGACGCGCGCACCGCCCACGGCGGTGCCGTTGGCATCGGTGAGTGTGCCGGCGAGCGGTGCGCGCACGCTCAGCCGCAGCTCGAGAGACTCGTTGCGCCCCGGGTCCACCGGACCGATCAAGGCTGGTGCGTGCGTCGCCTGCGTCACGTAAAGAAAGCGTCCGGAGTCTTCGGCGAGTCCTCCGATCACGAACTCACCCTTGCGGTTGCTCACCGCGGAAAGGATGCGCGGACCGCCGAGCAGCATCACCGCAGCTCCGCTCACGGGCACCTCGTCGGCGCCGCGGACGATGCCGCGCACCTCGAAGCCGCGCTCGAGCCGCACGATCAAATCGAGTTGTCCGGCGTCGAGCCGCCCAAGCTGCTTGCGATGGAGCGGATGCTCGACGTTGTAGTTCCACTCCTGCGTGTCGGGCACACCGTTGAGTTGGAAGACGCCGGATTCATTGGTGCGCACCACCACTTGGCGCCCGGGCACGTAAACCGCTTCTGCGATCGGGCCGGGCCGGGTCAGCGCGCGCCGTCCCGCTTTGCCCGCGACCACGCGCGCGTCCGCGACGGGCGCGTCCTCTGCATTCAGCACTTGGCCGTACACGGAGTGCGCGGGTTCCATCTGCAACTCGACGCCACGCAGCTCTTGCGCCTCGGCGAGCACGCCGGCCAGGCGCCAAACGGTGACGCGGCCTTCGGAAGCGGCTTCGAGCACGAAGGGACCGGGCCCGAATCCACCCAGTCGGAAGCTGCCGTCCGGTCCAGCGCTGCCCATGTTGTCCACCGGCGGCTCCTCGGCCTCGTCCACGTTGAGGATGGCCTGTTGGAAGCCGAGCAGGGTCGCGTTCGGCACTGGCGCGCCGGTCTCGTCGAGCACGACGCCGGTGACCACGCCAGCCTGCAGGATCAGAACGTCCACCAACAGGATGCGGCCAGGTTGCATGAACTGACCGAGTTGGATCAGCGCCGGCGCCGTGAACGCAGTCGGACGGAAGTAGAGGCGGTGGATGAGCGCGCCGGACGGGTAGGGCCCGAATGCGCGTCCTTCAGGACCGAGCTTTTCGGAGTTGAGGCTCGGACCGTCGTCGGTTTGCCAGTACACGGCGAAGTCGAGGTCCGGCACCATGCGGCCGTCCCGCGTCCACGCGCGCACTTCGAGTACCGGCGCCGCGTCGGCGACGGTGTTCTGCACCAAGCGCACGACGGAGCGCGCGCGTCCTTCGAAGACCGGAGGCGGTGCGCTCTGCGGGACGTCCAGAGCCGCAGCCGGACCGATCGCCGGCGGCTGCGCAGCGGACGCGGCGCCGGAGAAGTCGGTGACTTCCTTCTTGGCGCAAGCGCTCAGCGCTACGAGCGCAAAGCAAAGCAGAAACGCCGGCCGCGGTCGCATCATGGCCTCAATGTATCGGCGCTGGCGGGGCGACCCTAGAGGCGCACGTAGTCGAAGTCCATCGACTGGCTGTTGACGCCCTTCGCGGGGGGGGCGATCCACCCTGCGACCTTGCCGGGTTCGAGGACCGGCTGCATCAGGGAGGTGACGAAGGCGCGGTCCTCGGCCCCCGGCAGCCACGCGTGCTGGCGGCGTTCGAACTCCTCTTTGCTGATGCGCTGTCCGTCGAGATCGAAGTAGAGCCCGGTGTAGATGCCGATCTTGCGGTTGAAGCGCCGGTGCGGCAGCGCGAAACGGAAGTCCACGCCAGCCTTCTCGCAGACGCGGTTCCAGTAATCCACCCCGCGCTGGTTGTCCTCGAGGTAGTCGTTCCGGAGCACCTCGTTGAGCGCGTTGCGCAGCGGCACCTCCTCACGGGTCAGCGAGCCGTTCTCCGGCCGCTCCACCACGAAGGATTCGCCCAAGGCGGTGTGCTCGCTGTACTTCTTCTCCTCGTAGGCGCGACCTTTGAGGCCGGCAGCGAAGTAGTTGGCGGCGTTGCTGGAGATCTCGGAGCCGTAGAGATCGGTCGAGGATGAGACCCAGAAGTTCACGTACTTCTGGATCAGCGGCAACGGGATCGCGCCGTGCTCGGCCGGATCCGCGTCAGGGAATTCATTCATCACTTGACAGGTGCGCTCGATCACGCGTCCGACGCCGGTCTGTCCGACGAACATGTGGTGCGCCTCTTCGGTCAGCATGAAGCGGCAAGTGCGTGCGAGCGGATCGAAGCCCGACTCGGCGAAGGCCAGCAGTTGAAACTTGCCGTCGCGGTCGGTGAACATCGTGAACATGAAGAAGTCGAGCCAGGTCGTGATCGGCTCGTTGAAGGTGCCGAGGATGCGCGGGCGGTCGGCGTTGCCGCTACGGCGCTCGAGCAGTTCCTCGCCTTCGGTGCGGCCGTCCTTGCCGAAGTAGCGGTGCAAGAGATAAACCATCGCCCACAGATGGCGGCCTTCTTCCACGTTGACCTGGAACAGATTGCGCAGGTCGTAGAGCGAAGGTGCGGTGTGGCCGAGCAGGCGCTGCTGCTCAACGCTGGCCGGCTCGGTGTCGGCCTGGGTGACGATCAGTCGGCGCAACTCGGTGCGGAACTCGCCCGGCACTTCCTGCCAGGCCTCCTGCCCGAGGTTGTCGCCGAAAGGAATCACGCGCCCGGGCTGTTGCGGCTCGAGGAAAATGCCCCAGCGGTAGTCGGGCATCTTGACGTGCCCGAAGTGCGCCCAGCCGTCGGAATCCACGCTGACCGCGGTGCGCAAGTACACCTCCTTGCTCTCGAAGTCGCTCGGACCCATCTCGCGCCACCAGTCCAAGTAGGCGGGTTGCCAATGTTCGAGCGCGCGCTGCAGGCGCTTGTCCGAGGACAGATCCACGTTGTTCGGAATCTTCTGCGTGTAGTCGATCGCGGTCATGATCAGGTGCGGTTGTAGTCGAACTGGGGACGATTAGGGGTGCCGTAGCACTGCAGAGCGCCGGTGCCGCCGACCGCGTTGGGACGCTGGAAGATCCAGTTCTGCCAGGCCGTCAGTCGGCCGAAGATCTTGGTCTCCATGGTTTCGGGACCGGGGAAGCGCAGATTGGCTTCCATTCCGGTGAGCGCGTCGGGCGAGTAGGCGGCGCGTTCTTCCTCGTGCATGCGGAGCTGGTCGTCCCAATCAATGCGGTCGAGGGCTTCGGTGGCGAGACCAAGTGCGTCGGCTTCGGTGGCGTCCACCAAGCCGTTCTTCGCGAGCACGCGCGCGACGGCGGTGTCGTCGTCGAGGAAACGAGTCTCGAGGCGCGTGAGACCGTTGCCCATCGGGTAGGCGCCGCCGTTCATCGGCGAGATGCCGAGCTGCACCGGCTCGTCTTCGTCGGCGAGCAGGTAGATGCGGTCGCACGCGAGCGCAATCTCGAGGAAGCTGCCGGCGAAAGCGGTGCCTGCATCCATGTGCGCGAACAGTGACTTCGCGGTCATGTCGAGGCGCTTGAGCACGCGGCGGACGTAGAGCGTCACTTCGCGCACGAACCAATCGTCCTGATGCGCTGCGAGCAGAGCGTCAACGGCGAGCGCGACGGCGGGATCACCCTCCACGCGCAGGCTGACGAGGTTCACGCCCGGCAGGTTCAAGCGCAGATGGAGCAGCGCGTCGTCGAAGCCGCGCATCAGCTCGAAGAACCACCAGCGCGCGCCCGCGGCGCGGGCTTGCACGGCGTCGGCGGGGCCGAGGGCGGGCGGCAGGCGCAGCGTGAGACGCGCAGTCCGCGCTGCGAGATTCCACTCCAGCTTGCAGTGGCGGCTGTTGCGCGAGGCCTCGCCCTGCGTCAGCTCGAGCTCGCCGAGCGCGACACCGGTGCGCAAGGAGCGATCCTCGACACTGTCGGCCAGTTCGCGCGCGATGCGGTCACGCTCTTCCCCGAACTGGGAGAGCGGCGCGAGATCGTCCACCAGTCCCCAATCCACCGCCTTGCGTCCCTTGACGCCCTCGACCAGAGTGCAGAAGACGTCCGCGAGATCGCGACGCACGCGGCGCTTGTCCACCAAGCGCGTGAGTCCGCCGGTGCCCGGCAGCACCGCGAGCAGCGGCACTTCGGGCAAGGAGACCGCGCTGTTGCGATCGTCCACCAACAGGATGCGCTCACACGCGATCGCGAGTTCGTACCCCCCCCCTGCGGTGGCACCGTTGCACGCAGCGAGCGTGCGCACTCCGCTATTCTCGGCGTAGTCCTCCAGACTCAGGCGCGTCTCGTTGGTGAACTTGCAGAAGTTCACCTTCCAGGCGTGGCCGCTGCTGCGCAGCATCTGAATGTTGGCACCCGCGCAGAACACCTTCTCGAGCGCACCGTCGAGCACGAGGCAGCGCACTTGCGGGTGCTCGAACCGCAGCCGTTGGATGGCATCGGCAAGTTCGATGTCCACACCGAGGTCATAGGAGTTGAGCTTCAGCGCGTAGCCGGGACGCAGGCCGCCGTCCGGTTGCACGGCCATGGTGAGCCGCGCGACGTCGCCATCCACCTGGAGGCGCCAGTGGCGGTAGCGCGCGGGCGCGGTCCGGAAGTCCACCGGATCTCCGGCGACGGCCGTAGCGCTGGGAGACGAGGGAGTCGAGTCGGCGGTCAGAGACACCCGCACCAGTATAGGGAAAAACAATGCTCGATACCAGGAGATATGGGCATTATGATGCCATAAGTCGTGAGTCGCCTCCTCCACGCCCTTGGACGGCGCGTGCGCTCCCTGCGAGCGGACCGCAATCAGTCCCTCCAGACCCTGGCGGAGCACGCCTCGATGAGCCGGCGCTTCCTGGTGGAGATCGAGGCCGGGCGCGCCAACCCTTCGATCGAGAAGCTGGCGTGGCTGGCGCAGGCGCTCCGCGTGCCGCTGCGAGAACTCTGCGACCTGCCCACGCCGCGCCCGGAGGGACGCATCGCCCTCATCGGCCTGCGCGGCGCCGGAAAGTCCACCATCGGCCGCCAGCTCGCCGAACAACTCGAAGTGCCCTTCGAGGAACTCGATGCATGGATCGAGCAGCACGCCGGCGCGAGCCGGGCGCAGATCTTCGAATTCGAAGGCGCCGAAGGCTTCCGCCATCGCGAAGCGGAGGCACTCGAAGCCTGGCTCACCCGCCACGCCAGCGGCGTGCTCGCCGTGGCCGGCGGCGTGGTCGAGAATCCCGCCGCCTACGACCGTCTGCTCGAGGCCTGTCAAGTGGTGTGGCTACGCGCCGAACCGCAGCAACACTGGGATCGCGTGCTTGCGCAGGGCGATCTGCGGCCGATGCAAGGCAGCGCCGACGCCCGCGCGCGGCTCGAAGCCCTCTGGCGCCAGCGCGAACCACTCTATGCCCGCGCTCAGCAGGTGCTCGACACCTCGCGGCACTCGGCGGAGGACTGCGCGCGCAAACTCTTCACCACTCTGGGCGCAGCTGGTGGCAGCGGCGCGGATCTCGACGCCTGAGTCGAACTCAGGAACGCTCGACGGCCGCGGGCTTACCACTGGCCTGCGCCGGAGCAGCCGGCGGCTTCCACGCGAACATCATCGCGGTGGCCCCGGTGATGAGCGCCAGCATGAACGCGCCGATCGCGATCAGCGCCATGGGCGGACGATTCCGAGTGTTGCGCACGAGGGGTAGGCTCTGGGGATCGAGCCGTGCGGAGATCCAGCCGGGGGGATGGCCAGCGCCGCATTCTATCATCGGAGTAGGGACAGCAGAAGGAGGAGTCCCTTTCACCCTTGAAGATCAAGCTTCAAAGCGGCGGCCCGGCGTGATCAGGCCCAGGAACTCCGCGCGCGTGCGCCCGTCCTCGCGGAACTCGCCCAACATGCAGGAGGCCGTCGCCATGCTGGTCTGCTTGGCCACCCCGCGCATGCGCATGCACAGGTGCGAGGCTTCGGTCACCACCGCCACTCCGCGCGGTTTCAGCACTTCCGCCACGGCATTGGCGATCTGCACCGTCATGCGCTCCTGCACCTGCAGTCGGCGCGCGAACATGTCCACGATGCGCGGCAACTTCGAGAGCCCGATCACGCGCCCGGCCGGCAAGTAGGCGACGTGCGCGCGCCCGAAGAAGGGCAGCATGTGGTGCTCGCACAGCGAATAGAACTCGATGTCCTTCACCACCACCATCTCGTCCACTTCTTCCTCGAAAAGGGCGCCGTTGACGATGGCAGGAAGATCCTGGCGGTAGCCATCGGTGAGGTCGCGCAGACTGCGCTCGACGCGCTCCGGAGTGCGCAACAAGCCTTCGCGCTGCGGATCCTCGCCGAGCTCGGCGAGCAACGCGCGCGTGAGTTTGGCGATCGGATCCTGATCTGCGGGCGGAGGGTTCATCGCTGCGGTCCCTCGTAGGAGCAGGCGCAGTCTTCGCCTTCCTGCAGTTCCAGACGCAAAAGCCGGAGCGGCGCCGGCAGCGCAGAAATGAGCCGTTCCCAGAAGTGCAGCAGCAAGTTCTCGGTGGTCGGCACCACCCCGCGCAGGAAGGCGACGTCGTGATTGAGATGCTTGTGATCCACTGCGTGGACGATGCGTTCGTCCACGATCCGCAACAACGCGGCGTAATCCTCGACCAAACCGGTTTCCGGATCGAGCGGTCCTTGCACTTCTACGCTCAGCCGGTAGTCGTGACCGTGCCCGCGCGGATTCGCGCAGACGCCGTAGGTGGCGCGATTGCGCTCCTCGCTCCACTCCGCACGATGCAACGCAGCGCCGGCGCAGAAGCGGCGGCGAATGCGGAGCGTCAGCCGGGGAGCCTGGGACAGTTCGGTGCTCACAGAACCGGGGATTGTAGGACACCGCTCCGCAGCTTCCCGCGCTCCGATTAGAATCCTTCCCATGGCGCGCACTCGCGGTCTCCATTTCGGCAGCGTGCTCTTCGGAGCCTTCTGGACCGCGGTCGGGCTGCTTGCTGCGGAACAGTGGCTCGGACCCTTCCTGGCCCGACGCGCGATGCCGCCGGAGGAGGAGACCCTCGCCGCCGTGCATCGGACGCTCAGCGCGCACGCGGTGCTCGCCGCCGAGCCGGCGCAACTCGCGCGCGATGGCGCGCACGGCATGATCCTTGGCCTGGAAGATCCGTATGCGCGTTTCGTCGGCCCGGACGAGCTCGCCGGATTCCGACTGGAGTCCACCGGCACCTATCTCGGGATCGGCGCGATGCTGCATCCCGATGGCCGCGTGCTCTTCCCGATCAGCGGTGGTCCGGCCGAAGCCGCGGGATTGTTGCCGGGAGATCGCGTGCTCGCGGTGGACGGCAAGAACACCTCCGCCGCCAACTCGGTGGAACTCTCGGCGCTGCTGCGCGGACCACGTGGAAGCGAGGTGCGACTCGAGCTCGAGCGGCGCGACGGCACGCGGGCGCAAGTGGAGTTGAAACGGCGCCCGGTTCCGGCCGGCACGGTCGGGGACGCGCGCTGGCTGGATCCGGACGCCGGCATCGCGCACCTCCACTTGCGCTCCTTCGCCGAGAGCACGCCACGCGAAGTGGATGCGGCGCTCGCGAGTCTGCAAGCGGAGCGTACCGTGCACGCTCTGGTGCTCGACTTGCGCTTCAACACCGGCGGACAACTCGAGAGCGCGGTCGCGATTGCTTCGCGTTTTCTGAAGGGCGAACTCGTATGCACGCTGCGCGATCGCGCCGGGCGTGAGCAGAAGCGCTTGGCCGACGCCGCACTCTCACGCTGGCCGGACTTGCCGCTCGCGGTGCTCATCAACGAATCCAGTGCCTCCGGCAGCGAAGTGCTGGCGGGCGCCTTGCGCGATCACGGCGCGGCGGTGCTGGTCGGCGCGCGCAGCTACGGCAAGGGCATCTATCAAGAGGTCTATGACTTCGCGGAAGGCGGCTTCGTGATGAAGTTCACTGCCGGCATGTACTTCACCCCTTCCGGCCGCGCGCTCGAAGGCCAATTGCAGCCGGCCTTGGCGCCGGGGGGCCTGGAGCCCGATCTCGCCGTCGCCATGGAAGCCGAAGCCGCTGCCGCCGTGCATCGCTGGCACAACGTCAACCGACCGGATCCGCGTTGGCGCGAGCAGGTCGAGGCGGCCTTTCCTTCCTACTTTCCGAGCGAGCCCCCGGCCGACGCGACCGAAGCTGCCGCCCTCGCCTTACTACGTGCCGCACTCCAAAAGGCATGAGCGCCGACGCGCTCGTGCTCGGCATCGAGACCTCCTGCGACGAAACCGCGGCGGCGGTGGTGCGCGGTGGACGCGAAACTCTGTCTTCGGTGGTGCGCAGTCAGGTGCGTGAGCACGCGGCCTGGGGCGGCGTGGTGCCGGAAATCGCGGGGCGTGGTCACCTCGCCGCCATCCTGCCCGTGGTCGAGGAAGCGCTGGCCGAAGCGCGTTGCACACCGTCCGCGCTGGGCGCGATCAGCGTGACGACGCAACCCGGCCTACTCGGCTCGCTGCTCATCGGCACCACCGCGGCGAAAGCTCTCGCCTGGGCTTGGGAGCTGCCGCTGATCGCGGTGGATCACGTGCAAGCACACGTTTATGCCGCTTTGATGCCGCTGCCGCGTTGGGAGTTTCCCTACGTCGCTCTGGTCGTGAGCGGTGGTCACACCTCGCTCTACCGCGTCGAGGATCCACTGCACCTGAGCTGCCTCGGTTCCACCCGCGACGACGCCGCGGGCGAAGCCCTCGACAAGGCCGCCGCACTGCTCGGCTTGGAGTATCCGGGAGGTCCGAGCATCGAGCGCGCGGCGCGCGCGGGGAACCCCGCCGCATTCCCTTTCAAGCTGCCGCTGCTCGCTCCGGACTCGCTGGAGTTCTCCTTCTCCGGCTTGAAGACCGCGTTGCTCTACACCCTCGTCGGTCCGGGCGGAAAACGGGAAGATCCCTGGCGCGTGCCGCGCGAGCAACTGGCTGATCTGTGCGCAAGCTACGAGTACGCCGTGGTCGAGACGCTCGCACGCAAGGCGGTGCGCGCGGCCGAGACCCAGAGCATCCCGCGCATCCTGGTCGGTGGCGGCGTGGCCTGCAATCGTCGCTTGCGTGAACGGCTCCACCTCCTCGCCGGTCGCGCGGGCTGCGAGGCGCACTTTGCGCCGCCCGCCTACTGCACCGACAATGCCGTGATGATCGCCGGACTCGGACACGCACGCTGGCAGGCCGGTGCCTGCGCGGAGCTCGACACCGAGGTGGCGGCGCGCGCCGAATAGGGAAGGAATGGATCGGAACACCCTCGAGCATCTGCTGGAGCGCGTGCGCAGCGGGGCCTGCTCCCCCGCCGAGGCCGCGGAGCAACTCGCGCGCCTTCCTTTCACCGTTGCCGGGGACGCATTGATTGACACGCATCGCGAGTTGCGCACCGGTGCGCCGGAGACGGTCTTCGCGCAAGGCAAGACACCGCTGCAATGCGCCGACGCCGCCGTCGCGATCGCCGCGTCTCACGGGCGCGTGCTGGTCACCCGCGCGGACCCAGCCGCCGCCGAAGCCGTGCGCGCCCGACTCCCTGGAGCCGAGTGGCACCCCGCCGCGCGCCTGCTGCTCTGGCGTCGCGAAGCACCGCTCCGCCGTGGCCGCGTGTTGGTGGTGAGCGCCGGAACCAGTGACCTCCCGGTCGCCGAGGAAGCGGCCTGGACGGCGGACTTCCATGGTGCCGAAGTGGAACGCATCGGTGACGTCGGCGTGGCCGGGCTGCCGCGCCTGATCGCACACCTGGAGCGTTTCCGCACCGCGGATTGCCTGGTGGCCGTCGCGGGCATGGAGGGCGCCCTCCCTTCGGTCCTGGCGGGTTTGGTGGCGGCTCCGGTGCTCGCGGTGCCCACCAGCGTGGGCTACGGGGCTTCCTACGGGGGTCTGGCGGCCCTTTTGGCCATGTTGAACTCCTGTGCCCCGGGCGTGGCGGTTCTGAACGTGGACAACGGCTTCGGTGCCGGCTTCCTGGCGGCCAGAATCAGCCAAATGGCACACGGTTTGCATCGGTAAGCCGCTTGCCGATGGCCGGTTTCTCCGCGTTCGCCCTGCTCAGCCTCCTCAGCCCCGCCGCCCAGACCGCGGCGCAGGCGGAGCCGGTGGCGATCGCCGTCACCGAATCCGGGCTGCGGGTGGAGTGCCTCGCCGCCGAGATCGGCGATCGCCGGATCACGACGCCCTTCGGCGAACTCTCGCTGCCGCTCGATCCAGTGGCAGGCCTGCTCGATGGGGCTCATCAACTCGAGCAACTGCTCGCCTTGCATCGCAAGGGAGCACTCGACGACCTCGGTCTGGCGCAGGATCTCTCCACGGCCGGGCAATTGAGTGCTCTGGCCGAACACGCGCGCACCTGGGCGCTGCGCGAGCCGCTCGCCGTCGAGCCCTACCTGATCCTCGAAGCCTGGGGCGAGCGTCTCGATCCCGCGCCGCGCGAATTGGCGCGCGAGAAGCGCATCGAGTGGCTGTGGGAGCGCGCGCTTGAGCGGAACTGGGTGGAGACGGTGCTGGTCGGACCGCGCTTGCGCGAGGAAGTCAGCGCTGCGTACCAAGCGCGCCACGAGCAGACCGTGTCCATCGTGCCGCTGCGCAAAACGCTGCGCAGCCGCGAGCCCCAGCAGCGCCGCGTGGCAGCCTTCGTCGCCGGCAAACAGCAGGAGTTCTCCCTGCGCGCGCC
>CXWK01000508.1_pt4 | contig 34425 bp, 28 predicted proteins | sample 590851 | NCBI WGS metagenome assembly CXWK01 (sample SAMEA3498364, study PRJEB10139) | wastewater metagenome | biome: wastewater treatment plant; material: activated sludge | place: Denmark | collected 2014-08-01
CCCATACACGGGGCATTGAACCAGACGACGTGAGCACCGATGTCCCGGAACCGTTTCAGCCACTGCTCGTAGACGGAAATCATGCCGAGGTCATACAACGCGTCTCCCGGACGGGTCCGGATGCCCTCGACTTCCTGGGCGACCAACTCAGAACTCGAATTGATGACGACGACAACATCTGGCTTGACCGCGTTCAACCGGTCGATCAGGGTTTGGGTCAGGCCTTCACACCCCGCGTCGGTGTCGCGGTACGCCATCGCAAAGAACCCACATCCGGCGCGGGTCGAGTCCCAAATTGCAACTTCATCCAGGTCGGTTTGCGTCTCGGTCCACCGCTGTAGCCCCTCGGCGACTCCGCCCCCCATCGAGTCGCCCATCACCATGACGGTCAAGTTTTCTTCGTCGAGGCGTGCGGTGATGGCTTCGTTCGCCACCGACGCGGACGTCTCGTCGTCGGGCAGTTCGACGGTCTGAAGCTCGGGTGTGTCAATCGACACGTCGAAGGTACCTTCGATGGCTGCAACCTCAAGGGGCACCAGATCAAGTTCGACGGTTCGCATCAGGTTCCGCTTCGTCAGCGTCGCCGCCACAACAGGAGTGCCGGACGCCGACAGCGCGTCAACGCCATCGCGCAACCGAGCCGAAAACCAGTCGCGATCGGCGTCTGGCGGAGCGCCCACTTGACTCAATAGGTCTGGTGCAGCATCGAAGTCGCGTGCGAGTAACAACACAGCATCGACGCGCTTGTCTGCGACCAGGTGGGGCCAACGCTCCCACCACGGCCCGCAGGATTCACGCACCTCGCCATCGCACCAGAAATCTCCACCATCCAGATAGTCGATCGGCCCGTCGAAGGGACTCTGCAGGAGCTCATCCTTGACAGGGTCGCCCGGTCCGAGCGAGATCACGAGGACTCTGTCGCGGCGCTCGACCTTCGTCGTTGGCACAGTAACCGATAGTTCGTCCTGACTGGCACCCAGCGCGATCCGAGACGACGTGAGGTCGGCGGGACCGAAGGTCGGGAACGGGATCACCAAAGCAGCAAGCACGCAGACAGCGATTGCACCAGGCACAAACCGCAAGAAGTCGATCGATGGCAGTGCTCGACGGGTACGGATCGGTTGTTCCACGAGCACGTACATCGCAGCGGCGGACGGGATGACGACCGCTAACCGGATCGCGAACAGCTCCCAACCAGTCGCGCTAGTCACATCAGAATCGATCCACATGAACAGCGGGAAGTGGAGCAAGTAGATGCCGTAGGAACGTTGCCCGAACCACACCGGAATTGCCCAGCGAAATGGCGCAAGCACGCTCAGGCCTGCGACCTCGGCCAGCACCATCGCCATCGTGGCAACACCGGTCAGGGCCAGTCCGCCCCGATAGACGAACGCCACGTCGGAAGGGACGCTGGACATAAAGGTGATCCAGACGACCGCTCCGATACCAGCGACAACCGCTAGCGGTCGTTTCCATTTGTCGAGTAGGGCACGCCGACCGGTGATCGCACACGCCAGACCCACCCCCATCAAGATCTCTGCAGCGCGGGTATCGGTGCCCAGATAGGCACGTTCCGGGCCCCACAGCTGATAGGCAACCGCCGTCCAGATCGCGCTCGCCAACGCGACCAGCCACACTCCGCTGGCCAGGTTTCGGCGACCGCGACGAACGCATGCGAAGACGAGCACGGCCACAAAGGGAAAGATCAAATAGAACTGTTCTTCGATAGAAAGTGACCAAAAGTGCTCAAGCGGGCTCGATTCAACGAACCCATCGAAGTAGGCGTTGCCGGACAAATAGGCACGCCAGTTGGCCCAATAGGTGGCTGAGGCGACCAGGTCCCAGGACAAGCGGTCGCGCTGCGCGGCATCGGCCGCGACGACCCCAAAGACCATCACCAGGATCAGTGTGACGACGGCGGCGGGCAGCAGCCGCCGAGCCCTGCGTTCGAGGAACTTCGAAATGGAGAGTCCGCCCGACCTGCCCCACTCCCGGAGCGCGAGCCAGGTCACCAAGAACCCGGACAGGGTAAAGAACATCGAGACGGCGAGGAACCCGCCTTTGGCCCATCCAAAGCCGTGGTGATACGCCATGACGAACACCACACCGAGACCGCGCATGCCATCGAGCGCGGGAAGGTGTCCTCCCTCGTCGGCGGCGAGTTCGGCACGAAGCTCTGCGCGGGTGTCCGTGTTTACGGGGTCAGCCTGCAGAGACATGAACGGATCGCGTCACCTCATATACCTGGTCCAAGCCCCTGACCTCGTCCATCACTCCATCGAGCAGTTCCATGTCCCCAAGCTCGATCTCGAAATACAACGTCGCAATACCCTCATCATCGGTCCGCGTAGAGGCCGAGATGATGTTCGCGTTCTGACGTGACAGCGCGTCGGCAACCTCCGTCAGAAGTCGCGGTCGGTCAATAGCTTCGACCCGAATGCTGACGACGAAGAGTCCCCCTTCGTCTGTTGCCCACTGCGCCGGATACGCCCGTTCACCGTCCGGGTTGCTGCGGGCAAGATTCGCACAATCTGACCGATGGATCGAAACTCCTCGTCCCAGAGTCACATACCCGGTGATGTCATCCCCCGTTACCGGGTTGCAGCAGCGAGCGAATCGGTACTCGATACCGTCGAGGCCTTCGACCTTCGGGCCGTCCTGGCCGCCTGCTTGCCGGGCCGACGGTCGGCGATGCGGCGAGGACGAAGGCCGGGTCGGCGCAGGCTCTGTCAGTCCGAGAACTTTGCGGGCTCGCTGAACCACGGACTGGGTGGTGAGGTGCCCCTCCGCAACGGCGATGAACAACGCGTCGCCGTCGTGATAGTTGAGCTGACCGGCGACTTCGTTGATCAGGTTTGTAGAAACAATCTTCTGAGCGGGAAGGTCGACCCGTCGGAACGCTTTGACCAGCATGGCGGCGCCGCGTTCGATCTTGTCGTCACGCTCTTCTTTAGAGAACCAATGCCGAATCTTTGCCTTCGCCTTTGGCGTTCGGACGAACCTCAGCCAGTCCCGTGACGGTCCGCCTTCTCCCCCACGGCGGGTAAAGATCTCGACCTGATCGCCGCTTTGCAGCACCGTGCGGAGCGTTGCGATCTTGCCGTTGATGCGTGCGCCGACGCAGCGATGCCCGATCTCGGTATGGACTGCGTAAGCAAAATCGACCGCCGTCGAACCGGCAGGCAGTGTGTGCACGTCGCCTTTCGGCGTGATGACAAACACCTCTTCGTCGTCGACGAGTTCGGTCTTAAGCACGGCCATGAATGCCGTCGGATCGTCCTCGTTCTGGTGCCAGTCCAAGATGCGTTGCATCCAGGCTGCCTCGTCAACCTTGCTCGGCCCGGCGTCGGCCTTGTACGCCCAGTGAGCCGCGATGCCCTTTTCGGCGCGGGCGTGCATTTCGCCGGTCCGAATCTGAATCTCGATCGGTTTGCCGGAGCTGTCGACCACGGCGGTGTGGAGCGACTGGTACAGATTGAACTTGGGATCGGCGATGTAGTCCTTAAAACGCCCCGGCACGGGCCGCCAGTACGCGTGGATGCATCCGAGCGCCGCGTAGCAATCGCGAACGTTCTCGGTGATGATTCGAATACCGACCAGGTCGTAAATCTCTTCGAACCGCTTGCCCTTGGTCCGCATCTTTTCGTAGATCGACCAAACATTTTTCGGCCGCCCCGTCACCTCAGCCCGAATGTTGAGTTCGCCCAGGCGGTCCTCGACACTCGAAATGATGCTCCGCAATGTTTGTTCGCGTTGCGGTCGGCGCATCATGACCAGCTGGTCGACCTCGGCGTAGCGAGCAGGATGCAGGGTGGCGAAACACAAATCCTCGAGCTGCCAGCGGACATCTTGTATCCCGAACCGGTTGGCCAGGGGCGCATAGACCGTCATGGTTTCGGTCGCGATCTGGCGGCGTTTGGCTTCGGGGAGTGCGCCGAGTGTCCGCATGTTGTGCAGGCGGTCACAGAGTTTGATGACCAGGACCCGGACGTCACGAGCCATTGCCACGACCATCTTTCGAATGGTCGCACTCTGTTGGTCTTCTTTGGTCTTGAACCTGAGCCGGTCCAACTTGGTGAGGCCGTCGACGAGGTGTCCGACGTCATCACCGAACCCGTCGTGGATGTCTTGGCTGGTCAGCGTCGTATCTTCGACCGTGTCGTGCAACATCGCGGCGATGATCGCCTCGGCATCCAAGCCGAGTTTGGCGACGATGTGCGCCACTTCCACCGGGTGAGAGATATAGGACGCCCCGGTACGCCGAACCTGTCGCCGATGAGCCTCATCAGCGACGCGAAACGAACGCTCGATGTCGCTGGTGTCTTGGCGCGGGTGATGCGACAAGAACTCGGTGAGGACCGGCGCTATTCGCGCGTCGACGTAATGGCGTCGCCAAGGGAAGAACCCGCCGCGAAGTTCGGTGCGCTGGTCGAGACTCACCTAGCAAGGTTACGCCAGATTGCGATCTGGCAGCGTCACGTCTATTTGCGCTTCTGGGCTTTCTGCCGTGCCTGTTGCTTCTTGGTCAGGCCTCGTGCGGGAACGCTCCCGGTCGCGGCCGTACCCGCGGTTGCCGAAGAAGCTGGGTCTTGTCCCCCTGCCGGTTTCTTCCCGGGCGCAGCAGTCGTGCCTACCCCGGCCACCTCAGCGCGCTTCGCCGCTTCTTGCCACCGAGGCTCGCGGTTCTTCAACCAATCGAGCACCGGTGTGGCGACCATCAGCGAGGAATAGGTCCCGGCCATCATGCCGACGAACAGGGCGATACCAAAGTCTCGAATCGCCACGGCGCCGAGAACGTAGGAACCGATGACCAACATCGAAATCACCGGCAACAGCGAGGTGATGGAGGTGTTCAACGAACGCAAGAGAACACCGTTAACACTCGAGTTGACCAAAGCGTCGTAGGTGACACGAGAGTTCACCCCTGCGTTTGCTTCCTCGGTCCTGATCTTGTCGAAAACCACGACCGTGTCGTAGAGCGAATAACCCAAGATCGTAAGAACAGCAACAATGGTCGCTGGCGAGACTTCGAACTGGAACAGCGAATACACGCCGATTGTCAACGCCAAGTCGTGGCCCAGCGAAGCGAACGCCGCCACCGCCATCTTGGGCTCGAACCGAAACGCGATGTAGATCCCCACTGCGATGAGGAATGCAACAAACGCGTTCCGCGACTGTCTCGTCACCTCGTCACCCCAGGTGGGACCAACGTCGCTCACGCTGATGTCCTCTGCGGAAACACCGGCGTACTCGGCCAACCCTGCGGTAACGATCGCTTGAGTCTCGTCGCTAACACTGCCGCTGCGGACGCGAACACCGTCTTGGCCGAGGACCGTAACCTGCGGCGCCTCGAGGCCCGCATCTTCGGCGATCTTTCGGACATCCGCCGTGTTGGCCTTGTTCGCCCCTGTCACCGTCCAGGCGGTCCCGCCGGTGAAGTCAATGCCAAGGTTGAGCTGGCGAACACCAAGGATCACCAAGCTCACGACGACGATACCGGCAGCGATCGCCAGGAGCCGATTGGTCATACCCGCGAAATCGAAGTGCGTATCGTCACGATAGATGTCTGAGACGGTCTTTCGGAAGCTCATTGGGCGACCTCCTCAGCTGCCTCGGGAGTATTTCGGAGCAACGCTCGTTCAACACTGAAACGCGGGTTGTTGGCCCAGCGAGGGGAGCCAGCGAGGATCTGCACCAAGGGATGCATGATCGTGTAGCTGAAGAACAGGTCGAGCAACGTCGCTAGCCCCAGATAGAAGGCAAAACCCCTGACCGAACCAGCGGCCAATATGTACAAGAAGAAGGCGCCCAGGAGCGAGACCGTGTCCGCAGCGATGATCGTGCGAAACGCGCTCTTGAACCCGCGGTTGACCGCAGATCTGGCCGTCCGCCCCGCGAGCACGTCTTCTCGCAGGCGTTCGAAGTACACGATGTTTGAGTCAACACCCATGCCGATCGACACGATCAAACCAGTGACACCGGCGATGGTCAGACTCAAACCGACGTACTCACCCAGGAGCGACACCACTGCGTAGAGGCCTCCAGCGGTGAGCGTCAGGGTCATCAGCACCACGACGCCAAGGATCCGGTACAGCCAGAAGATGTAGGCCATAACGAGGATCAGGCCAATCAGACCGGAGATCATCCCGGCCTGGAGCTGGTCGGCGCCAAGGGTTGGGCTGACGTCTTCGGTCGTAAGTGCGACAAGTGAAACCGGCAGGGCCCCATAGCGGAGCGCCAATGCCAGGTCTTTGGCCTCGGACCCGCTGAAGCTTCCCGTGATGATTGCTTCACCGCCGGTGATCGGCGTGTTCACGTTGGGTGCTGACTGCACCCGGTCATCCAGGGTGATGGCGAGGCGCTGGTTGACGTACTTGGTCGTCAAGTCGGCCCACTGCTTGGTGCCTTCGCCGTCGAAGGAGATTGACACGTACCAATCATTCGGGTTGCCGCCCGCTGCACCGTCGACGTTCGACTCTGCCTTGGCCTTCTGAACGCCCTCGCCGGTCATTTCGGACGGTCCGAGCAGGTACACGGTCTGGAGGTTGGCGTCTGTCTCGGCGTCGTCTGGACTCATGCCAGCGAGAACCACGTACGCTTCCTGATTCGATGTGTCACCAAATCGGATCGTCTCGCCCGACGCCTCCAGCGAAGCAAGCCCTTGGAGGGCTTCGGGGGAAAGCTTGGTGAGCTCTTCAATCGACATCGTCGTCGATGTCGTCGCTGCGTCGTCCACGATCGTCGTCGATGTGACTGCCGCGTCGTCTGAAGCTGCGACCGTCGTCGATGTCTCCTCCGCAGATCCGCTGGCGGTCGTGGTCGGAGTCACCGCCTGGCGCCCCGGTTCGAACGACATCAACCCAACCTCATAGCCGGGCGGTCCAGCGAGCCCTTGTTCGTCAGGACTAGCGCCGTTCTCAGCAGTCGTCGTCGTCACCGATGGCGTCTCGGTCGTTGTCGTCGGCGTCACCGTTCCCGCAACCGTCGTTTGGGTTGCCGGGTCGCTCGGCTCCGAAGTAACGGTCGTTGGCGTAGCGGCCGCTTCGAAAGCATCGAACTGCTCTTTGTATGCCATCGGGTCGCCGATACCCAACGTCTGGATGACGGGACGGAACTGCAGTTCACCGGTCTGGCCGATAACTGAGCGGGCACGTTCTCGGTCCTCGATTCCCGGCATGTCGACCACGATGGTGTCGCCCTGGCGACTGATCGAGGGTTCCGCAACACCAAGCCCGTCGACGCGGGAACGGATGATGCCAAGCGCGTCGTCAAGCTGCTCAGTCGTCGCAGATCCGCAGTCCCCCGCGTTCGGGTCATCGGGGTCAGGTGCTGGACAAAGCGTCACCGACACGCCGCCGCGGAGGTCAAGACCTAAGTGCGGTGTGAAGCCACCGATGATGCAGATCAACAACAGCACAGCGACCGATGCGATCGACATGGCTAAAACTCTTCGGGCTACCTTCACCGCGACCCTTCCCGTTCCTCGATGTCACGAGGACGTGACTTGTTGCACATCACGCGCAAAACGTAACGATGGTAGTCCCTAACAGCGCTGCGACCCATCTGGGTTTCATTCGCAGCCAAACCGCCGCGGTCGCTGGGAACCTTCCGGCTCAGAGAGCCGGTGCCCCGAGCGCGTTGCGGGGTGGTCGACTCCCCCGCCGGCGCTGACCGGCGTTGGACCGGGACGACTATTCGGACTCGTCGAACAGGCGATGGGCCAGGGACAGATCCGCGTGACGCTCGCCGGGCCGGCTGAGACCGAGGTGTTCAAATGCTGCGTCCGTACCGATCCGCCCACGCGGTGTCCGGCGCAGGTAGCCCATCTGTAACAGGTATGGCTCATAGACATCTTCGACGGTGTCTGATTCTTCGCCGACAGTAACCGCCAACGTCGACAGACCGACCGGGTGACCCGCAAAGGTGTCGCAAAGAGCAGTCAAAATGCGGCGGTCTACCTTGTCCAGGCCGACGCGGTCCACCTCAAAAACATCCAAGCCGCTGCGTGCTGTGGCCTGATCGATCACCCCGCCCGAGCGGACCTGAGCGAAGTCGCGCACCCGACGAAGGAGGCGATTAGCGATTCGCGGAGTTCCCCGTGAGCGACGAGCGATCTCCCAGGCTCCTTTGGCGTCACACGGAACGCCCAAGATTCGGGCGGAGCGTTCAACGATCGCTGCAAGGTCCTCAAAGGTGTAGTAGTCGAGCCGGGCGACAAATCCGAAGCGATCACGCAGCGGGCCAGCCAGCAGGCCAGTTCGTGTGGTAGCGCCGATCATGGTGAACCGGGGTAAGTCGAGACGGATAGTTCTGGCCGAAGGCCCCTTCCCGATCACGATGTCGAGCTGAAAATCTTCCATCGCCGGATACAGCACTTCTTCGACAGCGCGGGGCAACCGGTGGATCTCGTCGATGAAGAGCACATCCCCCGGTCCGAGGTTGGTGAGAATTGCGGCGACGTCACCGGCGCGTTCGAGGGCCGGTCCGCTGGTCACCGACAAGGTCGAACCTTGCTCCTCGGCGACGATCCCGGCCAGGGATGTCTTGCCCAGACCTGGTGGGCCAGCGAACAAGAGATGGTCGACAGCCTCCCCTCGGGCCTGAGACGCCTCGAGCAGAATGCTGAGATGCTCACGGAGCTTCGGCTGTCCGACAAACTCGTCGAGGCGTCGCGGTCGGAGCTGCGGTTCGTCTAGTTCCCCCGGGCCATTGTCGGCCGCGACCAGGCGGTCCTCAGACATCGCCGCCACTCATCCGTTTCAACGCCGTGCGCATCAACGCTTCGATCGGTTCGTTGGGGTCGAGCCCCGCGATGGCCTGAGCGACTTCGGCAGTGTTGTAACCCAAAGATTCGAGCCCCAGTCGGACCTCGGTGAGCGCCGCTGGAGCTCCGCCCAAATCGGCATCCCGGGAGGTGATCTTGCTCTTGAGGTCGACGATGAGGCGCTGCGCAGTGCGCTTGCCGATGCCGGGCACCATGGTGAGCTGCGCCACGTCGTCGTTAACCAGTGCAGCGCGCAGCTGGTCGGGCGTCAGCGAACTCAAGATCGCGAGCGCCAGCTTGGGCCCAACCCCCGACGCGCCGAGCAGGACTCCAAACAGGTCCTTTTCGTCACGGTCGACAAAGCCGTAGAGCGCCTCGATGTCCTCGCGCACGTGATGGTGAATCCACAGACGCTGAGGCTCCGACGTCGCCATGAAGCGAGAGGTCACAAACACCTCGTAGCCGACGTCTCGAACGTCCAGGACGATCGAATCGGAACGCCGATCGATGACCGTCCCAAGAAGAGCGCCGATCATGAGGTCCTCGGCTTAGGGGCCGCGCCGGAAAGCGCCGGACCGCTTCCCATCGTTCGACTGTTATCTGACCGCAGGGTCGCGCGCTGGGTTGCCCCAGATTGTTTCGCCAGCGCTACATCGATCGCTGACTGCAACCCTGCAGCAACCCCCCTCTTGCCCTGGCCGCCGGGCTTCCATCCCTGACCTGGCGGCAGCGTCGAGGAGGACATGACCGCCTGGCCGTGGCACAGCGCAATCGCGATCGCGTCGGCAGCGTCGGGAGGGCTGGGGGTCTCTTGCAGACGGCAGAGCGTTTTGACCATGAACTGCACCTGGGTTTTGTCTGCTGAACCGTCGCCGCAGACCGACCGTTTCACATACGTGGCTGTGTACTCGACAACCGGAATCCCTTTGATCGCGGCGAGTGCCATCACGACACCCGCGGCGTTGGCGACACTGATCCCGGTGGATACGTTCGACGAAAAAAAGACCCGTTCGATCGCCATCGACACCACCCCATGCCGCCCGATCAGTTCTTCGACCTCACGATGGAGCTGGCCGAGCCGGACGGCAAGGTCATCCTGCGGCGATGTCGTCACCACTCCGTACTCGAGAACCGACGGCTGCCGGCCCGGGTTGAGCACGGCAAAGCCACAGCGAGACAGACCAGGATCGATACCGAGCACGAGGCCGGTTGAGCTACCAGCGAACATCGGTTCGATCCTAGGTGATCCTGGGGTGATGTTCGCGTACCCCTGGCCGAGGTCGCTTCGGAAACGGGAGCGGCCAGCTACGCGGTCGCGGCTTCCATGACCTCGTCAGAAGCGTCGAAATTGGCGTACACGTTCTGGACGTCGTCGTGATCTTCCAACGAGTCAAGTAGCCGGAGGACTTTCTTGGCGTCGCTGGGATCGGTCAACTCAACGTTGTTCTGAGCCACTCGCGTCACCTCAACTTGAGCGTTCGCAAAGCCGGCTCCAACCAGTGCCTCGTGAATACCAGGCGCGTCAGACGGGTCGGTCGTGACATGCCACTGGTCGCCGACCCGGACGACGTCTTGGGCACCCGCTTCGAGCGCTGCTTCCATGAGGGCGTCTTCATCCGCTGAACCATCGACCGTGATGATCCCCTGGCGTTCGAACTGCCAGGCAACTGCGCCCGGTTCGGCAAGCGAACCGCCATTGCGGCTGAAGATGTTTTTGATCTCTGCCGCCGCCCGGTTGCGGTTGTCGGTGAGTACCTCGACGAGCATCGCAACACCGGCGGGCGCGTAGCCCTCGTAGGTGATCGCCTCGTAGGTGACGCCTTCGAGTTCGCCGGTCCCTCGCTTGATCGCACGGGTGATGTTCTCGGTCGGCACCGATGCTTCCCGGCATTTTGCAACCATGGTGCGCAGCGTCGGGTTGCCTTCGATGTCGCCTCCGCCCTCTCGGGCCGCGACTTCGACTTGGCGAAGGAGCTTGGCAAAGAGCTTGCCCCGGGCAGCGTCAGCAGCGCCCTTCTTGTGCTTGATCGTTGACCATTTTGAATGTCCGCTCATGAACGCACCTTGTCGAGAAGTCTCCGGTGAACCCGCAAATCTTCGGTCATTTCGGGATGGAAGGTAGCCGCAAGGATAGACCCTTGCTCGACGAGGACCGGATGACCTGAGTACTGCGCAAGTACTTCAACCGGCTCACCCACCGTTTCGATGCGGGGCGCTCGGATGAAAACGGCAGGCATTTCTGGCCGCACCGCCGTCCGGGGATCAAACCGTTCGGCTTCCGACGGTCTTTGCGCTGTGTGCTGCTGGCCCCACTGCGCGGGCTCGAGTTCCAGCGAAGTTTCAAACGACTGATTTTGTCGACCGTAGGCGTTGCGCCGCGTGGTGACGTCGAGCACGTCGAAGGTTTGTTGGTCGGATCGACCGTCTACAACCTCCGAAGAGAGAAGGATCAGGCCAGCGCACGTCCCGAGTACGGGAAGCCCGCTGTCCAACGCTTCGCGAAGCGGGTTAAAGAGGCCGGCCAAGCACAGGAGCTTCGACATCGTTGTCGACTCTCCGCCGGGCAGGATGAGCGCATCGATGCCGCGAAGGTCGTCTGGGACACGGACTTCAACCCCGCCAGCGCCGAGGGCAGCCAGCTTTTCAAGATGTGCCGTGACGTTGCCTTGAAGCGCAAGAACGCCGACGGTCGGCGCCATGACTACCAACCGCGCTCGGCAAAGGTCACGTCGAGTCCGCCGATCTCGTCTCCGCGCATCGCCTCACCAAGACCACGCGACACCCTCACCAGCACATCGGGATCGGTGTAGTGCGCTGTCGCTTCGACGATCGCTGCAGCCATCGTCGAAGGCTGTTCGGATTTAAAGATCCCGCTCCCGACAAAGACCGCTTCTGCGCCCAGTTGCATCACCAAGGATGCATCGGCGGGTGTCGCAATGCCGCCGGCGCAAAACATCGGCACCGGCAACTTGCCGGTCTGAGCGACTTCTTGAACCAGGTCGAGGGGGGCTGCATGTGTCTTGGCGAGTTGGTAGCACTCTTGCGGGCTAGCAGAAGCAAGTTCGCGGATCGAGGACGTGATCGAGCGAAGGTGTCGGACCGCTTCGACGATGTTGCCGGTGCCGGCTTCACCTTTGGAGCGGATCATGCAGGCACCCTCGCCGATCCGACGAAGCGCTTCGCCGAGGTTCGTCGCGCCGCACACGAACGGAGTTTCAAATGCGAACTTATCCACGTGGTGAGCTTCGTCCGCGGGGGTCAACACCTCTGATTCGTCGATGAAGTCGACATTGAGCGCCGCCAACAGCTGGGCCTCGGCGAAATGGCCGATACGACATTTCGCCATGACCGGGATGGTTACCGCCGCTTGAATGCCCTCGATCATCGCTGGATCGCTCATGCGAGCGACGCCACCATCGCGTCGAATATCAGCAGGGACACGTTCGAGCGCCATAACGGCGACGGCACCAGCGTCTTCAGCGATACGCGCCTGGTCTGGTGTGACAACGTCCATGATGACGCCACCGCGCAGCATCTCTGCGAGACCGCGCTTGACACGTGTTGTACCCGTCACTGCATCCGACACGGTTAAACCTCCGAGATTCGCCAACGCGCCTAGTTCCAACCGATCTTGCCACCGGCATAGATGCCAGACACTGGCAACAAGACCACGTTGGATCGGCCGGGCGTCAATGTGTAGGCGCTGCCATCATCGGCGATGATCTCCCACGGCGCCGTTTCATGCGCCCGGGACCAACGGCCGACAAACACTTTGCCGTCGCGGAACAGCCATGCCGTACCCGATCCCACCGTGTAGGACTGGGGCGACTCAGAGCCTGCGGTGTCGATCACCCCGGTCGGCCCTGTTGCAACGCCGATCACGACCACGTTCTCAAACGCCAACTGAACGCCACCCGAGACCTCCGGGGTGCTGCCGTTGTAGCGGCGGTAGGCCCCCGCCGCTGCGTCATAGCGGAAGTTGCTGGTCTGCGCGTTTGACACCTTGACGCTCACGTTATTTGCGACTTCGCCACCTTTCAGCGCTGCGCTTGAGAACCGGAAAGGTGAACGCGCGGCCTCATCGCTCATCCCGGCGAGAGCTTCGGCGCTCGCCGCCAGGTTGTACGGAGCCTTCCCGGCGACGCGGTAGAGCGCGGACCCTCCGCTCGATTCGTCGACGGCGACGATCGGAACCGAGTTGATGCGCTCCACAAACGGACCTGCCCCGCCCGAATATGCGAAAACGCCGCCAACTGACAGCGCCAAGTCGGGGTCTGGTCCCCGGACCGAACGAACCGGCTGCACGTGGTCGGGCAATGTCGAATTGAACACCGCAGCGAACCGGGTGACGCCACCTTCGACGAGTTCTTCAAAGATGAGGTCGGCGTCTTCGAGGCCGGTCAGGACCCCACGCGCCGACTTGTCGTTGGGAACCTTGATCGTCACAGCCGGCAGGCCGTTGGCACGTCCTCCGGTGAGCGTCCCCTGGCCTGCCGCCTTGACACTTCCACCGTTGGCGCCCTGGCTATCGACGTCGGCGGTGATCGAGGACGGGTCGACATCGCCAGACAGACCATCAGCACGCACGGTGGTAGTTGGCGTCACCACTTGTTGGCCAGGCGGGACCGTCGTGACTCCTGCACCGGCGATTGTACTGGTGCTTTTGGAAAGGTCTTCTGAAGAGTCCCCACCACCGCAAGCGGTCAAGGCGAGTACGCCACTTAATGAGAGGACTGCGAAGGCCTTCGTCGCACGTCGGCGTTGGCTGGAAACTGCCTGAGGAAGCTGCATTGAATTCACGACGGGCAAGCGTAGATATCGCGCTATCCGGGTTCCCCACCGAAGGGGCTTTTTTGTCCAAACACGCTGGGCCGTCAGAACTAGGGCCGATCGAGGAGGTACGCGTCCTCGCACGGCACCAGTAACTCGGGAGGCCGGGTCGGCGGCGGCAAGGTGGTGGTGGTCGGCGGAGGGGTCGGAGCGGTCACTGCCGGGTCCACGGGAGGTGCGTTCGGGTCAACAGGGGGCTGGTTGGGATCGACGGGAACTTGCCCGCTGAACGGGCCCGCGACAGCCCGAGAGAGAACCTCGAGGACCAACGTTTGTGAGTTCCGCGGAGCCAGGTCGACTATCGAGGCGAACCGGACCACAGGAGCGGCGCTACCCGACTCTGAAAACGCTGCGGGCGCCGGAACCGGGGCTGGAACGGGTGCTGGCGTCGGCGCGGGTGCCGGGGTTTCAGGCACCGGGGGGACCGGCGCAGGTGCCGGCGTCACGGGGACCGGCGGCGCCGTTGGGGCGGGCGTCGGCGCAGGAGTAGGTGGCGGTGTCGGCGGCGGGGTTGGTGGCGGCACTGGACCGACGGTCGTCGTCGGCAGCGGCGGTAAGACACTGACACGCCCGGTCACCCGGAGATGGATCCATGTCGAGCCCCGGCGCAGCAAGAGCGGTCCTCCGCCAACGTCTGAAAGGTTCAGGCGGCGGGTTTCGGGATCGAAGCTCCAGCGCCCAGTTCTGATCTTTCCCCCGGAGGCGATCTGAAGCTGTCCGCCTTCCAGGATCAGTTCGAAGATCTCGGAGTCAGGTGGGCAGTCCATGCTGGCCGCCTTCACGTCCATGATCAGTACGTTTGCCGCGGAAAGCTGAACGCCACCCGACACGCGCTGAGCCTGGCCCGATGCACCGACCGTGCGCATCCAGCGGTCTTCGTTCTCGTCCCACTGCCAGACGACCGGCAGTTTCTCACCGACCTGCACTTCGATCTGAGACGTGGCATCTCCGGCGGGGGTCTCATCGGCGTCCAAGAACAGCCACGGCGCGGTCGGGGGCTCTTCAGGGCCAACTTCGCGCTGCAGAGCGTCGAGATTCACCGAGTACTCAAAAGGTGCCTCGATCGTTTCAGACCGTGAGATCGCCAGGCTCCCAAGCTTGCTGGAGGGCAACACCAGCGGCACCGAATCAGCCGAAAACTGCTCCTGAAAGGCGCTATCCATCCCGGATGCAACCTCTCGCATCGGCACGAACCCACCGAGTTCATCGTCGGAAGGCAATGCCTCTGCGAGCGGACCGACGTTTTCTGGAACCGATTGGTGAAAGATGGCGAGCAGGCTCGAAAAGCCATCATCGGTCGGCTCTTCAAAGACGACGTCGGCTTCATCGACGCCGGTCAAGAAGCGCTGGGCCACCGAGGCGTTCGACAGTCGCACCGCATAGGCGCCGCGCAGGCCAGCGGCCGAGCGCCGATCGACCACTTCTCCGGTCAACGAGGCGACCGCACCGTCGGTTTCGGGGGCGAACAACGACCGTGCCAGCGGGGCCGACAGCTCTTTAGTCGGCGCGGCCGCCTTGCGAGCCGAGTTCACCTGCACGAGGGCAAGGACAAGAATCGCGGCCAAAGCCAGGGGTGCACCGGCGCGCCTCAGCCAACGAGGCATTAGCAACTGCCCGATCGTTGTGAAGCCGTCAAAGCCGTTCGAGGACCGCGATCCGCTCCTCGAGGGGCGGATGGGTGTCAAAAAGGCGGTTGAGGCCAGCAGTCCGGCCGGAATTTCGCGGCACCGGCGACTCGATCCACAGGTGTGACGTTGAGCGCGCCCCCGAATGAACGACCGATTTGTCGTCTTCGAGCTGTTTAAGCGCTCGGATGAGGCCCGGGGGATAGCGAGTCATCTCGATCGCTCCCGCGTCAGCCATGTATTCGCGCCGCCGACTGAGTGAGAACTGGAGCAGCCGAGCCGCTATCGGGGCGAGGATCAACAGCACCGCACCGATCACAGCAAATCCCTGTTGCGGCCCTCTTGACGGATTCTGGTCGTTACGGTGCCGAATTCCACCCCACTGACCGGCGCGTAGCGTGACGTCGCTGACGAGCACCAGCAGCGATGTCAGCAGGACCACGCTGGTACTCACCAGAGTGTCGTAGTGCTTGATGTGGCTCAATTCGTGGGCCAGAACGGCCTCAAGTTCGACGCGTTCCATCTGTTCGAGCAGTCCGGTCGTCACCGCGATCGATGCGTTCTTGGGGTTTCTACCTGTAGCGAAGGCGTTCGGCGCAGGATCTTCCACGACATACAACGTCGGTTTGGGCATACCAGCGGCGAGGCACAATCCCTCAACGAGGTTGTGATAGCGCTGAAACTCGGACCGCTCGGCGATGCGCGCATGGCTCACCGACATGACGAGACGGTCGGAGTACCAGTACGACACCGCCACCACACACATGGCGATGATCGCTCCAATCGCGACGAACGAAAGTCCGTTTAGACCGCTGAGCTGAGCAATCGCCCAGCTCACCAGCAGCACCAACCCAGCGAAGAGCACCATCAACAAGATGGCGCGCCGCCGGTTCTGACTGACTAAGTCGTAATGCACCCTTACCTCTACTACTCAACCGCAGACCAGGGTCCGTCCAGGAAACGCCAAGCCCCCTGCGAACCGTCGGCCGCACCATTCGCGCATGCGAATGCCCTAAAACGAAACCTGGACCGGACCGCGTGCCTCAGGCTCTGTGATCTCAAAGAAGTCCCGCGGTTTGAACCCGAACATGTTGGCAACGACGTTGGTCGGCACCGTTTCGAGTGCGTTGCGGTAGGCCAGCACTGCAGAGTTGTAATACTGCCGTGCGTAAGCGACCTTATCTTCGGTGGAAGTGATTTCTTCCTGGAGCGCCCGGAAGTTCGCGTCTGCCTTCAGGTCGGGATACGCCTCAGACAGAGCAAAGAGCTTATTCAACGCTCCGGTCAACATGTTCTCGGCTTTGCCCTGTTCGGCGACCGAGTTGGCGTCGAGACCGGCTTGGCGCGCTTGGATCACCGCTGTCAGCGTGCCTTGCTCGTGTTTGGCATACCCCTTGACGGTTTCGACCAGGTTGGGGATCAGGTCGTAGCGGCGACGGAGCTGAACGTCGATGGCCGACCATCCGCTGTCACAACGATTACGGAGTTTTACAAGGCGGTTGTACAACACCATGGCCAAGACGCCGACGATCGCAACGACGACCAGGAGCCCGACGACAAATTTCATTACAGACCGATCTTTTTTGCCTGGAGGTCCCAGACCGCAACTCAAGTACGCCGACCTTACAGGCGACGCTACGACGAGAAACCTCAACAGATTATCGAGACCGGGCAGTTCGGGGAGCCACCGACGTCGACTTAGCTCGGCGCAGGCGTGTCCAAGTAAGGCACTCGCATACGTTGCTGATGCTCTGGCGAGGGATCAGTACGAGCCGCGCCGGAGAAACCGCCAGGTCCGCGGGTCCAACGAAAGGTTGTCGATCGGGATCCACTCTCGAGACGGACGATCTCGGCGGTTCTGCCACTGAGCGGCGGCGGCCTCGTAAAGCGTTTCGTACTGTTGCGCCAGGCTGTCCATCGAGAACTCATTCGCCCTCGCCCAGCCGGCCTCGACCAGCTTGGCGGCCAACTCGGGCGAATCGAGGACCGCACGGAGTCCGTCCCTCAACGCATCGGCGTCATCGGGCGGAACCAAGATCGCCTCTTTGCCTTGGCGTGCGACCTCGCGATAACCAGCGATATCGGTGGACACGATTGGAGTGCGAGCCGCCATCGCCTCAATCAGTACAACGCCAAACGACTCACCAAAGCGGCTAGGCGCGCAGTAGATCGTCGCAGCCTTCATTCGGCGAGCTAACTCGGCGTCGTCGATCTCGCCGAGCCAAACCACGTTCGGCACGCCGCGCGCACGCAGGCCTTCGGTCTGCGGCCCTTTGCCCACGACCCACAGTTCAGCGTCGCGATCGAGACCCTCGAAGGCGTCCAGCATGACCGCTAACCCTTTGCGGGGTTCATGCCGACCGACGAACAAGATGACCGGTTTCGTCGTCGGCCAGGGTTCTGCCTGATCGAAGCGGTCGACGTCCACTCCATTGGGGAGCAGGTAATACGCCCCGCCAATCTCGATCTGGACGAGGCGCCGCGCCTCTTCTGAAACGGCGGTACGAAACGCGAGCCGCCGCATACCAACCCGTGCAACCGGCCGGGTACGGGCATAAAACGAGTGACCTGACGCGTGAATCGTGCCGATGGCTGGCGCGATGTTCGACATGAGCCCCACCCAGGTTGGACCGGGCTGCAGAGGTTCGTGCAGGTGCATCACATCGGGCTGCATGCGCGCCAAGGCAAACCGCGTACGCCCCATCGCCATAGCGTCTGGAGCGATTGGCGCTACCGAACCGTTCCCGGGCAAGTCGACGCTGCCACCGACGGAGTAGACAAAGTCGTACGGCGGATCCCCTTCGGAAGGGGCGATCACCAGCACCTCGTGACCTCGCCCTTCGAGCACCTGTGCCAGACCCAGGACCTGACCCTGGACCCCTCCAGGGCGCGACACCGAATATGGGCAGACGAGTGCGATTTTCATGCTGAGAACGACTTCATTTTGGGAACAGGGTCACCCGTCAAGGAGCCCGTCGTCCTCGAATCGTAGGTGTTCAGGGCGTTCCTCGTCGCTGTAGTCAGAAGGCCAGTTGGGTTGCAGCAGATGCCACTGTTGGGGGGCAATCCGGATGATCGCTTCGAACTCGTGCGCCAATGCCTGAGAAATGCGAGCCACGTCCGCGCGGGTGTCGCCTGTCGACTCGGTGTCGAGCGGCGGACGTACGAGACAGTGCACGCCTCCACCTTCGGTATAAAAGGTTCCGATCGGGAGCAGCACTGCCCCGGTCTTCAAGGCAAGAAGCGCGGGCCCGACGGGAATGGTGGTGTCTTCGCCGAAAAAGTTCACCCGAACGCCGGCACCGTTGATGTCTCGATCCGAGACGAGCGCCAGAACCCCGCCGCCGAGCAGGACGTCGATGGCGGCATCCTTGGCCTGCGGGCCGACGCCGACGACTTCCATGCCGAGATCTTCCCGAAATTGAACGAACCACTCAAACAGTTCGGGGGGTTCGAGCGCTTCGGCAACTGCGACGATCCGGTGACCGTTCGCAGCGACCCAGGCACCTGCGAGTTCCCAGTTGCCAAGGTGCGGCAACGCCAGGATGACTCCCCGACCGCTTCCCGTTGCCGCGTCCCAATTGTCCCAGCCGTCGAGGGTCACCCGGGACAACACCGACTGCGGCGTCTCGTTGCGGATGCGAAACGACTCGACCCAGTACCGGGCGTAGTTGTCAAACACCTCGCGAACGACGCGGCGCAACGCTGGGCCCGTTAACTGCGGCCCGTGAACTCGGCGCATATGGCGGGAAACGGTTTCGGTCCGCCCTCGCATCAGGCGGCTGGCAAGCCCTGACAGTTGACGGCCACCCAAATGAGCAACCGGACCGGGCAAGGTTGCCGCAACCTTGCCACCAGCTTTGTAACCGAGGAGCGTGGTCTTGTCCGAAAGTCGCTGCCGGACAGACTGAGCCTTCTTGAAGGTCGGCTCGATCATTGGGAGCTAGAGCGTTGGCGGTCTTTTCTGGCCTGGGCACGCTGCCGCCAGTTGCCAGCCCCGCGGGTCTGTGCGGCACGCGTCTGCGCCGACCGGTCAGCCCGGGGACGGCGTGCACCCCAGCGAGCCTTTGCGACCTCGATGACGGTCGACCCAGAGTCTTCGTCGTCGGGATCTTCCGACAGCATGACGCCGACGGGTGGCGCGACCGGCACGGCGGAACGCACCCCGCGAAGGCGGTTGGCGGCAGTCGGGTCCGACGACTCCTCGACGTCGGAGGCAGCGCTGGAAACCGCCTGCGCCGAGCCACTTGTGGCTGTCGCCTGGTCCGAACTGAGTGACGCTGTTTGAGGCACGCTGACGCCGGCTCCGGTGTTTGAGGCCTTGCTTCGAAGCAGCGGCGAGGGCGCCGGATTCGGAGCAGTCTCACCCTGACGCCACACCACGACAAAACGCTGTACGGTCGTGATGGTGCCCAACACAACCCAGATCCACAACATCGCCTCCAACCACCCAAAGGCGACCATGACGATCATCAGAACCGTTCGCTCTGCCCGTTCAAGGAGGCCGCCGCGTGCGTCGTAGCCAAGGCTCTCGGCGCGTGCTCGTTCATAGGAGATGAGCATCGTCAGCGCGACCGCAGCAAGGGCCAAAGTGCCAAGCCGGGGATCTGTTTCGCTGAGGTACCAGCCAACTCCGCCGAGTACCGCGGCATCGGCGATGCGATCCATCACGCTGTCAAAGAAGGCGCCACGTGGCGTCGCAGCGTTGTTCGCCTTCGCAACGGCGCCATCGAGAACATCGAGGAGCCCGTTGGCAGCGACGAGCGCAGCGCCGAGGACGAAATAGCCCTGGGCGATCGCTATAGCTGCGCACGCAGACGCGACGACGCCGGCAACGGTGACGTGATTAGGACGGATGTGGGCTCGGTGCAGCGCTTGACCGATCGGCCTGAGCGTCTTTTCCAAGGTCGAGCGGGCTCGGCGATCCAGCATCGCCACCCTCCTTTTCGACTCGAGTTCGGCAGCAACCGCGCACTCGGGGCCACACCCACGGAACCATCGAGAGCTCGATGGAGGTCGGCCGCCGGGGCGTCAGACCGCCTTACAGGTACCGCTCCTTGACCACGCAGTCGTATGGCTGCAGCTCATGGTGCGGAATCGTGGGCACAATCAAAGGCGCGCTTGCTAGCAAAAGTTAGCACAGGCATCGTACCATGACCCGCAACGTCCTTCGTGGTGGTAGCGGCGTGGAAATGGCCTTTTGAAACAACCCCAACATTGGGTGCACACGAAGTCGCCTCCGGCGGCCTTGCAAGCACTTGGGCTTCGGGCGACAGCCCTGGATACGTGCGCATCGTCAGCCCCGCTACAGGTCCGCAGCGGACGCCGAGCGGGACGGAAGCTGCGCCGTTCTATGAGGCGTAGGCCGACCAGTCTTCGGGGTTTGCTTCGGTGTGGGTGGCCAACACTTCGCCGTCGACTCCATCGATCTCGGCCAGGCCACGCGTAGTCGGAGGTTCCTCGGCGGAATACAACAGCACACGCCACGTCGGGCGGCTAGCAAAACCCCGCCACGCCACCTGAGCAGAGGCGTGCCCCACTGGAAACCCGACCGCCTGAGCTGCCTTGCCTAAGGCCTCGGTCTGGTCAACTGCCAGCGGCCAGGCGGTCAACCAGTGGTGCACCGCCAACAGACACAACCCGACTCCCACGGCCAACAGGCCACCGTTCGACGAGATGGACCAACCCCAGACTGACGTTGCCCCAACGATCGCGTACATCACAGCGGCGACACGCCGGCGCCTCATACTCGGGAACTGGTACTGCCCTACGTATGCGGTGACGTCGAGATCGTCCGGGAGCGAGTCGACGAACTCATCGGAGTCCGCACCATCCCGCAGATCGGCCAGGGTTTGGCCCCCAAGTGTTGATCCGGCCGCGGTCGGCGCTCCCTTGGCATCCAGGTCGCCGAGGTCGCTGTCTGCGCCCGCAGCTCGCACAGAGGTGTCTTCACCGGTCGGCGTCTCCCCCGTTGCGGCGCGGGGCACTTCTTGGGAGGGGTCTTGTGGCTGCGAATCGACCATTGGGCGATGCTAGGTGTTCGCCGCGGGCGATTCGGAGTCGCGCCACGCTCGCACGAGACGGTCGCGCGTGACGCTCAGCGCCTCTGGAAGCACCCTGGTATCTGCGATGGCCGTCATGAAGTTGGTGTCGCCGGCCCAGCGCGGCACCACGTGTTCGTGCAGGTGACCAGGAACCCCAGCACCCCCGGCCGCTCCGATGTTCATACCAACGTTGAACCCCTGTGGGCGGTACTCGACGCGAAGGGTACGAAGCGCCGCCTGCGTCACCGTCACCAGTTCAACTCCCTCGGCCTCGGTGAGATCATCAAGGGACGGCACATGACGCCGGGGGAAGATCATCAGGTGAGCAGACGAGTACGGATACGCATTCAATGCTGCGACCACGGTCTGTCCCCGGAAGACCACAAGCGCCTGAGCGTCGTCGCTCGCGGTCACGATGTTACACATGACACAGCCAGGGACCGGGACCGTCCCCGGAAGGTCTGAGCTACCGGGCAGCTCAGATGGAGCAGGGCGGGTAACGGCACCGTCGGACCCAGCCGTTCCTCGCTCAGCATCCTGGGCAGGGTCGACCAGCGCGTTGATGTACGCAGAACGCCAACCTGCCCAGAGGTGATCCAGACTCACAGCTCGGCCGCTCGAGACTCGACATGTCCGACAGCCCGCGCAAGCCACTGAGCCACGGGCACGTCGCGCTCGGGGCTGTCCGACCCTCGAACGTTGACCCCGACGGTCCCCGCCTCTACGTCAGAGTCGCCGACGACCAGGATGTACGGAATCTTTGACACTTTGGCCTTGCGGATGCGCGCGCCCAAGGTGTCTTGCGACGCCGACACGACCTCGGCTCTCAGCCCGGCGTCGCGGGCTTGTTGCGCGACCTGTTCGGCATACTCGTCATGTCGATCGGCAACGCCCAACACCGCAACTTGGACCGGCGCCAGCCAGAGCGGGAACGCTCCGACATAGTGCTCGACGAGGATTCCGAAGAATCGTTCGATCGACCCGAACAAAGCCCGGTGAATCATGATCGGCCGGTGGGCCGAATTGTCGGCGCCGACGTACTCGAGGCCGAAACGCTGGGGCATCTGGAAATCGACCTGGAGCGTCGAGACTTGCCACGACCGGCCGATGGCGTCCGTCAGGTGAATGTCGATCTTGGGACCATAAAACGCCCCGTCACCTTCGTTGATTTTGTAGTCAAGCCCCGTGCCTTCGATCGCTTCGATGAGCGCGCTCGTGGCCATGTCCCAGTCCTCGTCGGTCCCAAACGACTTCTCGAGCGGACGAGTGGACACCTCGGCAGAGAAAGTTTCAAAGCCGAACGTACGCAACATCGAGATGACGAACTGCAAGAGCCCTTTCAGCTCGGGAACGATGTCTTCGCGAGTACAAAAGATGTGGCTGTCGTCTTGGGTGAAGCCACGAATACGCATCAGCCCATGAAGCTGACCAGACCGTTCGTAGCGGTACACGGTTCCAAGCTCGAACAACCGCATGGGCAGTTCGCGGTATGAGCGGGTCTGATTGCGATAGATGAGCAGATGGAACGGGCAGTTCATCGGCTTGGGGTAGTAGGTGGCGCCGTCCATCTCCATCGGCGGATACATCGATTCTTTGTAGAACCCGAGGTGTCCGCTGATTTCAAACAGGTCAGATTTCGCGAGGTGCGGCGTCGTCACGAGCTGGTAGCCCGAACTCTGATGCACCTTGTACGAATAGTCCTCCATGATCCGACGAACGGTTGCCCCGTTCGGGTGCCAGACGGCGAGACCGCCCCCGAGTTCTTCGGGGAAGGAGTACAGGTCGAGTTCGGTGCCGAGCTTGCGGTGATCGCGGCGTTCCGCTTCGGCAAGGCGGTGCAGGTACTCGTCGAGTTCTGACTTCTTCGCCCAGGCCGTACCGTAAATCCGTTGCAGCATCGGGTTCTTCTCGGACCCGCGCCAGTAGGCGCCGGCCAGTTTCATGAGTTTGAAGTGCCCAAGACGGCTGGTGTCGGGCACGTGGGGCCCCCGGCACAGATCGAGGAAGCTGTGCTCCCCCGTTTGCGGATCATCGATCCAGTACACCGAAACGGTTCCGTCCTCGGCACCTTCGACAATCTCGTCATGCGCGTCGACCGTGTCGATGATCTGGAGCTTGTAGTCCTGCCCGTGGCGACCGAACAGGAGACGCCCCTCGTCGAGCGACATGTCCTGGCGGGTAAAGGGCTGAGCCTTGGCGATCAGCTCGCGCATGCGGGTCTCGATCGCTTCGAGGTCTTCGTCAGAGAACGTCGCCCCACCCGGAAGGGCGAAGTCGTAGTAGAAGCCGTCGGCAATCGGAGGGCCGATGGCGAGCTGCACACCGGGGAAGAGCTCGGTCACGGCTTGGGCCATGACGTGCGCCGTGGAATGGCGTAGCACATATAAACCGTCGTCCTCACCGACGGTGACGATGCGGACGGCGCAGTCAGCCTGAATGGGGCGGGTGAGGTCCCAAAGCTCGCCGTCGACTTCCACCGCTATCGCATTCTTTGCCAGACCGCGGCTGATTTGAGCTGCCAGATCCGCGCCCGTGATTCCGGCCGCCTCGGAACGGACACTCCCATCGGGTAAACGCAGTTCGATCATCTCGGTCTGTGGCTCGGTCACAACTCCACCTCGGATTGCCGGGTTCAAAGAATTCGAGCGCCAAGGTCGCAACCGATGGGCGCTCAATTGCTGGGCAGAACTGCCGATTGTACGTAAGACAGCACATGCATTCGCACCGTTTGAATTCATTAACAACAGACGCCCCGTCTCACCTCCACGCAGGCGCCTCGCAGAAACCAGGTCGGCATCGGCTCGGTGACGCCAGCATCGACCATGCGGGTTTGGCGCCGCGGCCAGGTTGCCACCGAGGGTGATCGCTACGCTTGAGAGCATGCAGCGGGGCCGCGTTGCGGCCGACTGCGTTACCGTCGGCTGTTGCAGTGATCGACAAGGACGCCAGGAAGTCGTGCACAACCAAGCTGATGCCCACGCCTGGCGTTCCCGAGCCGCACCGCCTCCCCCGGCTCATGTTGATCGGCCAGATACACCCAGAGTCGACCATGCTGGGGGCCTCAATGGAGCAGGCCGTCCGACATATGGCCATGAGTTCGAGGCCGGCGCCGCCCTCGATGACGATTCGCCTTCGGCGCGAGCTTTGGCCAGCGCCAGCGGTGCAATCGAGTCCCCTGGTAAACGATCCACCGACGACGATCAGCGGCAACTCGCCCGCGGCGGCGCCCTGTCGCTGATCGGCTCTGCGGTCAACGCGATCTCCCAGTTCCTACTTGTGATCATCGTGACCCAAGCGCTGACCGAAAGTGACGCCGGCCTGGTCTTCGAAGCGATTGCCGCCTTCTCAATAGCGAGCGGCGTCGCCACACTCGGCGCTGACGTGACACTCCTCCGATGGCTTGGCAATACCGACGTTCGAAGCCGCTACGTGCGCCAAACCGTCCGGCTTGCAGCGCTACCCGCGCTGCTGGTCGCCACGGCATTGGGAGCAGCGCTCTTTGTCGGTGCTGGCACGTTCGCTCGCTGGATGACCGGCGCAGCGCACGTGGAGGCTCTGACTGAGTTGTTGCGGATCACAGCCCCCGCAATTCCGGCCGGCGCAGCGATCCTGGTTCTCCTCGCCGCGTCCCGAGGACTCGGCACGATGACCCCGACGGTCATCGTCGACCGGGTCGGCAGGCCGATCGTCCAGTTGGCGGCGGTGTGGGTCGCGTCACTGTTCGGAGCCGGTGCCGCCGCGATCATGTTTGGATGGGCCGTTCCTTATGCGGTCGCCGCCATCGCGAGCGCAGCGATCGTCGCTGCGATGGCGGCCAGGTCAAAAGACGGGGACGCTGCCGGACTGCCTTCGGAATGGTCGTCTGCCGCTTTCTGGCGCTTCACCGCTGCACGGTCGGTATCAAACGCGCTCTCCCTGATCATTCGCTGGTTCGACACGATCATGGTCGGCGCCCTGTTGGGGGCCAGCAGCGCGGCCGTTTACACCGCCGCCACCCGTCTGCTCACCACCGGAAACTTCGTCAACGTTGCCATCATGCAGGCCGCGGCGCCCAAGATCGGTGAAGGCTTTGCCCGCGGTTCTTGGGAGGTCGTCCAAAAGGCCTATCGCACCGCGACCCTGTGGCTCGTGGTCATTGTCTGGCCCGTGTACTTGGCGATGGCGGTCGCCGCTCCCCGCCTTCTCAGCATTTTCGGCGAGGAGTTCGTCGGGGGCACCAACGCCCTGCGGATTCTTATCGTCGGCATGCTGATCGCGACGGCCTGTGGACCGGTCGAGATGGTGCAACTGCTCAGCGGTAGAACGGTCGTCAACCTGATCACCAATGCGGCGTCGCTCGCCACGAACATTGGGCTGAACCTGGTGCTGATTCCTCGGTACGAACTGACCGGAGCCGCGGTCGCCTGGGTTGTGTCGCTCGTCCTCAACAACGTGTTGCCCTTGTACCAGGTCTGGCGGGCTGACCGTCACCATCCGGGAAGCGTTGCGTTGTTCGCTTCGATCGTCGCTGGACTGTTGATCGTGCTGGGATCGGGAATCGTCGCGCTGCAGATCTTCGGCGAGACCTGGGCGACCATCGGCATGTGGGCTCTCGCCGCAGGAGTCCTCTACATCGCGTTCTTGTGGCGGTACCGAAGCCTTCTCGAACTCGACGATCTCGCCAATTCGATGCGCCGATCTCGGCGTTAACGCTTGGGGCCTGCCGCTCAAAGCCGGCGAAGAAGGGGCCGAAGCGCAAGCCGTAATGCCGCCAACGCATCACGACGGTTGGGCTTTGGCGAGACTCAACAACCCGTCTGGATCACCGAGCCCAGATCACCTGTCTAGGTGAGCAGCGGATCGCCAAGTTCGAGACCGAGGCGCCTGGAAGTGTCCGCGAGAGCTTCAGGAGCGTCCGAAACGGGGCCTCCTGAAAGAACTGCCGACGCGAAGTCATCGAGCACACGAACCGCTCGTGGCGCGTCGAGATCGTCGTCAAGGGCCGCAGCAATCGCCGCGACGTACGGGGCTGGATCAGGGCCGTCGGGGCACCGCACCGCAAGGTAGAGCCTCCGCAACAAGGCCTCGCCCTCTTGGATGTCGGTATCGTGCCATTCAAAGCCGGCTCGGTAATGGTGCATCATCAAGGCCAGGCGGATGGCTCTGGGATCGGTCTGCTCCAACAGATCGCTGATGAAGACCAGGTTGCCGAGCGACTTCGACATCTTTTCGCCCTCGTAGGCAACCATCGCCGAATGCATCCAATGGCGGACGAATGTCTCCCCCGTCGCCGATTCGGACTGCACAATCTCGCATTCGTGATGCGGGAAGATCAGGTCCGTGCCGCCGCCATGCAGGTCGATGGTTGGCCCGAGCGCAGCGATGGACATCGCCGAACACTCGATATGCCACCCAGGACGTCCTGGACCCCAACGGCTTACCCAACTTGGTTCGTCATCGGCGGATGGCTGCCACAGAACAAAGTCGAGAGGGTGTCGTTTGTTGGCGTCGTCGGGGTTTCCACCGCGCTGGCGGGCCAAAGAAACCATGTGATCTTCGGAGTAGTGCGACAGTTCACCAAAGGACGGTTTGGTCGACACGTCGAAATACAGCGTGCCGTCCACCATGTAGGTGTGGCCGTTCGCTTCGATGAGGGCAATGAGGTCGATGATGTCCTGGATCGACTGGGTCGCGCGTGGCTCATGGATTGCAGGCCGCATGTTGAGGGCCGTCATATCCCGGTGGAACCGCTCCGTTTCGCGCTGGGCGAGATCCAGGTAGTGGACGCCGAGCTCGCGGGCCTTTGGCAGGATCGAATCATCTACATCGGTGATGTTCCTGACCAGCCGCACTTCGTGACCAAGCCATTCGAGCCGGCGAATCAGAAGGTCGTAGTTGAGGTAGGTCGCAGCGTGCCCAAGGTGGGTGGCGTCATAGGGCGTAATACCGCAGACGTACATACTCACCACGGGGCCCGGCTCGAAGGGAACCACGGCCCGGCGAGCCGTATCGTAGAGCCGGATGGCCATCTTCTTCGCTCCTGAAGATCGGACGAAACCCTGGTCATGTACGCCGACAGAGCCAACTCAGTGGCCGCCGACGCTCGTGGCTTTCGCTCCGCCGACGAATACCGGGGGCGAGCCCTCGAGGCGGAACTTAGCCGCTCAGGCTCAATGCGGAATGCCAGATAACCGTATTGCTGCCTTACCGCGGTAGCGAATGTTGATAGCGAGCAGGATGGCCGTGAAGGCTTCGACACCCAGCGCGTTCGCAAGCGACCCGGCCCGCAAGGCGCGCAGGCGGGGAATCCCGTTCACCAAACCTGCGACAAGCTCCGCAGACTCATCGTGATCGGAACACACGATGACGTCTTCGTCCAGGTCCTCGTCAAGGGCCAACAGCGCTGCAGCAGGAATGTGCTGAAACGCTGTTACGACCCGGGACTCCGGGGCAGCTTCCTGAACTCCGTGGGCTAGAGAGCCTTCCTCAGGGATGACCGGCTCAAAGCTGGGACCCACCTTGTGGAGACCCGAGCCCATCGAGATGACCGTCTTACCTGCCATCTCGGCAGCGAACTCCGCCGCCGTCGCGATTGCGCCATCCCATTTGACGCCGAGCACGACCACATCGCCGTCAGCTGCTGCCTGCTGGTTCGTGACAGGCGTCAGATTCGCCACCCGCGGACCCCACAACGACCGAAGTTCCCCGATCGTCCGTTCAGCCTTTTCGGTCGTCCTCGAACCGAGCAGGACTTGATGCCCACCCGCCGCAAACCGAGCCGCCAAACCGCTTCCGGCAGGACCTGTTCCACCCAAGATTCCAATGTTCACGGCGAGAGCTTGACAGAACTGGCCGCCCCGCTGCCACCTGACATTTCCGAACCATGACCACGTGAGCCGTCGTACACGGTCGGAGCGCTGCCCAGAGACGGCTGCGCCACGCTCGGGGTGTCAACGGAATGTGCGTTCCGCACTTTGCCGGAGGCCGGAGCCAGTCCTCGTCGGAACGCTCCCCCGTCTCTCAACCAGCGGCGATTGTCGTGGTGGCACCCTGCCCCGCGATCGTGGTTGGCGTCGCCGGTGTCTGGGCTCCTTCAGGTAGTTCGGGCGTCGGCAGGGGCGCTTCCACGACTACTTCCCGGTCCACGATGAAGGTGCCGTCGTCGGAAATGTGGAAAGCCTCAAAGGTTGCCTTGCGAGGATCGCCAACGGAATCGAAGTCGATCGGCCCGGACGCCCCTTCGTAGTTGATGTCGACGCCTGCGTTGAGTTTCTCGACGCAGTCCGAAAACGTAAAGCATTGTTCACCATCGCTTGAGACGGCGATCATTGCTGGTCCAAACACCTTGGGGTCGTCACTTCCGGTCGCTTGTGCCGCCAGTGCGACCAGCACGATGCAGTCAAAGGCGTGGGCACTAAACAGCTCGTCCACCTGGGGGTATTGCTCTGACATGCGGAGCGTGAAATCTTGCCCTTCGGCCGTCGGGCGCGGCGCGGGTTGTGTACCAAAGATCTGAGTCCAGAGACGGCGCTCAGGAATCACCTCGGCCAACCTTCCCGGCGCAAACATGTCGTCGGTGATGTACACCGCAACAGGTTCGGCGCGTTCGAACTCATCTTCGGCCTGGGTAGTCGTCGTGACCTCGGGAGCGACCAGGGTCGGCTCGGGAACGACGGTCGGCGCAACCGTCGTCGTCGGTGCTTGGAGTTCTTCGTCGGGAGCGACCGGCTTTGGAGGCGCCTCGACGCCTTCTTCCTCGGCGAGCTCTTTGTCGCGCAGCCACGCGACGAGCCGGATGATCTCGTAACCCTCTTCTTTGCTCAGCAGTAAGACGCCGTCGATGTCGGCGTCGACGATCTGTTGGGCGACCTGCTCGTAGTCCTCGATGCTGGGGCTGTAAAAGACGGTGTCGACGACGGTGACACCGCGCTCTTCGAGAGTCGCCTCAGCGATGTCAGAAAACCTGGCTGAGAGCTCCGTATCGGGCGCGACGATCGCCACACGCTTGTGGCCGTCTGCGGCGACAAGCTCCCCCGACGCGCGGGCATGCAGATCGTCCGATGGCGAAGTGCGGAAGTACAGACCATTGTCCCGCAGATCTGAAAGGCTCGAACGGAAGTTGCTGGGTGAACACATCAGCGTCGGCGATTCCACGACGCCGGACATGATGGTCTCGGTGATACCAGAAGCGGCAGAACCGACGATCGCATCTACGCCGTTCTGCCCGATCAGGGTCGCGGCCGCGGTCGCTCCGAGGGAGCGGTCGCTGCCAGAGTCGGCAGGAACCAGCTGCACAGGCTTGCCGAGCACCCCACCAGCATTGTTGACATCGGCAATGGCCAGGTCGATCCCAGCAGCGAGAGGGTCATGCAAGAACGCGAGCGAACCGCTCTCGGGAAGGAGTGCCCCGATCGTCAACAGCCCGTCGGGCGGCGTGGCGGGTGGGATCTCACCCGCGATCAGGGTCGTCGTCGACCCGCCCGGAGTGGATCCATCGATCTGTGAGGACCCGCCAACCGTGGTCTCTGTCGTGTCGTCTGAGCCGCCGCCGCTACAGGCAGCGGCGAACAGGCCAACACATAACATCGAAGCGAGCGCGGGGTTTGACCTTGACCAGAAACGCATTCGGGTGAGCATACTCAGCACACAGGCCAAGTTTTGGTGCCCCTCAACGACTTATCGACCGTGCGGCAATGCCGCAACCGTTATCGACCGTGCGGCAATGCCGCAACCGTTATCGACCGTGCGGCAATGCCGCGACCGAGGGGTTTGCTCCTGTGGGCTTACAGCTTGCCGGTCTCAAGCAGCGACTGACAGCAACATCGCAAAAGATCGACCAAGCCAACTTCGGTCTTCCGACGGGCCAACGCTTCCTTCAGCTTCCGAAACTCGTCGGCCTCAAGACCGCACGGAGCGCATCTATGGAGATGGACTTCGAGCGCTTCGATCGAAATCGAGATCTGTTCCCCATCGATGAAACTTTGGACGTAGATGGCGACTTGAGTGCAATCAACTGGCAGGTCGCCGCCACAGTCCAACGAAGGCTTCGCATCCGCGGTCATGTGGCTTCAACCCCCACTTCAAGAGACGCATTCCCAGACCGATCCAAATGGGTGCCAGCGATCGCGGTGCGCAGCCGCCGACGTGCTCGGTGGAGGCGACTCATGACCGTTCCCACCGGTATGTCGAGGAGGTCTGCCGCTTCCTGGTACCGCATTCCTTCGACGTCCACCAGCTGAATCAACACTCGAAAATCCGGCGGCAACGCGTCGAGGGCGTTTTCTAACAGTTCGTCGTAGACGGCATCATCGACTTGAACCGCGGGATCCGACGCCCCCGGCTCGCGGTCGGGCACGCGGTCCATGCTGTCTTCGTCCATCGGAACTTGTTCGCGACGCCGCCGATCCCGGTTGATCGCGGTGTTTCGGGCGATGCGGAACAGCCAGGCGCGCGGGTACCGACCGTCGAAACGGTCGATCGATCGATAGGCCTTTAGGAGCGTGTCTTGTGCGAGGTCCTCTGCTTGCGCGCCGGTGCGGGACATGCTGCGCGACACACGAGCGAGGAATGGAAGCTCGGGGACGATCCAGTCGGTGAAGCGGCGCTGCCGCTCAACGTCTTCGATGGGAGCGACCGGAAGGACCGCACCGTTCGTTTCGACATCTAAGTCCGCACCTTCTGGGAAGACTCCCTCTGACGGTGAGGGCTCAGAGTTGCTGGTGTCGGTCACATGCCCTCCTAGGCGTCTGGTCCGCTCAGCAATGCTACGAGGCGATCGAGCCCCTTGGCGAGGTCCTCGTCGCCTAATGCGTAGGACAGCCTCGCATAACCGGGCGCGCCGAACGCCTCACCCGGAACGATTGCAACGTTGGCAGCTTCGAGGATGACCGACGCAAGATCCATTGTCGTGTTGCAACGTTGACCTGCGAATGTCTGTCCCAAAAGGTTCTGGAAAGACGGAAACGCGTAAAACGCGCCGTCGGGGCGGTAGCACTCAACGCCCGGAATGGAGTTCAGAGCGTCGACGATCGTGTTGCGCCGACGCTCAAACACTTCCCGCATCGCCCACACTTCGTCTTGCGGACCCTTGATAGCGGCCAACGCGGCAGCTTGTGCCACGTTGCAGACGTTCGAGGTTACGTGCGACTGGAAGCGTTCTGCAGCCTTGATCACCTCGGAGGGGCCGAACATCCAGCCGACTCGCCATCCCGTCATCGCGTAGGTCTTGGCAACCCCGTGAACGACGACGCAACGGTCGGCAACCTCGGGGGCGACGGCAGGCATCGAAGCGAACTCGGCGTCGGCGTAGACGAGATACTGGTAGATCTCGTCGGTCATAACCCAGATGCCGTGTTCGGCGGCCCAACGTCCGATCTCAGCAACCGCCTCAGGCGGGTAGACCGCACCGGTTGGGTTGGACGGCGACACGAAGATGAGAAGTTTGGTCTTGTCGGTGCGCGCTGCCTCGAGCGCCTCAATGCTGACCTGAAAGCCATCGGCGCCCGTGGTTGGAATTTCTACCGGGACCCCGCCAACCACCCGAACAGCTTCCGGATAGGTCACCCAGTACGGCGCCGGAAGGAGAACTTCATCGCCGGGGGCCACCAGCGTCGCGATGGTGTTAAACACCGCATGTTTGCCGCCGTTGGTCACGAGGATGTCGCGCGGCGAGACCTGCACTCCGGTATCGCGTTCGGTCCGCTCGGCAATGGCATCACGCAAGCTCGCCAGGCCAGCCACCGGTGTATAGCGGTGCATCGCCGGGTTCGCGCACGCTTCGGCTGCCGCAGCGACCACGTGTGCCGGCGTCGGAAAATCGGGTTCGCCTGCGCCGAATCCGATGACGTCCACGCCGCTTGCGCGGAGTGCCGCCGCCTTCGCCGTGATTGCCAAGGTTGCCGATTCTTCGATTCCAGCGATGCTTGGAGCTATCGGAGCGGTTGACATTGCAGTTCCTCTCGGGCTCTACGGCGCGACAAAAAGCGAAAAGCAAGTTTGGCATCGGCAACAATGTGAACTCCGACCGATAAACGCAGGGTGCTTTGAATGAATGACCAGCCCGCCGCTTGGCAGCTACCAGTTGATCTCCTTCCCGAAGACGGACGCTTCGGGTCTGGGCCTTCGAAGGTGCGGACAGATGCGCTGGATGCATTGGCCGGCACCGGCAAGTCGTTTATGGGGACGAGCCACCGCAAATCGACGGTCAAGAACGTTGTGGCTTCTCTGCAGGACGGACTGCTTGCCCTGTTCGATGCTCCGGACGGTTACGAGGTGGTGCTCGGAAACGGCGGAGCGACGGCGTTCTGGGATGCGGCCTCGTTTGGCTTGATCTCCGAACAGAGCCATCACCTGGTCTGTGGTGAGTTCAGCTCCAAATTCGCAGCGGTGGCTCGCAACGCACCCCAACTAAAGGACCCGGTCGTCACCGAAACAGCACCCGGCCAGCCCGTCGCGCATGTCCAAGTTGCTGAGGGCTGTGACGTGTACGCATTCGCTCAGAACGAAACATCGACCGGCGTCCAAACACCGGTCCTCCGGCCGGACGGCTTCGACGGTCTCGTGCTCGTTGACGCGGTGTCTGCCGCAGGGGGAATGCCCGTCGACCTGTCACAGGCAGACGTGTACTACTGCTCGCCACAGAAATGCTTTGGCGCTGACGGCGGATTGTTCGCTGCGGTGATGTCACCTGCGGCGGCGGAACGGATCGAAACGATCAAGAACTCCGGTCGATTTATCCCGGCGTTCCTCGACCTCGCTACGGCGCTTGACAACTCGCGAAAGAACCAGACCTACAACACCCCAGCGCTCGCCACCTTGTACCTGTTCGACTCGCAGGTTCGCTGGATGAATGAGTCGGGCGGTTTGGCCTGGTCTGCAGGGCGGTCTAAAGGTCTCTCTGACCACCTGTACAACTGGGCAGACGCCCATCCCCTGGCGAGCCCTTTCGTCGATGACGTCGCGTCGCGTTCCCAGACGGTGGCGACTATCGACTTTGCCGACGGGATCGACGCAGAGCTCCTGGCATCGATTCTGCGCTCCAACGGAATCGTCGACACCGAGCCGTACCGCAAACTCGGGCGCAACCAGCTCCGCATTTCGTGCTTCCCCGATATCGAGCTAACCGATATGCACAAGTTGACCGCGTGTATCGACGCAATTTTGGACTACCTGTCCTGACGAAACTTCTGACCCAGGTCCGCTCACACCCGGTGGGCGGACTGGTTCAGACAATCGCTTTCAGCAAACCTCAGACGGTCAAACGTGCCGGGCGGCGCGATCGCAGCGGCCGGACATCGTCGTCGCCTCGCCGTGGGTCTCAATCGATTCGACGCAGATCTGTCTTGTACCACGCCGTATTCGCCACGTAGACAGCAGCGTTCAACTCGATCAGACCGTCCATTACCGCATCGGGTTTGATGGTGCACGGAACGCCCAGCGCCATCGCACGGGCGGGGACGACCATCTTGTTCGGCACCAGAGCGCACGCGCCCACAAGCGCTCCGGTATGGACTACCGCGTTGTGCAGCACGACGGACTGCGATCCGATGAGCGCCCCATCGTGAATCGTGCATCCTTCCAAATGTGCGAGGTGGCCAATCACGCAGCCCTCACCGATGACGGTCGGCAGATCGGCGGTCGCGTGGATCACCGTTCCGTCCTGGATCGATGTGCGCGCACCGATGGTGATCGTTCCGTAGTCACCGCGGATGACCGCCTGCGGCCAGACCGAGGCCTCAGCCCCGATCCTGACATCGCCGATCACCGTCGCATCTGGGTGGACGAACGCGCTCGGGTCGATCGTCGGTTCGCGGTCACCAATCGCATACAAGGCCAACGCGGCACTCCTCTGATAGCCGGGAATCCCCGGACTTCCTCGATACCCGGGATGACCGGCCGGTGTAATCACCGGGAACACCCCCGAATTGGTCGCATGGCAAACTACCGCCCCTGACGTCGTTCACAACCCACCTCTCGACAGGAGCGCACCATATGCGTTTGGGTCTCACCATCTTTGCCACCGATCAGACCATGCCGTTGACCGACCTCGCCCGCGAGGCCGAAGCACGGGGTTTTGCATCGATCTATCTGCCTGAACACACCCACATCCCTGTCAGCAGATGTACACCCGCGCCGATGGGGGAACCGCTGCCCGAAGAGTACAAACGGACCCTTGACCCATTTG